>Ga0169931_10002143_pt1 | contig 32305 bp, 29 predicted proteins | sample Kivu_15m_20L_FD_129675 | JGI IMG/M metagenome (GOLD analysis project Ga0169931, IMG submission 129675) | Freshwater microbial communities from Lake Kivu, Western Province, Rwanda to study Microbial Dark Matter (Phase II) - Kivu_15m_20L... | ecosystem: Environmental > Aquatic > Freshwater > Lake...
TCAAGTGAACACTGCTTATCATGGACACACTCCTTTATCATCTGCAGAAATTGACGAACTGTATGGCAAAGAAACCGTTCATCTGGCTAAAGAACGCTATGTATTTTTAAACACCCTATTCTCACTGTCCACAGGCTGCTTATTTTCCCAGTTGATCGATGCCAATGATCGACAACAGCTAAAACAAACCTACACCTACTATGCGCTATATGCGATGTTGAAGCAGGCAACCGTATATACACATCTTGAAAGCAAGCTTAAAAACACCATCATGCAAAATCCTGAAAAGTACATTGATCAAAATCCTCTGACCATCGAAGCGCTCAAGGAGCAAAAAGCCTGTGGCAAAAAACTTTTTTTAGTCACAAATTCAAACTGGCAATATACTGATGCCATCATGTCACACACATTTAATCAAAGCTGCGACCATAAAAACTGGCAATCGCTTTTTGATTTGATTATTTGCAATGCTCAAAAACCGCGGTTTTTCTCAAGCGACCAAGATGCGTTTATGGTTGATACAGCCACCCAAATGTTAAAACCATGCCTGAAAATCTCTCATGAGCATAAAATTTACCACGGCACCAATGCACACCTTGTTGAGGAATTTCTTAAAACCAGCGGTAAGGAGATTTTATATGTGGGTGACCATATGTACACTGATATTAATGTCTCCAAACGCGTATTTGGATGGCGTACCTGCCTAATCATTCGTGAGCTTGAGTCAGAAATACAGGCCTTAAATGATTACCAAACCACCATTCAAGAACTCATCACCATGCGCAGACAGCGAAATCAACTCACACAGCAAATTAATCGCATGATGCTGGATGCTGATCTACACCAAATGCCCCTTTTGAACATTCAATCACTGAACGAGTCGGTGCATACTCTCAGTGAGATCATTGTGAAATATGAGGAAAAGGTCAATCAAATCAACAATAAAAAGTGGGGCCTTCACATGAAAGTGGGCCTGCAAAAAAGTCATCTGGCCAGACAAATTGAGCGTTATGCTGATTTATATGCAGCTGGCGTATATGCCTTTCACTATACCAGCCCAAACTGTTTTTTTGATAACATATCAAGACCCATGCCCCATGAGATCAATTTCTGGCCGCTGTGAAACCAGATCATTTATCAATGCAACAAAAGCCACCCCTTTAACCTTGAGCAATCTGTTAAAAGGCCATGAATCAGCTAATGCACAACCTTTCTTGTCAGCACTTCATCCATCAGCAATGATCGATAAGCCAAAAGCATATCCTGCAAACGGATCCGCTTTAGTGCCTCTGATAATGCCTGCCTCATCTGAAAATCAGTATACCCTGAGGTAATAACCCCAAGCATTCTTTGAGCTTGATGGTTAATATGCCGTGGTGACCGATTAAAATTCTCGATTAAATTTGCTTTTAAAGCCTCAAATTTCTCTCTACTCATCTTTGTCAGCTGCTTAAAATACATGCCAATCCATTGCTGATGTAACTTTGACATCTGCCTCTGTGTCAATTTGGACGATTGCATATAAAATACCAATGCCTGATTGCGATATGAAGACCAACTACTGACCCCAACCACATATCCCACCTGTTTCTCTGTCCGCATTTGATGGTAATAATCCTGCTCAAGCAGCATTTCAAGCAGCATGATCTCTGCCAATGATTTTATTCCAAATGACTTGGGGAAATATGCCTGAACCCAGGCATGATTATCGTTTTTTACCGATAACGCCACAGAGCCTACCAATGTCTTAGGTTGCCATGGGATGTGCGGCACAGCTCTCAGCTGCCACCATTGATTATTCAACATATTTTTCACTTGCACAAGGTCATCCGCACAGACATCACCTGCCAACAGCAAGGAGGCAGACAAAGGCTGTTTTTTCATCGCCTTCAAAAACTTCTGGTAAGTCATATCCCTAATCTGAGCCAAAAGCACTTTTGGCAATGGCCTGGTATTTAAATCAGCATCTAAGCGATCAAAGGCTTGACGGTATAGTGGCTTGGCCTGACGACTGGCCAGCTGATCCATAACCTTATTTCGACTTTGCTCAAATGCCAAAGGGCCAACATCCAAAGTCATATCCTGGACTAGCAAAGCCAGCGCCTGCATCATATCTCTTGAAAATGCAGTCACACTCAAAGTCATACCCTGATCAAGCACCAAATCATAGCTGACATGATCAAGGGCAAAATCAGTTTGATATTTTCTAAATGCATCCAGCAAAATCTGCTGATACACCAGCCACAGCGCCCATGAGCCCTCACTGTGCTGTGGATATAGATAAACTCCACCCCATGACCTGCTTGGTTGAATTTTCTCATGCAGGTCTTGATGAAATATTGGTATCGGGCCTTGATCGCCCCAATGTCTCTGATACTGACAGGCAGTTGTGGCAAATAAGCCATCATTCAATTTCAAAGGCGTAAATTCAATAGACATAGGCGCTAAAGGAGCCAGATCCGTAACACGATAAGGGGTTTGATAATCTGGCTCAATCTGATCATATTGCCCTTGAGGTGAAAGCAAATATCGGCGCATTGACTTGGCATTTATTTGCGCCAAAAGCCGGTTAATGGTACTGAGCTGATAAGGTGTATGATTAAGCAGCTCCCCAAAGGCCAGTGGCTCATCTTGGAATAAGAGCTGCTGTGATAGGTCAATTGCAAAATGAAGCTCTGAGCTTTTTTGCAGATGATCAAAAGCTTTTTGACCTGATCGCTTAAGGGACTCAAATAACTTGGGATTCTCCACATCTGCGCGCATAGCCTGCAAATAAGCCAGGACAAATGCTGTGATCTTATCTTTATTTTCAACACCACCAGGCATGAGCTTCATCTCAATCACCCAGGCACCCTGGTATTCATCATAAGCAAAAAAGTAAGATGACAATTCACCAACACCCAAAGGCTTCATCCTTTCAAAAAGTCCCTGCGCATCCGTCCGCTCTATCAGAAAAGACAAATAGCGGTATGCCTGAGGATATGATTGCAGCACATTGATCATAGGAAAAGACAAAATCAACGATGCATCCTGACCCAGTGACTTGATCTGGACATCTTTTGCAGCCGACTCTTGCTCAATGGCGATCCTCTGGCGAATATTTTTCTGCCCAGAGGGAATACCCGAAAAAGCTGATATCACCTTCTGTTTTAATGCTGCTAAAGGTTCAGGGGCCACCAGCACCAATGCCATTTGGTTGGCCACATAAAACTGTTGATAAAACTGTTGTAACACCTTTACCATCAAAGGCGCAGGACCAGATAAAGTTTGCCATGAGCCCACATCAAATGCTGTGTATGGGTGCGCTTGATTTAACAGTTGTTTATCCACTGCAATAAACCGCACAGCCTCATGATCAAAACGCATTCTCCACTCTGCATCAACACTGGAGCGCTCCTTATCAACATAAGCAGGATCAAGCAATGGGTCTTTAAAAAATTCAGAAAAACGCATCAAGGCCTCGGAAAATGCCGATGGAATTACATTAAAATGATAGGCAGTCATCTCATGAGTGGTAAATGCATTGGTATATCCACTGGCCGCCTGAATCACTTTTTGAAACTCACCCACTACTGGATGCTGCTTGGTTCCTAAAAATAACATATGCTCAAGAAAATGTGCCAGACCTGGATAAGCTTTGGGGTTATCTAAATGCCCACATGCAACAGTTATGGCCGCAGCAGATTTTTCAGCTTTTAAATCACTGACCAACAATACCCGAAGACCATTTTCCAGCACCCATTGCTCATACTTAGCCTCATCATACTCAGGCTGAATCAATGCATAAACCATACCTGAGATCAAAAATCCCATTAACCATGTCATCATTGGCCTATGCAAATCAGACACCTAGCGCAGCTGAAAAAGGAGCGCATTTATGCTCTTGAGCATGGGCTTTAATCTTTAAATTATGACAGCAAGATGAAGGGCATTGATTCATTGGATGATCGCAGTAACTGCTTGATAAGGGTTGACATTGATCCGACTGTAATTGCACCGAACCACTCAATTTATGAGTTAGAAACCCAGAAGTCACACAAAATATACACATGACAATACTTCCAATCATCTCGGGCAATGAGCTGGCAAATAATAAGAAAAATCCACCATTGACCAATGATAAAATCAGCAGATGGTATAAAATCGCTGCCCATGAAAATCGATTAATCCATTTGACCACTTGCGTGGATTGCTCAATGATTTGATCAACCATGCCCAGCTGGTCTTTGGTAATGGAATAATTGGCATGCTGTAAAACCCCAGACACAGCTCCGCCCTTGCCAAAATGAATGGCAATTGACAAATCAGCTTGTTGCAAGGCTTTTATATCATTCTGGCCATCTCCAATCATGCAAACCTTTTTTCCTTTTGCTTGTAGTTCCTTGATCCACTGTGCCTTCGCCTGGCCATCAGAATCATGAAATTTCTGATCAAAAATCACATTTCCCGGAGGAATAGTCCCTTCAAATTCTTTTTTGCAGCTTTCTAAGTGTTTTTTCCAACCATCGGTTGCATGCCCACTGAGAATATAAAGCTCCTTGGGTGCGTCTTTTAGCCTTTTAAGGAGATTTTTAGCTTCACCATGTAACATAAAATCCGAAGAGGAATGGCTGGGATGATACAACGTATGGGTACGATCAAAAACAACCGCATCTATGCTTGAAATTGATGGGGCAATATTGCAGTTGACTTTTTTTTCCCGAAATGAGTTAAAAAGACTTTGAATCAACACGGGTTTAGACACCAAAAATACACACGGACAAAGCACACTGATATTTAGAATAAATTGCTGAACTGCCTTAAACATTGAATATGCCATCCACCCCTGAATCCCGGAAACAAGCGCACTAACTCCAATCAACCCCAAAAAGAACATCTGAACACGTTGCTCATTTTCCCGATAATCATTAACGCTTAAATTTTCAGCCATAGCTATGATTTGAAATTTACCGCTTTTAAGTATGGTTCCAGGAGGAAGCAAATTCTCTGGGCTGATAGAGGCAACAGCTTCACCCTGCATAATTTTTGCATCGCCAGTGGGGCACACAGAATGTGGTGAAATCGTTATGTCATTGATGTGAACTGTATCACCTGTCTTTTTATTGTAAAAGGGTCCCACAGCATGCTGATAATGATGGCCCTTATAGGCTGATTGCAAATACGCACTATAGTTAACAGCCCCAATTGACAAAAATGCCTCATGCAGCATAAAGTGACCAATATGCCCCATCAAACCCAATACGTGCATCGATGAAATCAAGACACAAAGCGCACTCATCAAAACAATCACACGATCCACATTAATTTTTAGCAGGCCTTCTTTCAACTTTTCCATGCGGAAAAACACCCCACCTGCCAATGAAAATCCCAACAAAACTAACCCCAAAAGACTTGCAGCCGGGAGTGAGAAAAACAATGCCCCATAAAGCAATAGAAAAAACCCAGATGAAGCCAGCACAAAAGTCAGCAAATGCTCACGATAATCTTGATATAAAAAATAAGCTAAAAACAAGAACATCGCAGGCACAATGATGGGTGCCAGGAACCCATGCAAAAATATGGCCTCAATCTTGGGAATCATCAGTAAAAAACCAAATGCAATACTCAGCACAGAGCGATTCCTCAAGGCATCTCTGTCTTTGATTTCACGTTGACAACAACTGCTGTTAAATTCTTTAGAGCCCATACATCAAACTCACTTTTATCCACTTCGATTAAAAATAATTCACATCGGCTGACCGATAACCTTTTGAATCATCTGCCAGTGCTTTTTGTCTTTTTTGGTCATCAAACACAAGGCTGATCCTGTTCTTCCTGCACGACCAGTTCGCCCTGCACGGTGAATATAATCAGCTGCAGCATATGGCAAATCATAATTAATCACATGTGCCACATGATCAATATCAAGACCTCTTGCTGCAACGTCCGTTGCTACTAAAATTCTGGATTTCCCAGTGCGAAAATCTCCCAGCACCCTCCGTCTCTTGCCTTGGGGCAAATCACCATGAATTGCAATGGCCTCAAAGCCTTTATCAAATAATTGCTGGGCCATCATCTCACTTGACTTTTTAGTTTTAACAAACACAATCACACTGCCATCACGCTCATTGAGCTCATGCATGAGCTGAGGAAACTTATCCCCACCTTTTACAAAAACATGTTTCATATCAATGTCTGAATGAATGGCTTTGGCCCCACTTAAATCAATCTTAATAGGGTCTTTGAGCAATTGATTCATTAAACGGGTAACATTGGGTGCCTGCGTCGCTGAAAATAACAATGTCTGCACTTGTGCTTTACCAAAATAACCTGATATAGCACGCACATCTTCTTCAAAACCAGTCTCCAGCATTCGATCCATTTCATCCAAGACAAAATGCTCACAAAACTTCAACTTCAGCGCGTTACGGTTTAAATGGTCATTGACCCGACCAGGTGTTCCAATCACTAATCGAGGAAAGCGCTTAAGCTGCTGTATTTGTTTATGATAAGGCTCACCACCAATCAAAAGCGCGATTCTAACACTGTTGATATTATCCAGCAATCTGCGCGCATGATCTTTGATTTGACTGGCCAATTCACGCGTTGGCGCCAAAACCAAAGCGGTTGACTGCTCATTCTTCATTAATCTGGCAATCACAGGAATCAAAAATGCTGCTGTTTTGCCACTCCCTGTTTGACTGACACCCAAAACATCGCGGCCTTCAAGAGCAGGCTCGATACATTGACGCTGAATCTCGGTGGGTGTTGACAGCCCCATCTTTATGATATTCTTTTTAAGAGCGTCATCGATATTAAGAACCTGAAAACTTTGCATATTATTATCCTAGTAAATAACAGATATTACAGAGTTTTTCAAATAAAATCAATTCTTTTTACCCCATAAATACACATAGATAGCCAAAACCAATCCCAGTATCCAGCAATAATACACCTTCAGCGCAATCATTAATGGCGAAACCCCTGCCAATGAGCTTGCCAGTAAAATTTGCGCCCCATAAGGAATCAAACCCTGCATCACACACGAGCTAATATCTATCCATGCTGCAGCAATGTGTCGCTTGATATGATAGCGATCGGCCAATTGGCGGATAATCGGTGCGGCAATAATGATGGCAATGGTATTATTTGCCAGCAGCATATCACACACCAGCCCCAGCTTAATCATTAAAAACTGGGCCAAACGCGCATCACCACGTTGCTCAACCCAAGCTGATAGCTTTGCTCCAATATTAACAATGACATCACGGCCAATAAGGCCACTAAGGCCAGCAATCATCAATGACAATAAGGTAATATCAGCCATGCTTAAAAAACCCAACTGAATGCCTTTAAAGCTATGAAGAACTGAGTAATCCGTCAGAATCACCCCGATAAGTACAGCAAAAACAGTTGAAAAGATCAGGGTCAAAAACACATTGACATGACACAGTGATAGGCACAACAAAAGAGCATAGGGCAGCGTCAGTATCCATTGTCCCCCACTCTCCACATTCACCATACCGGCAGGATTTGCATCAAACAATAAGCAAGAACAGATCAGAGCACTCATCAAAGCAAGTTTTGCATTCAATACAAATTTTCGACGCCCATCTGCACCAAGACTTGAAACAGAAGCAATGGTAGTATCAGAGACCAATGATAAATTATCACCAAACATCGCCCCACCAACCACAGCACCCATCATCAATGCCATATCACAATGAACATAAGTTCCCATCGCAACCACCACAGGCGCTACAGCTATAATTACTCCCATCGAGGTACCAATGGCTGTTCCAATAAAAGCAGATACTGCAAAAATACCCACAACCAGCCACTGAGGACTGACAACACTAAGGCCCAGGTTAACGACCGCATCCACAGCTCCGATATCCTTGGTAATTTGTCCAAAAGCGCCAGCTAACAAAAAAACAGAGCACATCAGCAATATATCCCGATGCCCTACACCTGAAAAAAAGGCCTCTAAAGCTCCCTTACCGCGCATATACCAAGCCAGAGCAATCGCTGGCAAAATCGCCACCATCGGCGGTAATTGATAAAAAGCATCCTTAATGCCCAAAGCACTAAAAAAAAGACCACCTCCCAAGAAAAGCAGTACAAATAAAACCAATGGTAAAATGCCAATCACTACAGACCTCCACCATCAGCATAAAACTGCAAGACCAAAAAAGCAAATCCCCTGCCAAAACAAAGAGGCCCGAAGGCCCCTTTGAAAAAAGTAAGTTATGGTTATTGCTGATTCCTTAATCCAGTCGCGAGAATTGAGGCTGAATCTGTTCTTGCAGTCACAGCCGCTACCACATCTCTAACCACACTGTCAACTACCATTTTTACTTCTCCAAGGTTCACAGGGTCAGTTCTTAGTGGTGGAAGTACTGCTTCTGGTTCTTGTGAGTCTCCAGCTCCAGATAATCTTCTCTCAGTTGATGGTACGACTGAGGGATCTACGTTTACTGATGAATATCCCTCCTCCTTCATCTGAGAACCTTTAATTGGAGGTACGGTTTGAGGCGAAGAAGAGGACCTTGAATCGGATTTATAGCCCTTTAAGGCTAGATCAAATAACCTTGTTTGCAAATCATCTAATTCTTTCACCCTTCCATCAATACTTTTACTAAAGTCATCTTGCTGATCCCTTTTAAGGAATAATGCAGAATTAAGCATCGCAAAAGCATGATAAAGCCTATTAGCCACAAAAACACACACACCAGCCAAAGAGCTAGTAATTCGAGTGGCTAGGTTTATACCAAAACATGGAACAGCAACCAGAGGTATTAAAACCAGAGCCGCTGCAAAGGTAGCTACAACTGCACCAATTCCAAGCAATAGTTCACCAAACCCTAAAGCTACATGCTTTAGACCCTGCAATTTGCTTTCTCGAAAAGATAGCATGATATCTTTAAACCGATTATGAAGCTCTGTGATAAGTTTTTTAATAGGTCCCATGTTTGCTGTACTAGTATGCTCAAATTTTCCAAGGCGTTTAATTTCATCATCGATGGCTTTGGCTAGATTTGTAAATGCCAGTTGTTGCAAATTCACTCCTCCCACTTGATCCAGACCTGCCATATCGTTTTGAAACTTAGTCATCGCTTTAAGAAGTTTGCTTGAAGGATGCGCAGCGACAAGGTCTTCTAGGCTGGAGGAAGTCTCTTCTGTTGGTTTACTTGCCGCATTCATCACACTTAATATTTCTTTTAATTTTTTTATATCTGTTTCTAAATTACCCTTTAATAAACCAAGTTCTGCTTCTCTCATCTTACGAGCTGGATTGTCCCTTCCAAATCCTTTGCTAAGAAAGTATTTTCCAGAACCATACGTAGCCACAGCCCCAAAAAAAACCCCTTTTTCGGAACCCGCTTCAACAGCTTTCAAAACTTGATGAAGCCCCTCTGCAGCAAAACCCACGGATACAGACGTTAAATCCATCACACCAGATAAAATTTGCTGAGGTTTAGTACCTTGTGACAAATTTGCTACATTTGAATACTTGCCGACTAATTCACCAACTACCTCGGCAGCATGACCAACTGCCCTTTGTCTTGCACCTTCTTGTCTTCTCATATTTTCACCTTTTTCTTGTTGTTGTTTTTGGAGATTATTCTCCAACCTCAGCAGTTTCCTGCTGATTTCTTGTTATTTTTACCTTTAAAACTGCTTTAATCAACTTGATGCAGTTTACTTTCACTGACCTTTTATCTTTTTTAAGCACCGATCTTTGATCTTGATGTATTCCTCCAAGCCCCAGCTCATGATGATCCGGTCTGAATTTAATATGATTAGGGCTGACATCTTTCAAAGCATCTCTTAATTCTTTTTGATTTAGGATTGCAGCACATGTCTTGCTTTTTACTTTCTGCTGGCCCGCTGTACTCTTTTTTTGTGATCTTTTTTCAATTGCCATATTTTTATTTATTGTATTCATATTTCCCAGTATAGCATAATTGGATTTTTTTTCATGAAAAATAATAAATAATTGATAATTTATGACATTAAATTGCAATTGCGCATCGTCTTTTAACACCACCAGCCATCATGATAAAAAAACAGTGTTATTTAACCACCCACCAAAGCGCCAGTGCCATTTTTAATGTTGGCATAAGACAATATAACAATACGCCCAGCACACATCTTAGCCAGTGAGGGTAGCAACGTTTGAGCAATAAAAGACAGATAATGCCCAGTAACTCAAAGAAGGTACCACTTACCCCAATCCACCCACAAAGCCCATAATTCAAAATATTCTGACTTTTGATATGCAGCCATTGATCAAGATCATGTCTGACATTCCGCCCCATGCGCATTTCAGTCTCATCCAAAAGACACTCTAACCCATCCTTCATATAAAGCAAGCCTTGCCCAATGGCTCTTTGAACACACCAAAGCATAAAAAGACCATGCTGAAATTGATGCCCATAGCACATGCAACAAACCATAAACAACGGCCAGAGGCATCTTAAAAAAACATACAACGACAGTATGAGCCTGGATTTAAATGACAATCGCTGCAATACCCAAAATATAAAGAACATGCCACCTCACTTACCCATGCAGCATACGCTTTCATCGTCTTAATAAAATACCGTTCTAATAACAGCAGAGCTTAATCCATCTGGCTATGTTAAAAAGCAAGCGACATTCGCTCAGTATCCTCTGTGCTTATAATTTTGATATCTGAAATCAGTATTGATAAATACGGATTTTCATCAATTTGTCCTTTAATCCCCTTATTTGAACTGAGCAATGATGCCCCCATTAATTTTGCTGCCATACACTGATATAGGTCATTCAAATCATACTTGGAAGAGCACTTTTGCCCACCAACCAAAACTTGACCTCGAATTGCTCTTGAAACTTTAACAGCCACTTGATCTTGCCGAAGAAGTTCTTCACATATTCTTATTTTTTTTGCCAGCTCAGTCTGCTCTTCTCTTGCCTTATGCAGCAATGGCGTCATTGCTTTTATCTGATTTGACAAGGCTTTTTGTTGTTTCATTTGCTCCTGTAAACTTTTAATCTGCTGACCTAGCCGATCTACCCCAGCATCCACCGTTTGCTTCTTGTCCTTAAATTCCTCCAGCTGCCTGGATATATTCTCAGCCTGATCTGCTCTAATTTGATCAAACATTTTCTGTAAAACCTCTTCCTGCTGCTTCTGTACGATGGCTGAATCCATGGGACCTTTTTGCTGCAAATCATAATTTTTCAACAGCCTTACCCGATCAGTCACAAACAGCAATAATCCCCAACCTGGCTCTGGGTGAATCGCCTTCCATTTATCCAACGAAATCTTATCATCCGAAAGCGTAATCGGCATCCGCCAATTAACAGCACCAAAATCGTTAATCACTCGGGCATGTGAAAGTATTTTCAATCGATCTTTCACCTTTTTAGAATGATAACTTGAAGCATCAAATAACCTCAATCGTTGTGCCATAAACCCATTCCTCATTGAGGGTTCTGATGAATAACAACCCAAGGCGCCACTTTCTGATATATCTTTTAATAGCCCTTTTGTGCGAGTAATAAACTTGGCATACCTGGCGTCATTCAATGAATTAAGTTGCTGAGAAATCTTTAACATCAAATCTGATCTCAGCTCAGGAGCGATCTGAACTAGCTGGCTCTTTTCCATTTTAATCGCATCGGAAATATCTTTGCAAAGTCCATCCCGCTCTGATTCCGCTGATTTACAACTCACAGCAGCCAGCTCCTGCAAAGTCACCGGTGTTAACACCAATTCATACTCCAAAGATAATTCAAATAAAGTACTTTCATCCAAATTACCAGCATTGGCCTCCAGCAGCAATAAAGGTCGCTTAACCTCAAGCAAAGGTCGCCTGCTAACAGGCTTTAATAAAATTTGACTGACATCAGTATCAGCATCTGGAAAAACCAAGTCACTGCATGGTGAGTAACGACCCATTGTTGAGACAGTATCCGAGCTGGTTTCTGATGAGGCTGAGCAAAAGGAAACGGGTGAGTGACGACGACTGACTGAACCCGTTGAGCCAGTATCTGATCGAGATGAGGTTTCTTGACCTGAAGAAGTATCAGCCCCAAACACAATCCTTGGCGACAGCTCATCAGCGCTGGATCTAAGATAGCCTGCTGCTTTTTGAATGGGTGATAACCTAATTCCATCCCCTGATTGCCAAAGGCCTTCTTTGGCTTTTTTAGACACGACAGTTTCTGGCTCTGTGTTAGAAAATATGGGCTGAGTAAAAGGGGGTTTTTTCATAGACTTTTTATTATAATTTTTGTTTAAATATATGTTTTATAAGTAATTATATATGATAATTGCTATTTGTCAAGCCATAGAACCGCATTGAATATTGACAAACGAATCCTGAATCATCATCATTCACACTGAGCACAAGCAAAGGATAACAATGCAGGAAAAAAAAGCAAAAACCGAAAACGGGGGTCCCTTACAGCTTGATATCCTAGAGTCCTATGCACTAAAAAAGAATACACGGGTATTAAATACTTCGATTCTGAACCACGATCTGATCAATCAAAATGATCTGCTAAATGAAAAAATCAATGCCTTTAAGCAGTACCTCCAGGTTTATGGCATATCTGAAACACTCAAAGACCACGATGGAATCACAGATACACAAAATAAAGATTATTTCCACCACCATTTTTTCATCAACCACTGTTGGTTTGTTCTGGAATACTACAAACTAGACCCAAGAACCGTCGTACTTACCCGATTTGCGCCTCATGAGAACTTTAAATTTAGGTCAATCAGCCCTGATAACATCAAAGCAATTGCTAAAAATGCTGCATCCAAAGAAATCGTCGCAAAAACAGAGGAACTTGAGCAAAATTGCAAAAAGAAAATTTGTAAATTAATCTCTCACAATAATTTATCAGCCAGCCAACTTCAGAGGTTTTCAATATTTCAAAGCCAAGCACAAAACTCTGCCGCTGATTGCAATGACCATCAAGCACCATCGGCTATTCATTGGGGCAGATCATAATCTGATATCGCATACACCCATTTAGACCCCTGAAAAAACCAAAGATATACCCAAATATCACAGTCAAACACCTCATCCATCTGGCTGCATATGCATTGACACAATTCACAGGTGCTTTCCAAACACAAATGATTCATGCTATGTTAAACAAGCAGCGAGGTATTATGCACATTTTAATCACAGGCGGCTCTGGGTTAATTGGCTCAGCTTATATCAAAGCCCATCCTGAACATCATTTTCTTTGCCTTACCCATCAGCGCAGCGATTTCCCTGCCCATTGTACATTAGTAGGACTACTGGACCAAATCACACCCTCAACCCAAATTGACGCCATCATTAACCTTGCAGGAGCGCCGATTGATCAGCGCTGGAGTCAGAAAAACAAAGACACCATCCAAAACAGTCGCTTTCAGACCACTCAAGCCATCATTGATCTCATCAAAAAACTGGAAAAAAAACCAAAGCAGCTTATTAGTGCCTCCGCTGTCGGCTATTACCTCTCCACCAACAGCTTCTCTCACCAATTATGTGCCACATGGGAGAACATCGCACTTCAGGCCAATACCTTCAATGTCAAAACCAATATCTTAAGATTAGCCGCCGTGCTTTCACCCAACCAAGGCCTGCTTAAAAAACTTAAACTACCCTATCAGCTTGGACTTGCTGGCCATCTGGGGCCTGGAACTCAAACCATGAACTGGATACACCTCACAGATGTCATCAATGCCATTGACCATTTACTTGGCCATGAACAAGCAGGCTGCTTTGATCTTGCTGCCCCTGAAATCGTTACGCAAGCTGTATTTGCCAGCTCCTATGCCAAGAGCCTAGGGCGACCGGCCTTCTTTATGATCCCAGGCTGGTATATTAAATGCCTATTTGGTCAAATGGGTGAAGAGCTTTTGCTATCTAGCAATACTCAAAATGCCCTATCTTTGCTTGCAACTGGTTTTAGATTTCAATACCCAAAGTTAAAAGATGTATTTAAATAACACTGATTTCATCAAAGGAAGTAAAATTAAAGCAAAACCATATGATCACACTCACCCTCATACTTAGCTTGGCTGTCATATCCTTATTTAATCCCGATATAACATTTACAATCATTGCAAATATTTTACTGCTTCCTTTCTTACTCATCATCCTTGTCAGTAAAGTACTTTATTTACTGCCCCTGCCATTTATCGGCCTGTGGCCTCAAAACTACTCTATCAGCCAGCTCATATTACAAGCATCCCAATTTTTATGCCAACTGAGTGTTCTTGGTACCTACTTGGCTTCTGCTGCTGAATTTAAAAGCAATCAAGCTAAATGCGTTAGGATACTCATTGACAGTAAAAACAAAATGCGATCCGCCCCTTTCTTTCCTGACTCATCAAATGATCACATGCTTTCTAATTATCTCTTACCGGTAAAATATAAAGAGCAAGACTATGCCAGAACATTTGATGACCTGATCAATCAGCATGTCAAGTCTATAAAGCAATGCATTCAAAACAACCCACAAGCCACCGGCCTTATCCTGGAAGGCTATTTACTTGGCGGCATCATCATGCTTTGTGTCCTTGATAAAATTCAACAAGACCCCCCTCCACAAATAAGTCACATTCAGCTTTTTATGGACAGGCCCTTTAACAGTTCAAAAAATCCACCCTTAATCCCGTCTTTTTTTAGCTGGCCAATCGGCAACATGATTTTAAAAGTCACAGGCTGGTCTATTGATCCTATTAAAAAACTCAAGCATCTAACACAGCGCCAAAGTCAAATCAAAACTGACATTACCATCAGTGGGATGAATCAGGAAATGTTACGTAAAATATCAGCGTTAAAATCCACTAAGACCACATCAAATCACACAACAATCCATCTCCCTAACCTGCCCAGCCAATATCCAAGACAAGCTAAAGAAGCAAGGCATAGCCAAGCTGCTCGACCCCTAAGCTATGAGAATTCAACAATAACCAACCCCAGCACTTTTCAGTCAACCTCAAGGCCGCCTTCAACTCTAAATCAACAGCCTCACTCCCAGTACTGATCCTGCAATCCGACATGAAGACCCTTTAAGAAAACATCACTGTCCCTCTGAATCTGCTCCAGCCGCTCTAAATTCATGTTCTTAAGCTGACGGTACATCATCGCCATCCTCGGATTGTTTTGGAAAACCCCCTGATGCTTGAGCAGAAAATTCCAATACAAATAGTTAAAAGGACATGCGGATTTCCCTGCTTTTTCCTTCACTGAAAAAACACAGTTCTTACAATAATCAGACATCTTATTGATATATGCCCCACCTGCAGCATATGGCTTACTGGCTAAATAACCCCCGTCTGCAAATAAAATCATACCACTGACATTTGGCAACTCCACCCACTCAAAAGCATCCATATAAACAATCCAATACCATTGATTAACCGCATCTGGAGCAATCCCAGCCAACAGTGCAAAATTCCCCAAAACCATCAGTCGTTGAATATGATGTGCATACCCGTACTTTTTGGTTTGTGCCACACACTGTGACATGCAATTCATGCTGGTTTTTCCTGTCCAATAAAAATCAGGCAGACTTGCTTTTGCCTCCAGAAAATTTCCATGACGATATTCTGGCATTTTCAAGCCATAAATACCGCGGACAAATTCACGCCAGCCCAGAATTTGACGCACAAACCCCTCTGCCGAATTCAGCGGGCATTTTCCCTGATGATAGGCCACCAGCACCGCATCAATGCACTCTTTTGGTAAAAGCAGCCCGACATTTAAATACCAGCTTATATGCGCATGAAACAGCCAAGGCTCTCCTGTTTTCATAACATCTTGATACTGGCCAAAAACAGACAGTCGCGCATTTACAAAATGATTAAGAACCTTCAGTGCATCAATGCGCCTGACTGCATAAAAAAATGGCATAATATCGCCAAAATGATCACCAAATCTTTCACACACCCCCTCAATAACTTGGGCAGTTATCTCATCAATCTCAAACTGATCTACCGGAGGAATAACGACACGATCATCCAAAACCTGCCGATTATCTCCATCAAAATTCCACTTACCTCCCACCGGCTCGTCTTTCTCCATCAGTATTTGATACTTTTTGCGCATCATTCGATAGAAAAACTCCATTCGAAGCTGCTTTTTGCCCTCAGCATAAACTGCAAACTCCTGATATGAGCATAAAAACCGATCGTCCTCCAAAACAAATTTAGCCACCGCCCTTTGCTCCAGAAGAGTTTGCATGGCAATCTGGTCATGGTACTCACTTGGCAGAGTATAAACCACCTCTTTTGGCTTTATTTCATCAATAGCGCAGCCCACCAGTGACTCCAAATTAACTTCCCTGATTTGATCAAACTGCTTATAATGAACTTGCCAACCCAAGGCTTTAAGATCATTGGCAAAATGACGCATGCATGAGAAAATAAACACCAATTTCTTCTGATGATGCCTCACCCCTCTTTTCAGATCCATCCACTCAGCCATATAAATATCAGCATTGGCCGGCGTTCTGGATTTTAAAGATGACATCTTTAAACTGAGCTGATCAGGAAATATCACAATCAGCGATTTCATCCCTTCTCCTTTCAATCGTTCACTGGATAATACCACAGCCAAAACCCCTCAATAGCCCAGCCAAAGTCTCCGAACAAGCCCCATAGGATCCTTGTGCGGATCTTGTCATACATGCTAAATACAAAATAATTCAAAACAAACCACAGGCATCACTTTATTTTCGCATACGCCTCCAATGCTTGCTCACGTGAACTTTGCAGATCCACGATCGGCCTGGGATAATCTTTGCCTAAAGCAATACCTGCTTGAGTTAAAATGCCCTCTGGCGCAAGCCATGGTGAAAACAAATATCGATCCGGCAATTTTTTTAGTTCAGGCACAAACTTTCTGGTATAATGGCCATTGGCATCAAATTTTACCCCCTGAAGCACTGGATTAAAAATACGAAAGTAAGGTGCAGCATCAGCGCCACACCCTGCAACCCATTGCCAACTGGCACAATTGCTGGCCATGTCAGCATCAAACAAGGTATCCCAAAACCACCGCTCCCCCAAGCGCCAATCCACCTGCAAATTCTTGACCAAAAATGACCCTACAATCATGCGCACACGATTATGCATATAGCCTGTCTGCCAAAGCTCCCGCATACCCGCATCCACAATTGGAATCCCTGTTTGACCTGCTTGCCATGCTTTAAGCAAAATTTGATCGTTTTGCCAAGGAAATTCATCAAATTTAACCTGAATGTTCTTTTGATCCATCTGCGGCTGATAATAAAGCTGAGAATATGAAAACTCCCTCCAGCCCAGCTCCGATAAAAAATGGTCAGTATTGTCATCCTGCGCCATTGATTGAATAGCATACCACAACTGATTGACTGATATTTCACCAAAATGGATATGCGGGGATAACCGTGACACCGCTTTTAGCCAGGGAAGATCACGCCCCTGCCGATAATGTGCAAGCCCTTGACTCAAAAACACATCCCAGGCTGCTTTTGCACCCCTTTCACCAGGCTGCCAAGATGCGATGACCTGATCTCCCCAGGGAAATTTTGGCATAAGATTTAAATCCACAATCTTAAGTGCTAAATCACTTTTAAAACAAGGTTTTAGCGACTTTGCCGACACAGGATGACGAACCGGGCGATTCAAACACCCTTTGCGATAAAACGGTGTAAATACTTTATATGGGCCGCCATCTGCTTTTTTTACTTCCCAAGGCTCCCAAAGCAATGCACCATTAAAACTCTCAACAATAACTTTCTTCGTCAATTGCTGCTTAATTTCAGCATCTCTTTCAGTTCGCCAAGGCTCATAACAACGGTTCCAATAAACAGCATCAATGGCATGGTGATCAACTAGCTTAGCTAAAATTTGCTGTGCATCACCTTGAAACACATTCAGCTGATTATCACAGTCTATATTTAAAGCTGTTAAAGAGTGATGCAACCAGAGTTGACTGGCTTCTCCCATGAACCGATCTTTGCTATTGACGGTATCTAAAATATAAACCAACATCACTTCATCATGAGTCATGGCCTGATTCCAAGCCAGATTATCCTCTAACCTAAGATCTTGCCTAAACCAAAGTATTGCTCGACTCATCAAACCCCCATTGCCTCAACCGTATTTTTAGCACTCAGGAACGCAGCCTCCACTCGACCTTGATGGCACCAATCACCGCAAACAGCCAATTGTTTATCCATATCAACAAATGTTTGCATAGGCCGCCTGCGATAATTGGCAAAACGCCAGCGATGTATGTCTTCTAAAACCGGATGAGGAATGCTCACAACACTTTCAAGCTCCTTGCGCAAATACACTTTTACCTCATCCAGACCAAGCGCCATATGCGCATCTGCCCACTGATTGGTTGAATGCACAAGCAATGTTGGCTGCCCCTTACGACCTGGCTTTGAGCGATTGGCTGCAATCCAACTGATATTTTTATGCTTTACCACAGCAGCATCAAAGCCCAAATCAAAGTCTTCATCAAATGCAAGCATGTATGAATAACAGCCTTGCATGTTCACATCCGCCAATGATCCCCATGCTGGCATATGAGGATGAACCAAAGCCAGTGCTTGCAATGCAGGCACTGCTAAAATCACCCAATCAAAATTTAAGTAATATTGCCCATTTTGATCCACAAGCTGCCAACTGCCTGATTGCCTCTGCAGCTTTTTAATCTCAACATCATAAATCATCTTAAGACCCTGCGCCAAATATTGCCCCACATGACTCATGCTCGGCATCCCCACATAATGGCAGGGCTCATCAGACCAAATGCGAGACAGAACCACCTGATGACCGTTCATTTCAACAAATCTTGCCGGCCATGGCACAATCACTTTGGCATCAACCAAAGGGGCAAGAAACTCAGAAAATACCAAAGTGTGTACTGTAAAAAACTGCGCGCCATGATCAAAAGAGCTCTGATCATGTGAACGGGTAGTAACACGGCCGCCAGGGCGCCATGACTTCTCAAAAATAACAACCTCATGCTCAGGCATCAGTTTTGCTGCTGATAATCCTGAGATACCAGCACCGATAATTGCAACTCTTGCCATACCCCTCTTGTATTAAATAAGAAAGTATACCTCACTTATTCAATCGAGGCACCCATTTTAACAAGTATATAATCAATGATGCCCTCAGCAATGATCTTGCCGGTCACCCGCTCAAGACCCTTAAAGCCAGGCGCTGAATTGGCCTCACAAACCTTATAACCATGCTCATCAAATAATAAGTCAACCCCAGCGATATCTAAATTAAACAATTTAGCAACATCAGTCGCAAGCCACTCAACCTCAGGTGTCATCTCAAAAGGGCTCACAGATCCGCCTTTGGAAAAGTTGGATTTAAAACTGCCATTGGAGGTTCGAATCATAGAGCCCATCACTTTACCACCCACAACAAATACCCTGATGTCTTTGCCATAACTGGTCTTGACAAATTCCTGCAAAATAATATTGGCTTTGTCGTTGTTACTGTAAATAAGCTCTATCACATCCTCAAACTTGTCTTTAGAATCACAAAGGTAAATGCCAGAACCCTGCATGCCTGATACATTTTTAATGATCAATGGAAATCCAATTTCACGTTCAACAGTGCTTGCATTAATTGGATACTTGGCCAGCATGGTCTTTGGTGTTGAAAGCCGGCTATTTGATAACAGCTGATACATCGCCAGCTTATCTTTTACTGAATAAACTGCCTTTGCATCATTGGCAATATAAACTCCCAGGTGCTCAAGTTGGCGCAATACTGAAAAAGCGTAGTAACTGGTATTGGCTCCCAGTCTTGGCAACACAAAATCAGGTAATAATACAGGCTGGTCATCCACCAAGATACTTTTACGGTCTGCTCGAGTCACCACCATTTCAAATTGACTGGGGGTAACCACAGTCATCTCAACACCCTTCGCCCGAGCTGCTTGCAAAAGACGGGTCACGCTATAATCAGCTTCAACCAACTGGTGCTCTTGCACACTATAAAGAATCATCCCTCTGATTTTCTGGCTCATGTCGCATCCTTGAAATTTTTAATAACCGGGATATTATAAGTCATGTTTTTAAAAAACTGGAATTATTTTCTCACATTAACGATAAGATTTCACTTTTTGGATTGCCATGATTCTGTTTCATCAAAAACATTCATGTCTAAAGGCAGCCCATTCTATTCAGCTCAAATAGCCTTTAATGTGAGGAATATTGATAGAAATATTAAAAGACAATACCTGCCAATCAAACCATTTTTTATTAAAATTTTAATTAAAGCATTAAATGCTGATTGACAAAAAACCCATACTCCATTATTTTAAATAAAAAATATATTTATGTTGGAATTTTATCCAGAAAATCAAATATTTCTTGCCAAATCAATCCGATTTTTCATGCTCATTGCAGTACCTACAACACTGGCGTATTTCCCATCGATTGCCCCAATGCTGATTTCATATTTATTAATATCCCCCCTATTTAGGGCTTCTGCAGAGTTTTTATGGCACAAAAATAGGTTTCATGAAATACTGGCGCCTTTTATCTTGCCCTGCATTTTCTATTTGCTTTTTTATGCTGTCAAATTAATTCCTGTCATAACCGGACTTTCAATATTGGGGGTAATATACGCATGCTGCTTCGTTGTTGGTCTATCGGCCTATTTCGCATACCACAGTCTTAAAGACAGTCGTTTTTATATCCACAGCAAAATTGATAGAATCGGCCTATTCTACTCCATCATGATTGATGCTTTATTTAGAATACAGCAAATTGTTACCCTCAATACCTCAATCATTCTTCAGAATTTACCAAATCTTATCCATCGGAGTATTTTACTTCTAACAAGCCCCCTGGCAACCACCTTCCTAGCAAGCCTAGCTGTTATTGCCGCGTATTTCCAAATCTATCAACTCTTCAATATTTTTAGCCCTAAAATGAAAGCTGTGGCCGTATGGTTTCTTGCTAAAAAAATCATTTCAACACCCAATGCTAACTTTTATAGCTCTGATTTCAAGCCAGTTAAAAAATTACTGAATATGGATTTTAAAAAAATACACTACAAAAATCACCCAGAATATAATGCAAGTATCCAGGGTCATGAACTGCCCACACCCGGGCTTTTCATCATTCCTGAAAATCAACTTAACTTTAGCATTTGTAAAACCCAAGAGCTAGATTACCATCTTATGCGCCAGCAATAGCCAGATGTCCACTAAATAACAGCAATTGGACTTTATCACAGAAGCACTGCCCTGCTTGGCAAAATCAAACCACTAGTTCCAAGGCATTTTAGCCATCAATTTACCAAGCCCACACCAGCCGGTTAAACCAGCGCTCAAAAGCCCAAGGCCAAAAAATAAAGCCCCATATAAATAATTGATATGAACGTTAATTGCCATCATACAAAACGCACTCACGAAAAATCCTATGACAATTTGTGTTTGACGGTCAATTGAGATCATCTGACTTACTGCCTGCTGCACTGGATACCCCTGAGATCTCCATGCCTCAATACCACCTGTCATACTATAAATATCCATGAGCTCAAAACCTTCAATTCTTGCAATCGCAATCTCACTGCGACGCCCCCGCTGACAATGCACAATCACCTTTTGATCTTTTGGCACTTTACTCCCATCAAAAGACGTCAACGGCATCAGCTCACTGCCCTGAATATGCATAGAATGATACTCAGCAGGCTCCCGCACATCAATTAGCAGCGCGCCTTTGACATCCATGATCTTTTTTGCTTCTTGAACGCTGATAACTTTAACACCCACTTTTCTTCTCCTTTGCGACTTTATCCAGACAGTCCACCGGAATCTTGATATATTTAATCTGATTGTTTTGCGCAGCACCAAATGTCCCTGCACGTAAATTCACTTGAATAGACGGCAAAAGCATTTTTGGCACCGCCTTACCCATGTCTCTGATCGTACGCATATTAATATATTCATTTCGACCAATGCCGTCCCTTACCATCACATTGGCCTGCCTTTGCTCCCTGACTGTAACATGACTCACTGGCTTTTCTCTTCCTGGTGGAGGATAATCATGGCAAAGAAATATTCGCGTATCCTCAGGTAAACTTAAAATTTTGCGCACCGAGTCATACATACTGGCAGAACACCCTCCAGGAAAATCAGTGCGTGCTGTGCCAATATCTGGCATAAAGATTGTATCTCCGACAAACACGGCGTCTTCTACCAAATAGCAGGCACAAGCTGGCGTGTGCCCTGGTGTAAACATCACCTTAACGTCAACCGTACCGATTTGAAAGCTCTGACCATCTTTAAATAAAACATCAAACTGTGATGCATCAACCGGCGTATCATGCCCTGTATTAAACAATGGCACCCACAGCTCAAGGACATCTTTGATGCGCTCACCCAATCCAATTTTACCGCCCATTTTTGACTGAATGTATTTTGCTCCACTGATGTGATCTGCATGAATATGTGTCTCAAGTAGCCACTCAATATTAAGGCCCGATTCAATGATATAATTCATAACCTCATCAGCTGCTTGTGTATTGGTTAACCCCGAATACTGATCATAGCCCAATACCGAATCAATCACGGCACATTGATTGGTTTTAGGATCATGAACCACATGCGTAAATGTTGACGACACTGAATCAAAAAAAGTTTTTATCTGAATCATAAAAAAACCCAATCCCTAGTTTAAGGCTTATTATAACTGAATTTAACAGCAAAATTAAAGCAAGAATCCGACTGACCCAAACCACATCCACACGCACACGCAAATAAAGCCCAATTTGCATTCCTAGCAAACCAATCACAACATAGCCTGCCAGCGCTAACCACTCAGCTTGAGAAAAGTCATGGTAATCCGATAAAAAGGCAATTAATGAGTTCAATGCAATCAGCAGATAAGACACACTGATCGCACGCGATAAATCAAAATAACCGCTATAAACCAAAAGTGGTATTAGCAAAAATCCACCACCAGCACCAACCATCCCCAACAGCAACCCCAAAAAGAAGGCTACCATAAAATAATACACATACGGCCAAGGCTTTGCCTGCAAATGATCATGATGCCCTTTAAATAAAGAGAAAGCAGCACCCAGCATGACCAGGGCCAATAAAACCTCAAGCATCCGCTGTAAAAAATGCATTCCCATTTGCATATTAATCACAGGCAATAGCCATGCACGCACAACCATTACTGCAATTAATGTCGGCAGCGCAAAGGGCAAGTATTCTTTCAAAGAAAGTGTAGCCCTTACCTGAATCAGGGCGATTATTGCCAGCAACATAACAATCAAAAATGAAAAAGCACTCGCCTTTACCATGGGCATTCCCACACCATAGGTCAGAATTGGAATGCTCAGGATTGATCCACCGGCACCTACCAAGCCCAAAAAAACACCCATGATTAAAAACAAAAACAAAATTGTCATGCTAAGAATATAATGCACTCCAAAGCCGATCACAATAATTGTTGTACCACTTAATAAATTATGGCAAAATCCCTAGCATTGGAGAGGTGTCCGAGTGGCTGAAGGAGCACGCCTGGAAAGTGTGTATACGGCATTCCCGTATCGAGGGTTCGAATCCCTCTCTCTCCGCCATTTTAAGGCGCTCGAACTTTTTGGGCGTGAATTTTCAAATTATCAAACTACCCTCCGAACCCCAGTATTCATAGGCTTTAGCGCCTTTTAGTCATCCGACACATGCGTACTTAGAGAATCACAAAATCACCGATTTTACCCCAAAATCTCCCATTTTACTCTCCGTTTCTCCGTTACATGCGAACGTCGGTCGTCAAGGTACGCATGTCCAGAACCCTTGATTTTACTGGGTTTTTACAAATGTGGTTTTGAGGTTCGTTATTCGGGGTGAGATAGGGGTATAGCCCTGAAAAACGAAAAATTTCTGGACATGAATACAATACGTGCTACTCTGAATGGAGAGCATTTTATTAAAAATATATATGTTATCTAAATAAATTTTTTGCTTGATGAGGCTGAAGAATGGGCACTTAGCGTCTTATTTTCTTAAATAGCTGAGACTGGTGCTTGGAAATAAAAATGGGAAAGAAAGATGCATTATTTAATACTTATGATAGTTATCTTATTCGGTTTCACCAGTACTTCGTACGCTAAGGTAATTGAGTATAGATTAAATGTAAACGAGAAGAAAGTCAATATTTCTGGCAAGGAAGTTGTAGGTTTATCCTTAAATAATTCGATCCCAGGCCCTACCCTAAAGGCAAAGGTGGGGGATACATTGCGAGTAGAGGTGACAAATAATTTAGATATAGACACCTCAATACACTGGCATGGTGTGCTCGTTCCAAATAATATGGATGGTGTTCCTTATGTAAATGGGCCGCCTATTAAAGCAGGAGAAACTTCCACATACGAATTTCCAATTAAACACAGTGGAACCTATTGGTATCATGCCCATTCTGCATTGCAAGAGCAGCAAGGTGTTTATGGTTCTCTCGTTTTTTATCCTGAGCATGACGTAAAAGATTATGATGAGGAACATGTGCTCGTTTTATCCGACTGGACAGATGAACATCCTGAACAGGTTTTGGCTAATCTCAAAAAAGACTCAGACTATTATGCCCTTAAAAAAGATTCCGTTCAGTCCTGGCTCAAGGTTTTAGAAAATGGAGCTAAAGCTGTAAAAATTAGAATCAATAATGCCTGGACACGCATGGGCCCAATGGATATGTCAGATATCGGATATGATGCATTTTTGATTAATGGCAAAAAATCTTCCATTCTCAGCCATGCAAAACCAGGTGCGCGCGTGAAGCTGAGAATCATTAATGCGGCAGCCTCATCATACTTTGTTTTTGAATATTCGGGTGGCCCCATGAAAGTTATTGAATCTGATGGGGTAAAAGTCGATCCATTCACCGCTCAGAAAATACGAATAGCTATGGCCGAAACTTATGATGTTATTGTTACTATCCCGGAAAATAAAACGTACGAATTTAGAGCATCAGCAGAAGATGGTACAGGATATGCTGTAGCACATATTGGTCATGGAGATTTAATTCCAGCACCTACTTACCCAAAACCAAATTTGGTTCTCATGGATATGATGGGAGGGATGGATCATAGCAGCATGGGCGGTCATGACATGAGCAGCATGAAAATCCCTATGACAGGAAATAATGCAGCTCATAATTCTATGGATATGTCAGGCACAGACCACGGAGGAATGAGTGCCATGAATATGTCTAGTAGTAGCACCGAGCACGCCAATATGAACATGCCTAATATGCCAAACATGGATCACTCCTCTCACAACAAAAATCAAAGTGCAAAAAAAATTAGTGCACTTAAGCAATCCCCAAAAGTAAAAAGTGAAGTCAAAATGAATGGGAAAATGCAAGACCACTCTATGCATAGCGGAATGAACATGTCGACTTCTGAAAGCAATGGAGATAGTAAGAAAAAGAGTGGCGATTCTGCTAAACATAATATGGAAGGTATGGATCATTCTGCAATGAATGATATGCCTCATCATGCTATGGCAATGAAAGATGAAGTATCACATACAATGACTAAACCATTACATCATGTTGAGTATTTAAATAATTATAAGTCTATTAAATCTCCTGTAAAAACAACGTTACCAAAAGAAAATCCGATTCGTATTGTGACTCTAAAATTAACCGGATCAATGGAAAGATATGTTTGGTCTATCAACGATACACCGATGTATGCAGCAGACGAGATTGTTATCAAACGAGGAGAAAATGTTAAATTCGTCCTTGTTAATGAAACAATGATGAATCATCCAATACATTTACATGGGCATTTTTTTAGAGTGTTAAATGGTCAAGGAGAATACAGTCCACTCAAACATACCGTAAACGTTTCGCCGTTTGAAACTGTAGAAATCGAATTTGATGCCAATGAAGAAAAAGATTGGATTTTCCATTGTCATAATCTTTATCATATGAAGTTAGGTATGGGGGGGATTGTCCATTACGAAGGAACAAAGCATGACCCAGCCCTTATGGATCATGCAGGAGATCACTCATCAGAACATGGCAACATATGGTTTAGTGCAACCAGATTAGAGGGGTATTCTAATTTTGCTAATGCTACGACAAAACTCATGCGACACAATGATAACCTTATTGCTGATTTTCGTCATAACTATAAAAAAGATTATGAAGGAGAACTTATCTATCAAAGATATGTATCTCAATTCCTTGGTTTTTATGTTGGCGGTGAATTTGAACGTGAAGATGGGGAAAAAAATAATCGGGGTATTTTTGGTGCAACATATACGTTACCGCTACTTATCAAAGCAGATTTACGAATCAATACACAAGGCAAGTTACGTTTTGGTTTAGCAAATGAGCATCAATTAACAGATAGGGTATCTTTTGATTGGCGATGGAATACAGACAAAGAATACACACTTGGATTGAGTTACGCCATAACAAAACAACTCTACATTTCGGGCAATTATGATTCAAGAGAGCGCTTTGGTCTTGGATTGAACTTAAGATTCTAATACAAGGAGAGTGTTCATGCTACCAGAAATTATACCAAATTGGCATCCAATTTTTGTTCATTTTACAATTGCTTTATTTTCAATAGCGACGTTGTTAATCATGAGCAGCCTATTTATCAAAAATGATTTCAGATTAAAAATTTTAGAAGCAGGCTATATTAATTTATGGCTAGGCTGTCTATTTACTTTTATAACTGTTGCCGCAGGATTTTATGCCTATAACACAGTGGCTCATGATGAGCCATCGCACACAGCTATGACTGACCACAGAAATTGGGCGCTTATAACAGCGTCTATTTTTTTAGTTTTAACGCTCTGGTCTATCAAGTTATATCGTAACAACAAAAAACAAAATCTAGTGTTTGTAGCTTGTTTAATGGTAGCGACCTCATTGTTGTCTATTACTGGGTGGAAAGGTGCTGAGGCAGTTTATCGATATGGGCTTGGTGTAATGTCTATGCCGAACGCTGATGCTCACAAGCATATGGAAGGCGCTACGCCAATGAATCATGATAAGATGGAAAAATCTACACCAGATGCGCATAAACACATGACGAAGAAAGGCGGTCATGAGCATGAAATCGCAAAGAATTCATTTAATTCTATGATGCAAAGCTATCCTCAATTTCCTTGGCGATCATTCACTACAGCTTTGCAAAGCAGCAAATTGAATAGTAAAGATTCTGCCATAGAAATCTCACTTCTCAAAGGAGGGTTTTCTTCAGATGCACTTTTTAAAATAAATCTTTCTGGAAATAATTATGTCCTGAGGTTCATGGGTGATAATCATAGTTTAGAGCAACGCAAAATTATTACCGCCTCTTTTGAATGGGCTGGATTGAATGGTTTTGGACCAAAAAACTATTTAATAGATCAAGGCAGTTTTTCTTTTATCCTCTCAGAGTTTTCTGAAGGTATGACGCTAAATCTTGGAGATACTAAAAATAAAAAAATCTTGAAAGCTGTTGGATCTATCTTATCAAGGGTACACAAGGCTAAACCTCCAAAAGAAAATTATCAGGAATTCAGTCAATTTATATTTGGTCAAAAGTGGTATCAAACTGCAACCGCTGAAAAAAATAAAATTATTGGCCCGTCAGTGCTTAAAGAAGCTTACAAACATTGGATAAGAATTAATGATGAAGTTAATAAACTTCCAATTAAAAAATCCATGTTACATAATGATCCAAATTTAAGAAATGTGTTACTTAATGGTGAAAATATAATACTTTTAGACTGGGAGTTAGCGGGTATTGGTGACCCTAGAAAAGAGGTGGCCCATGTATGTGCATGGTATGGGTTGGATGATGAGTTAATGAATGTTTTTCTGACAGGCTACTATGATCGAGCACCCACTAATAAAGAATTACAGATCTTAAAAAAACTTAAGACGCAAATATTGCTTGAATTCGCGTGGGTTGGTCTGTCTACCCTAAAAACTGATTTAGATCAGGCAACATGGGATAAATATTATGATCAAGCAAGCCCTAAAACAGTTGAATATTTATCGTTAATTCAAATGCAATCAGAGAATAAGCCAGCTGATGAAGTTACACGAGATATATTTTTAGGGCTAATAAAACAATTTCTGATAGAGAGCAAAAAAGAGTGAATGACTTTATCTCTATCTAGCAGACCCCAGTGTGGATATTGCTCCACTTAATGGAGTTGCGTATCTAATTAGGGACATTTAATTGGAGTTATTTATGAAACATTTACACGATCATTCTAACGGCAAAAAAGATTGCTGTCATAAGGCAGCTAATATTTCTCAAAATATTCTTTTAAAAAAAATTTTAGAGACTTCAAAAAGTTATAAACCGTTAATTATAATAATTACAATTTGGTAAACCACCAGTTCTACTGGTGAGACTAGAAAAGCTTTTAGCGTTACGGGAGTACACAGATAAGCTGACTTAAGGTAATCTCCAGCTTGGCTTGGTGAGCCATTCAAGAGGAGACTACCTATGTCAGAATATCATAGTCTTTCGCATTCTAAGTGGAATTGCAAGTATCATCTTGTGTTTATTCCGAAGAAGCGAAAAAAAGTGTTTTATGGAGAGATTAGGAAGGGGATAGGGTCAATATTTAGGGAGTTGGCGAAACAAAAAGAGTGCAATATCCTCGAAGGACATCTCATGCCGGATCATGTGCATATGTGCATTGAGATTCCACCTAAGCATGCTGTTGCATCTATTGTCGGATATATCAAAGGGAAAAGTGCGATCATGATAGCAAGGCAGTTTTTGAAAAAGGATAGGAATTTCGTGGGCGAGCATTTGGGCAAGAGGATATGCGGTATCGACAGTAGGCTACGAGCTTGAGGCAGTAAGGAGATATATCCGAGAGCAAGAAGCTAATGACGAAGCTGGGCGATTTTAAATAGAAGCACCTTTGAGGTGCCATTAACTCATTAACAAAACCAACAGCCTTTTAGGCTGTCACGCTCATCAAGCCACCGGCTTGCCCGGTGGTGTCTGACTACTTTTTGCTTATTGATCACTTTTTTCCAAATCAACCCTTTTGATGCGCAGAAGTTTATGTACTACATAATGGGATATTTTTTTATATTCTTGTCACTTTTTAAATTCTTTGATTTAAAAGGGTTTGTTGACGGATTTGAAACTTACGATCTTATTACTAAGCGTTTTAAAGCATATGGATATCTTTATCCATTTATAGAATTTGGATTAGGTGTAGCCTACTTAGCACAGATTAATCTTTTCACAGTAAATTGGATAACTTTAATTATTATGTTTATTAGTGGCGCAGGTGTGTTTAAAAGCATTTTATCTGGACAAAAAATAAAATGTGCATGCCTCGGGACAGTTTTAAACGTACCATTAAGTACAGTAAGTGTTCTTGAAAATTTTGGTATGGGTACTATGGCTGCATACAAATTATTTTTCTTCTTTTAAATTTTTACACGCCCTGAGCTTATCCAGCAAGTCGATGTAGTCTTGTAGCGCTGGGATCAGCGGGCTTTGTTCTGGCAATTCAGCGACTGACTGCTCGATCTTATGCCATTCTTCTTGGGTGTAATGGGGATAAGCTGGGCAGCTACTTTGGTTGATGGTTTTATTCCGGTTTCAAGTTCCGTGTGTCCAACTTGGTTTAGGTAAGGTAATAGATCGATAAAGCAGGGTCTGAGTTGCTCCAAAATCCGGTAAATGGCAGCCCTGGACTTACCGGTTAGGCTCGCAACCTCAGTAATCGTGTGGGTTTGCAGCAAGGTAGCGAATTCCCGCCATGGCTCTGGCACCGCGCCAAGGGCATGAGCAACGTCAATGACAAAATCAAGATTTCTTTCGTGTGGATCTGGGATCGTATCCACCATCGCTACGCCAAAATCATCTACAATATCGAGTGATATGGTTGTGGTCCGTCCACCACGCTTAATGCTCAACCGGCGCTGGATCATATTGTTTGAGCGGCGCGTAATGATCTGATCGACAAAGGTGCCAAGGCTGCTTTTTTCTTTGTTGAATTTGCTTAAGCACTCAAAGACTTCGCATAATAATTCCTGCTCAACGTCTTCGATTTCTTCGCTAAAAAAACAGGGCATTTGTTTCAAACGCCATGCGTGATACTGGATTTGTTTGACGATGGTATTGTCCATCCCTGGGTAACGATTTCTTGATCTCATCAGCGGTCTCCTTGATTGGTTTGTGTCCTTCAAGAATGCCGAGAGGGGCTCTAATTCAGCAGGGAAGCTAACTTTTCAAATAAGATCGCAGGCCAGAGATCAGCTCAGGTTTTATTGGGGGTAGGATGAGAGATTCAGATCGAGGTAAAAATAAATAAGACCGCTAAAATCAAATGTTGGAATTTTGGGGATATCAGGGGTGAAATGGCTGGGTTAAGTCACTCAAATTGGATGAGTGCAAATTGATAAAAACAGTATTTGGATTTATGACATAGATTGATTTTCTACTTCCCGTTCCCGTCTTCCCGATGGGAAGTGCTATGGCGGGAAGTGATCAGGCATCCGCTAATCCATTGAGATATATGGGTTTCTGGACTTCCTACCACTTCCCGTTCCCGTTTCTACTTCCGGCTGGTAAGTGGCCTCAAGCCCTTGATATATAAGCACTTCCCACTTCCCGCCGGTTGTATATATACATATCCAATGGGAATGGCTATGACCATTTCCCATGGATGGAAAATATATCGGGAAGAAGCGCGACTCTAAAAATTAAGCCGCACTTTTGTGATCTTATTTTTGTTATTAGCCGAACAGCTAAAATCTGTTTGCTGAACCTAACCTCTACTCAACAATATTCAATCGATGGGATCGCACATGATGGACGCAATACTCGCTTTTGATTTAGGCACACAAACCGGCTGGGCCTTGCTCACTGAGGGTCGTGTCTTTAGTGGAAGCGAGAGTTTTCATACCTCACGTTTTAGTGGCGGCGGCATGCGCTTTTTACGCTTTCGCCATTTTTTGGATTCGCTAAAACAAAAGGCGGACATTAAGGCTGTCTATTTTGAAGAAGTACGCAGGCATTTAGGCGTTGATGCTGCCCATATTTATGGTGGGTTCTTAGCGCATCTCACTGCGTGGTGTGAAGATCATGAAATCCCTTATCAAGGTGTAGGGGTTGGCACGATTAAGCGTCATGCCACCGGTAAAGGTAATGCGAGCAAAGAAGAAATCATCACCGCCATCAAGGCCAAAGGATTTAATCCGGTTGATGATAATGAAGCCGATAGCCTGGCATTACTGCTATGGGCGCAAGACAACATGGGAGCAAAATAATGAATGGCAAACGATTACTGGAGCAATCCATATCAACGATTGAAGAGCGGCAAAAAGTATATGGTTCACCCAAAGAGAATTTTGAGCATATCGCCAAACGCTGGTCGCTGCTCTTGGGTATTACCGTGACACCTGCCCAGGTAGGATTAATGATGCTGGATTTAAAGATTGCTCGCTTACAAAAGAACCCTGGCCATTACGATAGCCTGGTGGATGTCGCAGGTTACGCTGCATGCTTAAGCGATCTGCGATGAATGAATTGTTTGTTTAGGCGAACACATAGATACGCAATGCTGAATATAACTCTCAAGCAAACAATGCAAGGATTTATTGAGTGATAGCTGATTCAAACTTTCGCACAAAAATAGTTAACATGATGCGGACGTTATTAATCGCAACCCTGAATAAAGGCTTGGTAACAGAAATAAATGAATGTGAGATAGGGTTGAATGCTATGGGTTAATGAGCGCTCGAGAGGTCACAACACAGATTACACCACAGGCGTGTCCTGGCATTGGTATGCACGGGTCCTCCCTGGCTATTAAGTTAGACGGGTGGCAGAGCCCCGGGATTTTACTAGCGTTAGAATTGGCCCAAACCTTGACACTTGACACAAATATTAAGGAACGGGTGCACGTATGACTGAACTTCAAATCCAACACATTCCCATAGACAATCTTATCGCATACGCCCGCAATCCCCGCAAAAATGATGCGGTGGTTGATAAAATGTGTGCCTCCATCAAAGAATTTGGTTTTCGTATCCCCGTCATTGCTAAAAGTGATGGCAGCGTTGTTGATGGCCATTTACGCCTTAAAGCTGCTAAAAAATTGGGTTTACAATTAATCCCTGTCATTTTAGCCGATGATTTAAGTGATGCACAAATCAAAGCCTTTAGATTGCTTGCCAATCAATCGGCGAATTGGGCGGATTGGGATGACGATTTACTCAAACTTGAACTGGAAGATTTGCAGGCGCTTAATTTTGATCTGGAATTAACCGGGTTTGATTTTGATGAAATACAAAA
>Ga0169931_10002144_pt1 | contig 32302 bp, 27 predicted proteins | sample Kivu_15m_20L_FD_129675 | JGI IMG/M metagenome (GOLD analysis project Ga0169931, IMG submission 129675) | Freshwater microbial communities from Lake Kivu, Western Province, Rwanda to study Microbial Dark Matter (Phase II) - Kivu_15m_20L... | ecosystem: Environmental > Aquatic > Freshwater > Lake...
CTTCGAGAAATTGCAGATCCAGCAGTCGGATCCTCTGTCTGCCAAAGCGAGCGTCAGAGTCAAAGCAACCACGGGTCGCGAAGGCTCGCGAATCGACATCGATACGGAAACACGTCTGACGGCCGATCGTGAATATTTCCGTCTGGAATCCGATCTTGATATTCAGGAAAACGGTTCCGAAGTTTTTTCGCGACGCTGGACACACAAGTTTCCGCGTGGCTCACAGTAATCCTCAACCAAAATATTTTCGGGAGAACATCAGATGCCCAGAGACGCCGTCGCAAAACCCAAGGACGCAGCAGACAGCCCATACTATTCACCTGCTGTACGCGCGGGCGGCTTCGTATACGTCTCTGGACAAGGGCCTTGGGATTCGGCGCTCGGCAGGTTCGCGGGCGACACCATCGAGGAGCAAACCGAAATCACGCTGCGCAACCTGAGGGCCGTGCTCGAACAAGCAGGCGCCACGATGGATGACGTCGTGAAAATTCAGGCCCATCTCAAGAATATCGATGACTTTGAACGTTTCAGCCAGACTTACATGAAGCACTTCAAAGCACCCCGTCCGGCACGGACCACGGTAGGTAGTGACGTCGGCGAAATTCTGGTCGAGATAGACGCCGTCGCATACATCGGACCGTCCTCCGCCTGATCGCAGGCGTCTGAGCGGCGGCCCAAGGTGTACAATCCCGGCCTCTTCAGATCGGTACGGACGCGCGTACGCCTCCATGTCGGCCGCCAAAAATCAGGAAAACAAGGCGCCGGCCACTTTGCGCCAAGTGGCAGAGGCCGCCGGTGTATCTGTAATGACCGTATCGAACGTCGTACGCGGCAAGAGCGTGCGGCCCGAGACCCGTGAGCGGGTTGATGAAGCTATCGCGCGGCTCCGGTATCGCCCGAATACCAGCGCCAGACGTCTAAGACTCGCCACCCAGTTTTCGGTCGGTATCGTCATTGCTGATACGGATCCGAATTACCTCGCGGACCCTTTCATATCGAGGGTGGTCAGTGGTCTGAGCAACTATCTCAGCAGTCTCGACTACACACTGGACGTTCAAGGTATTTCTCCGGCTCGCTTCGAAAACGCAACCATTCTCGGCAAGGTTGGTAACGACGCGCTTTGCGCCATTCTCTGCGGTCCGCGGGAACTCCGTCGTCGTCATCTGGCCCATCTGGAGCGTCTCGGCCAACCGGTGATCGTCTTTCAAGAGGCTCTCCCCTCGCCGTCCCGAAACATAGCCATGGTTCGTCAGGACGACGCCGAGGGCGGCCGATTGCTGGGTCAGCATCTCGCAAGGAAAAAAATTCGCTCGGTACTTTTCCTGAAACCTTTGCTGGAGTGGTGTGCTGTCGAACAGCGCGAGCACGGACTGAAAATGGCCCTGTCCCAGAGCGCCCACAATATCGAGCTCGACTCCCAACTTGTACCCTCTGAAAGTTTTGAAGATGTGATGTCAGTAGTGACCCAGATGCTGCCTATTCGTGTTCCGGGCGCGATAGTCGCTGCGACGGACTCGATGGCGGTTGCTGCACTGAAAGCCGCCGAAGCGATGGGACTGCAGGTACCGAAGGACCTGATGATCGCAGGCTTCAATGGTTTCGATTTCTGGCGCTACACACGGCCGACGCTGACAACCGTGGTTTCCCCGGCCTATGAAATGGGTAAACTCGGAGGAGAGCTGATCGTCGAGCGCATCAGAACCGGACGCTTTTCACGCCGCAACTCCGTTCTTCAGGTCGCTTTACAAGCCGGTCAATCATCCTGAGGGTTGGGAGATCGACTCGTTGGCGCTCGCTCGCCAGCGGTCACGTATTTCCCGGAAACCGATCAGCGTCAAATCTTGTGCGGCGATCCAGGCAATGAATCGCTCACTAGAAAATAATGCGTATTCGTCGGTACGCCAATGTGCGCGCTCCGGGACTATCGTTTCTATATCACCCGGCGCGTTGCAGTGCAGGGCTAGCATAGTCAGCCCGGACGGAATGGATGTCACCATCTCCTGATATGCCCTTTCAGCATCTTCGCTGGCAACACCGGGAGTCATTGCGAAGTGATCCACGGTCGGCATTCCGAGGCGTTCAATCGTCATCAACCCTCGGGCATAGCAAGCCGCATCAATTTCACCCAGTCGAAAAAGCTTGAGAAAGTTTTGTACATGCCGCGGATAAAGCACCGGAAGCGCGTAATCCGCAGCAACCCGCAGATAAGCGTCCAGTAACTCCGGAGAAAGTGCCGCTGCCATGTGCGCATCGATATGGGTAACGTCGAGGCCGGCAGCGAGAGCCGTGTCGAGCTGAGCTCGCATTTCCACTTCAACCGCCTCGGGATGCGCGTGCGCGCGCAGTTGAGCGACGGAACGCCACATATAACCATCATCGTCGATCAGGCCCGAGGCCCTGGAGTTGGTCGAGAGCGGCCGCCAGCGATACTGCCGCCACTCGCTCGTGAACGTCAGATGAACCCCTATGTCGAGAGCTGGGTCCGCGGCGCAGATCTCGACGAGTTCGCGGAACCACGGGCACGGCACCATGACTGATCCCGAGGTGACGAAGCCGCGATTGGCGAGTCTTGCGTAGGCAACATTGGCGCCATGACACATTCCGACGTCATCGATGTGCGGAATGACCACTCTGGTACACAGCGGCAGCCCGAGTAGTGAGCAGATATCTTTGGGCGACTTCGACTCGATCATCGAGAAAATCCATCTTGGGAGCCCTGAACCTCCGTAGCCTCGGGCAACCGCAGCGGTAAATCGATCTTCAGGTTCTGGTTTCGAAAATACAGCCGCACGTCGACACTGTCTCCGGGCCGATTCGTCACGTCAGTTGCCTGCAGACGGAAATGGTGTTGCCCGTGCCCAATAAATTCGAAGGAGCCATCCTGCTTGGTCCTGACGCGCCGCAGCGGCTGCGATCCAACCGTCCCTGCTGCATACATCACCACGTTTGCACCTGCCACCGGCAGGCCCCCTGCATCGATCACCTTACCTCGGACCACCCCGTCATCGTTGAACTCGACGTAAGCGTTCCATGCGATGACCAGCACCGCGATAGCAGCGATTACCCACATGCGTGGATCGCCGAGTAGCCCGCTACGCCAAAAAAATATTCTCATCCTTTGGTGGCGCCGGCAGTCAGTCCGGCGATGAAGTGGCGCTGTGCCATCAGGAAAACCAGCAGCCCGGGCATGAGCACCATGACACAAAAGGCGTACAACGCACCCGAAGTATCCTCGACAACCGAGAGAAAAGCCGCAAGACCGAGCGGCAACGTTTGCATCTGCTGATCACGCGCCACCAGCAAAGGCCAAAGAAAACTGTTCCATGACCAGACGAATGCAAGGACGACATTGGTGGCAACTGCAGCCTTCGAGAGCGGCAGATGAATCTCCCGAATGATTCGCCACTCCGACATTCCATCGATCCGCGCTGCTTCGGTCAGACTCCGCGGGATCGCTGAAAAGCTGGCTTTGAATAGAAATATGCAAACGATGGTCGAGGATAGCGGCAATGCCATGCCGAGGTGTGAATTGAGCAAGCCGAGCTCACGCGTAATGAGATAAGCAGGCACAACCGTAACCTGAAAGGGAATCATCATCGAGCTGAGCAACAACAGCACTATCCCCCTCTGCCCCCGAAATCCTTGTGCCAAGGCGTAGCCCGCCATGGCATTCAGTACGACATTCGAGACCACCGCGAGGGCAGATACGAGCACGCTATTCCACAAGTAGCGAATGAAAGGTACGGCGTACCAGACATCAACGAAATGGAAGAGGTTCGGGTCATCCGGCCAGACACGCGGCGGATAAACGAAAAGATTTTCGCCGGTCAGGCTGGTCTTCAGTAGCCAGTAAAAAGGAATCAGCATCAACGCACTCGCGGGCAACAAGGCGAGATGTGCGAGCCACTTTGCAATACCGCGTCGAGACAGCGCCGCATCACCTGCCATCGCCGCCTCCTGCGTCGCCACCCGCCATGCGATTGGCAAACCACGCAAGCATCATGAAGAACGCAAAATTGAAAATCGTGAGAGCGGCGGCATAGTCGAAACGGCCCAGACTGAACGCCACGTCATAGATGTACGTGATCATCATTTCCGAGGCGTGACCAGGCCCGCCATCGGTCATCACGTAAACGAGATCGAAAGCGGCAAATGAGTTGACGATTGCCACCACCACACAAAGAAATATTGAAGGCCGCATCAGGGGCAACGTGATATGTCGGAATCTTTGCCACGGCCCTGCGCCGTCGCTCGCGGCAGCCTGCTTCAGTGTCGCCGGGATACTTTGCAAGCCGGTGAGCAGAATGATCATGTACAGACCTATGACTTGCCACATCGAAGCGACGATCACCGCACCCAACGCGAGCTGGTCATCTTGCAGGAAATGCAGAGGCTTTCCGACAATGCCTGTCGAAAGCAGCACATGATTGACCAAACCGACCTTTTCATGAAAAAGCCACTGCCAAATCACTGCGACGACCACGGTCATCACCGGGTAAGAGATGAAAAAAATCGCACGATACAGACCGCGGGCGCGCAGCGGTCGATCAAGTAGCAGCGCAAGCGCAAAGGCAATGGCGATTGCGATCGGGGAGCTCGCGAGATAAATCAGCGTGTTTTCGAAGCTTTGTCGAAGTGTATCGTCATATAAAAAAAGCTCGCGGTAATGATAGAGGCCGGCAAAGGTCGGCGCTTGAAACATCGACCAGTGCTGCACGGACAGCACCATGTTCCAGAAGAGTGGCGCCAAACGATACGCAATGAATATAGCCAGAGCCGGTGCGAGCATGACCCAGGGCAACCAAGGTCGGTACCGCGAAAATGCAGTGCTGACACGCTGCATCTTTCGAGTTGCAGCGGTCACCCGCAGTCCTCCGGAATACCACCGGGCCGCGAGAGAATATGGTTGACCTTGCGCTCGGCGCTGGCGAGAGCGTCCGCAGCGGACTTGTTGCCGAGGATCGCGCTCTGGATTTCCGGGTAGAACGCATGCTTGATCTCGGTGTCGCGCGCCAACGGCCAGTTCGCAACCATTCGATCGAGATACTCGAACTGCGTACCGAGCACATCGAGCACCATGGGATTCGTCTGCGCGAAATATTCGCGCAACTGTGCATTGACTACACGGTTGCCCGTTGGACTATTGAGCTTCTTGCCGAACGCCAGTGCACCCGATCCCTGCGTAACGATTTTGATGAAGTCCCAAGCCTGCTCCGGATAGCGAGTACTCGCGGAGATATGCAGGGCATGTGCGTTGGGTACGGACCAGTCGCCCGGCATCTGCGCAAAACCGACGCTGCCCTCGTTTACCCACTGCGCGTTGCTCATGATCCAGAGCAAAGCAGTCGAGTGCGCGTTGAACATGCCGACATTGCCCGCCGCGAACATGCCGTTAGGCTCAACCCATCTTCCGGTCCAGCTGGTGGGGCTGATGATCCCTTCGGCCGTCGCGGCCGCAAGCTCCTCGATCAGCATTCTTGCCGCCGGCGTATTGAATGCTGCGCGTTTACAGTCCGGCGTGACTAGTCGAATATCGTTCATGGCGAAAAGCGGCCAGTACAACCAGTCGAAATTGAGCGTCATGAATCCGTAGCGCCCGGTGCCTGCAAGCTTGCGTGCATGACTCATCAACTCGGCAAAACTTCGCGGCGGTTGCGTCAAACCCGCTTCTTTGAACATTTGCTTGTTGTAGAACAGCAAGGTCTTCGTGAAATAAAGCGGAACGCCGTAATTCTTGCCTCCGTAGCGCCAGGATTCGATCAACTCCGGATAGAACTGGTTGGTGAAGTCGCGATCACGCTCGAGATATCTCGACAAATCGAGCAGCCCACCCTGCGACGCGTATTGAAGCCAAATCGCACCCTGAGTGTCGATGATGTCCGGGGCCGTACCGGCAATGACCTGAGTGTGGTAGTAGGCCGCCCAATTCGACCCTTTGCGGTCGATCTGCTGGACGTCGAAGCCCGGATGCAGGCGACGGAATTCTTTGGCCCAGAGGGAAAACTCCGCCTCCATGTGCGGCATGTTGAAAGTCAGGACATAGAGCGTTGTCGGTGGTGCCGCGCTGTCACTGGAGCAGGCGCAGATCGTCACCAAAAAAGACAACGCCAACGACCTCAGCCAGCGCCGTCCGGAAGCCAAGAGCAAGATCGGTTCGCTCACACTTCGCGTCTCTTTGATCAGACAGCGAATCGCTCCAGAGCATCCGTATCGAGCTCCACGCCCAGTCCCGCTCCGCGGGGTACAACAGCGTGACTATCCTCGAACTTGATCGGCACGGCGAGCAGGCTGTGCACCCGCTGGTGTGACAGAATGTCGCTCGGCAGCGTGCAATTCGGCGCTGCCGCGCAGTTATGCAAATAAGCTGCGTCGAGAATGCCGAGTTCATGTCCCGATCCGTGCCAAACAGGCATTCCCGCCCCGGCCGCGGTGGCAGCGTTCAGGCCGAAATTGCGTAGCGAGCCGTTGGCATCTGTATTGATATATCGACACGCGTCGACCCTCGCGGCATCGACAATCTCGCGCGGCGTTCTCGCAGTCAAAGTGATGGGGGTCTTCAACTGCTTGCTCAGTCGCCGGAAACCGATCAAATCATGCACTGGCAAGGGATCCTCGATTGTCTGCATGTTGCCGATTTCGTCGAGCGCCTGCCCGATGGGCAAAAATTCCTCCGCAGAGGGTCCCGGGTCGCGCGGATAGCCACTGTTGAAATCAACCGTGACACGTACCTGCGGCGCCGCAAGCGCCACCGCCCGCACCGCCTCGATGATCGGATCACCCCACGAGGCTTTCATTTTCAGACCTTTGAAGCCGAGCGACGTGAGCTTTCGTGCAGTTCTGGCGGCATCGACCGCGACCTGTCGACCGCACCAGTAGTGCACCAGCACTCGCTCCTGCGCGAGACCGCCGAGCAGACGATGTACCGGCCAACCGAAACCTTTGCCGATCGCGTCATAGCAGGCGATTTCGAAAGCCTGACGGGTACCCGCGTCGGGTAAATCGAGACGCGAAAGATCCAGGTCGAGTAGTGACTTGCCACGCAGATATTCAGCGTTGCGCTGTGCGGCTGCGAGTTGCACGGCAGACTTCGGCAGCGTCGTGTTCCAATTGGCATCGTCAGGAATTGCACGGAAGGTTTCGCCGATGCCCGTGATACCGGAGTCAGTCCGCAGCAGCACGATGATCTTCGGCCCTTTCGGAAAATCCGTCAGCAGATCCGGCGTGAACTGCAGACTGTTGATCACGCCTTCCTGCATGGGCACGACCACCCGACGCAATTCGACTTTGGTGATGGTTATACGCTCGGTCTTGCCGGCAGCGCCGGCAGGCAGCGCGAGTCCGCCCAGAGCGCCAGCACCAAGTAAAAGCCCCTTTCGACTTACCGCGTTGCCTTTCATGACTTACCTCTGAACGACCGAGACTGCAAAACTTGTTTAACGTTACACCATTTGTGCATGCGTAGTCACATCTCTCGAAACGCAGGCTGCAGCGGGTTTTGCCGGACCTTGTACGCGACGTCTCTGCGATGGATGACGGCTGATTCACCGTTGGCCAGAAACACGTATGCACCGGAGGCATCCATGAGATTCGCCATCTGCACATAGATCGAATGGCGCACTGCAGGATCACTGGTACGCGTCCCGCGTCTGGCAAGTTCGCCGAATTCGGCGGAGTTCCAGCGCTCCCAGTTCCACTTGCCAATTTGGCCTGGAGTGAACCATACGGTGTACCAGTGTGGATCAGCACTCACGCCGAACTGCCAAAGAATCATTTGGTCATCGCTGCGATATTTGAGCGGTCCCTGAGCGCGTACCCACACAGAATTGTTGTCTTCCGGCGCTACCTCGGCGCGTATGCCAATCTCACGCAGTTGGGTCGCGACGATAGTTGCAGCGGCCGTCATCTCCGCCTCGTTGATGGTGGTGATCACGGTACGAAATCCGCGCGGAAAACCTGCCTCCGCCAACAAGCGCCGCGCGGCTGCAGGATCCCAGCGCGGCAGTGTGCTGATCTTGCGATATCCCACCACCCCGGGCGCTATGGGGCCAGTCGCCGGTGCCACGGCACCGAAATATGTCCCCTCGACTACCTCCTGAACATTCACCGCTTGCTGAACCGCTCGACGAACGCGAATGTCGCGGAACAACGGGTGATCAACTCGCATGCCAAGCCATGTGTAAGCGTGCAACGGATGGCTCTGAATCACCGAGCCGGGCATCTTGCGGGATCGATAATGCTGAAGCGATGACGCCGAGAGTCTGGTTGCGTCCACCTCGCCGGCATCGTACGCAAGTTCAGCAGCTTTATCGTCGACCACCAAAACGAGCTCGATCCTCTCGTGCCGCGGCGGACGACCGCGCCAAAGCGGATTCCGCTCAAGCGTTATCTGTCGACCTGGATCCATGCTGCTGATCCGATACGGACCAGCGATCGCAGGCAAATCCAAGCCGAAATTTTTGGACTCGCGGTCGCGCAACGCCGCCGCGGGCAGGATCGCACCGGCCGGACCGGCAAGGCTGGTAGTGAGCAACGGCGAAAAAGGTTCGCTCAGAACGAGAATACCCTCGAGATCGCTCCGTACTTCGACTCGCAACAGTGTCGACCAATCGTCGGTGTAGAGCGACTTGTTTCGCGGATCGGCGATTCGCTCGAATGACGCCTTGACGTCATGCGCGGTGACGCGTCCGAAGCCGTTACTCCAGAAAAGATTATCTTTGAGTACGAAGCGTATATGCGTATCGTCCAACAACTCGACGACACTCGCATCGAGGGGTGCCCAGCCTTTCCCGCCATAACGAGCCTCGACCAGCATTGGCAGCAAGGCATAGTCGAGTGCGATCTCGATCTGATTGAAGGTAAACGCTGGATCGAGCACCTCGAGACGACGATTGTTGCGTATGCGCAAAACGCGCTTCGCATCGGCGCTCGCAACGACCTCGCTGCTCGCTGAGGCGCTGTCCCCAGCCATCACCAGACCGCAGGCGCCAGCAAGCTCGAGGAAATCTCGCCGCGAGAGTTCTTTGCTTTGGCTCATGCGGTCACCTCATCACCAAGCAAAGGATAGTGACAGCTCACAACTCGACCATCTGCAAGCGGCTGCGGTGACGGTCGAGACTCATGACATCGCGAACGAGCGAAGGAACATCGCGTCGAAAATACACAGGCTTGCGGATTTACTTCATGTACCCCACCCATGTTCGGAACTTCGATGACCGAGGGCTCGCGAGTTCGGTCACCACGCTTCGCCACGAGGAGACGCGTGTAGGGATGAGCAGGCGCGGCGAATACACTCGATGCTGGGCCAGTCTCCACGATGACACCGCGAAACAAAATGGCCAGACGATCACAGATACGGCTCGCGAGCTCGAGATTGTGCGTGATGAACAAGTAAGCCACGCCCGAAGCCCGCTGCAAGTCGTTCAATAAATTCACCACTTCGCTTTGTACGGACAAGTCGAGACCTGCAGTAGGCTCATCGGCGATGATCAGTCCGGGTTCGAGACTGATCGCTCGCGCCACACCAACGCGCCTCGCCTGTCCACCGGACAACTGGTGCGGATAACTCGCAGCAACCTCCGGATCGAGTCCCACGCGCTGCAGCAATCCTGTTACCCAATCCGCGGAACCTGCAACGGGTACATCGTGTATCGAGCAAGGCTCGAGCAGGAGCTCGCCGACAGTCTTGCGCGGACTGAGGGACCCTATCGGATCCTGAAAGATCATGGACATGCGGCGCCGAACCTTGCGGTAAAGGGCTTCGTCCATTCCGACAAGCTCACGAGATTCAAAGCGGATGCTTCCGGAAGTCACGCGCTGCAGACCTATGATCGATCTTCCCAGGGTGGTTTTTCCGGAACCGCTCTCGCCAATCAGTCCTAGCGTTTCACCCGCACCGAGTTGCAGCGACACACTGTCGATGGTCCGTTGATCAAAGTTCGGATTCCTTCGGTGGAAGAGCCGCTGGAGGCCTCTTTGACGATGGATCACCACGAGATCTTTGATCTCGATCATCGGGATTCCCCCGGAGTCAAATGACAGCGCGCAAACCGGCTCGTGTCGAGCTGAATCGGCGGGACCTGGTTCGCGCATTGATCGACAGCCCGAGGACAGCGCTCGACAAAAGCGCAGCCCGCAGGCTCGGCGTACAGGCGCGATACTTGGCCCGGAATGCTCGGCAATCGTCGCGCGCCGGCTGCGAGTCGTGCGGGGTCGCAGTCAAGCAGCATTCGAGTGTAGGGGTGTCGGGGCGTATCGATTATTGTCCGTAATTCTCCGCACTCGATGATCTGACCGGCATACATGATCGCAAGACGATCACATAGCGCCTCGAGCACATCGATCTGATGAGAGACAACCAAAATCGCGGAACCCGTATCAGCACGAAACGTCTGTAGCAGATCAATGATTTCCGTCTCGACCAGGGCATCGAGCGCGGTGGTCGGCTCATCGGCAATGAGCAAAGCGGGCCGAACCAAAAGCGCCATCGCAATGCACACTCGCTGCAGCATGCCACCCGACATCTGATGCGGACGCAGTTTCATGACTCGTGACGCATCCGCGATACGCACACGCTGCAGCGCGTCCAATGCAGCTGCCCGACGCGCTACCCGCGGGATACTCATGCGGTGCTGTACATCAACCAGTTGTTGCCCAATCGTGAGTACCGGATTGAGCGCTGTAAAAGGATCCTGAAACACCATCGCGAGATCTCGCCCGCGCAGCTCGCGCATCTCCGACTGCGACAGTTGCAGAATATCGATGCCGCGCATCACGACTTGACCACCGAAGATATTCGCAGGATCACCGGGAAGGCGTAGCAGAGTCGAGACCAAGGTCGATTTTCCGCAACCGCTCTCCCCGGCAACTCCGACAATCTCACCTGAGGCGATCGTCAGGCTCACATCACGCAGTGCAAGCAGCTTGCGTCCGTCGTCACCGACGTACGACACTTGCAGGTTACGGATATCGATGTTCGCTGGCTGCTGCTCTTTCACGAGCGACGCCTCTTTGGATCGAGTGCATCACGCAAGCCTTCGCCCAAAAACGTGAATCCCAAGGTCACGAGGGCGAGCGGAATACTTCCGGCGACAAGAAGCCACGGCGTCGCGCGAACATGGACATAGCCATCCTGCAGCAGCGTCCCCCAGCTTGGTTCCGGAGGTCTGACACCCAGACCGATGAAACTGAGCCCCGCTTCAATCGCCACCACCGTTGGAATATCCATGCAACCGATGACCAGTAACGGAGCAAACACATTCGGAATGACATGGTGGCAAATGATCCGCAGCGGACTGGCACCGAGACTACGCTCGGCAAGTATGAAGGTCTCGTTCCTCAAGGCGAGTGTCTGTGTCCTGGCAACGCGCGCGTATCCAGGCACGAGACTTACAACGACGATGACAAGAATGGTGAAAACGCTTGGGCCGGCAATCACCACCACCAGCATCGCCAGCAATATGGTGGGAAAAGTACGTAATGAGTCCAACAAAAAAATGGTCGTGCTATCCAGCCACCTTGGACCGAAGCCTGCAGCGGTGCCGACCATCAGTCCCAGAATCATCGCGATCCCTACGCCTGCGATCGACACGGTCATCGCAATCCCGCTGCCAACAACAACGCGACTGAAAATATCGCGCCCCAGGTTGTCAGTACCTAGCCAATGATCCCACGCGGGCGCAGCGAACCGATTTGCGAAATCGAATTTGTAGGGGTCGTTTGGAACAAAACCCACGAGACCGGCGAGACCTGCCAGTAACGCCAGAGCAACGAGCGCTGCACCCAAACGTGCGGACGTTGGCAGACGACGGGAGACAACCAGCAACGGATGGCGAGCGGACTGCAAGTGACTCGGGTCGTCCTTTGTCATCGGCCGAGTGCTCATGAGGCTGTACGCACTCGCGGATCGAGAATGGCCGTCACCAGATCAGCCAGCAACATCGCGAGTGCATACAGACTGGTCGTCATCATCACGGTTGCGATCAGTACGGGATAGTTCCTAGTAACCACCGAGTCGTAGATCAAAGACCCGATCCCCGGCCGAGAGAAAACGATCTCCACCAGAACACCGCCGGACACCATGGCACCGATTCCAACGCCAAGCACAGTTACAACGGGCACGATGGCGATACGCAGTGCGTAAACAACGTAGAGCCGTTGTGGTGGGATTGCGTAGGCGAGCGCTGTCCTGAAATGGTTCTGCGTCATCACCTCGAGAAGCGAAGCCCGGAGCAACCTCGCGATATAACCCACCCAACCTGTACCCAGTGCGATCGCAGGAAGGATGAGATGTCGTAACTGATCAGCGGGATCGCCGGGCTCCCCTGCACCGATCGCCGGCATGACCCCAAGATGCACCGCGAACAGCAGCATCAACAGCAACGCAATGACGAATGGCGGCGCAGAAATAGCGGCGATGGAAAGGGTACCAATCACTCGGTCGGTCCATGAGGCTCGACGCAGAGCGGCGACGAAACCGAGAACGACGCCGAGCAACACGGACCACGCGAGGCTTGCGGCAATGAGGGTCAAAGTAAACGGCAGCTTTTCGATCACCATCTGGGCGATGGGCTGCTCCGAACGAACATCGCGACCCAGATCACCGCGCAGTGTATTACCCAGAAACTTGATGTACTGAACAAGGACTGGTTGGTCGAGTCCCATCCTCGCCTCGATTGCAGCGCGCAGTTCAGGGGTGGCGCGTGGACCCATGATGGCTGCGGCAGGATCTCCGGGGATGAGCCTGATCGCAATGACCAGCATCAGCACAGTCAGCAGTACCGTGCCCATTGCCAATGCAATCCGGGTCAGTGCGTAGCGCAGCATCGAGACTCCAACGGGCAGAAACCGCAGCCAGATCCGCTGGCAACTGCACCCACAAGAATATCCACTGGGTCACGCACGGAAGTCGGCGAACTCCATCAAGGAATCGATGATCTCGGGTTCGATGAATTCACGATAGTCCAACCAACCGGTCAACGATGACATGTCGAGCCCTCGCCTGACCTGTGCGGCACTTGCGGTCACCACTGCACGCGAGCTGTCCTGAAAACTTCGACAGGCGTCATCCCAAGCAAGTCCACACTTCTCGAGCAACCAGGGCATGGTGCTGTCAGGGTTGGTAACTAGCGTCTCATGATCAAGGTCTATGAGTCCCTGGGTACCTGAACTTCGCCAGTGGGACATCAGTCTTCGATAATGGCGATAGACATCGACGATATCGCGCATCGATGTTTGATAAGCCTCGTGTCCAACAAGGTTGGTGGTGAAGAGGGACCAGCAATTCGCCATCGGATGTCGGCGGCAATGAACAATGATTGCTTCGGGAAACAACAGCCTGATCATGCCGATGTTTTCGAAGTTCGCAGGCAGTTTGTCGGTGAATACCTCTGCCTCGATACCTCGACGCAGCACTTGTTCGAGATAACCCTCTCGCGCATCCATCAATAATTCTCGATCGAGCGTACTGCCCCACGGCTCCGTGGTGTCGACGCCCAGTTCCGATCGTCGACGAAGGAACCGCGCGACACAGGCGGGCATCGCCGTCAACTCGCCCGACTGTTGCACGAGCGGATGTTTTCCGATGATCTGATCAACGAGGGTTGTTCCTGACCGAGGCATGCCGACGATGAAAATGGGGCGCATGCCCATAGGCAGCGGCGGCAAGGCCGGGTCGAGCGCAGAACGCGGCGTCGCAGCGATCATCGCGGTGACAGCCTGCTCATGTCGAATTCGGTCGTGAACAATGCCCTTGTCGCTGAGTTGTTGCCGCGTCAGTGCATTCGCTTGGGACCAGTTCTGGAAAGCGGACACACGACGCGCAGCCCGATGATCGATCCGGGCCATTGCAAACCGCAGAGTGGCAGCGTCCATTGCGGTAACGCCCGGCACCGACAAGGCGTTCGTTATCACGGTAGCGAGTGTTGGATCATCGGTGTCGTCGAGTTCGACAAGATGAAAAAGTGCATCGGCGAGATTCGGCTGAGACTCGATAGCGCTTCGATACGAAGTGACTGCACTACGCAAATCGCCCTCGGCCTTGCAGATATGGCCCGCAGTCAAATGGGTGATTGCTGCAGTGGGATGGTGTTGGGTCAGTGCCCGCAGCGCCGCTCTCGCGTCGTCTGCGCGATCATCGGCGAGCATCATGTTCGCCAGCGCAGCCAGAGTTTTCTCGTCGATGGCACCCTGAGCAACGGCGCGCCGCAAAGCATTTGCCGCTTCACTCCACGACTCGAGATCAGCGTATGCCGCAGCTACCGCCGACCACGATTGGGCGTTATCTGCACAAAGCAACTGCAACCGATCGATCGCCCAGCGAGCGTGCCCGCGATGCCCGATACGAATGGACTCGCGGAACAGCGCCCAACACGGCTCCGCGGCACGAGGCGCACGGGAAATTTCCGCGAGTAAGCGACGTTCTTTGTCAGACGGTGTCTCTCCGAACGGGGTATCGGTCGGTGAGCGATTCACGGTGCCTCCCGTGGCCTTGCCTCGGGACATGGTGTTCCATGGAGCGCCGAAGGTGAAGCGCCGGGGTCCGACGGACCGGCGAATAATCCGCCGGTCCGTCGTGCCAACTCAATTGAAGTTATATCTCACACCGACGGTAATTCGCCGTGGGTTCCCGCGCATGATGCCGAACCCGGGGTGGTCTTCCTTCGCCATGAAGTAATCAACATCCGTGACATTCTCGATGTTGCCGAACACTTCAAGACCCTTGAGTCCGCCCGTAAAGCCGCGGTACGAGCCGTAAAGATCGACGCGTGTGTAGCTGCCCGCTACAGCGCTGCCGAATCTGGGCTGTCGGTTCAGGCCGTTGACGAATTCGTAGTCGCTCTTGTAAGAGACACCGCCACCCACCCGCAACCCGGCGAGCGGTCCCTCGATCCATTCATAGGAAGAGAAGACCGCGGCGCTGTGTTCGGGAATGCTGCGGATACGCGACGTGAACTTGTAGTTCGGATCTGACAGTTCGCTATCCGTATACGAATAGTTGGCAGCAAGGTTCCATCCTTCGCTCAGTGCGCCGACGATCTCGAATTCAAGTCCCTTGATCTCACGCTGCCCTTCGAGCACCACGCCTGATGTCGCAAAACCACCAAGGAATGAAGCCGAGACGGGCTGGTTGATGATCTCGGACTGATAAGCAGCTACGGCACCGCCGACACGACCACCCAAAGTCTCGAACTTGAAGCCGACTTCGTGCTGTTTCATGCTTTGCGGCTTGGAAATCTGACGTCCGCTGTTATCGAAAACCGAGCCGTTCGAAGAGAAGCCTTCGCTGTAACTGTAGTAAATTTTTCCATCCGTCAGAGCGCCGTTGCCGTCAGCAACGTCGTAGGTGATTCCGAGACGGGGAACGCCTTCCTTGTATTTGTAATTGGTAGTCCGTGGCGGATTCAAAGCGGTCCCTTGCACTGTGGTGATACTGGACTCGTCCGCGTCCTGCAGCAGATAACCCGCCAATACTTTGAAGTTATCCGTTGCATGCACCAAGAACTGCATGCTGTACGTGGTAAGCGAGTTGTCCGTCGACGATGCGCGCACGATCGGTAGTGCAGCCCGGTCGGGGTTGACGATCGGTTTGCCGTTCGCCAACACGCCCTTTCCACCCTGGAAAATATTGATGGTGCCGAGATAGACGGAGCGCTTGCGCCAAAAGGAGGCCGGTGACTCGTCGGCCAAGTGCTGCAATCCGACGTGGAAATCGACTTCCTTGCCGAACGCCTCGAACTCTCCGCCCAGACTCGCGATCAGAGAAAGATCGGACTTGTCGCGGTATTCATCGTAGGTGTACAGATAAACTTCGTTATCCGGCAGACTGTAGGCGCCCGCCGGGCCGAACGGATAGAAGTAGCTCACACCCCAGTCCCACTCGGACCTGGTGCCTTGCACCAACAATTTCCACTCGTTGCTGAATTCGTGACGGACTTCGCCGATGAGGAATCTCTGATCAACGGTCGCGAGGGAGTTGCTGCGATCGCTGAAATAATAATTTTCAGCGGGTATCGAGGTGGGTAGACGCGAAACGTTGTCAGGCCCTTGGATCAAAAAGCCCGCATCGAACGGGTCTTCCCGGGTTTTGCCATCGTAGAAATGGAGCGTGGCAGTAGTCCGGTCGGTCAGGTCGAACGCCAGCGAGCCGAGCACGCTGCTCTTTCGATTCGAAATATCGACAACATCCATGAAAACGCCGTAGTCCTCATGAACACCCACCACCCGTCCGCGAAGACGGCCGTCGCCATCCAATGGGCCGCTCAAATCCATCTCGTAGCGTTTCAGGTCCCAATCGCCGGCCTCTACGCCGACCTGCGCCTTGAATTGTCGTGTGGGTGATTTGAGGATGTGGTTGATTTCGCCGCCAAAACCGCTGGTGACGCCGTAAAGAACCGTTGCTGGACCGCGCACGACCTCGATTCGATCAACCATCGACTTGTCGAGTGATTGAAATACTTTGAGTGCCGCACCGTTGACCCGATGATCGAAGGCGATGCTGCCGCGCATGAAAATGCGGTCAAGACTGTAGCCGCGGCCGGATGCCTGCACACCAGGAATCAGATTGACGGCATCGTAAACCGAGCGCGCGCCTGCGACCTCGAGCATCTCGGGCGTGATCACCGTAATCGCTTGCGGTGTTTCGATCAGCATCATTTGAATGCCGGTGGCACTCGTCTGGTCTGTCGGCCGCATCTGCCGAGCCGTGATGACGACCTCGTCTAGACGATCCTCGGAACCTTGCGCCCCCTGCGCGGGCGACCCGGCACCCGAACCTTGACCCGCCATGATCGCTTGCGACACGGCGAGCGAGACCAATGCAGTCGATGCTTTTAGGGAATGAATGAAGCAGTTTTTGGCGTTTTCCACCTTTCTAGCCCTCCCTTTACCCCGGACGTTGAGAAGCTCACTTGGACCATTTACTCGTCAACCGACGCACTCGGGAATGAGAGCGCAGGCCGCTGATGCAACGTTATAGACAATTTTGCTTTAACGTTACATTTTGAGCCATCATACCGACGGGTTTTACACTGGTCAAGCAGCCCTCCGGACCTGCTGTTGTTCGGGGCTACAGGCAGAATGCACCCTGAGGCCGAAACATCTCGGGAGCTCGGACAGTCAATGGCAATCCTGAACACTACAACGGCGACGTCGGGTACGTATGCGCTCTGGCATGAACTCCGCGCTGATCAACTCCGCGCACTCGCATCGGCGGCGACGTTAATACTTCCGGTCGCAGCAACCGAGCAGCACGGGCCCCACCTCGCAACCGGCACCGATACTTTCATCGCCGACGCAATCCTTGAGCGCGTACGTAAAACGCCACCGGGCGCGGGAACTTTCGTCCAATTGCCTACCCAGTCGGTTGGCGCCAGCGACCATCACACCGATTTCGGCGGTACCCTGAGCCTGCCTTCATCAATGTTCGCTGCGCTGTTGGTCGCGCAATTACGCTGCTTGGTTGGTCAGGGTCATCGTCGAATTCTCGTTTTCAATTCTCACGGCGGTAATATCGCGCCGATCAAAGTGGCTTTGGCTGATCTCGCCGCTGATTTACACGGTGCCGGTGCGCTGGTCGCAGCGGTCTCATATTGGGAGCTCGCGGCCTCCGCGTGGAACGAAATCGAAGAGGTCCGCGGTCGTGCCCTCGCGCACGCATGCGAGTTCGAGACGTCGATCATCTACGCGGCTCGACCTGATTTACCGAAAATCACTCCTCCAGCGCGCCACGACTACGACGATCCGGTGGGCTTGCGTTGTGAACTCGCATTGCCCTTCTCCGCCTCCACTAACCACGGTGCCTTCGGAAACCCCGCAGCGGCGTCCGCCGCACTGGGGAATCGGCTGCTCGATTCCGCAGCACACGCCTTGCGAAAGTTCCTGCAGGACTTCGCAAATTACCACCTGCAGAAACCCGGCGGACCACGTGGCGCGGGTTGAACTGAGGGAGGTTTCCAAGTCTTTCGGCGAAGCGGCGGTTCTTCGAGGCTGCAGCCTTGTCGCCGAGGACGGTGAACTCGTGGTTTTGGTCGGCGCTTCGGGTTGCGGCAAATCGACCATCTTGCGACTAGTGGCAGGCTTGGAATCGCCGGATGTCGGTGACATTCTGATCGGCGGTCAACGAGTCAATGAAATTCCGCCGATGCATCGCGACATCGCCATGGTTTTCCAGGACTATGCGCTCTATCCGCACATGACGGTCCGCGAAAACATGGGTTTCGGGCTACGTATGCGGAAAAAGCCCAAGGAACATATCGCAGGCAGAGTCAAAGAAGTCGCGGAAATGCTCGATATCGCGCACCTGCTCGACAGGCTGCCGCGGGATTTATCTGGCGGACAGCGGCAACGGGTCGCGATGGGGCGCGCACTGGTTCGCGATCCCAGCGTATTCCTCCTCGACGAGCCACTGTCAAATCTTGATGCGCAGTTGCGCTCGCAGGTACGCACGGAAATTCGAAGACTTCATGATCGGCTCGGTGCCACCATGATTCATGTGACACACGACCAGGTGGAAGCCATGAGTCTCGCGGACCGACTGATTGTGCTGCGTAACGGTTTGATCGAGCAGAGCGGGACTCCAGCCGAAATTTATGAACATCCGCGCACACGCTTCGTGGCAGGGTTCATAGGCTCGCCAGCCATGAATTTTCTGGGCGGGCGGCTGACTACCGGCTTCGATGCTCAAGAAGTAGTGCTGCAGGGCGGCACGCGACTTCGACTACCCGTGACGGCGTCGAGAAATTCGCTGGCCTCAACCGAGCGGCCGGTCGTTCTTGGCTTGAGACCCGAAGCCATCACACTGCACATATCGCGGCCGAAAGACGAACTCGCAAGCGTCTCCGGGACGATATCGATGCTTGAACATCTCGGAGCCGAGACACTGTGTACGCTCGATATTGGCGGTAGCGAAACACTCGTTGCGAAAGCGCCAGCGTCGATGCGTTGGTCACGTGGCGATCATTTGTTCGCCGTTGTCGATATGGCGCGTGCCAAGCTGTTCGACCCTGTTGGAGGAGAGGCCCTTTGAAATACCTGACATTGCCACGTACCGAAATGCTGAAGACGGCACGAATCCCCGTGAGCACGGTCAGCGACTCGAACGCTGTTGTGAGAAAGTTCGCCGAAGACTTCATCGCCGACTTTGTCTCTGCACGCCAAAATGGTCGACGCAAAGTCACTTTCATCGTGCCGGTCGGTCCGGTCGGACAGTTCGACCTCATCGCCGAGATCTGCAACGCAGAACGAATCAGCCTGACGGACCTGATTGTGATCAATATGGACGAGTATCTGCTGGATGATGGTCACAGCTTCATCCCGGAAACCGATCCGCTCAGCTTTCGCAGACACATGCGGCAGCATTTCTATGATCGGCTCGATCCCGTGCTGGCACCATCACCAGACCAAAGAATTTTTCCCGATCCGGCTGATCTTGGTCGCGTCGCGCGAGTGATCGAGTCTAACGATGGCGTCGACGTCGCCTATTGTGGCGTCGGCATCAATGGGCACCTCGCCTTCAACGACCCGCCGGAGTCAGACGAGAACGACTCGGTCGAGGCGGTAGGGGGATCAACGACTCGTGTAGTAAGACTTACCCGAGAAACACGTTTGATCAACTCGGTGACAGCTGCAAAGGGTAATGTGGATCGCATTCCGCGCTTTGCATCGACAGTCGGCATGAAAGAGATCCTGGATGCGAAAAAAGTTCGTGTCTACATGAACCGAGTTTGGCAATGCGCGATTTCACGCAAGATTTTGTGTGGACCTATGACCGGCCGTGTCCCGGCATCGCTGCTGCAAGCGCACCCCGATGCCAGCGTGGTGCTTGCCGAGTATGTTACTGAACTACCTGAACCCACTCTCGCCTGATGGCGGACGGGCATCTTGGTTGCTAGACGCTGCCGACCGCGCGACTTGCGAAGCGCTGTGGAAACACGGCAGCGACGGCATCCTCAAACTGCTGCAGGGTGAAGTCGATGTCGGCAACGCTGTGAGCTGTCGAGACTGACCACTGCTTGGTGGCGATCGGCACGACAAAAACTCCACGACGAATCAATTCACGACGCAGTTCGACATCTCTCTCGAAGTCATGCTGCTCGATGATGTCATGCAAGTCGTTCGGTGGACGTGACATCAGATAAAAAGATAGCGCTGAGCCCTGACGGGAAACGCAACCGTTGATACCGCGACGGCGGAAAATATCCGTGATCCCCTGTGCAAGCCGTCCCGAAAGTATCTCCAGCTGTCCATAAACAGCTCTTTCATTTTCTGCCAGATATTCGACCGTACGCATTGCCGCGGCCACTGCCATCGGATGACCGTTGTACGTTCCGGCCACGAACGGTCGATATTTCGGTTCGGGATGACAGATGTAGTCCATGTATTTTGCGCGACCACCAACCACTGCCATCGGGAAGCCGTTCGCGACCGCCTTGCCGAATACCTGCAAGTCCGGTGTGATTCCCGCAAGGTGTGCGTAGCTCTGCAGAGCGTGTCTGAATCCTGTTTTTACTTCGTCGACAATCAACAGGAAGCCGAACTCGTCGGCAAGGGCCCGTAGCCCCGCGAGGTACCCGGGTTTCGGAAGCACGACTCCGATGTTCTGCAGGATCGGTTCAGTAATGAGCGCTGCAATCGGATAACGACGACAGACATAACGCACCGAATCCAGATCATTGAAATTGATCGAGTGTATGAGACGGCTGTGCTCTATCGTGGAGCCGGCGCCCAATGACCGCAAAGGATATTCGCCGGGCGATACGCGCAGACCGATTTCTTCGAGGGAATTGAAAACATTGCATGCCACTTCGTCGTGGTTGCCGTTGTAGCTTCCCTGCACGACGATCACGTGACTCCGACCCGTCACCGCCCGACTCAGACGAATCGCCAGCGATGTTGCCTCACTGCCCGTATTGAGTAGCGTTACTTTCTCGACGGTGGGTACGTGACGACAAAAGAGTTCGGCAAACTTCCCTTCAAGAGCGCTAGGACCTGCACCGAACAGACTTTCGCCGCGCTCCAAAGCCTCTGCAGCCGCCTGGTTGACAGGCTTGAAGTTATGACCGAGCAGGAACGGCGCGAAACCTGCGTGATAGTCGACATAGCGATTTCCATCGAGATCCCAAAGGTAGGCACCCTCGGCCCGTTCGAATGCGATCGCCGGGGTGATGATCCGATTGATTGAACTGACGCCACCGGGAATGAACTGCTGATTGTGCGCCAGCAGATCAGCCGTCTTGCTTGAACTCATGAGGACTACCCTCCTGGATACAGGCCGTCGAACTCCGCGGGTAAAACCGGCGCGTGCTCGATTATCGGCAGATGTCTTTTGGCCCCCATGACCGTCTTTAACGTTACACCAATCGGTGTCACAAGGCAATTTAGACCGCGTCTCCTGCATTCAAGCGCCGGATCAGCGGCTCGAGCTGGCGCTCGTAGCAGCGCCAGCGCCCAACCGAGTTCGAGTGAACGGGCTGCCTGACCTGCCAACGGCTGGGAGTCTGAATGTCACGGTGGGTTTGATGGAAGTTCAAACACGCGTCATCCCAATCAAGCCCGCAGAAATCGAGTACATGCCGTACACCAGACTCCGTGTCCGTCACCATGTCCTCGTACTGCACATCGATGATCCGACCTGGTAACACCCGTCGCCAGTGATTCATGAGTCTTCGGTACTCGATGTAGTAGTTGCCGAGCGTTTCCAGATCGCCGGTGAAATTGATCTGTGCTGAAAACTCGGTGAAGTAACAGGACAGGCAATTATCGAGTGCGTTGCGAGCACAGTGGATGATTCGGGCGTTTGGGAACAGCGTGGCGATGAAGCCTATGTGAATGAAATTGAACGGCAGCTTGTCGGTAACATGCTGATGGGTTTTCGAAACCTCAGCCAGGCGTTGCAGATAAACGTTGGCGAAATCTTTGATTTCTTCCGCAGATAGAGTGTTGCAACCTTCGGGGTATGCGACACGACCACTCGAGGAATCACCTACTCGGGATACGAGAGTGAGGATGGTCGAAAGCTCACCCCCTGCTGCTACCCGCGGGTGACTGGAGAGAATTTGCTCCATCATCGTCGTTCCCGACCGTGGCATTCCGAGAACGAACAAAGGCTTTTGCGATGCCACGCCCATGCCGCTCACGCGCGTGAAATAGTCGGCGTCGAAGGTCGCAATGAGACGATCGACGGAATTCGAGTAACCCACGTCATCGTGAGAACGAATCGGTCGCTGCAGAGCCTTGCCATCTTCCAGATGTCGAAATGCCGAATCATAGTTGGCACGTTTGTCGAAAAAATGTGCCAAAGCCGAATGAAGCAGGCTGCGTGCAGCTGAATTTGCAGCCGAGTCGGACGCGCAACGCACAGCCCTCTCAATGAGTTCGGGCTCAGGAGCAGCGTCGGGTAATCGCAGCAGTTTCGCCATTGCCGACGGACTGGACGGATCACGGCGCAACACCGACAGATACTGCAGTCGCGCCTGCTTTAGCCGTCCAGCCGACTCGCAGGCCTCACCGAGACCGATGCGTGCTGCATTTTCACTCGGCGAGATCTCCAGAGCCTTCTCGTAGGCCGCGATCGCTTCCGAAATTCGGCCGATACGCTGGCGGCAACGCGCCAGATCCTGAAGGTCTCTGGAGGACCCGCGGGTAACATCCGTCAAGCGCTCGAGCAGCGGAACAGCTTCCTCGAAACGCTGTTGCTCGATGAGTGCAGTTGCCAAGTTGCGCAATGCGTCAACATGCTGCGGATTGGTTTCGAGCACGCGGTTGAAAAGTGCAATCGCTGCTGCAGTCTTGCCGAGGCGATACTTCGCTGCCGCGAGATCAGCCAGCGCATTCGTATTTGCTGTATTGGCATCGACCGCTCGCTCGAGAAAGTGCTCGGCAGATCCGGCAGCGCCCGTCTGCAGCATGGCAAGACCAAGGAAATGCAGTGCCACGGGCTCTTTGGGCGTGCGTTCGAGGATTTTCCGATAGATCAAGATGGCACCGCGCACATCGCCACGACGATGCAAACGGACACCGTCCTCGACTCGCATACTGATCGAACCCCTCGACTCACTCACTTGTTATCGCTCCAAGAATGCAAGCACGCGAAATCTCGCGCTTTTAATTGACATTTAACGATACAACCATCTATCTTTTTCTTCCATCACTCACTCCTGCGCCCGGGGCGAGGCAACGGTCGGTACTGCGCAATGAACCTCGGACGCCTCCTGCAAACTCGGCTCGATTCCACCACCAAGGGGCTTCCCGATATCGGGGACCACGAGTTCCTGCTGGAAGATGTTCCCGTCATGGGCTGGAATGTGCTCACCGGAGATCTGCCGACTCCACTGGCAACACTGGACGAAAGTGCGCTGCGCGCGAACAGCAGTTGGATGAGTCAATTCATAGCGGGTAATCAGCTGCACATCTGCCCTCACGGCAAAACGACGATGGCACCCCAGCTATTTCAAAGACAACTCGCCGATGGTGCATGGGGCATCACCGTCAGCAATATGCAGCAACTGCGCGTCTGTCGAAAGTTTGGCGTAAGCCGCGTGCTCATGGCCAATCAACTGGTCGATGAACATGATATTCGCGAGTTGATGATCATTCTCCGTGATGACTGCTCTTTCGATTTTCGCTGCCTCGTGGACTCGATGGACAATGTTCATCGGCTGTTTGCAATAGCCAACGAATTTCAGGTGGGTCGCCCATTGCAGTTACTGATCGAGGGCGGTACCCAGAATGGTCGTACAGGCTGCCGGAGTCTCGACGAGGCGATCGAGCTTGCGCGGCTTATCGATCGCTACGCCCCGGCGCTCGAATTAACTGGCGTCGAAGGATTTGAGGGGGTGATCGACTCGATCGATAACAAGAGCGCCGAGGCGGCAGTCGGGCGCTTTTTGGACTATCTCGGCGGCCTGGTGACAAACCTGCTCAGCGCCGGGTTACTGCGCACTCCAAATCCCCTCCTGACCATTGGCGGGTCGATTTATTTCGATCTGGTCGCATCGCACCCGGTTGTGGCGTTACTGAAAAATCGCTGCGACATCGTCCTGCGCTCGGGCTGCTACCTCACCCACGACTCGCTGATGTTGCAGGACAACATGCAGCGTATTCATGAGCGATCGAAGATGCTCGGTATTCCGGCCTCGGCTTTCCGGCCAGCACTGAAGGTCTGGGGGGTGATTCAATCCATTCCGGAGCCGGGACTGGCAATTCTCAACGTCGGTAAACGCGATGTTTCCTTTGATATCCATCTGCCACGGGCCGAAAAATGGTTTCGTCGCGATCTGCATCGCCTGCCGCAGCCAATGCCCGTAATGACCACGACCACACAGATCAATGACCAACATCTGTTTCTCGAGGTGCCCGATCACTCGCCGCTACGCATCGGCGACATGATCGGTCTGGGTGTTTCACACCCGTGTACTACGTTCGACAAGTGGCGGCTGTTGTATGTCATCAATGACGACTACGACGTCACTGAGGGAATCCTGACTTTTTTCTGAATTCCGGGATGCTGCCAATGACCGATACCAACAACCCGCTTGAACAAAATCAGCCGTATGACCTGATGCTGGTTGGCGGGCGAGTCTTCGATCCCGCAGGTGCGCTGGATATCGTGGCGGATGTGGCAATACGCGGCGACAAGATCGTTTCGATCAAACCGGGGCTCGAGCGACGCGGAGCAGGTCGAATCATTGATGCCCGTGGCAAACTGGTGGTCCCGGGGCTCGTCGATTTGCACACTCATGTCTACTGGGGTGGAACCGGACTTGGCGTGGATGCAGAAACCGTTTGTTGCCGCAGCGGCACGACCACCTTCGTTGATGCCGGTAGTGCGGGGGCTGGCAATTTCCCGGGATTTCGTCGATTCATAGCCGAGCCATCCCGAGTCAATGTCCTTGCTTTCCTGAATGTCTCATACGCAGGCATATTCGGCTTTGGCTGTAATCTTTGGGTAGGCGAGTGTCAGGATTTGAGACTTCTGGATCGCGACGAATGTCTCAATGCAGTTGAACAAAATCGCGACTTGATCGTCGGTATCAAGGTGAGATTGGGTGCCGAAGCTGGCGGTGAGAGCGGGCTCAAACCGCTCGAAATTGCTCGTGAGGTTGCCGACAGGCTTTCGCTCCCGATCATGACGCACGTCGACATGCCACCGCCGAAAACCACAGATGCGCTTGCCTTGATGCGCCCCGGTGACATCTGGACGCACTGCTTTCGTGGTCCACCCAATTCAATCATCGCCGACTCGGGCGAAGTCGAGCCCGAAATCATTGCTGCAAAGCGACGCGGCATTCGCTTCGATGTCGGTCACGGCTTCGGCAGCTTTTCATTCTCCGTCGCCCGCCGAATGATCGCCGATCGTATATATCCGGATTCGATCAGCAGCGATGTTCATGCTTTTAACTTCAATGGACCTGCGCGCGATGTGCTTCACGTTGCATCAAAGTTTCTGAGCCTGGGAATGCCTCTTTCTGCAGTGATTGAAAAAATCTCGTCAGCACCCGCCAGCTCTATTAGCCGATCAGATCTTGGTCGCTTGGTTGAAGGCGGGCGTGCGGATGTTGCTGTGCTGTCGCATGTCGCGGCACCCTGTGAATTCGTTGATAGTCACGGTGAAGTTCTTTTGGGGGAGCAGCAGTTGACTCTCGATGCGGTGGTGGCGAATGGTCGTCTGCTACGTGACGTCATCGATGTTGATCACTCCAATACACCAAATATTTTAAGGTGACTACGAAAACCGATTTGACTGGCGCACGCCTGAATGACGTCGCAAGCGCGCTACGAAATTTGCTTGGCGACGACAGAGTGTTGGTAGGTCAGGAAAGTACCCGACCTTACGAATGCGACGGGTTGGTACTACATCGGCAAACTCCGCCTGTAGTCGTTCTCCCGCAATCGAGTGCGGAGGTGTCGGCGGTACTGCAACTCTGCGAGTCAAAAGCTGTACCGGTGGTACCCCGCGGCGCGGGCACAGGACTCTCTGGTGGCGCAACCCCACACCAAAACGGGGTTTTACTGTCGCTAGCCAAGCTCGATCACATTCTGCACATTGACCCGCGAAACCGAGTGGCGATCGTGCAGCCCGGCGTGCGCAATCTCGCCATTTCCGAAGCTGTAGCCCTGCACGGATTGCACTACGCGCCGGATCCGTCGAGTCAGGTCGCATGCACGATCGGCGGCAACGTGGCAGAAAACGCGGGTGGCGTGCATTGCCTCAAGTATGGTCTGACCCTGCATAACGTTCTGCGCATACGCGGCTGTACGATGACTGGCGAAGCCGTGGAGTTCGGCAGCCTTGCTCCCGATACGCCAGGACTCGACCTGCTCGCTTTGGTTATCGGGTCGGAGGGGATGCTGGCCGTAGTCACCGAGGTGGCGGTACGACTCGCTCCGAAGCCGCAGCTCGCGCGCTGCATTCTCGCCAGTTTCGACGACGTCACGCGCGCCAGTGATGCGGTTGCCGCGTTAATCGGCTCAGGAATCATTCCAGCCGGACTGGAGATGCTCGATCAGGCTGCCACGCATCTGGTGGAGCCCTTCGCCAACGCAGGCTACGACCTCGAAGCGGCGGCGATCCTGCTTTGCGAGTCGGATGGCACACCGGAAGAGGTCGAGGAAGAGATCGATCGGATGAGTACTGTGCTCAAAAAGGCTGGTGCAGTAGCATTGCGCGTTTCAGCGAACGAACCGGAGCGTTTGCGTCTTTGGGCAGGGCGCAAGAATGCATTCCCGGCTGCAGGGCGAGCCTCGCCGGCCTACTACTGCATGGACGGCACGATCCCGCGGCGTCATCTCGGCAGCATGCTGCGCGAGATCAAGCGCATGGAGCAACACTATGCTCTCCGCTGTCCCAACGTTTTTCACGCTGGTGACGGAAATCTTCATCCGCTGATCATGTTCGACGATGCCGATCCGGATTCCGTCGAACGAGCTCTCGCCTTCGGAGCCGAAATCCTCGAGACGAGCGTGCGCCTCGGTGGGACGGTTACCGGCGAGCACGGTGTCGGACTCGAGAAACTCGACACCATGTGCCTGCAGTTCGATTCTCATACTCGCGATATGTTTCACGCTGTCAAACGTGCTTTCGATCCATCGGGTTTGCTGAACCCAGGCAAGGCCATCCCGAGTCTTCACCGCTGTGCAGAGTTTGGTCGGCAAAAGATTGTGGGTGGCAGGCTGCCCTTCCCGGATTTGCCACGGTTCTGACCAATGACTGAGATGCAACTCGATGCAGAGTTGGAGAGTCGCGTCGCCGAACTCTCTGCAAGCATTCGCGAGTCGGCAGCGTCAGGTACCAAACTTGCCATCTGCGGCAGTGGCAGCAAAGATTTCTACGGCAATGCCATGATCGGAATGCCGCTCGATGTGCGTGGCCTTAATGGCCCGCTGCGACATGAGCCTAGTGAACTGGTAGTCACTGCAGCAGCCGGCACGAGCTTGCTTGTGTTGGAAGAGACGCTGTCCTCGGCAAATCAAATGCTGGCGTTCGAGCCGCCGCATTTCGGCTCGCAGGCGACAGTCGGCGGTTGCGTGGCTGCAGGACTCTGCGGTCCACGTCGCATCGCGACGGGATATGCAGGAGGCGCACTGCGTGACCACGTACTCGGCGCGAAACTCCTCGATGGTCGCGGGAATCTGCTTTCATTCGGCGGGACAGTGATCAAAAACGTAGCTGGATATGATGTCGCTCGTTTACTTGCGGGTTCGCTGGGAATTCTTGGCGTCCTCGTCGAAGTCTCACTCAAAGTGGTACCTCGGCCGACAGCCGAAATTACTCTGGCAGTCGAGTGTGACGAAGTCGCGGCTTTGAAGTACTTCGGTGACTGGAACCTGCAGCCATGGCCGATATCCGCTTCCTCGTGGAACGATGGAAGGTTGCTGCTGCGTCTATCCGGCGCAACCACCGCCGTGCGCATGGCCACACGCGCAATCGGCGGCGACTTGCTGGATGAACAAACCGCTGCAAACTTCTGGCGGGGCGTTCGGGAACAAACAGACTCTTGGTTCGCGCTGACCCCCGAAGAGACATTGTGGCGTGTTTCTTTGCCAGCAGGCGCACCGACTCTCGATCCGCGGAAACGACAGTCCGAGTCGATATTCCTCGAGTGGCATGGGATGCAGCGCTGGATAAAAACACGAGATCGGAGTCATACGAGCCTCCGTGAGCAGGCCCATGGTTTTGGTGGGTATGTCACGCGCTTCCGTTGCGGGGTCGCCCCTGATCCGGATTCGCGACAAATACCCGCCTTCGAAGCGCTTTCCCCGGCACTGCATGCCATTCATCAAAGACTGAAAGCCGAGTTCGATCCGAGCGGCATCTTCAATTACAACCGACTACAGCCAAATTTTTGAGGGTGACTCAAGATGCATCTCGACTTGCATGCACGCCACGCAGATACGAACTACGGGCACGAGGCCAATACCATTGTCGGCAACTGTGTTCATTGCGGGTTTTGTACTGCCGCTTGCCCGACTTATCGACTCAGTGGAAACGAACTCGAGAGCCCGCGCGGACGCATTTATCTGATCAAGGAGATACTCGAATCCGGGACAGTCGGCGCGGCAACGCAAAAGCATCTCGACTCCTGTCTGACCTGTCGCGCATGCGAGCCCGCCTGCCCATCGGGTGTGGAGTTTGGGTATCTAATGGAGATCGGCCAAAAATTGGCCTCCGAGCAGAGACCCTCATCCAAATTGCACAGGGCCGTTCGTCGAGTGATCTTTTTCATCCTGACTCGGCGAAAACTTTTTTCGATCATGCTCGGTCTTGGACGATTAATGCAGCCTGTGTTGCCCGTCAGAGTCGCCCGTCACATCCCTCCGCAACCCGTCGTCGGACCACGCGCCGAGCACGCTGTGAAGCCCTTGTTTTCACGACGCGTGATACTGCTCGAGGGGTGCGTACAACCAGCCCTGCTGCCAAACGTCAATGCAGCCACACGTCGCGTGCTTGCGCATCTGGGTATCGAGGCGGTCACGGCAGCCGGCGCTGGCTGTTGCGGAGCACTGCGCCTGCACGGCGGTGATCAGGAGTGCGGACTGGATGACGCCCGTCGAAATATCGACTGTTGGTGGCCGATCGTTGAATCAGGCGCCGAAGCCATCGTCATGACGGCGTCGGGCTGTGGTGTCACCGTTCGAGATTACGGACGACTGCTGCGTGACGATACAGTGTATGCCACGCGAGCTGCACGCCTATCCGAGTTGACGCGCGATCTTTGCGAGATTGTCAGCGAGAACATTGGTCGTATACGAATCGAAACAAAACCCCGGCCCCGTATCGCTTTTCATGCGCCGTGCACCCTGCAGCACGGTCAACGGCTCGGGGGCAAGGTTGAAGCGCTCCTGACTGCCCTCGGCGCAGAGATTCTGCCTATCGCAGACGCTAATCAGTGCTGTGGCTCTTCCGGAACCTACTCATTCAAATATCCGAGTACGGCGTCAGAACTTCGTGCTCGCAAATTGCAAGCGCTGACTCGCAACTCGCCGGACGTGATCCTGTCGGCCAATGTCGGTTGCATCACCCACCTCGCTGGTGGCGCAACCTCGCCGGTGATGCATTGGGTTGAGTGGCTAGATCGGTGGATCGAAGCCTCGCCAGAACAGGGCGTCGAGCGAGAGTCGTGACCATCACTTTTCGACGGGCTTGACCTCCCAGGGTTTCTCCCAGTCGCCGGATACTCGCAAATCGATCCCGGCATCGTCCTCTATTACCTTGCAGACCGTCATCTCTCCCGCACCGACACCATAACGACGACCCGCCTCGCGAAAACGTTCGTGTGTGGCCTCGGTGAGCGTGTTTGTGGTACCGACTTTCTCCATTAATTCTTTGATCAGCGAGAGATCTTTCAAACACAAGGCGATGGGAAAAGAGGGGTCGTAATGGCCGGCGAAGATCGAGGGAACGTCGTGGGATAGAACGAAACTGTCGGCAGCTCCGCCTTTCATCGCTTCCCACCATGTCAGAGGATCAAGCCCCGCCAGCTTGGCAGTGACCATCGCTTCGCCAATGGCGGCGGCGTGGATCTTCCAGAGCTGGTTATTCACCAGCTTGGCGATATAGCCGTTTCCGTACGCACCGACCCTGCGTAGACGACCCATCGCCTCAATCACCGGCCGCACACGCTCGATCACCTCTGATGTGCCCCCGACGAACATGGGCATATCTCCGCGTATGGCGGCATCGACGCTGCCGGTTACAGGCGCGTCGATGGCGTGACCGCCCGCAGCCTCGAATTCGGTAGCGAGCTCACGCATGAGGAACGGCGAGGATGTGGTCATGTCGATCCACACCTTGCCAGCAGCATTACCGGAGAGAAAACCGTCGTGACCGCGCACAACCTGTTCGACCTCTTTCGGGCCGAAGACCATGGTTATCACTACATCGGACGCAGCCAGTACCGCGGCGGCATTTTCGGCAGGCTCAGCTCCTTCCTGAACCAATGCCGCGACTGCAGAAGGCCGGATATCGTACACGGTCAACGCGAAGCCTTTTCGCAGGATATTGCGCGCGGCATTACCCCCCATGGTGCCAAGCCCGACGAATCCTATTTTCATTTACATGGTCTCGTTCGATGAACTTTGTGCGCGTAGCGCGGCTGTCGACTCGCAGCATGCAGATTTCCATAGACGCGCCTTCGAGGGCAAGAACATTATTCGGCTGATCATTGGTCACCCGCGCATGCGCAAACCCTGCGGATCGTAAGCAGGTAGGCCGACCACTCTTGCGGGAATGAACTGACCGTCAAGCTCGACCTGTAGCGCGGTGTCAGGCGCGCTCACGGTCGGAGGCACGTAGCCCATGGCCATCGAGCAGCCGAGATGATGCGCATATCCACCAGAGGTGATATGCCCAAGGCAACGACCATCGCGCAAAATAGCCTCGTCACCTGCGACATCAAAGTTTTCGGTATCGAGTACTAGTACCACCAGTTGTCGCGCGGGGCCACGCTCGCGCTCGAGCAGCGCAGATTCCCTACCGATGAAATCGCGCCGCCAGTCGATAAAGGCATCAAGACCCGCCTCCGCAGCGGTATAGTCCGGGCGATAGTCCAACGTCCACACTCCCCAGTGCTTCTCGAGACGCAGGCTCATCAGCGCTCTGGCCCCGTAGAGCTTGAGCCCTAGGTCGCCGCCCGCAGCCTCGAGCGCCTCGAATAGCGCAAGCTGAAACTGCGGTTCACAATAAATCTCGTAACCGAGCTCTCCAGAGAACGAGAGACGAACCAGAATAACCGGCACGCCGCCCACGAACGAACGTCGGACGTCACGAAAGCGCAGCTTTGCAGCGGAGACGTCGTCTCTGGTTATACGCTGCAGCAATTCCCGGGAATTTGGCCCCGAGATGGCGAAACCGTGCAGCGCATCAGACATGTTGCGGTAATCGACGCCGGTCGGCGGCAGATGCTTTTCGAACCAGCGGCGATGCATGTCCTGCGCCGCACCCGAGCCAAGCAGGAGATAGTCCCCGTCGCCCAAGCAACTGATCGTCAGGTCGCCATAGAGCTTCCCCTTGGGCGTCAACATCGGACTCAGTGCTACTCGACCCGGCCCAGGTAAATGACCCGCCAACATTTTTCCAATGAATTCTTTTGCGCCGGGTCCACGAATCGAGTGCTTGCCGAAGTTGGCGATCTCGAGCATACCGACTGACTCACGTACCGCCCGAACTTCAGCCGCAACATAGTCATGACTGCGGTTACGACCAAAAGTCGGTGTCTCGTGCGCATCATCCCTGTCATTCGCAAACCAGAGCGCGTGCTCCAGGCCGAACGATGTTCCCATCACCGCACCGCGAGCAACGAAACGGTCGTAGAGGGCAGTGGTTTTTTGACGCCTCCCCTTCGGTAATGTTTCGTTGGGAAAAGTCATAACGAACCGACGTTCGTAGTTCTCGGAAGACTTGATGGTCCCCCAATCGGGCGTGGCAAAGTTGCCAAAGCGCGCGATATCCATCGCCCACACGTCAATCGATGGCGATCCGTCGATCATCCACTCGGCAAGGCAAAGCCCGACACCACCCGCCTGACAAAATCCAGCCATCACTCCAACAGCAGCCCAATAGTTGGTCATTCCCGGAACCGGACCGATCATCGGATTACCGTCAGGACCAAACGTGAAGGGCCCATTGACGACGGTTCGGATGCCGGCTTCGGCGAGTGCGGGAATGCGCTCGAACGCGAGCTCTAGTCGATCAGCGATACGCTCAAGTTGTGGCTGCAGCAGTTCATGGCCGAAGTCCATTGGAGTCCCCGCCACTTTCCACGGCGAGGCATGCGGCTCGTAGGTACCTAGCAGCATGCCGTTACGTTCC
>Ga0169931_10002146_pt1 | contig 32288 bp, 28 predicted proteins | sample Kivu_15m_20L_FD_129675 | JGI IMG/M metagenome (GOLD analysis project Ga0169931, IMG submission 129675) | Freshwater microbial communities from Lake Kivu, Western Province, Rwanda to study Microbial Dark Matter (Phase II) - Kivu_15m_20L... | ecosystem: Environmental > Aquatic > Freshwater > Lake...
AAGGATAACCCGCGATCTTCATTCATCACCCATCCGTTAGAATCCGAACACCATCCTAACCAATATTTCACTTTCACATCATACACTTGAACCGATTCCATATCGGCACAATTTGTGCACTCGATCCCCGCACTTCTTTAACCGAAGGGCTTACACCCCCGAATCGGAGATGCGCCGCCCATGTATAGCGGTAATAAATTAACACCTCGCCGCTTTCGCAGCCCGGCTCTGTGTCTGGGTGCGCTTGTGTCGTCCCTTTTGTGCAGTTTCACCGCTCAGGCTGAGGAGCCCGTTGTGGCAGATGACGCTGCTGAACTGGTGGCCGCAGCCGAAGTCGAGAACCAGCCCAAGCGGCGGCGAGGCGGTCCCACGACCGCCTCGGCCGGCCCCTCTGGTGCGCTGGCGGCAGATGCCATGGCCACAGACGAGGCTGTGGTTGCGGACTCAATGCCAGCCGCATCTCCGTTGCCATTCAGCATCAATGCGTCGGTTGGAGCGAATGCGAATCTGGGGTCGATGGTTCGCCCCAACGTGCAGACGACTGACTCCGTGATGATGAACTTCGGTCTGGGGTTGAGCTACAGCATCACGGACCTGATGTCCGTGTCGGCGAGCGGCAGCCTGAGCAAGTTCGTCACCCCGCACGGCAGCACCCGGCAGTATGAAGCCCGGTTCGGCGATGTGTACCTCGGGTTCAATCACGGGAACCTCTATACGATCCCGGTGGCCGAGATAAACATCTCGGGAGGGGTGTCCGCCGCCCTGCCCACCTCGGACTTTTCGCGCTTCATGAGCCAGTACACGTCGCTGGGAGCCAACCTGGCTCTATCCCGTACGGTGGGCAGGTTCACATTCTCCTATTCGTTCAGCACGTCGAAGAACTTTAACCGTTACACGTCGGTGGTGTTCAACCCCGAGCGATTCGAGGCAGACGCGCTGGTCCGCGGCAACGGCGCGGAAAACATTTCGGACACGCGAGTCGCCATCGCGACTGGCATTCTGCCGGAGTGGAATGTCTCCAACTCGCTGCGTATGGCGGTCCGGCTGCCCGCCAACTTTGGCGCAGCGCTCGGCTTCACCATCTCCGATTCCTTTACCTACGCCGACGATTCGCTGAGCGCAGACGATGAGCTGCAGAGCGAATACGCCGTGCTGGGGCGAGGTCACTCTCAGACAGCGGTCGGCTCCATCAGCGCCAGCTATCGCTTCCTCACGCGTTTCAGCACCAACCTGTCCTTCTCGACGGCCGCGCCGCCGAAGACAAACGATAACAGTCGCTTCCGCTTCCCTTTCTGGGACACGCAGAGCGGGAACCTTCAATACACCGCCGTCAGCCTCTCGCTGAACGTCAACTACTAGGTCAACGGCGATGCCCTCCCCACTCTTTTCCTCACGGACCCCATCGTCCACCACCCGCCCCTCGGAGGCCAAGATGCCAATTCGCTCACGCGGTCTGGCGCTGTCGGCGCTCTGCTCGGTTACGCTCCTCGGAGCGTGCGCCCAGCAGGTCGGCGACATCGACCGTACCCAGCCCAACAAGATCGAGAAGACCGCCTTTGAAGGCGAATGGTACTTCATGCAGACCGTCGTGGATGTAAACGCCACGGCAGTCTCGACCTTCACCGGTCTTCAGGGCCCCCTGGAGCGCGTCCGGTTCGACATTCGCGAAGACTTCCTGGTCGCACGCCGAACGTACGAAGACATGGTTGGTAGCGATACCAGCAACTACGGTGTCGCCGAAGGCATCGACTATGACGGTGGCGCTCCGGTCGCTGCCTTCCCCATCTGGGGCCACTTCGACGTGCAGCGGCAGTACAACGCCGCAACCGGCGAAGTATCGAACGTGATCGTCGAAAACAACTTCGACCGTCCATGGTTCGAGCGTGAGTGGATGCGTCCAGACTTCTCGCGCAACATGGTGAACAGCGGCGTGAATCCGATGATGGACACGCAGATGATCTCCAACGTTTCCTACAACCCCAATGACGCCGGCCCGTTCACCAGCTGGTACGTCGAGCGGGATGACGACGGCGAAGTTGTCTACATCGACGTCGTCAACGAGTACGTCATTGAGCCCGACTGGGTCGACTGCGCCCTCACCGTTGGTATCCCTAACTGGGGTTCCGAGTGCGGCCCTGAGCGCATCAAGATTCGCTCGTCATTCGTGAAAATCACCGAAGAGAACGAGTCCGATCACATCGCTCGCGTCTATGACGACTTCGAGATGAACGACTTCGGCTTCTTCCGTACGCACCGCTGCGTACTGGACCGTCGTTACGGCTGCCGCGACAACACCCGCGTCACCCTGGCGAACATCTGGAGCATCTGGGAGCGCGACACCGACGCTGCTGGAAATGAGCTGCCCTACGCGCAGCGTACACCGGACCCGATCACGTATTACACCAATACGGATATGCCGGTGGACCTGATCGACGAGAGCTGGGAGATCGCTCAGGAGTGGAGCACCGCGTTCCGCCGTACGGTCGCCGCCAATCAGAGTGTGTCGCTCGATTCCGTGGGCACCATGTTCTATCTCTGCCTCAACCCCGGCAGCGAAGATCCCACGGTTCCTCAGGAATACCTCGACCTGACCTACACGCAGGAAGAGCGCGATCGCCTCGCGGCAGCGTTCGCGTCGTCAGCTGAGGGATATCGTCTCGGGCATTGCGAGCGCGCCGGCGAAATCAAGAACATCGGCGACCTTCGCTACAGCTTCATGAACTGGGTGAACAACCACCCGTCCGCTCCCTGGCTTGGCTACGGTCCTTCGGGAGCTGACCCCCTCACGGCCGAAATCATCATCGGTATGGCCAACGTGAACGGTCAGTCGGTCGATACCTACGCACAGTATGCGCTGGATATCGCGCGCGCCATCAACGGCGACATCGAAGTGGCAGACCTCGGGTACGGACAGTACCTGAACGACTACTTCAACGAGCTGAGCCAGCGTAATCAGGGACGCCTGTATTTTGGCGCCGAAAACCCCGGCGATACCTACCGCGACGGCCTCCGTACCGCAGGCGATGCACTGCTGACGGCCCAGCCGGCCATGCCGATCGTGCAGACCTTCGAAGAAGACATTCTTCGTATGCGCGCCGAGCAGAACCGTCTGTATGAGATCGTCAACTCGCGCGGCTATGACCCGACGCTTGTTCAGGTTGCCGAGAATATGCGGACCCAGCCGGAGATGTACCGGCTGCAGGACGATTACCAGCGCGATCCCCTCGCTCGTATCCGTGGCACCGCTCTCGAGCAGCGCCTGATCACCGAGGAGATGCGCATCGGCTTTGGGCAGATCTTCGAGGCTGCGCCCAACTCCGACATGTCCGAAGAAGAGATTCTCGACATGGTGTCACCCGCTCGCTGGAACCGCGCCGGCGGTCTGGCGCAGCGCACGCGTGACCGCTACCGCCAGAACCTGTCCCGCACCATCGAAATGGCCGCAGACTTTGACCCGGCCATGCTCGGGTTCGCCAACGAAGTCGCCGCCATGTCGCAGCAGCTGGAAGCCGAAGGTGTAACCGGCTTCGAACTGCAGGAGCGTCTGTGGCGCCATGTCCGCGGCCGCGTCTATCGCGCCGTACAGGAACACGAAGTGGGTCACACCATCGGCCTGCGTCACAACTTTGAGGCTTCGCGCGATGCACTCAACTTCCATCCTCAGTACTGGGCACTGCGTGAGCGCACGTTCAACCCTGACTGCGATGAAGTCGGCTTCGAGACCTTCACCTACGACGGCATGGTCAGCGGCGACGTCGCTCCCAACGGCTGCGATGGCGCAAACGACGCAGCGGAAGACGCTCGCGTCCTGACCGAGATCCGCAACGGTATCGTCGATGAAGACACCCGCTACGGTGGCATCCAGCAGTACCAGTACGCGTCCATCATGGACTACGACGCTCGCCCGTCGACGCACTGGTCAGGTCTGGGCCTGTACGACTACGCCGCGATTGCATACGGATACGGCGAGCTCGTCGAAGTCTTCGCCGACGCTCCCTTCCAGATTGGCGTGCAGGTCGCATTTGTTCCCGCAGCGCCCGGCGTGAGCGGAACCGACCGTATCGCGCAGGAATTCCCGGTCGACTCCGCTGTTTACAGCCGCACCGGCGCCCGCGTATCCGACATGCGCGACGTGGACTCCTATGGCTTCAGCAGCCGCGGCGTGCAGTACGGTGACCAGGCAGGCTGGGACCCCATCAGCGACACCTCGGTCATCACCGACAATGCCTGGACCAACTTCCACTACTCGGTACTCCCGATGCTGTTCTGGGACGACCAGGCCTCCATCGACACGACCAACGTGGCCAACCAGTACCACCCGCTCATCAACTTCGATGGCGTCGACAAGATGGCCATGATGTACAACCGGCGTCTGGTTCCCCGCGACGAAGTGGCTGACTCCGGCCTCGTCGCCGTGCCCTACCGCTTCTGCTCCGACGAGTACGAGTCCACCTCGAATGTCTGCAAGATCTTCGACCTCGGCGCTGACGACCAGGAAATGCTCGCCACCATCAAGAACGGCTACGAGAACTACTACGTGATGGATTACTTCCGCCGTGGCCGCGCTGGCTTCGGTCTCTGGATGTACCCCATCTATGCGCGTACCCTCGGCCGCTATTTCTCCCCGGCCATGCAGATCTATCAGTACTGGGTGCTGGACCTCTTCCGCGGTCCCAACTGGTACTACGACACCCGCGCCGGCTATGAGCGCTTCGCCGCATCCATCGATGCCATCAACTTCGTCGGCTCCGTCATGACCGCTCCCTCAGTCGGTACGTACCGGTACGTCGAAGACCTCGACATGTACCAGCACGAGACCGACGATGTCGGGTTCCGCTTTGACCCGGCTGACCCGCAGTTCGCCAGCATCGACCCCAACTCCTACCTCGACCTCGGAATCGCCGACGGCGGCCGCTTCGGCGCTACCCGCTTCGTCCGAAACGAGGACCGCGAGACCAACTACTACTCGTTCCTGCAGTTCGAAGTCGCCTCGCACTTCTTCGCCAAGCTGGCCGCTCTCGAAGCCATGACCGGTGGTAGCGTTGAAGTCCTCGGTGCAGACACCATCTCGGACAACTCGGCATTCTGGCTTCCGCCCTACACCATCTTCCCCACCGACCTGAACCGTATGTTCGGCGGCATCATCAACGAAGATTTCCGTAACCTCGGATACTGCGTTGTGGACGATGGAACCGGCGCCCTCGATGTGCAGAGCATCGAAGTGATCCGCTCCTCGCTTGAAGACCCGGTCGACGTCTGCGACACCCGCGGCGGCACCATCCTGAACCCCTACCGTGCAGGCTTCGGCCGCGGAGACTTCAACATCCAGCTCTTCTCGGCACAGTACGCTGCGGCCTACTTCCAGGCCACGCTCGACAAGGACTGGATGGACCGCTCCTCGATCTACCTCGGCACACGCGGCGAGCTCCCCGAGCTCTCCGTGGATTCCAACTCTGAAGTCTTCGCCTACGAAGACCGCAACGGCGTTGTCTTCGCTGCTATTCAGCCGAGCAACTTCAACCCCGATGACCGCTCATCCGGGAACACCTACCCCGGCCGCGACATGATCCAGCGCATGTACGACTTCCGTCGCCGTCTGGACACCTCGTGCGTCTTCACCTTCCTCAGCTCGCCGGCCGACCTGCAGATCGAGTGCGGACTCACCTTCGAGGAAGCGGCCGACTTCGCGTGCGGTTACTACTTCGCCTGGGATACCCTCACCGAGAACTGCGATGGTGACGAGACCGACGACGAGCTGTTCGCCTGCGAATATTTCCAGTCGTTCCGCACCAGCCCGTACGACTCCCCCATTCGCGCAGCAGGTCAGGATGACTACAGCTGCTCGGGCTGGGACGAGGAGAGCGCCGCCGCTCACATCGAGCTCAACGGACCGCTCTTCGAGTACTTCGGCAGCCGCAACGAGCTGGACAGCCTGTCCGAGACCGCCCGCTTCCAGGCCGAGCTGAGCGTCATCTTCAACAGCTTCTAAGCGACGCCGCTCACCCATCGATGAACCCCGCGCCGTTGCGGGGTTTTTTCGTTTTTGCCCCAGCTCGCGGCCGCACCGCCCTGCCCCCCGGGGCAGCATGCTCGGGGCCGCGATCACCGTCGTTGTCTCACCCGTGCGCATGGGCTAGGTCGGAGCGACGCCAGCTTTACAGTTCGAGGTCGGTTCATGTTTCGCGCCTACATCAACGGCCAGTTTGTTCAGACCGAACGCTCGTTTCCCGTGTATGAACCGGCGCGAGGCCGCGTCTACGAAACTGCCTCGCTCTGTCAGGAGGATGAGGTGGACCGTGCAGTCACGGCCGCCCGGAACGCTCTGCAAGGGCCGTGGTCACGATTGCCCGTCGAACAACGGGTTCGCCTGCTTCGCCAGGCTGCCGACCGCATTGACGCCCGCGCAGCCGAGTTCATTGAAGCCGAGGTCCGTGATACGGGAAAACCGATCGCGTTCGCCAGCCAGGTGGATATCCCTCGCGGCGCGGCAAACTTGCGCTTCTTCGCTGATCTCGTCCGGGTCAGCGGAACGCAGTCGTGGGTGACAGACACACCGGATGGGCAGGGCGCGATTCAATACACCCTTCGGCAGCCAGTCGGGGTGGTGGCGGTCGTTTGCCCGTGGAACCTTCCACTGCTGTTGCTCACCTGGAAATTGGGGCCCGCGCTCGCCCTTGGTAACACGGTGGTCGTCAAACCTTCCGAAGAGACACCGGCGACGGCGACGCTACTTGCTGAAGTGTTTCATGAAGTAGGGTTCCCTCCCGGCGTGTTTAACCTCGTGCATGGCTTCGGCGCCGATGCAGCCGGGGAGGCCCTTGTGTCTCACCCGGCCGTCAACGCCGTCACCTTCACCGGTGAGAGCCGCACCGGTAGCGCCATTATGGCGCGCTGCGCACCGCATGTGCGACCGGTGTCATTCGAGCTCGGTGGAAAGAACGCCTCCGTTGTATTCGAAGACGCCGATATGGATGTTGCGGTAGCGGGCAACCTGCGCAGCGTGTTCTCGAACTGTGGACAGGTCTGCCTCTGTTCAGAGCGCGTTCTGGTGCATCGAAGTCGCTTCGACGAGTTCGTCCACCGGCTGGCCGAGGGTGCTCGCTCGCTGCGAATGGGTGACCCCATGAGCCACGAGACGGGCATGGGCTCCCTGATCTCGGCGAACCATCTTGCCAAGGTGGATGCACTGGTGAGACAGGGCGTGGTGGATGGCAACGTTATCTGTGGCGCTCGACGCGGCACTCCTGGCGGTGAGTTTGACGGCGGATATTTCTACGAACCCACCATTCTGACGGGCCTCCCGGACACGCATCCCTTTGTGCGCGAAGAAGTATTCGGTCCCGTCTGCCATGTGGCGCCATTTGACGACGAAGAGGAAGCTGTTCAGCGAGCCAACGACTCTGCATATGGTTTGTGTGCGGCCGTGTGGACGACTCGGCTCGACCGGGCTCATCGGGTGTCGGCCAGACTCCATGCCGGGATTGTCTGGGTGAATTCGTGGTTTCTTCGCGACCTCCGGACTCCGTTCGGTGGCGCCGGCATCTCGGGAATCGGTCGGGAAGGCGGACAGCACTCTCTGGATTTTTACTCGGAACTGAAAACCATCTGCATCAAGCTGTGACCCCCATGGAAACACAGAAATATCCTGCCATTATTCTGGACGACCACGCACAGGCGCTCGGACCCTATCCGCATGCCCGGCGCGTGGGTAACCTCATCTTTGTTTGTGGTACGTCTTCAAGACGAGCGGATAACACTTATGAGGGCGTCGTGAAACGCCCCGACGGTTCCGTATTCCTGGATATCGCCATCCAGACCCGGGCCGTAATCCGAAATATCGAGAAAATTCTGAACGCGGCAGGCGCTGACCTGTCGCACATCGTGGACCTGACGACCTTTCTGGTCGATATGAAAGATTTCCCTGTCTACAACGCCGTCTATCGCGAATTTTTTGACGCCGAGACGGGACCAACCCGAACAACGGTGGCGGTCAGCGAGCTGCCCAACCCGCATCTGTTGATTGAAATCAAAGTCATTGCGGCACTTTGAGGCACCCATGATCTCCGACATTGCCCTCTCTCTGTATGAAGCCATGCAGCAGGCCCGGCCGCTGCCTCCCCTGAGCCAGACGTGGCCAAACCTGACCGGTGACGACGCGTACGAAGTACAAAAGGCCTTCCTCGCTCACCGCCGCGGTCGTCGGGTCGGTTACAAAATCGGCCTCACGAACCCTGCTGTGCAGAAGCAGCTGGGTGTTTCAGAACCCGATTACGGCGTGCTTCTGGATACCATGGAGGTGCCGCATCAGGGCGTCACCTCGGCGAGACGCCTGATTGCCCCGCGGATTGAAGGCGAGCTGGCGTTCGTGCTTGGCGAAGACCTCGATTCGGCAGACATCTCTGCGCGCGATGTACTCACCGCTACGGAGTGGGTGTATCCATCGCTCGAAATTGTCGATTCGCGCATTCTGGACTGGAAAATCACCATCATCGACACCGTCGCTGACAACGCGTCCGCAGGGCAGTTTGTGCTGGGGCCCAAAGGCGTGCGTCCGCAGGACGTGGACTTCGAACTGTCCGGCGTCACCATGCGCATCAACGGCGCCGTCGAGTCGACCGGAACCACCGGCGCAAGCCTCGGTAATCCGTTGCATGCCGTCGCCTGGCTCGCACGCACCATGTTTGCTCGCCGTAGTCCCCTTCGCAAAGGCGACCTGTTGCTCTCCGGTGCACTGTGTCCGATGGTCGCTGTGCGCGGCGGTATGCACGTCGACCTGGATATCTCAGGCGTCGGCACGGCAGCCGTGCGCTTCTCCGATGAACCCGTTATCCCCGGATTCTGAATGTCCACCAGACCAAGGGTTGCGATAATTGGTTCCGGTAATATCGGAACTGACTTGCTCGTAAAATCCCTCCGTTCCCAGTTGATCGAGCCGGTCGCCATGGTGGGCATTGACCCGCTGAGCGATGGCCTTCGTCGCGCCGGCGAGTTGGGCGTTCAGGCGCTACACGGCGGCATCGACGACCTGCTCGCGCAGTCCTGGGCCAGGGAGCTCGCCGTGGTGTTCGATGCCACTAGCGCAAAGGCGCACGAGCACCACGCAGCCCTGCTCGCTCGTGAAGGTATCAGGGCGGTGGATTTGACACCCGCTGCAGTCGGTCCAGGGGTGGTACCGGTCGCCAACCTGACCGGGCATTTGAACGCTCCTAATGTGAACATGGTGACATGCGGCGGACAGGCGACTATCCCCGTAATTTGGGCAATTTCGGAGCACACGCGTGTCATGTACGCTGAAATTGTGGCGTCTATTGCCAGCCGCTCGGCTGGCCCCGGTACCCGTGCCAATATTGATGAATTTACGGTCACCACCGCCCGGGCTATCGAGACCATCGGTCGCGCAGAGCGCGGAAAAGCCATCATTATCCTCAATCCGGCCGACCCACCGCTCATTATGCGGGACACGGTGCATGTGTTCTGTGAGACCGCCGACCCTCATATTCTGACGCAAGCGGTTGAAAAAGTCGTTGCCCGTGTCGCACGTTATGTCCCCGGTTATCGGCTGGTGCAAAAGCCGGTGTTTGAGGCGTGGTCTGCCGAGCCCCTGCGCATGCCCGGTTATCCGGCACAGAATGGCTGGAAGGTCAGCGTGTTTCTGGAGGTTCGTGGCAACGGAGACTACCTGCCACCCTATGCGGGAAATCTTGATATCATGACCGCCGCAGCGCTTCGCACCGGCGAAGTGCTCGCCTGTGGACCCGGAGCTCACGATGTCTGAAACCGTCACCCGCCCCCTGATTCAGGATGTCACGCTGCGTGACGGGATGCATGCCATCGGGCACCAGTATACGGTCGACGATATGGTCAGAATCGCAACCATGCTCGACCGCGCCCGCGTCGACCTGATAGAGGTGTCGCACGGCGATGGACTTAATGGTAATTCGTTTAATTACGGATTTTCCCGACACACAGAAGAAGAATACATTACCTCCGTCGCCTCCGTGTTGACGCATGCTCGGCTCGCGGCGCTCCTGCTGCCCGGTATTGGCACCATTGAGGACATTCGGAGAGCAAAGGAATGGGGCGTCAGCACCATTCGAATCGCCACTCACTGCACCGAAGCCGATATATGCAGGCAACACGTCGAAGCAGCCCGAAACATGGGGCTGGACGTCGCCTGCTTTCTGATGATGGCTCACCAGATTCCTACCCGTGCCCTTGTGGATCAGGCGCGGAAAATGGAGTCATACGGCGCGAATTGTGTCTACGTGACCGACAGCGCCGGTGCCCTGCTCATGGATGAAACGCGCGAGCGAATTGTCGCGTTTCGCGATGCACTGCAATGCGAAGTCGGGTTTCATAACCACAATAACCTCGGACTTGGGGTCGCCAATACCGTCATCGCCACACAGTGTGGTGCAAACCGGATTGATGCCTCACTCGCGGGAATGGGTGCCGGAGCCGGCAACTGCGCACTGGAAGTAGTGATCGCCGTCCTGCATCGCATGGGGATCGATACCGGCGTAGACCTTTACCCCCTGCTCGACTGTGCCGACAAAATCGTGCGCCCGTTGCAGCAGCGTCCGGTAATGACCGACGGAAATGCTCTTATGTTGGGCTATGCAGGGGTTTATTCTTCATTCCTGCTGCACGCAGAGAAGGCGGCTCGCCAGTTCGGGGTCGACGCACGCGACATTCTGGTCCGACTCGGGGAGCGACGCATGGTAGGCGGTCAGGAAGACATGATTGTGGATGTCGCGCTGGAGCTGGCCGGCGCACGAAATGCGGAGGGTGCATGAGCGGCATTGGATTTCTGAACCGTTCCGGCGGCGGTATGGCGCGGAGCGAAGTGGAACGCATTGCTGACGCCCTTCGCGCTGCGGCCGATGCCGGAACGACGGTGTTACAATCCGACCTCTACCCCACACCGCTCACGCTCGAAGAAGCCTATCGGATTCAACACTATCAGGCGACCCGCACCGGGCCGCGTGCAGGACTGAAGATGGGGCTGACCAGCCGCGCCAAAATGCGGCAGGTTAACGTGGATTCACCCATCGCCGGATTTCTGCCGCAATCTGCTGCCTGCGACGACGGCGCCCCCATTTCGATGAGCGGCATGGGCCAGCCGCGCGTTGAACCTGAGATCGTTTTCGTAATGGGCCGGGATGTCGACGGCCCGCTGACTGCAGCGCAGGCGTTCGACGCAGTCGCCTGGGTCGGGATCGGTATCGAAATACTCGACAGCCGCTATCGTGATTTCAAATTTACACTTCCCGATGTCGTGGCCGACAATACCAGCGCAAAGAAATTCGTCACCGGCGGGACCTGGCTTCGCATCGCGGACGTCAACCTCGAAAACCTCGGCATGGTCATGGAGGTCAACGGCGTCCCTCGTGGCTACGCCAGTACGGCGGCCATCCTGGATCACCCGATTCGTTCGCTTGTCGCGCTAAGTAAGCTGGCCACCCGATTTGATGAGCCCGGATTCTCGTGGACACAGCCGATGTTCCCTTTGCGACGTGGCGAGCTTGTACTGGCTGGAGCACCCATGGAAGCGGTCCCGGTAAAAGCGGGGGATTCTGTTACGATTCGCTGTCAGAAACTCGGTTCTGCCACCGCCAATTTCTGCTGAGGTAACCATGGCCCTTCGCGCACCGTTCAATCTGAACGCCTGGATCAACGACAACCGCGACGCACTAAAGCCGCCCGTGATGGCAAGGCGCGTCTTCGAAGATGCCGAATTTATTGTAATGGTCGTGGGCGGGCCGAATTCCCGAACGGACTATCATATCGATCCAGGCGAAGAGCTCTTCTATCAGTTGGAAGGCGACATGGTCCTGAAGGTCGTCGACGACGGTGAAATGAAAGACATCGTGATTCGTGAAGGGGATATGTTTCTTCTGCCACCCTGGGTTCCCCATTCACCCCAACGGTTCGCGAACACCGTGGGGCTCGTGGTGGAGCGCAAACGAACCGATACCGAACAGGACGGAGTGCGCTGGTATTGCGAGTCGTGCGGTGGCACCGTTCGCGAGGCGTGGTTTATTGCTTCGCAGGGCGGATTTCTTCCTCAGCTGAACGCCGCGATTCAGGAATGGAAATCGAACGAATCACTCCGTCAGTGTCCGTCATGTGGACACATCCAGAGGCCGTGATCGCATGAAGCGAATCGATATTCACACCCATATCCTGCCACCCTCCTGGCCCGATCTCCGCGAGCGATATGGGTACGGCGGCTGGGTTCATCTGGAGCACTGTGGCGCCTGTCGAGCGCGCATGATGCGCGATGGCGTGGTGTTCCGCGAAATTGAATCGAATTGCTGGGACCCCGCGGACCGCATTCGCGAGTGCGATGAACACGGCGTGGACGTGCAGGTGCTCTCTACGGTGCCCGTCATGTTTGGTTACTGGGCTCGCGCCCACGACACATGGGATTTGTCACAGCTGCTGAATGACCACATGGCGTCGGTCGTGGAACAACATCCAGAGCGCTTCGTCGGGCTGGGAACGCTCCCCATGCAGGCGCCCGACCTGGCCGTAAAAGAGCTGGAACGCTGTATGGGCTCTCTCAAGCTCGCCGGTGTTCAGATTGCTACGCACATTAACAAGACCAACCTGAACGATGAGCAGCTGTTTCCGTTCTGGGAAGCCGCCGAATCGCTGGGTGCGGCCATCTTTATTCATCCGTGGGATATGATGGGGAGCGGCGATATGCCCGACTACTGGCTTCCCTGGCTTGTCGCCATGCCCGCGGAGACCACGCGCGCCATTTGCTCGATTCTCATGGGCGGTATTCTGGAGCGATACCCGAAATTGCGTCTCTGTTTCGCGCATGGTGGCGGCTCTTTCGCCGGAACGATCGGCCGTATCGAACGCGGGTTTCACGCTCGCCCGGACTTATGTCAGGTCCGCACCAACGTAAGACCGTCTGAATTTCTGGACAGATTCTGGGTGGATTCGCTCGTTCATGATGAAAGAGCCCTACGACTCATTCTCGAGGTCTTTGGCGAAGACCAGGTGTGTCTGGGCTCAGATTACCCCTTCCCACTCGGTGAAACGGTACCCGGTACGCTCGTCGCCAAAGCCCTTCAACATCCGGGAGTTCGGCGTAAAGTGCTGTGGGAAAACGCTTTCCGATGGCTGGGAACCGCTCCACCTCGCACACCAGCCTCGGAACACGCAAACGAGTAGCGCATGCAAGCTGTACGATTCGACTGGTCGAAACCTGTAGATATCGCCATTCCCGTCCGCTTCTCGCAGCCCCAGACCTGCGCGTGGGGTATCGCGCCAGCCACCCAGCAACCCTGGCGTGACGGTTCATTTGTGGGCGAAATCATGGAGGGCGGGTCTGTAAATTGCCGGGAAATGCGCATCGTGGCCCACTCGGCAGGGACGCACACAGAGTGCGTGGGGCATGTTGTGGCGGACCCCATCACCATGGCAGATGTCACCCTTCGACCGGTATCGCTTGCCGCCTTGATCACGGTCCATTTGCACCCTCTCGGACCCAGCGGAGATACCTACGGAGGGATGTCGCTCGCAGATGACGCCGTCGTCACAGCCCGTGCACTTCAACATGCCCTGCGCGCTATCGGAGGCCCACCACGCTCCGAATTTGCGACTGGCTCTCTCGTGTTGCGAACGCAACTCGATGGTGTCACCCGGGTCGGACACGACTGGTCAAACTCTAACCCTCCGTATCTCACCGATCAGGCAATCGACGTTCTGCGCGACGCCGGATTTATGGATTTGCTGCTGGATATTCCTTCTGTGGATCGCGAGTGGGATGGTGGCGGTCTGCCCTCCCATCACCGCTGGTGGGATTTGCCGGCCGGTGTGCAACGCCTTCAGGGGACCACCTGCAACAGAACCATCACAGAGCTCATTGACGTCCCAGCGACGGTTGCTGATGGGTGGTATGGGCTGCTGCTTCAGGTGCCCAGCATCGCGTCCGATGCCGTACCGTCTCGCCCGGTTCTTTACCCGCTGATCGCATCGGCAAACGATGGTGATACCCATGCCTGAGTCTCTGCTGTCCAGCGCAGCCCGACTGGACGAACAGTTCGGCAGCAGCTGTCGCCGCGAGTCATTCCTGTTTCCGCAACATCAGGGTCAGGACGTCATTTATCTCTGCGGAAACTCCCTGGGACTACAGCCCACCACCACACGACAACTGCTAAACGAAGAACTGGATACGTGGTCCGAGCTCGCCGTCGAGGGTCACTTTCACGGGCGTCGTCCCTGGTTTTCGTATCATGAGCCTGCGCAGCAGCTGGCAGCACCTCTGGTCGGCGCCCTGCCCCACGAGGTCGTGATGATGAACACGCTCACCGCAAACCTGCACCTGCTCATGGTCTCGTTTTATCGGCCCACGCCGCAGCGATTCATCATTCTCACCGAAGCGGGCGCGTTTCCCTCTGACCGACAGGCGCTCCGCTCCCAGGCGATTCACCACGGTATGGACCCCGATGTAGCCGTGGTTGAACTCTCGCCTCGAGCGGGCGAAGAGCTTCTTCGCGACTCCGATATTCTGGATGCCATCGCCCACTACGGGCCCCGCCTCGCGCTCGTCATGATGGCCGGCGTTCAGTTCCGTACCGGGCAGATATTCGATCTTCAGGCGATCACCGCAGCCGCCCACGCGGTTGGCGCTCTTGCCGGCTTTGACCTCGCCCATGCGGTCGGTAATTTGCCGCTCACTCTTCATGAGGACGGCGTCGACTTTGCTGTCTGGTGCTCCTACAAATACCTGAATTCCGGCCCCGGGAGTATCGGAGGCGCCTTCGTTCATGACCGCCACGCCGACAGCGCCCTGCCCCGGTTTGCCGGCTGGTGGGGCCACGAGCCATCGACCCGTTTCCAGATGACGGGCGATTTCCATCCGCAGCGCGGAGCTGCCGGATGGCAGCTGTCCAACGTACCGGTGTTTTCAACGGCCCCCTTTCTGGCATCCGCGCGACTCTTTATCGAGGTCGGCATGCAGAACCTGCACGCGAGGGCGGTTGCCATGAACGATTTCTTCAGGGCGGCCCTCACATCAGAGCTGCCCGACGTTCAGGTTGTGACCCCGTTGTCGCGGTTGCGCGGCTGCCAACTGAGCCTTCGTGTCCACACCGACGCGCGCCCTGTGCAGGAGCGGCTCCTGGCTTTGGGAATCGTCACCGATTTTCGGCCACCGGATATCATTCGAGCCGCCCCCGTGCCGCTGTACAATACGTTCTCCGATATCGCCCGGTTTGTCGCCGCGTTACGCGAGGTACTCGCATGAGCAAACCCACCATCACTATCATAGGTGCAGGCCTGGCCGGCTCACTTCTGGCTATTTTTGCGGCCCGACGCGGCTTCCCGGTACACGTCATTGAGCGCCGACCTGACCCGCGCGGTCAAAAGTGGGTCGAGGGCAAATCCATCAATCTGGCGCTGTCCATGCGCGGATTAACGGCGCTACAGTCGGTGGGTCTGCGCGAACAGGTCGAGACTTTTGCCTTGCCGATGGCGGGTCGCATGATGCACGGCGTTGATGGAGAGACGACGTACCTCCGCTATGGCGCCGAAGGGCAATCCATTCTCAGCGTCTCGCGCCGCCTGCTGAACGAAACCTTACTGAACGCCGCTTCGGATCTATCCAACGTTCGTTATACGTTCGAAACGAGATGCGCGGACATCGACCTTGAAACGGGGCGCCTGACGCTGGAGAGTCACGGTCGCTCGTGGAATGAGGAAGGTGGATTTGTGGTCGGTGCCGATGGTGCATTCTCTGCGGTTCGGGCGCGCATGGTTCGCACCGACCGCTTTACCTACAGCCAGACATTTATCGAGCACGGGTACAAAGAGCTGACCATACAGCCCGGTCCGGACGGCGATTATCAACTCGATCCGCTGGCGCTCCACATCTGGCCGCGGCACGAATTTATGATGATCGCCCTGCCCAACCCGGACCGCACATTCACCTGTACGCTGTTTCTGGATTGGGAGAGCGAAGGCCCCTGCTTTGATAAGCTCAGGACGAATGATGAGATTCAGGCATTTTTTACCACCTGGTTCGCCGATGCGGTGCCGTTGATTCCTGACCTGACCCAGCAATTTCATACCAACCCCACCAGCTCTCTCGTCTATACGTCATGTTGGCCCTGGACCGTCGGGCGCCATACACTCCTTATCGGAGACGCTGCACACGCGGTGGTTCCGTTTTATGGACAGGGCATGAACGCAGCGTTTGAGGATTGCCGCCTGCTGGACGAAGCCTGGGCTCATGCGAACACGCACGATGAGCTGGCCGATCGCGCTGCCGAGTTCGCGCAAGCGCGCAAACCGAACGCCGATGCCATCCGTGATCTCGCCCTGTACAACTTCATCGAGATGAGATCGCGCGTGGCAGATCCAGCTTTCCTTCACCGCCGTGCGACCGAACAGGCGCTCATGAAAGCGTTTCCTGAAACGTTCAGCGACCTGTACAGTTACGTGAGTTTCTCGAATGTACCGTACGTCGAGGCACAACGAACAGCCCGCGCGCAGGGAGAAGCGCTCGACGCTCATCCTGAGCTGGGCCTTGGACTTCTGTCACTCGCGCTCATGCGTCAGCTGGCCACCGCCGATTTCGGAGCTCGTGTATGAATCTTCAGCAAACCCTCTACAACCGGGTCATTGAGTGGGCGATGGATGTCGACCCCACAGATTGTCGGCGCGAGATTGCCTGGCGGCGCGGTCGATTTCCAAACGCATCACCGCGCGAGCTGGCAAAATCCATGCTCAGCGAATATTCTCTGGTCTCGCTGGCCGAGGGAACGCTAACCGCCATGGCCACCGGCCCGATATTTGCCGTACCCGCTGCGCTCGTGGACGCGGCCTTTATGATGCGCGCCGCTGCACGCCTGAACGGCTGTATTGGGCTCATGGCCAATCCCGATTACTTCGCCACCGATGCCTGGCGTGCCGACGTGACAACGATTATCGGCGATAAACCTGTCGCTGAGCAGACCATTCGACGAACGGCCATCAATGTAGCCAATCGAACCCTTGTTCAGGTCGTCACGCAGCGCAGTGCCGCTCGATTCATTCCATTCGTGGGTGGAATTGTGGGCGGCGTGTGGAATTTCTGGGAGCTCAGGCGGCTGGGCAAGCGCATTTTCGCCTACCATTTTGACGATACCCTTCCCAACCATCCATGGCCAGACGACGTAACCCTTCACGAAGAATCAGCAACCTGGACTGACCTCACCGACGCCAACTCCGACGCACCGCTGTCGGGGTCGGCTGAAGCGGTCACATTCGGCAACGCCGATGTTGCGCCTGCTGCGACCGCGTCAGACGCTGCGTCTGCCCATGCAGATCAATCGGCTGCGCCACGTGCGAAGGCCTCACGCAGCCGCCGCACGACCTCGGCAGCTGCCGAGTTGGAGTCCACAGAGCCAGTCCAGGCGCCGACCGGTTCGAAGCGCGGCTCGCGCTCCAGAAAATAGCAGCTTGAACCGCGTCAGTCTGCGTCAGCGTGTTCGCATGAACGCCGTCATGCTACGGAGGGCGTTGTGCGTTTCTGACCTCGTGTCGGAGACAGGCAAATGTGCGCGGCGTGCTCAGCGCGACTTCGCCTGATTGGCGACCGCTTCAGAGGCCTTCCGAGCCGCCTCGGGGTCGCCCAGATAATAGCGGCGGGTCGTATGAAGTCGCTGGTCCAGCTCGTACACCAGCGGAATCCCGGTCGGTACATTCAGTTCGGTGATCTCGTCATCCGAAACCCGATCCAGGTGCTTGATGATAGCCCGCAACGTGTTGCCATGAGCCACCACGAGCAGCTGTCGGCCCTGCAGCACCTGCGGCACGATCGCGTCGTGCCAGTAAGGCAGGAACCTGGTCACCACATCCGCCAGACATTCCGTGCCCGGCAGAACGTCGGCCGCCAGCCCTGCATAGCGCGGGTCCTGCGCCGGATGACGCTCGTCGGCGGTATCGAGTGGCGGCGGCGGAATCACGTAGGAACGGCGCCAGATAAAGACCTGTTCATCGCCATGCCTTGCGGCGGTCTCGGCCTTGTTTAGCCCCTGCAAAGCGCCGTAGTGACGCTCATTCAGACGCCAGTGACGCGCGACAGGAATCCAGTCGAGGTCCATTTCGGCCAGCGCCAACTGCGCCGTGTGAATGGCGCGCTTCAGCAGCGAGGTGTGGAGCATGTCAAAGCGAAACCCAGCTTCCTTCATCAGCCGTCCGGCAGCGGCCGCTTCGGATCGCCCTTTGTCGGACAGCGGCACATCGGTCCAGCCTGTAAACCGATTATCCAGGTTCCAGGTACTCTCACCGTGACGAAGCAGGACAAGACGATACATGCGCCAACACCTTAACAAAGAGGTCGTATCGAATCGAAAACAGGACGAAAACAAAACCAGTATCAGGGCAGCAATGCCCTCGACGAAAATCGTCAGGGCATCCAGCTGGCGTGATATTCCGCGTCTTCGAAGGACAGCGTCTGGCGCGCAATTCGAAGCGGTTTCATGGTATCCATCATGACGGCAAGCTCGTCGGTGCGACGATGCCCGATGCTCGCTTCATAGGCACCGGGGTGCGGTCCGTGCATAATCCCGCGTGGATGAAAGGATATCGAGCCCGGGCTAATACCCCGTCGAGAAACAAAATTACCTTCTGCATAGAAAAGAAATTCATCGCAGTTGACGGCCTCGTGCGGGTAAGGACACGGGATTGCGTCGGGATGAAAATCGACCACGCGAGGCACAAAGGAACAGATGAGTCCACCAGGAAACGCGAAGTTTCCATGCCAGTCAGGTGGCAAATGTGTCAGCCCTGCGCGCGGCTGAAACGCAAGAATCGGGAATTTCCACGGATACACCGAGCCGTCCCAGCCGACGACGTCGAGGGGAGACCACGGCTGAACGTATTCGGTAAACACGTGGTCGCGCTTCACGACGAAAGAACGAATGCCTTCGTCGAGAGGACCGCGAAACTCAGGGCGAACAAAATCCCGATGGCAGAATGGGGCATCCATGCGAATCTGCCCCGTGCTGGTGCGCCATTGTTTGGGCAGGAAAAAATCCTGTAGGCATTCAAACGCAATCCAGTACTGCTCTACCCCTTCATCAGGGATCCATCGGTACTTGATTCCGCGGGGAACAAATACGTAGTCGCGGCGCTCGTAGCGAATATCGCCGAGCGTGCTGCGCATAATGCCCGAGCCATGATGGATGTAAAACAGCTCGTCTCCGTCCAGGTTCGACAAATACACCGGATCCGGCGCCGTCGGTCGGACAATGGAAACAATGACGTCATCGTTAAACATGACCGGCGTACGTGCCGAAACCGGCGCACCCGAGCGGGGCATATCAAACGACTTGAAATGACGACGGCGCAATGGCTGCGACGTCTCGGGCGCTTCGGCAACCGGACGCTCCCAGCCACCCGTCCAGGGGCGCCACTCCGAATGCCGATGCGGCTCATTGACGTGGTACAGGAGTGTGTAGGGTCCGTCGAAACCCATGCGCGTGTGGGCTTCCTCATGATAGAGCTTTCCGCTCTCGTCCCGAAAGACGATGTGGTGCTTGGCAGGAACACTTCCGGCGACATGACGGTCGAGCATAACGATACCTCTCCCTGTTCGACTCAGATTCGCCCTTTGGCGACCTGCTCGCGCTCAATGGATTCAAACAGCGCGCGGAAATTACCGCCACCAAAACCCCGGTCGCCTTTTCGCTGAATAATCTCCAGGAAAAAAGGGCCGCCGTTCTTGTCACCAAAGAGCGCAGCAAAATCCTTGGCAAAAATCTGGAGCATATACTTGCCGGGGCCTTCACCATCGACGAGGATCTGGTTGGCACGAAGCACGTCCATTTCCTCTTCGATCTCGATATCCGATTCAGCGAGACGCGCGGGCAGTGCATCGTAGTACGTGCCCGGGGTGGGCATGAACTCGAGGCCGGCCTTCCGCATCGCATCCACGGTGCCCACAATGTCGGCGATCGTGACTGCAGTGTGCTGGACTCCGGGGCCGAAGTTATCGTCCACAAAGGTGTAGATCTGGCTCTTGTCAAAGTAGGGGCGCAGCGGCTCGTTATTGGCAAATTTCACGCCGGAGTGGGGATCCCAGAGCACAGTGGAGCGGAGCCCCGATCCCGTGTGGGTCTGCACGGTGGCATGGTCCTTGGTATGGAATTCAATGCCCCAGTATTCTTCGAGACCAAGAATGTTCTTGCACCACAACACCAGTGGAGCCAGCGACAGAAAATTACTGGTGACATGATCAATGTGGCCGATACCAAACCGGTTGGTGCCACCTTTGGGCGAATCAAATGTGGTGACCTGCGGGGCCGCGTCGACAAAGCCAGACTGCTGAACAAAAGTGAATCGTGTATCACCAAAGGCGGTCGTGATGCTGAAGGCGCGCCAGCTCCCGCCATTGCGCTCCCACGTCTCCACGTCGTTCACGATAGCGGCTCCGCGTGATTCCAGAACGGCGAACGTCTGGTTGACGTCATCGACCTCGAAGATCAGCTCGCCAACGCCATCCGGGTGTCGCTTCAACCAGCCATGGGCCAATCCGCGCGTGCCCACGGCCTCTGTCATGAGATAGGTTACCTGATTGGCCTGATAAACCTCGGTACGACCAGCCCACTGCTCAACCTGCGCTTCGGTCGATGCTGCGATGAAAGCGAAATCCAGCTGTTCCACCCAGAAGCGCCGCATCCGGTCCAGACTATTCACGTAGAAGTGCACCGCATGCAGGCGGCGAATTCCGAGCTCCTTCGAACTTGCCATGACGAACCTCAGGTATCGGGTCCTCGCGAGCCGCGGGGACCAGTGTATTCAGATGACGTCCGCTTGGCTACCCACGCGGGCTCGCTCTCGCAAGGGTCTTGCGCTACCTCCTTTCGCGAGCGCGCGCCCCGGCATCATCGGGTTCGACCTCACCCGGGACACTCACGAGCGCCGACCGAAGATCGGCAGCCGGAACAAAATCCGCCCTGCACCTGTTGCCTGTTCGTCACCATCTGGCACTCTCGTGCCTGAGCGATGACCCGAGCGGCGTCGCCCAGCTACCTCCCAGGAGTCGGACCATGAAGTCGAGAGCGCAGCATGTTGCCCTGGAACTTGGCCTTCCGCTGAAGGATTTTGTGAAACTCGCCGAGTCCTCGCTCGGGTTGCACATCAACAACCTGAACATGATGCTCAGCGCCGAGCACGTGGCGCAGTTGAAGTTGGCGGCCAAACGCGCTCCGAACGAGCCCCATCCTACTACGCCGTGGCCGCATCGACACGATAACCGGCGACCACATGGCTGACCGGTGCGCTCGTAAGCCCGAAGCGTCGCTCATTCACACACGCGCCGTGCGGCATTACGCTCCCAGCGCGCTCCGGCGAGCGAAGGGTTCCCAGTAATCCAGCACCAGCACGACTGACGGATCCCAGCCCGGCTTTCCGCGATCATCCACCACGTGAAGGTCAGCGAGAGACGTCCCGCTATCGCGGTTCTTGAACACCACCAGCTTCAGGCGCAGCAGCCCCACATCACCAGAAAGCTCAGCCTTTTCAAGCACTTCTGTTAATGCATACAGGGTATCACCCGACCACGTCGGATTGACGTGCTGCCCTCCATTGAACGCACAGATGCCGAGACGATTCTCGAGTCCGTTCAACGCCATCGCGTATCCGTGCGAGATGATGACGCCGCCATACACCAACGGCTTGCCGTTCATGCCGTGCAGATCGAAGTGAACCTTGGCGCTGTTCTGAAACAGACGCGTGAAGCTCATGTGATCGGATGGATTGACCGCCATGCCGTCATAATGGTGAATGACCTCTCCCACCGCGTAGTCTTCCCAGGCGAAGCAACCCCCGCTCTGTACCGCTGTGGGAATTCCGGTCGCCGGCCGCCACGAAGACAGGCGTTCGGCAGCCACGCGACCCGCAAACTCGGGAACCTCGGGTGACGCGAGCCAGGCGGTCGGTACAGAAGAACACTTGTTGATCATGACCCACCGTTTGAAGGTCAGCACGGTATCCCCATGCTGGTTTCGGGTGGTGTTATCGACGTACACGACGCCGGTGGTCCCAGATGAGTTCTCCTTGAGCCCGACGATGCGCAGCGAGGTCGTGATGGTATCTCCGACCCGCACCGGAACGCCCCACACCACCTCGGCATAACCCAGATTGGCCCGGGCGTTGAGCGAGATGGTACGCACGGTCTGACCAAAGGCGGCATGAAAAACCACCAGCGGGTGCACAATGCCTGCAGGGCCACAAAAGCCGGGCGTGCGATCTCCCGTTAGCGCAATGTAGGCGGCTACGTCGCCAGCGGTGAGGGTGCGTGGGATCGGACATACGATCTCCTGACCGACTTGAAAGTCTTCAAAAAAATTACCTTTCCAGCCTTTACCCATGGGTCCGCCTGTTGTTTTGTCGTTAGCCTTCAATCGCGTCGCGCAGCGCCTGACGCGCCACCACATAGAGCGCAAGTACCTCTTCGGCGCCCTCAAAGATGGAGAGAACGCGAGCATCCTCCCAGTGACGGCTCACCGCATACTCGAGCGAGTATCCCATGCCGCCATGAAGCTGCATTGCCTCGCGGGTGACCCACTCGGCATCTTTACAGCTAATCAGCTTCACGAGAGACGCTTCCATCTGCCCCTCGTGATTGTCCATCATGACGGCGACATCGTACGAAAGACGACGGCTGGCGTGAATGAGGGCGGCCATTCGGACCAGCTTGGAAACAGAGAGCGCGTACTCGCGTAGCGGCGCCCCAAAGACCTTTCGTTCGCTGGCATACCGCACGGCCTTTCGGAAAGCGGCCTCCATGACACCCACGGCACGAGCGGCTGTCTGAATACGTCCACCTGCAAATCCTTCCATCTGCAGCGCGAAACCGTCGCCTTCGGAGCCAATGCGATTCGCATCCGGCACGAAATAGTTGTCAAAGCTGACCGAGAACGAGTGCATGCCACGATACCCGATGGTCGGGATCGCGTGACCCTCGACCGTCCCACCCTCTGCCTGACGGTGCGAGAATGTGTGGTGGTCGTCGGCCGAGATTTTGGCAGGCTTCTCAACCAGGAAGAGCGTGAGCCCGCGCGCGCCGTCGGCCGAGTTGCCTGTACGAGCGAGCAGGATAAACACGTTTGCGCGACCAGCGAACGTGCACCAGGTCTTCTCACCGTCGATCCGATAACCACCGTCCACCTTGCGCGCGGTCACGCGCAACGATGCAACGTCAGAGCCGGCATTCGGCTCCGTCACAGCCACGCTGACCAGCGTCTCGCCTGAGGCAATCCCGGGAAGCCAGCGTTGTTTCTGGTCTTCGGTTCCACCCTTGAGCACCGCCTTGGCGCAAATCTCAGGGCGGGTGATGACGCTACCACCAGCCCCCAGACTGGCTCGGCTAAGCTCTTCCGTCGCGATGCACATCGTGAGGTTGTCGACGAACATGCCTCCGTACTCTTCGGGGATTGAAATGCCGAAAACGCCAAGGTCGGCGAGCTCCTTCAGCAGGTCTTCCGGAATGATGCGATCTTCGCGGTGAATGGCTTCGGCGAGCGGCTCGACCCGCTGGTCTGCGAAGCGCTGAAACGTGCGACGAACCTCGGCATAATCAGGGCCGAGTTGTAGTGAGCCCGACTGCTCTGAAGTACGTTCGTTGAGCGTCTCGGCGATGCGGCGCAGGTTGGCCGTCGCCATGACCTGTCGTGACCATGCGAGCGCCTCTGAAAACTCGGGCGTCGTCGTGGCGACACCAAAGCTGTCCTGAAACGCCGTCAACGAGCCGGCCAGACGTTGCAGACACATCGCCAGATACACGTCGGCCAGATCAGCATCGTAGGCGCTGGCGAACTTTGAGTCGGTGAAACGAACCACGGCGCGAGCCCCCTCTCGCTCGCCAAGAATACGAGCGAACTCGAAGGCTTCGGGTTGCAGGTCGTCGAACGCACGGCGGTCAAAGCGTCCGCCTCTGGCGACTCGGGCCGCCAGAGTGGCGGTTACCTGTGAGCAGACGTGGTCGAGCAACGACAAAGCGGACTGACGCGACGTGGACACGGGGTTCTCCGGGAGCAGAGCAATCGACAGGAACAACATGCAGAGAGCGATGCGCCGTCATGCGACCGGGTAATGCGCACCGTTCTGATTCAGCGCAAGGACACGCCGAAGCCAAGGGCCGCCCTAACCCAGCGCCGAGTGTTCGTCGTGGGTAACGGCGGTACGCAGCAGTTGTGCGTAGGTAAAGCCGGTAGCGGCAATATCCGCTTCGGTGAGGATGCCAGACTTGAGCCCGCCACGTACCACCCACCACTCGGTGCCAATCACAGCCTTGTCGGCGAGCCGATCCCCATCCACCTCGGCTCCCGATCCGGAGGTGGCAGCACGGGCGTAGTCCGCGGTCAAACGCAGGGCCGCCATGGCAACCTCGCGAGACGGAGTCCATGCCGAATGGATCGGGTCGATCTGGTCAGGGTGAAGAATCCACTTGGCCGCATAGCCGGCAGCCCGCGAGTTCTCGGCGTCACGCCGCGCGAGCTCGAGAGCCCGCTCCCGGGTAGCCATCGCCTGAATGAACTTCTCGCCATAGATGGTGGGGTCGAGCTGCGTCGACGCGAGCTTCATGGCGGCGGCCATCTGCTCGGCGGTCACACCCTCGGGCGCCTTCGGACGAATCGGCAGCGTACCGGTAACGGCATCCACGGCGTCCTTGCCATGCGCCGCGGCAATGACCGGCAAGAGCTGGCGAACCGTCTGCTGGTCGTAGATCCAACCATCCGCCGTCACCTTGCCACCGATGGTGCGGGCGAAGTCCCAGGCTCCAAAGATCAGGGCGGCGACGCCATCGACAGCCGCGATCTTCTCGGCTTCGAGGAACGCCCGAGGCGACTCGATCAGCACTTCGAGCATGATCGGGTTGGTGTACCCTTTGAGCCGCTGCACATCGCGCACGATCTTCACGATGTCCGCGACTTCTTCGGCGTACTCGGTCTTGGGAATCACCATGGCCTGCAGCTTGTCACCAGCCTGCGAGACCACCTCGACAACGTCGTCTTCAAAGTACGGCGTGCGGATATTGTTGGGACGAAAGGCGACCACCTTGTCACCAAAGGCTGTCGTCTGGAGCACTTCGACGATGAATTTGCGCGCCCATGGCTTGAAGTCTGCGTTATCGGGGGCGGCGTCTTCGAGATCGTAGAAGAAGAAGTCGATGGGCAGCTCCGCGGCCTTCTTCATCAGCTTCTGGGACGTCGCACGGGCGTCACGCTCCGGATCGCCACCAGGTCCCATCTTGAAGGCTGGGATCGACATCTCGCCGCGCCGGTAATACGGCACAAACTGGCCGTGCATACGTTCGGCCACGTTGCGGTGCCGGGCCTGAATCTGGGCAATTTCACTACGAATTGCGTCAAGTGACGACATGGAAAACTCCTGAACATGGCGCCGACCGGGTTCGGCGCGAGGGAATTCTGCGAAGCGGAACGGACGACTACCACACTGTCAGTCGTTGACCTTGAACACCGGGAAGTAGGTGAAGTCACCACGGTCATAGTCTTCGGCCAGCTGCGGAATCTCGTCAAAGGTGTAAATACGGGAATCCACCGTGGGCAACCACTCATTGGCCACCGCAAAGTTCACGGCCTGTACACCTTCCGAGTAGCGCGCGTAATGCGTGTGGACGTGTTGGTGACGATCAATGCACTCGATCGCTCGCATGAACCACATCTGCATGCCTTCTTTCCAGCCCGCAGTCGCAAGAACACCCTGACGAGCCATCGCCTTGAGCGTCGCACGGATCACCGGCGATCCCACGTAGTCCAGAAACACATTCACGCCCTGCCCGTTGGTCAGATCGTGGACGATATCCAGAAAGCGCTTCTCACTCTCCATGTAACGAGCCTTGTACTCCGGGTCCGTCTTGAAGAGCTTTTCGTCATAATTGAGCTCCGGAAACTCGTTGCGGTCGATCGCCGTAATGCCCAGATCGGTGGCCATCTTGTTGCGATCGGCGCGTGAGTTCACCTGAAACGTTCGGCAGCCGCTCAAATGAGCCAGGTGAAGCTCCGCAAGCGAAACGCCGCCTCCCCAGCCCCACACCACCGGATCCGGCAGCTCAGACTCGGTCAGCTGCATCCGCAACATGCCGAAGGCGAGGCGCCAGTTCGACCACGCAGTGACATACCGAAGACTGAACGCAGCCCACCGCTCCATCTCGTACTTGTTGTTGGCGGGGATCCTGATGACCTGCTTCTGGTGCAGCTTAATTTTTTTGGCCAGCACACCGATGGTGTTCGGACAATCAAACCCGTAAATCTTTTTTGGATAACCAAATCGATCCCAGATGCCATTACAGAAGAGGATCGCCTTGTCGCCCGGCTTTACCGTGGTGACCTCGGAACCGACCTCAATGATCTCCAGCACACCCGCATTCCCAAACACGACCTTTTCTTCGCCGCGAAGTCGGCAAATGTCGACCGGCTTACGATCCAGCGCGTGTCCCATGTTGCCTTCCCAGCATCCGTAGAGAGGTCGGGCAAGCACCTCTTCACTGGAAATGTCGTCAAAACTGAACTCTTCGCGCTTCAGTTCCGCACGCTGAGGAGCTCCCCCATCACCGGCATAAAGTACCCAGGCCTCGGTCTTGATGGTCATATCTGGTCACTCGCGGTTGGCAACTTGGACAACGACCCGTAGGCCGCGCGCTCGCCCTTAGCGGTGATGACGCCTTGCGTCAACGAAGTCCTGAATAGTGATTCAGTTTTCAGTCACCGAGCCCTGAACGAACCCCGGATCGCTGCGGCCTGCACTTCCAGTGTCAGGCTGCCGGACTGATGCACCTCGAAAAATGATTCCTGTAGTGACAGTAAACCATCGCTGCACCCCTCCACCACTTTGTCGGCCCAGGTAAAGTACGCGAGTTTGCGTTCGATCGACCAGTTCTCAGGAGGAGACGTCAGAATGCCACGCAGGTTCGATATCTTGTCTGCGATGCGCAGGTTCTGGGCCTCTGGACAGAGCGTGGACGCACGTTCGATCTGGTGAAGTTTTCGTTGCCACAGCGGTTCGCTGTCGTTGTCGGTCACCGCCAGCACCAGCTGCATTACCCGTTCACCGAATCGCGAACGAATCTCAGCAGCCGTCACTCCGGCGTCCTCGATCGCATCGTGTAACAGGGCCGCGCACAAGACATCCGTATCTTCCACACCGTGATTGGCCAGAATATGCGCGACCTCGATCAGGTGGTTTACGTACGGTGCACCCGCCCTGCCCTTGCGTCGCTGGTTGCTGTGCCGAAGCGCCGCGAAATTCAGGGCGTCCAGAAAACGACGTGCACCAAATCCGGGCGGTGACGGATTCAGGGACGTGGATGGGAGCAGGTTCGAGGCCAAAACTTCCACAGGGCGAGCCCGCGCCTCGGCGCGGGTGCAAATCATGGGCGGAGGGACTCTGCACTGTGCCCGAAACCACGTCAACGTCACTGCACCGCCGTCTCGGACGCAACATCGCGTTCGTTTGTACGACCTATGACTCACCCACAACAACCAGCTCGGAGCCCCTATGCGCCCTCAGCCCTGTAGCGTCGCCCTGTCGATTATCGGCGGCAGCCTGCTAGCCTGGCTCATTGCCACATGGATGCACACCACCACACCGACTCCCTTTGTTGCTCCACCCGCGATTTGTGCCCGGACTGATCGAGGTGTGTTGAGGGCATGGTCGTGCCAGCCAGAGGAGGCCGAGGTTGCCGTGCACACCGCTGTCGAGCAGAATCGAGTACGCGCTGCTCTGGGCTCTCGACTGTGCTGGTGGAACATGACTCAGTCGGATCTGGAGACACTGCCGGGAGTCGGTCCAGCGACCGCGCTGCGCCTGTTGGCGCTCGCCGCCACAAACACGTCGCCCTCGCTGTTTGAACTCCGCCGAATTCCGAGGATAGGACCCGCGACTGCGCTGCGAATTCTCGCAACGGTGACGACAGAATGTCGCACACGTTAGCAACCCCCGACGAACCCTCTAGTTGCGAATACGATGAGCGTTCCGACGCACCCATCTCTGCCAGTAACTGCGAGCGTCCGACGCCGACCAGAGCAGAGACTGCGGCTCATGCGATGACATGCGCATCAGCTCCTTCTGTGCGTTGACGCGCACCCACCAGCGTTCGTCGCCGGCCGCGGTGGCGAGAGCTCTGGCCCGGGTCACGCCTCGCCCACCCGTGTCGTACCCCGCGCGGGCAAACCCAGCGTCCAGCCATTCACGCCGCGAGCCGCATGGGGTCGCCTCAATCCATTCTGACCAGTGCGCGCTCAGCTCAGGCAGCCCAGTCATGCCGGAGCTGCGGGGGCATACGTCCATACCTTCCCGGTTGGTGATCAACCGCAGTGCCCTTAGTGCGCGAACCCGAACCTCGGCCACGTCGTCGTTCAGCATCGAAGCCAGCTGCTCAGCCGCCGCCGGCGAGAGCGCAACCGCCAGCGCATCGATTGCAACCACTCGCAAATCCAACGGTTTTTGCCGAATGGTCACCACCATCGGCCCATCCAGAATCGCAACCAGAAACGAGACGCCTGCCGTCCCCCCCAGCTGACCAATCGCTCGAAGAATCGCCGACCGCACCTCCGGGTCGGACTCGTCCTCCCAGCGCTGCACCAGCCACGACGTCTGAGCCGACGAGCCTAGTGACGCGATACTCGCGGCAGCGGTCTGCCGTATCCGGGGAACGGGATCGTTCAGGAGGGGACGCAACGCCCCCACATGTTCGGCCGCCTGAACGAATCGAATTCGTCGCAGCGCGCGCAACCGCGTCTCGGCGTCCTGCGCGCGCAGCAACGCAAGCGCCTGTCGGACACGCGCGTCCCGAACTGCGCTCAGGTCTTCAATCCAGCCATGAACAAAGCCCAAATCTTCACAACCACCGCCAATATCAAAACGCCCACAATAGATGCGAACATGCAGGTGATCATCATGCGGTAGCGCACCGCCGGGCTGATTGAGCAGGGCGGCGGCCCGCGTCAGCGTATCGTCGGATTCACCGCGAGCGCGTGCCCACTCCATCAGCAGCGAGCGCAAGCCCTCCGAAATAAAGAGGTACTGAACGCGCACATGAGGACTGTGCACCAACGACCGAACCAGTGCCCAGTTGCGCGGCACATCGAAGCGATAATATCCGCCATATTCAATGCTCCGCCCGCGCCGATCATAGTGCAACAGGTCGGGTGGAGCTACCGGGTTACCGAACGGATCCGTTGTGTAAAAGGCGATATCTGCGTCACGACCGGCGTTATGGCTGACGGACCATAGAATATCGCCACCGTGACGCGCTCCCATGTTACCGAGCCAAAGGATGGAGCCAGGGAACTCACGAGCCACCTCATCAGCCGCATCGATGATGGCATCAATCAGACCGTCCGTCGCCCAGATCAGGTGCCGAGTACTCTGCCGCGGCAAAACAGCGTAGTGCTGACCCGGTAGCGGCAGCCGAGCGGCCCCTGTGACGCGCCCCTCGGTGACCGTGCCAACCGAGACGCTTCGTTCGGCTGGTTCGTCCGGCAGTCGAGGAAACTCCTCGGCTCGCTCGGCCTTCAAGGGCCGCGTTCGCACGGGCGGTGGAGTCAATCGCAGCACATCCACTGCGTGCACGCGCACCGGAGCATCAATCACCGGTTGGGCGTACCCCAGCCCTGCAAAGACCGGGCTGAGGAAGCACCACACGGAAATGAACCACACACACAAAACACACAAAGTTTGTCCTGTCGTACGACGGTGTGTGTAGAAACTCATAGCAGGGCGCAGTGTGAATCAACCTGAGAAGTCCGATGGCCACTGTGCAACGTACGACCGTGCCGTGCAACTGCGCGGTGCGCCGCTCAGGAACCCATGGCCGAATCAGGCTTGCGGAAGGCTCTCTTCGGCAAAGAGAGCATCTGCGGTGGCCTTGATGACCGCTGCGATCTTTACGGCGGTGTGCACAGCGGCCCGTGATGCCCCCTTTTCGCGACATACTTTTTCATGCGAAACGACGCAAGCCGAGCAGCCGTTGATGGCAGAAACCGCCAGGCACCAGAGCTCGAAATCGAGCTTCTCGGCGCCGTTTTTCGCGATGATCTGCATGCGAAGCCGAGCGGGCATCGAGGCGTACTCGGCGTCCCCGGCCTCTTGCATCATGTGATTGTACCGATAGTACACGTTGTTCATGCCCATGATGGTGGCGGCTCCCCGCGCAGCATCCATGAGCTCGGAGCCCAGATGAGCGCGCGCGTCCTCGGCGACATGGGCGAAGACGGTGGCGTTCCGGGATGCAACGGCACTGGCCAGAGCGGTTCCCCAGAGCTGCACGGGCGTCAGTTCTGGAGCGGCCATCAGACTACCCAGATTAAGCTTCTGATCTTTGGCGTACTCGGGCAGCAAATTCTTGAGGGCTTCTAGTCCCATGAAGGCTCCGTGCGAATGTCGACGGCCCATGCACGGCAGCATGCGATGCGGGCCCCGATCACGTCGTAAATCAGCCGGGGCTTATGCCTCGGCCACGATCCTCCTAGAGCGTCGCTTCGCCCTTCTTCCAGTTGCAGGGGCAGAGCTCATCGGTCTGGAGTCCGTCCAGAATTCGCAGGATTTCCTGCGGATTGCGCCCCACCGAGAGGTCATTGGCAGAGACGTGTCGGATGATGTTGTTCTCGTCGACAATGAAGGTGGCACGCAGCGGCGCACCGGCTTCCGGGTGCAGGATGCCGAGTGCTGTGCACAGCTCACGCTTGAAGTCAGCCAGCCAGGGAAATGGGCTGCGGGTGAGGTCGGGGTGGTGCGTGCGCCAGGCGAGGTGAACAAACTCGCTGTCGATGCTCGCGCCGATCAGCTGGGTGTCACGGTCTGCGAACTCCCCGTTCAGGTCGCCGAAGCCCACAATTTCAGTGGGGCAAACGAAGGTGAAGTCCTTGGGCCAGAAGAAGTAGATCTTCCATTTGCCTGCATAGGAGTCCTGCGTGAGGTTCACGAAGCCATCGTCCTTCGAGGCGGAGACACAGGCGGTAAGGGAAAAGTCAGGAAACCTGGAGCCAATCGACAGCATAATAACCTTCGTAGATGGTGGTTAGAGGGCCAGTGTGGGGAACTGTGGGTCAGGCGGATGACGAAATAAGGCACGGCGAGTTGAAGTGCAAGCGAGTCAGTTAGAATGGTTCTAAACGAAGTTACTTACGCCACAGCAAGATCATGCTTGAGTGAGGGGTTGGAAGGTGTTAGCACGGCTGGGTGCCAAGCTCCGTTGACCACCGGAACGCAAAGCGCGACGCGCTCTCCGTACTACTCAGGTCAAGCCCTTCGGGAGTCAGGAGTTGGATATTTGTACCGTCCCGTGGCCGACCTGTTCGGTCAACCGCAGTAACGCGTGTGCGTCTACTCACGCCACCACCGTCAGGAGTGTCCATGCCTCCCGTTTTGACTCACGCCGATGCCCGCCGTATCAAGAATGACTCTGTCGCTAACGTCGCACGAGCGTTCACAAACCCCGTCCGCCTCGAGCTGCTTCGCATCCTGTGTCAGGGCGAGGCGTCGGTGACCTCACTCGCTGTCAAAACCGGGCAGAGCCCGGCCAACGCAAGCGCTCAGCTGAAGGTTTTGCTCGCCGCAAACGCGGTAGAGGCCAAGCGGCGTGGGCGGAGCGTCTTCTACAGCGTGGGCGGCGACCTCGTGCTGCGTCTCTGGGATGGGCTTCATCAGCTGGCGGTCCATGCTGAACCCGAGTTTCGGGAGCTCAATGAACGCTACTTCAACCCGGTGTCTTTACCCGAAGAGAGGCCGGAGATACGGCCTGTCTCCGGCTCTTACGTGGTGGATATCCGCCCGGCCGACGAATATGCACTGGGGCACCGCAACGGAGCACGCAACGTGCCGCTGAAGAATCTGGACACCGCGCTGGCCAAGCTGCCCAATGACAAGGTCATCTTCGTCATCGGTCGCGATGCCTTCTGCACCGAGGCGGTCGAGGCGGCTCGCCGCATTCGCGCATCGGGACGACAGGCCTACGTTGTTCGTGACGTCATTCACACCTGAGCCGCAGCTCGGTCGGGCGCAGCTCGCAGAGAGCAGGAAATTGCGCGACCGCAGCGTAGCAGAGGCAACAGCACCGATCTGAGCGCCCTAACATGTGGGCGCGAGTAGTGCCATTTCGGTCGTGAAAATTCAAACACACACACAATCCAAACAGCTGGAACTTTCAGTACGGTGTGGCTGTTCGAGTTGAGTTTCGACGCAAGCTGCTCCGCAGCTGTCTGGCGTCAGAATGACCGCAGCTCAGGACTTCCCGATATCGACGCGCGCCGTTCGGGCAT
>Ga0169931_10002147_pt1 | contig 32283 bp, 31 predicted proteins | sample Kivu_15m_20L_FD_129675 | JGI IMG/M metagenome (GOLD analysis project Ga0169931, IMG submission 129675) | Freshwater microbial communities from Lake Kivu, Western Province, Rwanda to study Microbial Dark Matter (Phase II) - Kivu_15m_20L... | ecosystem: Environmental > Aquatic > Freshwater > Lake...
TTAATTTAAATATTAAATGAATATGCTGCAATTGAGATATAATAAAAGATGTTTTCTGGTTTTCAATAAAAGATACGGGAAGATTTTATTTCAAAAGAATTATTTTGTGAATAAAAAATATTCATTCAGCAGTCAAGGAAACCAAAAGAAAGAAAATGAATCAAAGGGTTTAATGGGAAAAATTAAAAAATTTGGAAAGTTTGGAATAATTTTTTATACTGCCTATGTTGCAGTTGGATTTTTGGGGTTTTTCCTCCTTCTCCAATATAAATTTTTAAAAGTTGAAAAGGTTATTGATAAGTTTGAAGAGAAGGGATTAAATAAATATATTGATATAAGGAAAAAATTAAAGGATGTTGATCCTAAATATGTAAATTTACTTGCTGCATATTTAATGAATCAGGTATTTGAGATAATTAGATTTCCAACTACAATATTAATTCTTACATACATTTTCAAAAAGAAAAAATGAAAATTAGTGAATAATTAGCCAATTAAAATATAATATACTAAAATATGACAATATATTTTTTCATATATTCCCGGTATTTACAAAAATGATTATGATAAAAATTATCTTATCATAGTCAAATTGTATATAACTCACAAAAATATATTTAAAAATTTAAATATTCTACTTATATTAAACAAGATAACCTTAACTAATTCACTAACATTAAATTACTCATTAAAAATAAATTCATAAGAAATTTTTTATTGAGAACAAATATTTAAAAAATTCAAAATCCAAACATATTTATTAACGTTCAAAATTAAATCTTTTTTTACAGAAAGTAAAAATGTGACAAAATCATTTGACATCAATCTAAATTTATTAAAAATATAATACTCTGCATAATATTTTATATTTTCAATGAACTTAGGGTCGATCCACATAATTACTTCAGGAACTAAGAGTACACAATTATCCATATCTATATTGATATTCCTAGAAAAAAAATCAATAGCATTTAATTTTAAAAGTTCATTCAAATTATTTGGAAAAAAAATTCTTAGGGATGGACTAGTCTTAGTTGGGATAGAAATTCCATAAATAGTATAGAAAGGAATATTATCAATTATAAGGCAATTTCTGTAATCGTCTTTTTTGAAATTTGTATGTTCACCATATTTATTGTAACTGATATCATTCTGAGTAAGCAAGCAATTTTCAATCTCATATAAGCTAATCTCATATCCACCTATATCAAAATAGGAATTTTTTAGAAAGCGATACCATTCATAATAATTGCTGGCAATTTCTTTTTTGAAAATAATTGTAAAAATTACAAGAAAATTGTATAGATTAAGCCAGAAGCATGTTTTACTATTATCGCTTTTTAATAGCTTTAAATTTATTTTCTATTCATTAATAGAATAAATTATAAATATTACCTGTAATTGTGCTACTAAATTTTTAATCTCTTGAAATTCAGATGAATTACCTAATTCAGTCAATAAGATATTTGAAATCATTTCAGGCTTAAATTTGTGAACTGCATTACGCAATAAAAAACTCAAAAGTCTCACCGCAATGTCTTCAGCAAGTGATAAGGGATCTTTGTCCAATTTGTTTATTTGTGTGTATGTGTTAATCAAATATTTCCTTATAAATGTGTCTTTGTTTAATTCATTCGACTTATAGTTTTCGATTAATTTTTCTCCGATGATCTAAATTAAATTATGTTTATTTTTACTATTGTTTCAAAGACTTCTCCGATTATACTAGATTTTCTTTTATTTTCGAACTCCAATACAGACCTCGTACTAATGCTTATTCCTCTATTTGGTTTCTCATCTTTTAAAATGCAACCTAGATATTTTTTTTCTGTTTTTTTGACTTTGTCACTATTAGATTTAGTCATATTTTCTCTTTTAAAAGAATTTGAAGAACTCCTCTTTTCCTTTTTTATTTCAAAGGAGTTATTGTTATTCAAGGGGTTTTCTGATTCCTCATTTTCTTCGTTTAATGAAGGAAGGTTGCTCGTTAGGTTTTTATTAGAATTTTTTTTATTTTCTATTTTGATGTTTATTATTTTTAAAAGCAATTTATATTTGTAATACAAATTATTGATTGATTTCTCACTAGCTGTTATATCTTTATGAAACATTTTGAGGTGCGTTGAATCCAAGCTATCTAAAAATTGATAGAATCTCATTCTAGGAAAAGATTTTCTATTCTTTTCATATGCTTTTTTATACATTTCATAAATGAGTTCCGTTGAATCTGAAAATTCTTCTAAATAAAATGCAACAAGTTGATAAAATTGATAAAAATCCAAATCTGATGGAAGTTCCAGAATAGGCGAGGGTTTTTTTTCTCCTCCTATGCTTAATCTAATACTCGAGTTCATGAAGGAGTAATCAAGTTCGTTTTCGTTTTCAAGTTCGGAAATTTTGGATATACTTAATCTTGTATTACTCTGAGGAGGCTTTTTGTTTGATTTTAATTTAAGATGTATTTTGATTTCGTCTACTATTCCAAGATTGTCCCCTAATTCGGAAACTTCCTTCATGTTCAAAAATCCAAAAAGATCATTCATAAACTTAATAAATCCATTCGCTCCATAAATTCTAAAAGATCCAGTAGAATTTTTCTTATGTTTAAGCGAACTATTATTTCGCTTCTCTTGATTAGATGAGTTATTTAAGAAATCCGTATAAGATTCTATTTTCATTTTGTTCTTTTCGAATCCAAATTTAAGATGATCCAGACTTTCTCTGATTCCACTTGAATTTATAACCAAATCATTTTGAATTGTATATAAATTATCGAATTCTTTAATATTTCTTGGAAAATCGCAGCTGTGATTGGTTCTCTTTTTTTTAGAATTTCCTCTAACTAAATGAGGGTGCACGCTTATCTTTGAAAATCTTTTATGAAATGAAAATGAAGGAAAAATATTGTAATAAAAATAGTTATTATTTAAATTGAAGTTACTATTTGTATTCTGGTAGTTTGAAGTGAAAGAACATTGCTTATTTTTCTCTATAAGTAGATTTGATAAAACGACATCGTAATCTTTTTTTAGCTTTTTACATTTTTCTAAATATTTTTGAATCTCCTGGCATTTCTCATTTTCTCCATCATCTTCTTTTAAAGAAATAGCTTGATTTTCTAATTTTTCAAATAAGTAACTCATGGAGGGCGGTAAGTTGATATTGTAAACAAATAAATTAAATCTGTCAATATTGCATTTTGTTTCTTCGATCTTCAATTCACATTTACATATATTTTTAAATATTCTGGAATAGGAATGATCGAGATATTGGAAATTAAGGATGAAAAATTCAAAAGCTATAGTGTTTATTATTTTTTCCCAGAATTCCTTGTAATCTTCATGATTGAAATCTTCTAAAAATTTCTGAGATTCAAAAATGCCTTCTTTTAAAAATAGCTTTTCTATGTCTTCTAATGGTGATTTAAAAATTCTGAAGAAGATATGCTGAACATTTTCAGAAAAAGATCTTTTCGGACACACATCTTCAATGTTAGCACATTTAAAGGCCGGATGTGAATTAGTCTTTTCAGTATCATTGACGACGTTTCTACAATAAATAGATTCAATATCATAGATATCTGGATTTTTAATGAATTGTAATTTTTTTCTTAATTTGGCCTCCTCATTAAAGGGAAGCTGTGTGAAAGAATGTCCATATATCAGTGAAGTATTAACGTCACATATTATATGATTTGGATATTTTTCTTTTAGAAATTGGAAATCAACAAAATTTGAGAGAACCCCCATAATGTAGGGAGTAGGGGATTCCAAATAGTCTAACTGGTCATTAGGTAGAATAGGAATATAAGTGTGTAGCCATTTGAAAGGAAAAATAAGACTTAGCAGCCCTTCGCATATAGTAAACAAAAGAGAATTTTGGTTTGCTATTAGAATAATCTGAATATCATTTTTTAAAACAAATTATTCTTACATGTTTTTCTGATAAAAGGCTACTCCATAACTTTATAATTACAGTAATTTCTAAGCAATCGAATAAAACCTTTATGCTATAATCAGCACATGGTATCTCGAATAAACTAGGGTAGTACAACTCAACATTATTAAAATGGAGGTTAAGGTTCATTTTAGAAAAAGAGGGTGATTTCAATATATTTGTAAGAAATATTATTAAGTTAATTAATTCCAAATTTCTAAAATTAAGAATCTTATCTCCAGATAAAAAAGGGTTTGTATATTTGATTATTTGATTAATCTCATTCATCATAATTTTATAAGTTTCTATGTTGGATAATGTTGACCACAGGCAGATTGCATATGGCAGGTAAAAGAATTTACATCTTCTAGAATTTGAATCATCTTCAATAAATTTACTCGCTTTATTATTGCTGCATTATAAAAATAATTTACTAAATGATTTCTTTTGATTTTGGCATGATGGTCTTTTTACTTATATCTTGTTTAGACATACGAATAGGGGAGTGCGGATCTGAAGAACATAGTTGATGTGAAGCAGTAGAAAACTCCTGGTAAGAGAATTTTTCGTAAAGCTTCATTATATATATGTACGAACGAACCCCGTATTCGTTTGTTAGTACAATTGGATAAAATTTGGGTTCTTTCTCAAAGTAACTTATCTCTATACCCTCGGGAAACACAAACTATTAATTTACAAATATACTTAAATTACATCTAAAATTGAAAGAGTAATCAAATCTTTGTTGTCTGGATATGACATTAAAATATCTGACTTAAGATAAATACACTTTGTCATTCCGCCATCTATCATGTAATTTTTGATATTTTCATAAGATACTCCGGCAATGAAAATTGCGTCTATTACTTTTTTTGATTCAAATGCTGAAGAATTAAACATTTATTATTATAAATGTTTAAAAATTTATGAAAAATAAATTACTTTTTATAACTGCCAAACATTTATAGTTTCAAACCTCAAAAATTTAATATTATTGTGTAGGATTTACTTGTTTTCGGCTTATTTAAATAAAAATATTTTTATGTTTATTTAAAATAAATTATTCTTTATAATAACAAACATTTTTTAATGATTAAATTACAACTGTTCATACAAAAAATTAATTCTTAATAGCTTACTAATCGTTTTTAATTATATTGACAAAATTCTAATTTTTATAAATATGGTAGACATTAATTATTCAACATTGACTTATTTTAAAGTATCCGTGATTGGGTCAGCCGCAGTTGGAAAAACAAGTATAATAAGCAGACTAGTTAATAATTACTTCCCTACAATTTACGAACCAACAATGGACATAGAAAAATTCACCTCATTATTCAGTTTAAACGAATACGAAGTGAAAGAAAGGACATACGTAATGGTAACTATAGAAGACATATTTGGATTGAACAACCCACTTCTTCAAACACCCGCCGATTTAATTACCTCATCAGTTTTAAAAGAAAAGAGAGAATATTTATCAAACATATTTAAAGACATCATGTTCACCAGTATGCAGAAAAGGGACAAACTTGCAACTGACTCTAAAAAAGTTAAAAAAGAAAAGAAGAACAAAAATTTAAAATACGAGCTGTACGAAGAAAATTTCACATTTAAAATTTTAAACTCCAAAGAAGAAAAAATTGAACGTCGTGGCTACATTTTAGTTTGTGATTGTTCAGATTATAAATCCTATGAAGACATCAACCAAATTCTCAGCAAACTTCATCAGATAGAAAAATCTAATAATCTCACTTATTATTACCCTAAGTGTGTATTTATTAACAAACATGATAAAATTTCTGATAATGAAGTCAAAGCTAATTTGAAGAAAATTACACAATCGCTAGATATATGGAAGAAGAAATGTAATCTAGAATACTATAAAGTCTCAGCGTTGACTAATGAAAATATTCTGGAATATTTTACAAGATTCTTGTCTAAAATACACCAAAATATGTTGGAAGATGATCAAAAAGATGCCGATAGTGATAATGAAAATGAAGAAATGGAAAGTGATCCTGTAATGACAATTTTTAATAATTTAATTTTGATTATTTTATTAGGTAACTTGCACAGATAAATTGGATTCATGTTCTAAAAAAGTATTTTGTGGAACAAGGCTCTTTACATGCGGTGTAATATTATTATTTTATAGGCAATTAGTTAAATCGAGAAGAAGACCATGATGTTTAAGAACATCTCAATTTTTTAACTTTATTGACTAGACTTGGATTTTCTCTTAAATTTAGTTATGAAAGAATTGTAATTAATCAAAAAATATATTAAAATTTTCTTTATACATCTATATATAGTTTATATTCTTTCTTATGTAATATCAAATATAAAATTACATAATTTATTTTGAGGATTTGTGTTTTAGTCTATTATAAAATAAATTCCTAAATTAAAATATATTATATATGTATAAATTATTTTCTAATTCTATTTAATAAAATGTCAAATTGTGGCGATAAATTTACAAATTTAGGCAGACTGTGCATATCTAGCAATGACTTAATTTTAATAATCCTTAACTTGATTGCAATATTCTCAATTTTATCTATAATTTTTGTTAAGAATTTTTTGGACAAATCTCACAGACTTAATGTGTCTGTAAAAAATAATTTCTCTCTGCTCGGCGAAGGTTCTCTAGGTTCATTTTATTCAACAACTTCGATACAACAAAAACAAACAGGACCAAAGAAAAAGATAGGATCGAAAATAAATTCGCAATTAAATCAGACTGAAAAAATTGCGAATAATAATGAATTAAAATGTAATCAATGTGGAAGAACAGTAGAGGTTTCATACCAATACACACTGCATAAATTATCTGTTCAGAATTAGCCTATAATGTAAAACTTTTCAATGTAATTTTGTTAATTTTAATAAAAATATTTTAAAACATTTAAATAATTTTTTTTAAATAAATGAAGATTAATCTTGTATTTGTGATTATTTTAAAATTGATTTTTATTTCTTCATTAAAATTAAAAAAAGGAACTAATAAAATCAAACAGTTTGAAGATATGGTTGAGAAGCTTAAAAAGTCTGTGGTTATGATAGATATTAGTTCTGATTTATCCTTTATAGATGAACATTCAATGAATTCTAAGGCAACAGGATTTGTAGTAGATGCAAAATTAGGTATTATAGCCACTAATAGACATGTCACAAGAAAAGCACCTACAAGGCACAATATTAGATTCTACGACGGTTCCGTACAGAAAGGAACTGTAATATATTACGACATCTACCACGACTTTGGATTTATTCAACTAGATTTTATGAGGAAAGAAAATAGAGAAGAACATGAAGTGTACAAATATTTGAAAGCTGTTGAATTGGGATCCAGCTACGATATAAAAGTCGGTGATGACTTACTTTTAATCGGAAACAACGAAGGCGTAAATTACTCCGTTAAAAAAGGGGTTGTAACAACGATTAACATTTCTGATTTCAATCACTATGGGTCAATAATAGAAACTTCCTTTGACAGAACTGGGGGCTCCTCAGGAAGTCCAGTTTGGAATATCGATGGAAAAGTTGTAGCGATTCATGCCATGGGAGATAAAATAAATTCTTATGAAGTTCCCATAGATTATTTAAAAAATATTCTTGATAAAATTATTGATAACATAGAAGATGGTGATAAAGATCCTTTAAAAATAGACAGAGGTTATATAGGAGTAAGTCTAACTATTGCTCATCTCTTCAAATTCGAAGGGTTAAAAAATTCTAATAAAACTAGTGCTACTGATAAGGAATTATGGGAAAATTTAAAACGATGGCAAAGAGAAAATAAAAAAATAACAGATTCGCTTCAGATTATTTCAATTGCTAAAGAATCTCCTGCAGAGGGGAAATTATTTTCAGGCGATGTTATAATGAAAATAAACGATAACGTAGTAGCCAACAATATTTTGTACTTCGAAAATGTTATAGATGGTAGTATTGGTAATGAACTCACATTTACAGTTTATCGGTTTGGAAAAATAATAAATGTCCCAGGCGTAAAGGTTCTTTCCACCAAAAATGAAAAATTTGATGAATTCATAAAGTTTTCTAATACAGTAATACATCCTGTTAATTTAAGTGTAAAGTTAAAATATCCATTACTAAAATTAGGAGAGGGACTATTCATAAGTCAAGTTGGATTATCATCACCCTTTAATGAAATAGACAAGAGTGGTTCTATAATTCTATATTCAATCAACGGAATAGAACTAAACACATTGGAAGATCTGAAAAATGTTTTAAAAATTTTTGGTGATTCCCATAGTGTTAATATACAAGCTATGGATCTAAGAGCATCTTTTCCTAATCGTCAAACTTATCACATAGATTTTAATGATTCTAACGATGCTTATTTATATAAATTTAATTATTATAAAGGAGGGTGGGATAAAGAAGCAATTATAATAAAACCTTAAGACAGTTAATATTCAACAATAAATTAATTGCTCAAGATTTTTATTTTCTTTAAATTAGAGTACTTATTAAATCAATGTATCATATCTAAAAAAGTCTTATTGAATTTATTTCTGTAAATAATTTCATAAAATGAAATTATAAAATATAAATTTTCTCTTAATTTAAATTAAAATTAAATGAATAATAGACAATTTTTAACTCCAACTAAAAACAAACTCAATACTAACTCTGGTACACTTAATAACTCGAAAGTCAGAAAATCAGCAGAAGGCATATTTCAAAAGAAAAGTAAATATTGTAGATTATAAAACAGCAATCAACAATGACCCAAATAAACCAGAAAATAAACATAAAAGATTACGTGTGGATTATTCAAGAGAAAATAACCAAATAGGTAATATACAAATTGATTTAACAAAATTTTTATAAAAATTTCAGATGAGCCTAACATCAACGACTGTGGTATTAAAGAATTAGATACGATGATAAAATCGAAATTAGAAGCAAAAAAGCAATACTCAAAAACCTATGTGGAGGCTACATATCAGCCTCTTACAGAAACTGAAAAAAAGAAAGTTATTGAAGATCTAGGTTCCAACTCTAACAAACGGATGATTGTATATTCAGAATTATTCAAAGAATTGAAAACACAGATGAGTTATCTTTCTAGCAGTTTGAATAATAGCGTGTTAGAAACTGAAAATAAACTAAAATCTCCTCGAATCGCGAAGGAAAAGATTTTGAACCTCAATGATATTAATAAGGTTGACGAAGAAAATGAATACATGGATAAAAGTATAGATTGCGAAACAGAACTAAATTTAAATAAAAATATAAAAAAAGAGAATAACAATACCGTCAATAATCGCATGAAAATTCAAGGGATCACAAAGAATAATTTCAAAAATCCAAAGATCACAAAGGTTGCCTCACTTAAGACAGATAATAATAAAATATTTGTTAATACATCTTCAATTGCCAGTAAAGAAACAAGTAATCATAATTCAGAAAAATCTTTGATTAAGATGATAAGTAAATCTTTAATGAATTATGAATGTGATGCTCAGGATTTTGAAGAAAATGTCGGTCAGATTCATGTTCCTGATAGTCAATACAGAAGCAATTATTTGAAAGAAGTAGCGATGTCCTCAATCAACAATAAACTATCATCTATAAATAACTTTCACAAACGTTCTTATTCGCACAATAATAATTATGAATCTCTTGTTAATAATTTTAATAGAATATCTCATAGGTAGGATATTTTTTTGAATTTAGATCTCTAATACCAGAAGTATCATTAATGTTTACAAAGGAAAAAAATGTTCCTGCTAATAAAAATCCTAAAAATCAGTTAGACGACCGGACTGAAAACAGTCAGAATTCTTGTAAAATTTTAGAAACCATAAACGAAACTCTAGTTTTTAATATAAATCAATTTCAAACTGCTAAGATAATGTTGAACAAAATAACAAATGAAAAAAATTCATTTGCAACAAATGTAAGTTGAATATATTAATTTTAATTTTATGATGAAGGTCAATGTAATAGTAGATGAAAATCAAAGAAATGATGGTCCACACTTTAGAAAAACTTCAAATTTTTGTGATAAGGTAAGCCAACCTTTTATATAATATCATATTAATCCAAAAATTAAATCATTTAGCAAGGCATTAAACGAAATTTTTGTATCATTTATTAGACATTTGCATTAGAGTAATTTGAGAAAAACGAATATATATGCTTAATTTTTTTGTATTTGTACATATACTTTATACTAAATTTATGATTAAATTAGTCTTTAAGAACGAAAATGATTTTTTTAAATAGTGTTTAATATCAATAAGAATGAAACATTCTAATTCAATATAAATTTAAAGTATTTTTATCTAAAATAGTTTCAATTTATATTCATCAAAGAATTTTTCATATTTATATTAATTGAATACCAATTGTAATAATTATATAAAAAGGAAATGAAAAAAATTTCTTGCAAAATGAAAAATTCATTCGCCATAGATAATAAGGAAAATCTTTACTCTTGGGGATCTCATGATTCAGGACTTTTAGGAAGGCAAGACGAGGTCGATTCTCTTTTTCCTAAGAAAGTCGAAATAAGGGATGGCCATGACACTTACAAATGTGAAATGGTTTCATCTTCTCATTTCCATGTAGCGGTTGTCGCGAATAGGGTTAATTCATATTCTCTTGCAAACTCAGATACTAAATTCGCCTATAAAATTTTTGACAATTTGCAAGAATGGTATAGGAACACTTTCGTTAAGAAACTCTCTTCTATTGATTCTTTAATCAAATTACTTATTATGTACGATGATGAGTCTCATGAATTAATCAAATATGAATTCTTTGAAAGAAACATATTAAGGTCATTTTTTGCTTATCAGATGTTTCACAAAAAAGATTTTTATAATATGAAGGGGGCTTATAAAGAATGCTTTTTGGCCTTACTAGGAATATCACCAACTAAAATGTTCTTTCAAATAGAAGATCTACTCGAAACTATTACAAAGGTAACAAGTCCTGAAATCCGGGAGTTTTACAATTATCTTCTTAATTTATATAATTACTTCAGAGATCATCCAGAAGATTTCAACTATTTTCTAAACCTGATACTTGGATTCGAAAAGGAAGTTTCTGAAGAATATATTTTCTATCTGTTTCAATATCAGAATTATAAGAAATTAGCTGTAGAGAGAGATGAAGATTCCAAATTGATTTCTAGGATATTTCATGAATTGAAATCTTCTGATTCCAAAGTTAATACAAATCTCTTAATTGAACACATTTTAAAAAAACCAACCGGAACTGGAATGGTTTTCACATGGGGGTCTGATTCTGAATGCAGGCTTGGATATAAAAATTCTAAAGAAAACAAGGATGGTGAGTCGGAAGTCTTTATCCAGAAAATTCCTAAATTAGTTAAATTTTTGAATCCATTTACTAAAATAACTAAAATATCCTGCGGTTATTCACATACTTTAGCACTATCTGATTTAGGACAAGTATTTTCGTGGGGTTCTTGTAAATTTGGATGTTTAGGTAACTCGCATTCTGAGGATCTTGTTTATCCCGAACCTATTTTAATAGATAATGAAAAGAAACCCTTTAAGGACATAACAGAAATCTCTGCTGGTATGTACTTTTCCTTGGCTATGGGAAAAGATAAATCAGTATATTCTTGGGGATGTGGTACATCTGGAAGATTAGGTCATGGGGATGAGAATTCGGTTTCCTTACCTAAATTATTAAATTTTTTTAAAAATAATGACATAAAAGTCCTAAAAATTTCTGCTGGAGATACTCATTGTGCTGCTATTACATCAAGTAAAGATATTTATACTTGGGGTACTGGAAGTTATGGTAAATTGGGACATGGCGAAAACGAGGATGTTAAATTGCCTATGTTTGTAGAATTTTTTAGGAATAAAAAACTCGAATCTGTCATTTGCGGAAGTAACAATACTTTAGCTACAACAACAGATAATAGGTTATATTGTTGGGGTAAAAATACAAACGGAATGCTTGGGGTTTTTAATTCGTCTTCTTCGAATATATACATCCCTTTGGAAATCATTTTTCAAAACGAAGATAATAATATCCTAATTAATAATATTGCTTTAGGAACCATGCATTCAATGTTTCTAGCTGCTGATGGTTCGCTCTATACCTGTGGACGAAATATTAATGGAATACTAGGTTTGAATGAATATCAAGAAAGTGTACCTTTTCACTTAAAAATTTCGACTATGTCATTTTATAAAACCCTGAATGATGATATAAGAGTTAAGCCTTTGTTTGAAAATTATACTCAAGAATTCACGATTAACAGCTCCAAAACTAAATTTCCTACGGGATTAATTTACGCTACATGCTCTTATTCAAACACAGCCTTTATCACAAATAATAATCAATTGTATATGTCTGGAGGAAGTAATTTAATTTGTGAATCTAAAGGGTACAAGCAGAAAAAAGAAAACAATTACAAAAAGGAAAAATATAAAGTGGTTCCGATTAAGATTAGACACGTTTCACTTGCAGGAAAAGTTACTTTCATTGCAATTGGAAGTAATCACGTTTTATGTGTTGCTGATAAAAAAGCCTTTTCTTGGGGTTTGAATATCTGTGGAGTTTTGGGATTATCAGGAGTAAGCCTTAATGAGAAAATAAGTGAACCCACAAAAATAGAAAAAATATCCTCCCCTATCAAGATGGTCAGTGTATCAGATTCTCACTCACTCATTCTCACAACTACAGGAGAAGTATATTCTTGTGGATCAAATTTATATGGAAAGCTGGGAATAGGAGATATAAAATTCAATGAAACATTATCTGGAGAAGTAGAAATCCTAAATGAGTTGGAACCGGTTATAGTAAAAGGTATCACAATAGCTGAATACATAGCATGCTCAAACCATCATTCTGCATGTATTATGAAATATTCTAACAATTCTGGAGCGGCTTATTCCATTTATACATGGGGTGGAGGTTACGCTGGAAAATTAGGCCATAACAACACTAGAGATTGTAACCTTCCTAAAAAGATAGACTTCTTAGAAAAAAAATCTGGGGATGAAGAGGATGAACCTGTCTATTTCATGCAGCTGGCTCTAGGGAATGAATTTTCTTTAGCTTTAGATACCCAAGGATATATGTATGGATGGGGTAAGACAAAATACCTCGGAATGAATGTCAAGGATGATGGAATTTACTACACTCCAAAAATTATACACAAAGACTATAAATTCAAGTATGTAAGTTGCTCTTCTTCTTACACCTTAGCTCTTGATAAAAACGGAATTATTTATGGTTGGGGTAAATCTATTTCGATTAATGATAAAACAGATTTTGGAACTATTCAAATTATTAATTGTGAAAAGGCCGAACTCGTTTCATGTGGAGTAAATCATTTTGCAGTTATTGATAATTTGATGTATACTCCATTTACATGGGGTAATAATCTCAATTTTAAATGTGCACAAACCTTTGCTAAACCTGGAGATAGCGAAAATAGTTTTGTTCAGCCTAATCCTAAAAAAATCCAATATTTCTACGATAAATTTTTAGATAATATCACCACAATCCAAAAAGAAAGTCGTCTTAATCCAGAAGCTGATAAAAATGCTGAAAAATCTCAAAGTAAAGTTGGCAAATATTCAATGAAAAACGAGCTACAGCTAAATTTACTAGAAGAACAGCCAGAATTAAAGAACCTTGGAATACTTTTAGAAGATCATAAAATCAATAAAAAATTTTACGAGGCTTTAAAAGAATATTTCGACACTATTAAGACAATTGAAGAGATAAAATCCAAAAAGCAGATCGAAGCAGAGAACACTATAATATCTTTAATCAATAAAACATCATGTAAAAAGAATGATGATTTCCTAAGCGAAATTCCAAAAGTTATAAGCAAAAATTTTCAACTTTACGAAGCTTTCCTTACTATTCTTTATAATCATCCCTGCCTTTTCCTAAAAGCAAAAAGAGTCTTAACAAACAAGACTACATATTTAGACTTGGTAAAGTGCAGTCTTGGAGGAAGTGGAATTAATTTAAGAAACAAAAGAATTTTAAATACAATAACAGGTCTATGGAACTCGACGTTTAAAGAAGAATCTAGTGACGATAATCCAAACAACTTAAGGGACACTGATCATTTTGAAGAATTTATCACCTTCGATCTTTACGATATGATATTTAGCCTTGACAAAGATAATGAAAATGTGTTATATGATTTAATTTCAGAATTGTTTATTTTATTCATTCATGAAATTCTAAAGAACTCAAAAGATTTCGTTGATCCTAATAAAGACAAAGACATATTATTACTTTACAGAGATCTTGGTGACTTAAGAAAAGAGCTATATATAAAAGCCGTCACTCTAATTACTAAATTCATAAAAATGTTATTTTCTGATTTTAAGGATAAATCGAGAAATAATTTATCCATGACAGTTCTGTGGATTCTTAAAAGAATTTCTAAACTTTATCCTCTTAAAAATAAAAATCAGTACCAGATAAATTTAGAAAATCATTGCAAAATTTTTAACTATTTTCTTTTTGTTCCGTTTGTCGAATTTTTGCGAAGAATAAGAGATTCGATAAGCGAAAAAGCGTGTGACGAATCTCGAATAATTAGTAGAAGAATTCCTGAAATCCTGGAAAAAGCAAAGAAAAAAGGAGAATATAACGAATTGTATAATCTATACCAATCACATAGTTCAGTCATCGAAAATAATTATTTTATAGATATATGTTCCTCGAAGAGCAGTGTATTAGGTTTCTTATATGATATTTTCGTATCTTTATCAAAATATGAAAAATTTGAATTTACTGTTAAAATGGTAAAAGAAATGAATGAGATGTGTTCTAGCAACTTAAGACTTTACAAAAACGATTTTACTCTTTCAACTTTCAGAGATTTCATTATGTGGAATTCAGAATCAGGAAATGCAAATGTACCAATTTCGATTAAAATTAAAGATCTCATATCGATACAAAAAACTTTTAGTATGATAGATTTTGAAAAAGAGGAAAATTCTAATGAAAATCAGAAAATCTTCAAAGTTATATTATCTGAATTGGCAAATTTTAACAAAACACTTGAATTAGAAAACAGTTCAACAATTAGTAATTTCGTTGTGAACTTTTACATCAAATCCAATCTTTTCTTCTACCACACAGAAAGTGTAAATGTGGTAAAATGCAAAAATTGTTTGTTGCCAATCCACAGCATTTTCTTCAAAAACAAATATGTAGAGGATTACATCAACTGTAGAGATTGGAAGTGTTCCTATTGTAAATCATCCAACGGAAAGGGAAATCTTGTTTGTAATTATTGTAAGAAATTGATTTCTAAAAAAGTAATTTCCGAAATTGACACATTTTTCAAGAAATTTTTAATCCCTAAAGATGACGAACTTACACTCTTATATGAAGATATTCTGTTCTATTTGCCAGTTTTGAATCAAAGTGATGACATCCTTTTAGAAATCTCAAAAGAGAGGGACCGACTAAAAAACCGATTTGAATCCAAGAGTACTGAAAAATCTGAAAAATTTGAGGCCTTTATGGATGCTTTCGATAAAGTTATCGGAAATGTTGAAGATAGTAGCAAATTGCAGAATTTAAAAAATTTGAAAATAAAAGAATTAAACGACAATGCAAAGAAAAATTACGAAAAAAGAAAAACTCATGTTAAATATTTAAACACACTTAAGGAGTTGATAAACTTTATTTTTTCAAATGCAGAAAACGCGAAATCTAACTTAATCCTTCTTGAAAATCAGACTAACGCTCTTATAAAAAGCATAAAACGAGGTTATTCTAATTCTTTTTCAAAGGATAAAATTCCTTCCTATTTACAGAAATATTTAGAAGAAAATACAAAAGAAAAAAAGAATACATTGAAGAGATTCACATGTCGAGAATTGATTTCTAAAAAGATAATCGATGAAATTTTGTTTAACAATCAAAAACAAGAAAGTCTCCTCAAGAAATCTTATTTTACTTTCGAAAAGGATGAAAGAGGATATGTGATTAAACTAAATTACAGGGATACATCGAGTAAATACTTTATATGCGGAAATTCTACTAATGAATATATAATTCATCAAGAATTGGTCTCTTACAACCAAATTCTAGAGTTTAGAAAAAATGCCAGGCATAATCCAACTTGGAATAGCAAGGAAGTAAGATTTAACGTTTTTTATTTGATCAAATTGTTTAATCAGTTAGAAACAGAAAAATGAATTAATTTTATTAAAGATTTATTAAGAAAATTATATTTGATTTTAATTAAAAATTTTATTTTTTTACAGATTTTCTTTTAAATTTGTTAAGGTCTTTATTTCCGTCATTTTGTGTTTCCGAGTAATCTCCTACATTGTAATTCAATTTTGAATAAAAGCCAAGCATAGAATCATATATTCTGTTCAAATTGGATTTAACAACATTCATATTTTTCTTAGTGTCGTAAACACCCTCAGAGGTGAAGTATGTTTTCTCTTCAGATATTTCCTTTTCTTCAGGTAGGTCGACATCTGTCTTAGTCTTTATCCCTGCGCGTTTAAAAATTTTAGAAACTCCTTGTTTATGTCGGTTTATTCTATCTGCTGTTTCGTCTACAAATTTTATAAGGAACTGTAATTCGTCAAATTCATCTGTGAGTGATTGTTTATAGTCATCAACTTGTTTAATTAAATTTTTTATCTGCATCACTTCATCACGTTTATCTGGATTTCGCCTAATAAACTCCTTTTCTTCCTTTTCGTCTAAAATTCCGTCTGAATCGTCTAAGTTATCTAATAATTCCCTAACATGTTTATCCTGTTCTTGCATGTATTTACTCTTTGTCTTTTTTGACTCGATATAATCATCGCCTCCTTCTATCTCGACATTAGTCATAAAAGTTTCTTTTTTGTTTTTCGTTCTCTTAAGATTGCTCGACGATTTGTTTCTTTTCTTAATTTTATTTTTATCTGTTTCACCGTTTAAATTGTCAGGGTTTAATTCGAGTTTCTTTTTAAATTCAAAAGATGAAATTTCGGATTCTTCGTTGGTTGAAAAATTGTTCTTGATCTTAGGGATTAGATCTTCTCTAATATTCGGATAATAAGAAGCTAAGATATCGAATTCGTTATTTTGAAAAGGATTTTTTGAATTAATTTCCATGTTTGAATGAGATGATAATGATACTGATTTTAATTGCTGTTCTTTAAGAATTTCATCTATTTTTCCGACGATTAGTTTGCTCATGTTCTGAAATTTAAATTGCTTGCTATTTTTATCCTGCTTATTTTGTATATTTGGAATATTTTCTGTATTTGTGTGTTTTTTGGATTTATTTTTCTGCAGTTCTAAAGAATTTAATTTGCTTCTATTTATTTCTCGGTTACTAGAAAAATTGGTTTTCATTTTTTATTTTATATTAATTAATTTTTTTCTTCAAACTATAGCCACTTATAATTATTTTTAAGTAGTTCCTAATTGAAAAACATATTTTTTAATATATGATAGCTTGTTATATTAATTTATTTATATAAAAAGTTATTTCTTATTCTTAATGATAACATGATTAAACTAAATTTGTAGAAAAGATTTCCTTTTAATCTGAAACAATAAAGTAGGTATATCAATTTTTTATTTTCGAGTTCATATCCTTTATTTTATAACTAATACATTAATTAAAAGAAAAAATGAAAATAATTTGAAATAAAAGATGAAAGCAAATATTAATCATTTTTTTGTATATGGAACTTTAAGGCCAGACATAAAAGCTCCTTGGTCTAATTCAGTTCACAATAATCCTAAATTTAAAATTAGATCTCATAAATCGATTCTTAGACATTCAAAATTATTTATGAATAAAGCGATTGGTTACCCTGTATGTATTTATGATAAAAACAAATTTACAGAAAAAAATATAACAATAGGCTACATTCTAGAAACTGACAACATAGTAGAAGCGATGAAGCGGATGGATGAAATAGAAGGTTACCCTTATGAATATGATCGGATAGTAGTAGACTCGTATAATTTAGAATTAGAAAAAAATCAGGAAGTTTATTTCTACACAATCAATAGTGAGACATTTAAAATGGATGACTTGATTGAGTTAAAATCAAATGATTTTGCTTTAATTTAAATATCTTCATGATATTATAATCCCTTATATCATTATCACTCTCCTCTATCGTTTCATAATTTACCTAAAATTTTTTTATGGATCCTTATTACAATTAAATTAAATAAACATTTTTCAGTAAATTAAGAAAATTTATAAAGATTAAATTAACTATTAAATTTTAATTTCGATATAATGGTTCATTGTTAGTTTATAATATAACATATAATATATTATGGACAGTCCTCGAAATGACATCTTCTCAAACAATGAAGTGATGACAGACCAAAACTCATTAACTTATGAAAAGAAGATAGACACTCAGATGAGTCAACAAATCGAAAGTTTAATTCAAAGACAATACAATGTTTTTGTTCCGGCCTTAGTTTTTGAATACAGACCGACTCAAAGCATTCGAGAATTTAGCGGATGGGATTATGAGGATCTTTCAGAGTTTTTTTCGCATTTCGGGGAAATTGAATTACTGGAAATCTATGGAAAACTTTCTATTGTTGTGTTTAAGACATTTTTGGATGCCTATTCTTGCAAAGAATTCCTTCAGAATACTTCAAACTTTAAAGATTCTGAAAAGGACAATTTTATTATTCGCTGGTTCACCCAAGAAGATGAAGCTTATACTTCAGAGATTATGAGGAATAAATTGAAAAAATATTCTCCTAATCAGATTTTCGATTACATCAACTCATCTCAAAGTTGGAATTCGAATCAAAATTATAACAATCAAATGAATTATGGGAATTACTATAACAATTACAATAACAATCCAAATATTTCAAATGAATTCTTTCCTATAAGTTTAAACAGTCAGTATAATTATTATGCGACAATGTCTTTAAGCCCGAATGCTAAAACTGAATTAACTTCTGTCATCAATTCTAGTAACTTGCAGCAGTCGAATACATTTGATATAGGAAATTATCAGGCATACAACGAAGAGGTGAAATCTGCAAGTGATAAATGTTTATTAAATGGGAAATATACATGCAAATTTGAGATTCAGATAGAAAATGACAATGAATTCCAAGTAGCTAGGCGCCTAATCGGAGCTAAGGTAAAAATTTTTAATTTATAATATTATAGGGATGTAATATGAAGAAAATAGTTGAAATGTGCAGCCGAGGAAAAGATGGAAAATTCATTAATGATGCAGTCAAATTAAGACTTCGAGGAAGGGGGTCCGGATATAAAGAACAGCCATATAATAAGGGTATTTAAAATATATTTATAACTTCTCCTAGAATCAGACGAACCTCTTCATTTGTGCATTAGCTCCAAATTCTATGATAGATACAAACGGGCATGCATCTTGGTTCAAGAACTCATCATCAATGTGTATGAAGAATTCAAAAGATATTGTGAAAGAACTGGAAAAAACCCTACAACAAACTTGACCATTCAAAAAGAAGAATCTGTTTCCACCCGAAGAAACGTCGGATCTAATCTGAACTCCATTTCTAATGATGGGGCAACTGAAAATTACTGAACTGAATATGTTTTCATCATAATTCCTATTAAATCATTTCAGATAGGAAAAAATCTTTGCTTACTGCTTAGAATAATAGTATTTTCTAAATATCTTTTTATTTCTGAAAACATATTTTATTAATGTTTTATTATTTTAATATATTCGGACATGAGATTAATTACTCCTATAACATATTAATTTTAATAAATAATTATCAAATAAGAAAAATGAATATTAAATTAAATAAAAATGAAGATGTAATTGTAAGTCAAATCAATTATAAAACTCAAAATTTGACATTTTATTTTTTATAAATTCTTTAATTATAGAAAATCTCGAATCTAAGTGAGGATTCTTCTTCAGTGATAAAAGTGGAAAAAATAGAAGCAGTCTATACTCAGGCTAATACATATGCCTACAATAAAAAAGATAAAATGAATAGCAGCATAGAGGGAAGAAGTAAGAGAATTATAAAAAAATCAAGATATGAGGACTCGATTTTTTCAGAAGAGGAAATACTTGAATCATATGAGTCTGACTTGATAGAAGAAAAAAATTTCTATGATAATCAAACAGGTCAAGAAGAAGATATAATAATGCAAGGAAAGCTTCTTTACAGATATTCTCTAAATCAAATCGAACTCGAAGGATTTTGGACTATGAACAACGACGCTACTCGAGAAAAATTCTCTTATCTATTTTTAAAAGATAAAGAGAGACTAATATGCCCGATAAACTTTTCTGAATTTAATAGTTCACAATCACACCAACCAAGCTATGCCAACCATCAAAAAACTACAAAACATCAATTCAATTCCAACAGTCAGAATTTTAAAGAGCAGTTATTTTTGAGTATATGTGCAGCCAATCTGCATGAAGCTATTTTAATTCCTCACAACAATGTGTTCAATACCATTCTAAATTTTTTATCCGGGGAGTATCACGGGTTCTTCATGTACTATGATAAAACAATCGAAGACAGATTCAATTTGAATTTAAATATTGACGATAATCAAGTAAGGATCAGTGGGGAGGGTACAAATAACTTAGGGAATTTTAATATTCTCGGATACATTAACTTCTATACAACTAAGGGTAATTAAAATAATAATTAAATGAATTTATCTTAAAAATAGATGACCTGATTATTAGAAATGATAAGGATGCAGAGCAAATTTATCTTGGAGAATTCAAATTCACAAGGATGTATAACGCCTTCAACCCAAATGAAAATTACCGCGTTATTAAATCTTTCCAACATAGGAGGCGAAGAAATGTAGATTACTCCGAACAGGATTCGATACAGTAATGAGTGATGAAAACAAACATGAATCTTTTAATTTTATAATTTTGATTTTCGTAAATTTATTAATAACTAGATAACATATAATTCGACTAGTTAATATATTGTATAATAATTTATCTTATGTATTTAGAAGAGATTATTATTTTGAATAATTATTGTAATTCTTTGTCATTTAATATAATATGTCTGCTAAAGCCAAGTATATGGAAATGGGATTACCTGTAGGAAATACATCTTTTCAAAGGTGTGGTAGAATTTGTTGCAGTTGGGGGCAGAGAAAATCGACCTATGACAAGGAAGGCAATTTAAGAGGTATTATTAAAAGAATAATTTTTATAGGTGGAATCACTCCTCTTTGGGAAAATCCCAGCTTACTGTTTTACAAAATTTTATTTATCCTTACATTAATTGGATCCCTTTTATTCATAGGATCCTACGTAGCAATACAAAATTACAATTCTAAATTGTTAAATTCAGTGCCACCAGCTACAACAGATGCTCAAGTGAAACTAAATCAGTTAAATAATAAAGATTGCGTTGAGAAATCATATTCGTATTTGAAATCATTTTTTATAATAATTGGAAGTGCAATTTTGTTGATAAACTGTAAAAAAAATATTTTAAGAATATTAGCATTTTATTATCTATTCCTGAATTGCGTTAGTTATGCTTCTGATAAAGAATGGTCGAAATATCTAATTATCCACGCCATATTATGGGTAGCTTTAGTTGGATTTCTTTTTGTTCATTTTTTAACTGTAATTAATTTAATTATTTGCAAAAGGTTACACAAAACATCGGATTTTACAATAATGACAAGCTGGGTATATTTAAAAAAACAGGAACAGATTCTTGTAAGTCCATATTCATGGCAAATATCTTACTAAATTTGGTTGTTGCAATTCTAGTCTCTATTCTTGCGATTCTTCAGATTATTAAAATAATTCATCTCTGGAAGAAATTTTTTATTACGAAATATGTAGCTCATTCAGCAATGTGCACAGACGATGATATAATTGTATTATAAAATTAATAAACAAATATTTTCAAATATGAAAACGTATATTCCAAATAGTAAATAGAAAAATTTCCTAATTAGAGAAATTACATTTATAGTTATATTAATACTAAAATTAAAATTTAAATTTGTATCATTTTTTAGCAAGTTCTGTGTCAGTGGTGTAAGCAGTTTGTAAAAATTTTACGTTTCCTAAGAGATGATCATGAGGGACATACTTCTTTACATCGTTAAGTTTGTAGCTTTCATCTTGCAACATTTTTTCCAAATATTTTCCGTGTATGACTAGTAATTCATGGCCTTTTTCTAATCTGATAGAAAATGACCAGGCGATTTTAGTCCAGTAAATATTAACTGCGAATATTAAAACTAACACAAAGAATATTTTGAAACCAGAACAGTCTTCTGAAAAATTGCATATGAAAGAAAAATTATTCACAATTTCTAAAATGGGAAAAATGAATGTTATGAATATTCTCCATTTTTTGTAGATTTGTGAGTTTAGTTTTCTTAAACTTGATGCTGCGTCTAATCCTAAAATTCCGAAAAATGTACCGATCATAAATAAAAAGTTTTCAATAAAATGCAACAAGTTTATATAACTTTGATTGAATGAATGTAAAAATATTGCGATTCCAAATATCACATCCCATAGACTTGTTATTACCAACGAAAATTGGAGATTTAATCTTTGAAAGAAAGCAGTACTTTGTACTTTTATGTCTAAGAAATTCAAAAACTTGTCGTGAAGTTTTTGACTGAGAATACTTGTGAATGAATCATCATATTTGAGAGGTCTCGTCATTTATTTTTATTTATTTAAAATATCAATATTTATTTTTAATAGAATAATGTTTAAAACAAATAAATTGAATTAATGATCAACAAATACATTTTAAAAATTTGTGGAATTGTTTCATAAATAAGTTTTCCCATTATTAAAATTAACTTATTCTTTATATTTTATAGAAATTAAAACGAAAATTTATTCACATGTATAGATAAATTTAGAAAACTATTCATAATTTTCTGTTATACTGAAAGCCACCTTAATTGAAATTTTGTAAAATTATAATTTTTATGTAACTTTTAAATTAAATAAAATAAAAGAAAAATATATCGGAATAAATTAGACTAGTTTAGGTAAAATAAATTGAAATTTCAAATAATCAGATTTATTCATTATTAAACCGTGTTAAAATATTATTAATGAAAAATTTAAGAACATATAATTTAAGAGAAATATTTTTATATTTAAAGTAATTTTTCATTTACATATATTTATATAAAATGTACAAAAATAAAAGAAATTCATAGAGAATATATCTATTTCTCATCTATTATATCTCTTATTTACAAATATGAATATCACTTCTGATATTTCGTAGATTGCCTTTCATTTTGGCGAATATTATCATGAAATCTTATCAAAGGATTCGATTTTTGTTCATCTCTCTGCAAATCTTTCTTTTGCTTTATATACATGATTCTCAGTTTCTCTTTATATTTATAACTGTGCTTTCCTTTGTGTCTTCTATTCCTGGTATCTCCATCAAATTCATTTACAGATTCAATCGTATAATCGCAAGCATAAAGAGACATTATAATTGATAAAATTTATAAAATTTTTGATAATTAATTTAAAATTTTTTTTATTATTTTATTATGTAAATTAAACAAAAATATTCATATCACCTTATATTCAACTTCTTTATAGCTTCTATAAATAAAACTCACACCCTATTAAATTAAATAAACCTTAATATAATTAAAAGTTAATATATTTTAGATACTTATAATTATAAGAAAATAAATTTCGTTTATAAATAATGGCTAAATTATTTTTGAATTATTTATTGCTAGTCTTTATAACAGCAATTGTGTCATTAGATTTAAATACCATAAAAGAAGAAGCCACAAAATTTACTAAAATTATGCTGAGTGGAATAGAGAACAAACTGAAGAAAATAGAAGAAGAGAAAAAATTGGTAAACACAACCACACTGGAACAAATAGATAGAGGAGTTGAATTTTTCCAACAATCAGCCCAGATTCACAATTTATACGGAATCAAAGACTCTTCTTTTAATTCATTCTTATCATACTACTTAAAAAAGTTAAAAATAAATCAGGAATTCATGGACATTGTTAAGGACCTATTGTTGCAGCTCTCATATGAAAAAAATAGCGACTGGAAATCCTTTAAATTTTTTTATTCCAGAAATGACACAGTTAATACCTGTAATTATGCTTGTATTATTGCTCAGCATGATCTTGAGGTTCAAAAGATCAACTTGATTTACACAGAAATCGAAACCTCTTTGAATATGACAGATATATTTGTAGTTTCGACTACTTATATCGAAAATGGCAAGGAAGTCCAAGGGCAAAAAATTGTCAACTTGCCAAGTGAAGTAAAACCCGAGGAATTAAATCTGGTTGTTGACTTCTTTGAAGTAGTTGCTTTCAAAACTTTCGGAAGCTATTTCGGAATCGAAAGTAACACCGAAGTAAATAAAAAGTATGATGATGGAATTAAGAAACTAATGTTTTTAAAATGATGGTGATGGAAAGATAGAAACATAAAATATATTTTATTTTAAAAATTAAAAAGAATACTATATTTAGACAATTCAAATTTTACTTATGTATTAAGATTTATTAATTAAGAAATTTTATTAGACATTTGCCTATATGCTAAATTTCTCACCGAGAAGATTTTGCGCTTTTTCTTTTAATCTTTGAATTAGATTTTGTTTAAGTTTGTTCTCGTTTATTTGGTCAGAATTATTTTTCAAGCTTTTCAAAAATTTCTTGCTATAAATAATCTATAAACATGTTTCAAAATCGAATATATTTTATAAAAATAGTTTACTCTAAATTTATTCAGTAGACTTTTTTGAATTTCTTTTTCTCTTTTTAAGTAATTAAATAAAATGTTCTTCATAAACCTCATAAATCTTTTTAAAATCAATTTTTTCTTTTTAGATTTGAAAGCTTTCACATAATATGACTCAATTTTTTTGTTGATCTGGAGTAATTCATAGAAAAATCTAAAAATTTTCACCTTTTGATTAAAACTATAAAATTTGATTGAAGTTTCCAATTTTATGAATTTAAGTTTCTTTCGCCTGTCTTTTTTTGTAACTGAGAAGAAAGAAAGCAGGTGCAAATATTTCTAAAAGATTTATGGTATTCTTTGTTTATAGTTTACTTTTTTAACTATTTGTTCATGAATTTTTTCTAAAAATGTTTTTGCTATTTTATTCATTTCATTGTTAAGTATTAGTTTCCTAAAAAAGTTTCGTTTTGTCAAATAGGAATATAAATTATCAGCATATCGCTCTTTGGAGATCAAGTCATCTTTGAATTTTTTCCTAAAAATTTAATTACCAGTTATTCATTCATCCCACTTACTTTTCCTCTTTTCGAATTTTTTCTAATTTTAATTTCTCTTGATACTTTCTGTATTCGATTATATGATCACTATCCTTATGTGTTTGTTTTTCTTTATCTTTGAAGAATTTATTATTTTTGTGACTCTTTTTTTATTTTCTAAACTTACTCTTTTATTTTCTGCATTCTTTCTTTTCTCTCGATTTGTTTGATTAAACATTTTTCATAAAATTTTGGAAATTTGAACTTATCAAATATAATTAATACAATTTAAACTAATATTACTTTGTTTTCAGAATCGATTTTGTAACCAGGAATTTTAATTTTTGTTAATTTCATTTTTTCCCAAAAATTTTTGAATGCCTTTTTTAAATTACTTCCAAGGATTGAGAAAAAAATGTTGAGTAATTTTTGATATAGGAGTAGCTTAATCTTATTGAATTTAATTTTATTTTCATGTTTTAGCTCATTGATTTCTTGGTTGTTAGAGAAATTTGACTGAGAATTAAGTTGTTCGAGTAATTTAGTTTTTTGTACCGTAAGGCTTTCATAAAAATCATCAACTATTAAAATCTCTTTATTGTCACATTCTCCGTCATATTCATTAATATCATAATTATCATTTTCCATTTATTTTTAAAATTTCTTATTTAAAATATTAAGAAATATAATACAAAATTAAATAAATCTGAAAATAAACTAGTAATTAGATTTTAAAATCAAATAATTCATCTTTTAATTTTTTATAATAAAACTTTTTTAAGGACCTGTCGAATTTGCATTTGCCATCGTATTGGCATAATCTGGATGATAAATTAGAACATAAGAAATATTTGTATTAACATTTATCCAAATTTTCATAAGCAGGATTAAAACAATCCTCAAAAAGATTAAAAGGAAATCATATCTTCTTAATATTATCTCAATAAACTGATATAGAAGAGTAAACATAAGCAATCTGAAACTATACTTTATAATTCTTGGAGAGTCGTAGACTATGATTATCATCAAACAGACACAGTAACATATTAGAGATCCGATATAGACGATAAGAAAGCTCCAAAATATCTGATATAATTGGAGATCATCCATTTGGATGTGTATGCTTCTTAGCTAACCTAAATTTAAGTTTTCTATTTACTTCAGCGATTATTTCTTCCTGCTGGCTTATTCTGTATTTAATATTCTTAGTGTCTAGTATGATTAAAATAAGAGATAATATAAGCACAACGTATTTAACAAGCAACGAATGAATTTTTAATTCTAGAAAATCTCTCCGTGTAAAACCTAGATATACCCTATTCTGTCCATGGATTGGGTATGGATTGATTATGGTTCCGTAGTGATGATGTGTTATTTGTTTCACTGATGCTATTGAATTGTATGCATCGCTTGCAATTTTCTCATCGTTGCAATATCCTATTAGAAATAATTACGAGTTTATCATTACCTAATGCCAATTCGTTGTTTGGATTTTTTATAAATATAAGATTTGATATGTCTATGTCTTGTAATGGTTGTTTATCTTCTTCATTACAAGTTTGTACTACTTCATTATTGTTCATTATCTAAAGAAAAATAAATTATTTATGTTGATAATTTTATAATTATAATGGAAAGACTCGCAACTGAGAGAAATTTAAAGGCACTTTCAATACAAAGAATTTTAAAAGACATGATACAAGATACTAAAAATGTAGTTGAAGCAGGATTTTTAATTATTGTAGTCGATGATTACACAGTGAAAATTTTAAGCTCATTTCTGACTATGACTGAAGTTTTAAACGAGGGTATTTTTTCAATTGAAAGATTACAAAGCAAAAGGCAACCATATCCAAAATATGACGCTTTATACTTCATATCTCCTTCTTCCGAATCTTGTGAACTTGTAACAAAAGATTTTGAAAAAGAAAAAAATGCTATGTACAGAAGAATACATTTATTCTTCTCCCATGAGATTATAGATATGGTTCTTGAGAAGTTGGTCACTCCGGGGGTTGTCAAGAGGACTAAGACATGCAAGGAGTTAAACCTTTCCTTTTTAATAAGAGATAAAAATTTGTTTGATGTAGGACTACCTGGTGCATTGAAATTATTTACAGTTAAAAACGAGAGAGACAGTAGAGACAAAATTTTATCAAATATCAAAGATCGACTGGCGTCCGTTTGTGCTGTTCTAAGGGAAAATCCCTACATACAATATCAAGGCAACTCAACTCTAGCTTCAAGATTAGCAGAATATATGAACGGTCATTTATCTGAATTTTTTAATACTAGAACTTACAACGAAAAAAGAGGTTTGATGCTCATCGTTGATAGAACTATTGACATATCAAGTCCGATGTTGCATGATTATAATTATGAAACTATGGTTTACGATCTCTTCAATACAAAAGATAATGAACTAGAATTAAACGACAAAAAATATAAACTCGACGATAAGGACGAACTTTGGACAAAATATAAGAACAAGCATATGTGTCAAGTTTTTGAAGAACTTCAAAAAGACTTTGATTCTTTTATGCAAAGCGATTATTCAAAAGTGGCAAAAGCGGAAGAGCAGACTTTTGACGAAATGGCCAACGTACTGGGAAAAATGAAAGGATACAAAACAAAAACCAATCAGTTTAGTCTTCATTTGAAATTGGCAGAAGAAATTACCAACGTAAATTAATTAATTATCATAATTTATTAGAGGTATAAACTAAACAAATTATACGAACTTATTGAATTAGAACAAGACATTATTACTGGTGTAGATTCAAACGGAAACTCAGTGTCTTTGAAGGACATCAATAATAAGTATTCGATTTTAAAAAACAAAATTCAGAAGAAAGATATCCTAAGATTCATATGTACTCTTCATTCCTCTCTCGACATAACTGAAAAAGATTTTGGATTTTACGGAGACAATTTAGACAGTGAGGAAAAAAAACCAGTTTATAATTTAGAATGGCTAGGTATAAAAATTTTATTTAATTCCTTTTTCAGGAATAAGTTTTGCAAAAAGTAAAAGTAAAAATGCAAGAAGGGAGCCAATTTTAACAAAATCCGACATTAAGAAATTCAAGATGAAATCTAAACAACTAGAATATAATTTCTTAAGATCCTCGCCAAAATTAGAAGGAATAGTATCTTCTTGCTCTAAGTTAGAGTTGAATAAGTCTGAGTTTCCTTTCATTCAAGAACCTAAGAACTTGGCTGCCCCTAAGAAAAAGAATTACTATATAAACAATGATGTTCTTGGAAATAACATTGAAGAGGAAGAATTACCCTACTTAATTTTATTTGTAATTGGAGGAATTTCCCATAATGAAATATGTGCATTAGAGACACTATATCAACAGAGAGCATTAAATCATCATTTGATCATTGGATCAACCACTATTATGACAGCTAATCAATATGTTGAACAGCTTAAAGATCTTTCTAGTCCTATTGATGTAACTGGAAATATTGAACCTAAAAACTTTAAGAGTGTGGATGGTTCTGATGTTGAACTTGTTATTATGAAAAAATAATTTTAATAGATTCTTTTTAATATTTTAAAAATACCAGAGTCAAATGACTTAATTGAGCAAACGACTAATTATTTATTTTATTAATATCAATATTTTAGTATAACTTTGGGACTATTTTTAAAACGTTATATATATTATTATAAGTATATGCTCGACTTTTATTGTGTAATTAATTTATGAGAATATTTTCAATGAAGAATATTTTCTAAATTAAATTTATATAGTTGATGACATATTTTTTTTCAATGAAAATTATTGATTAATATTATTATTATTTAGCATCTTTTCAACCCCCTTTTTGATGATTTTTCTAGTTGATCGTAATAAGAGATTGTTAGATAAGACAACTCCCATTAATAATCCATGTTTTAAATGTCCCGCAGAATATTCATATTTTCCTATATGTTTGATTGCTGAGGAACAATAATCATCCGGAGAAATCTTAGATCTTCCAGTACTCCTATTTAAATTTGTTGATACCGGACCAATTTCAAGATAAGTAAAGTCAATATTATCGTGTTCTTGTGAAAGACATGACATAAATCCATCAAGGTAGCATTTAGTACCTGAATATACAGTCGAATAAGCTGGCTTTATTTTATATAAGCCAGAGCCACTAAATACAATTAAAGATTTTTTGTTTTTATTCATTTTGGGGATAATAGCTTTAGTCAAGAATGTAACTGAGTTCATGTTAACATTTATTAGAGATCTTATCTCACTATTTGATAAATTAACTAAAGATTTCATTTTACCAATCCCTGCATTGTTTATGAGTATACTCACTTCCTTATATGGTGAAAGTTTTTCTTCAAGTTCCTTGATATCTTCGTCAGTGTAAAATTTATCTAGATCATAGATTATATACTCTACTAGAGCATCTGATTTTATTTTCGTAAGTTCATCAACTACTTGTTTTGCTTTACTCTCATTTCTTGCTATCATTAGGACTTTATGTCCTCTTTTCACAAATTCTTTGGCGAAGGATTTTCCGATTCCATCTGTTGCTCCAGTAATGATAACCCAATCATCTCCATATTTATGTTTTAGGTTAGAATCAGTTGTTAAAAAATATTTTTTAAAAGAATATAATGATCTTATCAGTTTACATCCTATATAATAAAATCCAAAGAGCGCAAAAAAATTATAAAAATTTGAAGACTTTTTATTTGTTATAAATTCTCTAAAAAAGTTTTCAATTTGTTTAAAATTTAAGTTCATAAATAAAATATATATATTTTTAAAAAATATATTCATAAAATATTTATTTTATAAAAATATTATTTTTTTTTCGATAAATTTTTTCGTTTATGTGAAATCCCTATTTGCAATTTGCTTGGAGGCGGTTGCATTTTGGAATCCAATTGGAAATTTCTTATGTTCTAGATACTAAATATGAGTCATCATTTTAGATCAATTGTTATTATAAAATTAAATAAAAATAAATTATAATAGTAATAATTTATATATTTTTTAAAGTTCTGCAGTTTTCATGAAAATTTAAATATTTGTGAGAGATTCCGAATTCTATCTCTTTTATGTAATCTTTCATGAGCTATGTTTCTTCGTGAAAGTCGCCAATCGAACTTTATTTAATTTAATTGAGATAAATTAAGGTGTTTCAATTATAAAAACAAATATTTAATAACATGTATTTTGGGGATTGGGGATTGGGGATTGGGGATTGGGGATTGGGGATTGGGCCCAATCCCCAATCCCCAATCCCCAATCCCCAATCCCCCTTTTAATGCTAATATAATTCCTTATTCTATTCATATTTCTTAACTTCTTATTATTAACAATTAATTTAATTATCCTATATTACATTTAAACCTTTTAAATATTTTATTTCAGATAAATCAATGAGAGAAATTGTACACGTACAAGGAGGACAATGTGGTAACCAAATCGGTGCCAAATTTTGGGAAGTCATCTCAGATGAACATGGAATTGATCCCACCGGAACTTATCATGGAGATTCTGATCTTCAACTAGAAAGAATCAATGTTTACTTCAATGAAGCCACTGGAGGAAGATATGTCCCAAGAGCCATTCTTATGGATCTTGAACCAGGAACAATGGATTCTGTTAGAGCTGGACCATATGGACAACTTTTCAGACCAGATAATTTTGTTTTTGGACAAACTGGAGCTGGAAACAACTGGGCTAAAGGACATTATACTGAAGGAGCTGAACTTATTGACTCAGTTCTTGATGTTGTCAGAAAAGAAGCAGAAGGATGTGATTGTCTTCAAGGATTCCAGTTTTCCCACTCACTTGGAGGAGGAACTGGTTCAGGAATGGGAACTCTTCTTATTTCAAAGATCAGAGAAGAATATCAAGACAGAATTATTGAAACTTTCTCAGTTTTCCCATCACCAAAGGTCTCAGATACTGTAGTTGAACCATACAATGCTACTTTATCAATCCATCTTTTAGTTGACTCAACTGATGAAGTTATGGTCATTGACAACGAAGCCCTTTATGATATTTGCTTTAGAACACTTAAGCTAACAACCCCAACTTATGGTGATCTTAATCATCTTGTTTCAGCAACAATGTCAGGAGTAACTTGCTCCCTAAGATTCCCAGGACAACTTAATGCTGACTTAAGAAAACTTGCAGTAAATCTTGTTCCTTTCATAAGACTTCACTTCTTTATGATTGGATTTGCTCCATTGACTTCAAGAGGTTCACAAGTTTACAGAGCATTGACTGTTCCAGAACTTACTCAACAAATGTTTGATGCTAAGAATATGATGTGTGCTTCAGACCCAAGACATGGAAGATACCTTACTTGCTCAGCAATCTTCAGAGGAAGAATGTCTACAAAAGAAGTAGATGAGCAAATGTTAAACGTAAAAGCAAAAAACAACAGTTACTTCGTTGAATGGATTCCAAACAACATAAAATCAGCTGTATGTGATATCCCACCAAAAGGACTTAAAATGGCAGTTACATTCATTGGTAACTCCACTGCAATTCAAGAAATGTTTAAGAGAGTATCAGAACAATTTACTTTAATGTTTAGAAGAAAGGCTTTCTTACATTGGTATACTGGAGAAGGAATGGATGAAATGGAATTCACAGAAGCAGAATCAAATCTTTCAGATTTAGTAACAGAATACCAAAACTATCAAGATGCATCAGCTGATGATGAAGCAGAGATGGAAGAAGGAGCAGAGGAAGGTGAAATGCATTAAGTAATGAAAAACTCCTTATTTAATAAATCTGTTTTATAAGTATATTTAAAATATTAATTATTAATATTATTTTACTCTAAATGAAACCCATGTATTGTTTTATAGTTGCTATACTCTTATCTTTCAGTACTTCATTTAATATTTTAAATAACATCTTTAAGTCAATATATAATACAGAAGCAATTTCTGGAATTTATAAAATTACTCCAAGAGAAGGAGTAAACCTTAAGACTTATTCAAAAATAGGAGATCAATTTATTGCAAATCAAAAAGAAATATACGCTAACAACATTAATGTAAATACCAGACAAAAGATCATCACTTGTAATAA
>Ga0169931_10002149_pt1 | contig 32277 bp, 23 predicted proteins | sample Kivu_15m_20L_FD_129675 | JGI IMG/M metagenome (GOLD analysis project Ga0169931, IMG submission 129675) | Freshwater microbial communities from Lake Kivu, Western Province, Rwanda to study Microbial Dark Matter (Phase II) - Kivu_15m_20L... | ecosystem: Environmental > Aquatic > Freshwater > Lake...
CGCTGGTCACTCGCGTAACACAGACACCACCACCCCTCTGTCAGCACCCTGTTCAGGGCCCTGCCGTCGGCGTGGGAGCGGCGGTATACGGCCATCCAACACGTACGGTCAATAACTTTGTGCCTTCATCGTGCACTTTTCGACACCACCTGTCCGGGGAACGTCATGACGATGACGCTTTTCATCCGATTTTCAACCACCTGGACCTGCTGCTCGACAGTTCGGCCACAGGTACCTCCCGCCACTCACCGCGGCTCAGCAACCATGAGCCGCATGCCACCGGCCCTTCAACGAGCTGGCTCAGTCAACGCACCCCGCCTGCGACGCGCGCCCGGATCGGTCACGCGTCCGAGTCGTCGTTCGAAGAATCATCTGCTTCAGGTGCCGCCGCAGCGCCGTTGGCTGCATCGACAGGGCGATCTTTTGCCTGACGCCACTGCACGTCGCTCGCCAGCTGCTGCAACAGCTGCGCCTTAGCGCTGTTCGCTGGAATCTGCTTGCCCTGATACCCTGCCACGACCTGCTGCGCGATGTCATAGCGCGCCTGGGTTGTCACCGCACGCCTCGCATCCAGAATATCCATCAACTCGCCGGGCAGGTTCGCCGAGCGGAGCTTTTGCAACAGCTCGTTAAGGGATTCCTCGACTTCATCCTTCGGCAGGTTGCCTTTCGCCAGACGGTCATCGGGATAGCGCAGCAGCGCCATGTAAAAGCCGGTCCCAACCAGCATCGCGTTCACGTCATTCGTCGTATCGACGGCGCGGAACAGGTGGGTTTCGGCCTGAGCGAACCGATCAAGGGCAAAGTTGATGTCCACAAGCTGAAGCTGTGTCCCCACAAACAACTTGAGGCCCATCTGACCGTTTGCCTGACCATCGGTCTCCATCGCCGCTTCTGCCCATCGCGCCGCTCGCTCGGCAAACGGCAGACCTTCGGCAGCACGACCCAGCGCACGAAGCACGCCAGCCAGACGGCCCGATGCGTCAACTACCTGGGGAACCCATCTGGCCTCCCCGGCCTTCAGCATCGCCTCGCCCAGCTCCACGACCTCACGAAGCGTCTTTTCGGCCTCGCTCATGCGACGCGTCTCAATCTCAACCGATGCACGATTCTGCAACACGCCGAGCGTCAATGTACGCTGCGTTGCGAGCTGATCTTCCGGCAATGCCTGCAGATGAGTGTATGCGCTGTCCAGATTCCGGAGCGACTCGTCGAACATCCGCTCACGCGCATACAGCACCGACAGATTGATCTGCGTCGTCGCGAGCTGAACGCGGAATCGACCATTCCTCTCGTCAAGAGGGAGGGTATTGAACACCTCGATCGCCTGCTGAAACGAACGCAGCGCCCCACGCGCATCGTTCAGACGCTGCATGATGACACCCTCTTCAGAGAACGCAGCACCGCGCGCCTCGACGACCTCCATCTCATCCGACCCTGCCGCCTCTACGGCAGCGCGCGCCTTGCCGAGTTCTACCAACGCCGCAGCGTTCTGGTTCTGCTGCTGCAGCTCGCGTACCGACCGCAGCGCTGCGCGAAACTGTTCCAGAGCCTGCGTGACCTGAGTATCCATGGGTTCTCCTCGACATCAGGGCCCGTATCGGGCCCGGGGTACATGCTGAAAAAGCGCCGTCTGGCGAGATAAACAACGGGAGCGCGGCCATAGCCGCAATGGCGTGCGATTGCCAGAGTACATCGCCACCGGCAACACCAGACCGCAGCTGCTGCGTGTTCTGTACCGATGATACAGGAAGCCCTGACCCATCCCCGTCGCTCCACGAGCCTCTCGACGGCACTCATTTCCAACAACATGCGTCACGGCCCCGGTGTTTGACGGGCACCGGAGGCCATTCGGAACGGGTGCTTGCGCGGGTGTTTGTGTGGCGCCGGAACATCATCAGGTTGCGTGCTAACACCGCGCGGTGGTATCAGCGCCATATCGATGGAAGCGCTGTAACGATATCCCCGGACCGCGTGTGAGCCAGTCAACCACCGACATTTCCGCGATCATCACGCGATTCAACCAGCGATTGTCCGAAGCCGGCCTGAAGTCTACCCGTCAGCGCGACGCGATCGTCGAGCGGTTCTTCCGCATCGACAAACACATTAGCGTCGAAGAGCTGCTCGAGGATGTACGCCGGCTGTCGCCGCGAATCGGCTACGCTACGGTGTACCGCACCCTGAAGTTGCTCGTAGAGTACCGGTTCGCCGAGCCGCGGCAGTTTGGCGACGGTCAAACCCGCTTTGATCCAGTGACCGGCGATGACCACGCCCACGATCATGTCATTTGCATCGATTGTCGTCGCGTACTGGAGTTTTCGGACGAGATCATCAACGTACGGGTTGGGCAGATCGTCGCGCAGATGGGCACATTCAAACTCACTCGGCAGCGGCTGGAACTGTACGCTCGCTGCACCGCAACCGAGTGTCCACACCGCAAGTCAGTCGCTGCGCAGGTGGTCGATCTGAGCGCTGACGACGACTGAACCCCAACCGCAGCGAAAAGCGAGCGCTCTATCAGGGCCACCCCGCTGATTCATCTGCCGCCCTGCAAAACCGACCTGAAAGGTACCCGGGTCGAGTCAGTGGATCATCCGTCAAGGCACGTCGCGCACGCACCGAAAGCCGATGGTCGAGCGCGCCTGCTCAGCCGGAATCTCGATACTTCGGGTCAGTCGCATATCGAGCACATGGTTGGCGTACGATCCACCCCGAATGCCGACCGGGCTTCCGGGCGCCCCGCCAGAGCCGTCTTCAGCGGCCGCAACCGGCGTTCCGTTCGCTTGTCGCTCGGCAAGCCACACCCACTCCGCTGCGTTGCCGAGCATGTTGTAAACGCCATCCGGTGTTGCCCCGTCGTCAAAAGCGGCGGCCGGAGCAGTGAACTCATGTCCATCGAGCCGGCCCGGAATGGGGAAAGCGCTCATGTCGTACTCGCCCCAGTTCAGGATTCCGGGGGCCCAATGGCTACCCCAGGGAAAAAGGCGATCGTCGCCGGCCCGGGCGATCCGTTCCCACTCGTCTGCCGTGGGTAGCATCATGCCCTGCGAGGCGCAGAACTCATGGGCCTGTTCGAATGTCACGCAGACAGCCGGGTGGTCGGGCTGCTGCATGACGTCAGGGACGGGGCGTCCAAATTCATACCGATAAATGGAATGGAATCGACACGCCTGCCAGTCCTGCGGCGAGCAGACGCCCGCCTGAACGCACTGTTCATACTGATGATTGCTGACCTCCTGCTGATGGACCTGCAGCGCGGGCATCGCGACGGGTCGAGCGGGGTATTCACCGAGCTGCTGCAAGTAACTGCGCCGACACTCGACGTTTGGGTTCTCCGAGACCCGGTTGCACAGCACCAGGACGGTTTCCTTGTTGTCTTCAGTGAGTCCAGCCTGAAATTCGGGGGCCGCGACGAGTGTGACGAGCGGATTTTGCAGGGCGGTATCCGTTTCAGGGAGCGTGCCCGGTTCATGCTGCGGCCGTTCAGGTGGCGCTGTACCACCGTACTCCGCGCGCACTTCGGAACCGCGCAGCCAGAGTGCAACGCCGAGCAGCGCGACAAACCCCAGCGCCGACATCATGACCACCGGGAGCACGCGTCCTGCCGGAATCTCGCGACGTCGCTGAGCCGGATCAGACGCACTCGTGAGCATGGCGACCGGTACGGAACCCGTCTCGACCGTGGATTCCGCAATCGGCATGCGAGCGGCAGGCAGCAGCATGGTCGCGCGCGAGACGGCAGCTCGACCGTCCGCGGAGTCTCTGGTCGCCGTTTGAGCGCCGACCTGCGAAGCAGCGATCGGGGGCGCCGAGGCTGGCACCGAAGCAGTGGGCATAGCAGTCGTGGATGCGAACGCAGCCTGTTTGCGATCCACGGGAGGGGCCGAGGCTGCCGCAGGCAACCCCATAGCATCGGCGGTCGTTCGCATCAGCGATGCGTCCCTCAACAGCGCCATGGCATCGTAGGCCCCCGCTGCGGGCACGTGCACCGCACCACAATCGGCGCAAGTGGTCGCGTCGACGGGATTGCGAGCGCCGCAGCTGCGGCATTGCCAGTTGGAATCAGGGGCCATGTAGCTTTGCAGGGGAGGCGGGGCGACAGGGGAACGTTGTGGCACGTGGGGAACAAATTTTCCAGCGCATCAAGGTCTGCGGGTGTGCAGAAGCTTCGATTGACAGGGCGGTGCTGAACCGTATGATCGCGCGCGGTTTTGGAACGGCCCCCTGTGGCGCATGCGTGCGCCGAGTTCACCCTTCAGGAGTATTATGCGGACCCTTTCGCTCTCGTTATTTTTGGGCCTGATGGCCGTGGCGTGTTCGCCAGCGTCTCCTCCGGCAGAGGGAACAGGCTCGACCGAGGCCACCGGCGCAGCGGCAGAAGCCACGGGCGCTACGGCAGCAGCGGAAGCTACCGGTGCAGCGGCAGAAGCCACGGGCGCGCCCGCTGCCGGAACAGCGGCCGCAGCACCCGGCGAGCCCGACACCATGGCAGGCGGGACGTTCTCGTCGCCGCGCTTCAACATTCGCTTTTCAACCGGCGATCGTTGGACGGCGGTCGCTGCGGGTGACGGCGGCGGGCCGGCTGGTCTGGGCACGAGCGCCGACAGCGTAACCCTCGTGCACACGCAGGAGCCATCGCTTCGTCTGGTGATCGGTAACAGCGACTCGATTCAGCTGGTCGATGCGAGCTTTGCGAATCTCACCGAAGATATTGGCTTCGAGAACGTGCGCATCGTTCCCGATCGCAGCCAGCAACGCGCCTTCAACGGCATTCCGGGCTACCGCACGGAAGCCGACGCGCACCTGCGTGGCGATCCGGAACCCGTCTACCTGATCGCGCAGGCGCTCGACCTGCCTGGCAAGCCCACGATGATCACCATGTTCATTACGGCCAGCAAGTACTACGAATTCTCGGACGAAATGAAGGCGCTTCTGGACTCTGTGGAAGCCCTTAACCTTCGTCCTGAGTAATTCCGTGGCCAGCGACTGGCCTTCGGGACCCGTCCTGAACGCCATGTCCTCGGATTGCATCCATCTTTGATCGCAGCCTGGAACGGATCGGACGAATGGCTGAGCAACCGATATCCCGTCCTGAGTTTGCCGTTCCTCAGGACATCGAAGCCGAACGCAGCGTGCTTGGGGCTATTCTGCTCGATCCGACGTCGGCGCTGACGGAGATAGGCGACCGCCTGAAGGCCGAGGATTTCTACTCCGAGCAGCATCGGGTCATCTTTCGCGTCATGTACGAGCTGGCGGGACGAGACGAAGCGATCGACCTGATCACGGTCGCAGGTCGCCTACGCGTGTTGGGTCATTTGGAGACAGCCGGTGGAGCAGCCTATCTGACCGAGCTGTCGTCCGTCGTTCCCACCACCATCCACGCACGGGCCTACGCGGACATCGTCAAGCAGAAGTCCACGTTGCGCAGCGTCATGTCGTACGCACGCGAGACGCTGTATTCGGCGACCGCGCCTCAAGAGGACATCGAGAAGTTCATCGATGACATGGCTCGCAAGGCCAACGCGATCGCGACTTCCGGTGTTGCTCGCAAAGTGTTGTCGCTCCGCGAAGCACTCGAACCCATGATCATGCAGGCCGAACAGCTGGCCAACGCCGGACGTCGCGGCCTGACGGGCGTGCCCACGGGTTTTCACGCGCTCGACAAGCGCACCAACGGACTACAACCGGGTGATTTGCTGATTCTGGCCGCTCGGCCTGGCATGGGAAAAACGGCTCTTGCGCTCAACCTGCTGGTCAATGCCGCGCGCGACAAACGTCGTCCGACTCCCGGAGTGATCTTCAGCCTCGAAATGGGTGCAGGCCAGCTCGCTCAGCGCCTCTGGGCGTCGTCGTCCAAAGTTCCCATGGAGAACATCCGTTCCGGCGACATCAGCAAAACGCAGTGGACAGCCCTGTACAACAGCTTCAAGGATCTGGCCGACCTTCCCATCTTTATTGATGAGACAAGCTCGATTCCGATCGGCGAGCTCATGCGCAAGTGTCGGCAGTTGAAGCAGGAACACGGCATCGGACTCGTGATGATCGACTACCTTCAGCTGATGAGCGGAGCCGGCTCTTCAAAGAACGTCAATCGTGAGCAGATCATCTCCGAGATCTCGCGAAATCTGAAAGCGCTGGCCCGTGAGCTCGAACTGCCGGTGATCGCGTTGTCGCAGTTGAATCGTGGCGTAGAGTCGCGAGAAGACAAACGACCCCTCCTGAGTGACCTGCGGGAATCGGGCGCTATTGAGCAGGACGCAGACATCATCATGTTTCTGTACCGGGACTCCTATTACCAGGCGATGAAAGGAGCCAACGCGGGAACCAAAGTTGGCAAAAGTCGCAACGGGGATGCGGACGCGGCGGCTCCGAGCACGCAGATAGACCCTTCGCTGCCGGCCACCACCGAGCTGATTCTGGCCAAACATCGTTCGGGAGCCACCGGTACGGTCGAGCTCACCTTTCTTCCGAAGTTCCTGTTATTCACCAACAAGGAAGGCGACGGGCCACCGACCCCGGACGAACCCATCGGGATGGCGCGCGATACACGAGCGACAGGTCTGGAGCGAGATTTCTCTCCACCGCCTCCGCTGCCCGATCCGACGCTGCCGCCTGGCTCCGATGATCCCCGAGCGCCCTGGGACGGACCGATGCCGCCCGCACCGGAGTTCCGCCCTGCCCATTATCATCTGCAGCCAGCCGACGATGATGACGACGATTTTCCGATCTGAATCATCCGGCAACCGCGCGCACTGATTCGACTTGCAGCTCGGCACAACGATTCTCTGTCGTCCGTCTGGCTCGCTGTCAGGACTGCTCTCGCTGAACGCCGTATAGTAGCATGCTGTCGGTCCATTCACGCATCATCGTCCCCGCATCCGGGAATCGATCGGCGGGAGAGCGAGAGGTGGCTCTACGATAGAAAACGCGCACCCACTCGGGGAGGTGTATCGGCATGGCGTCGAGATGACCATACACGTGGGTAGAAACAATCTGTTCAATCGAATCCGTGGGCATGGGAGAGCGCCCTGCCATGAGTTCGAATAGCAGGATGCCCAGACTGTAAACGTCAGAAGGCATGCCCACCTCACCGCTTCGCGAGCACAACTCCGGCGCAGCATACAGGGGGGTCCCCCGGGCTCCGACCGTGAATGCCTGAGAAACCACGCGAGCGTTCACGAAATCAAAGAGTTTAACCGAACCAGTCGCATGAGCATGAGCACGTGCCATCACAAACAGGTTCTCGGGTTTAATATCCAGATGAACCCAGCCCGCGCTATGCAGAGCATCCACACAGCGGAGAATGCGCCCGAACAGTTGAAAATTGGCGAGCGATGCAGGGGTCGCGGTGGCCATCCAGCTCTGCAGCGGGATGCCGTCCAGATATTCCATCACTGCGTAAGCGGCGCGTTTTCCACCACGGGCGCGGGTGATGCCATGCTGAATGACCTTTACCAGCCACGGCGAGTCGGCCTGCTGAACCAGCGTGGCCTCGGACTCAATTCGCTGAGTCACAAGGTCGGGGTCCGCGTCGACCAGCGAATCATACACCTTAATGGCGACTCGCTCAGAGGTATGGATGTCGAGGGCAAGATAGACGGTGCCATCCGAACCCGCGCCAATCACGCGCTCGAAGCGCCATCGCCGGGCAAGCACAAAGTCGCGCAAGGTTCGCTGTTCTGACATGGGGACCTGATGCGCCTTTACCGGGCCGAAGACTTGCGTCGCCACTGCTGAAGACGCGCGAGAATGTGTTGTTCATACCCCTGGCTGGACGGCTCATAATAATGACGTCCCTGAAGGCGCTCGGGCAGGTATTGTTCGTCGACGTGATGTCCGTCATAGGAATGGGGATAGCGGTACCCTTTGCCGAATCCCATCTGTTTCATCACGACGTTGGCAGCCTGAACAAGCTGCCGGGGGATTTCAAGCGACGGCCAGGCCAACACATCCTTACGTGCTTTCCCGTATGCGGCGATGACAGCGTTTGATTTGGGTGCCGTCGCCAGATACGTGCACGCCTGTGTCATGGCCAACGAACCCTCGGGCATGCCAACCAGCTGAAACGCCTGCACGGCAGACATGGCCACCTGAAGGGCGCGCGGGTCAGCATTGCCGATATCTTCAGAAGCAAAAATGACCATGCGGCGGAGCAGAAACATGGGATCCTCGCCGCCTTCCAGCATACGCACCATGTAGTACATCGCGGCGTCAGGGTCGCTTCCGCGCATGGACTTGATGAATGCCGAAGCCAACTGGTAGTGCTGATCTCCATTTCGGTCGTAAAGAACCATCCGTTTCTGCTGCGCCTCGGCGACCGTGTCGATGGTGATGACTCCGGGATCGGGCGCAGCGGCCTGTTGCACGGCTAACGAGGCGGCAATCTCGAGCGTATTGAGCAAATGTCGCGCGTCGCCGTTGCACCCTCGGACAAGGGCTTGCAGGGCGTCATCCTGAACCACCGGACCCGTGGGACCCAACCCGCGCTCGGCGTCTCCCAGCGCCTGGTGCACGAGGTTGGCCAGCTCATCATCGTTTAGCGAATGCAAGGTCAGGATTCGACAGCGCGACCGAAGCGCGTTGTTCACCTCGAATCCCGGATTCTCGGTGGTGGCACCAATCAGGGTGACGACACCCCCCTCCACATAGGGAAGCAACGCATCCTGCTGAGCTTTGTTGAAGCGATGGATTTCGTCGATAAACAGGACGGTCGGCAGATTCTCGCGTAAGCTTCGTACCCGGGCGCCCTCAATCGACTCTCGCAACTCTTTCACACCTGAGGAAACAGCCGAGAGCGGATGAAAGAAGGCGTTCATCTGCTGAGCGTAGAGCCGGGCAAGTGTGGTCTTGCCCGTGCCCGGCGGCCCCCAGAAGATCATGCTCACCAGCTTCTTCTGTTCCAGAAGGCTATGCAGCAGCCGACCCGGCTCGAGCAGATGCTTCTGACCGACGAACTCGGCGAGCGTCTGCGGTCGCATGCGCTCCGCGAGCGGCACCCAGTTGGATTCAGCAGAGCGAACCGAGGACATTCGCAACTCTCAGTCGGGAGACGTGCGAAATGGATGTGCCAGCAGACGCCATAAAAAGAAAGGCGCTGCACCGGTAGAACCGATGCAGCGCCTTACTCCATACGAACGTAGACCAGCGCTAACGAGAATCAGTTACCCGAGCCTTCGCTGGGCTCCGGAAGGCCTGAACAGGCATAGAAGGCAGCGGTGCAACCGTTGTCGTCACGACAGGTCTGGCAGTCTGCCGAGCCCGGGTCGGCGGCGCACTGGGCGAGGCAGTTGTTGATGGCGCACGCGACGGTCGCGGCGTAGCAGGAAGAACAGCCCGAAGACAGGTCGGTACCGTCTTTCACGCAGAACGTAGCGCAGGTGCGCGGGTCTGCAGCAGCGATGTTGTTCAAGCCGCAATCACCAGCGACACCGGTGGGATCCACCTCTCCGCCCTCGATGATGGCGAGGTCGGTGTCGTTGGTGCACTGTCCGGTGAGGTCAGCGGCGGGAGTCGCTTCGGTGATCGTGAGGGCGTCGCCAAGCGGACCCACACAATCCGTGGCAAAGCCAGGCTCGGTGGCATCCGGAGCGGTGGCGTCAGGCTCGGTGGCATCCGGAGTCGTCGCGTCGGGTTCCGTGGCATCCGGAGTCGTGGCGTCGGGCTCCGTGGCGTCGGGGACCGTCGTGGAACCATCGGTCGCCGTATCGGCACCAGCGTCAGCACCGGGCGTCACCTCTTCTTCGTCATCGCTACAGGCGACAAGGTTGAACGATGAAACGGTAAGAGCAGCAAACAATGCAAGGGTACGAAAAGAAAGTGCTTTCACGGGGTGCTCCTGAAGTGGAACGCAGCGACCGAACTGGCGGCGGCGATCATGAGAAATAAATAGGACGGCTCGGCGAAGCTCGTTACTGCTACCGCCGCGCAGTCTCAAGAGTGATTCTGTAGCGAGTTTCACAATTCGACGCAAAAACGTACCACCCCGGTCACTTCGCGTTCAACAGGCATACTCGGACGCCCTGCTTGCGGCAGGTCACACAGGTCATTCAGGAGTTGGCACCCGCGCGACGGGCAGGCCTGTGAGCGTCAAATGTTCCAGCGCAGCTCGATCCCCATAGCGCCCAGCCAGCCGCCCGATGCAAACCCCGGAAAACCCGGGTTGCCCGTCTGAAGCCCCTGCACTCCTCCTATCGGAAGTCCGGTGCGTGCATCCGACAGGTCGTCAGAGACCTCATCGCACAATTCAGTAACCCCCGGTGCGCATACAGGGTACGCGGTCCGCGATGATTTGGTCGTGGTGCGCGACAACAGTCCCTGTGCCTGCAGGTACCAGACCACCTCAAACTCACGGCCAATGACCGAAAAAGCGTGCGTCGCCCCCAAAGAACCGACAAGGCGATTGTTGTCCACAAAGTTGGTCCGACCTGTCTGGTCGGGCACGGGTGTCGGTTCATACGAGCCGCCGAATCGCACCGCCGTATTGTCGTTATAGCGATATTCCACGCCAAGTCGGGGCGTAATGGTATCCTCGAACTCGGCCGCATCGCCCTGTGTATCGCGCCACGCCGACCACACGGCGTAACGAATATCGATCATCACCGTGGTACGACCCACGTCGGTGGCACCGCCCAGCGTGAACGCAGAGGGGCTGGAGGTGGGACGCCAGCCGATATCCTGAATCACCGGATAATCCTGTTGGCTGCTATCCAGACCACGAATTTGAATCGCATTCTGTCCCTCGATGTCGAACGCGAGATTCTGGCGTACCGAAACACCGGCGCGCAGATTATCCGTGATGTCGACCAGCAAACCGCCCGTCAACGCACCCGAAAAGCCCTGCTTCATGTCCATGTTGATCTGCACAACCTCCTGGTCGGTTGCGTTCTCGAGGTAGACCTGGTTCACCAGCTTCACATTAGGCTGCAGGTGAGCTCCCACACCCACCGAGACACGGCCGAGGATTCGGTAGGCCATGCCGGCCTCAATATCGAAGCGCCGCGCACGGCCTCCAATCAGCTCATAGCGCAGCTGATTGCTGAACAGGCGCTCGCGCTCATCCGAAAAGTGCGTCTGTGTGCCACCCACCCCGACAATCGGGAAAGTGGCCAACATGCCTGCGCGGAAGTTCTCCGTGCCGAGCGACGTGACGCCACCAACGATCACCGTCGAGAACGTTCCCAGAGCCGGCGTATCGGACCGCTCCGTGAGCGTATCTTCGGACGGCACTGTGGGCGTATCTGAACCGAGATCCGGTATTTCGTACCCTTCAGGTCGCTGATTCAGTTGAATACGCGCGTTGTCCATGCCCAGCATAAAGCCCACCGACACGCCGGACCGCGCGCGCGTCAGGGCACCCACATTATAGTAAATGGCATCCGCGCCATCGGCATCGGCAGTCACAGCGTTGCCGAGCGATATGCCGCGGGCGCTCGCGCCATACACCTCGAATGGACTCGCCCATGCCGAACGCGCGCTGCTGAACACCAACAACGCTGACAGTAAGAGCGCACCACCCGTCGATTTATTTTTGAAGTTCTTCACGACAGCCCTGATTCCATTTCGGCCAGCTCCAGCCACGTGCCAGAAAAAACCGACTAATCCGTAGAAATTGAATAATTCTCCAGACTACCGAATTGTAGCTCGTAGCAGGCTTTCGTTGGGCTTTTCAAGCGATCCGATGACGCAGACAACCAGCTGCGGAATGGTCATCCGCAGCCTCACTCGCTGACATCCTTGCCGGAATGACCATGCACGTTGCGCTGTTGCTGCCGTCCGGCCCACCTTCCCCTTGTGCAAACGCAGCGCCCACTTCATACACACCCCGTCTTTCTGGATGCCAGCCCACCGGTTTGTTCTCATGCGTTATCTGATTTTCGCGCTCCTACTCGTCTGCTCGCCGACGTCCTACGTTGCCGCGCAGGACGCCCTGCCTGCAGCAGCCGAATTGACCGCTCAGGAGATCGTCGACAGGGCGCTCGACACCAACACCATCGGGTTTCAGACGGGGGAGGTCGCCATGACCCTGCTGATTCAAGACCCCTCCGGCGAAACCAGGCAGCGGTCGCTCGCCATTCGGGGGCGAAACAACGATGCCGGCCGCGCTGCAGCCGTTCGGGTGACGGCCCCTGCTGCACAGGCCGGGCAGTCGTACCTGTTCCGCGAAAACTCCGAAGGCGAAGATGACGTCTACGTCTTTCTGCCCGCCATCGACTCGGCTCCCAGGCGCGTCTCGGGTAGCCAGAAGAACGGGGCCTTTATGGGCACCCACTTCACCTACGCCGATCTGGAGAGTCGAGACATTCGACAAGCCAACTACGTGCGCGAAGCCAACGAGGCCGTTGGTCGATTCGACACGTACGTCATTCAGGCCACGCCCACCGACCCGTCCTCGACGGACTATGCGTCCGTCCGCATGTGGGTTCGCACGACCGACTTCATTCCGTTGCGTGTCCGCTTTTACGACGCCGCAGGTGAAACGCTCAAAACGCTCTTCACTCAGGAAACAGCCGAGCATGAGAGTCGCACCTACGTTCGACGCCTGATGCTGTCGATGCCGGACGGCGGCTCCACCACCATGGTCATTGAGTCTGTCGATTTTGATGCCGTCGTGGAGGATGCCGAGCTGACCCCACAGGGCTTGTCGGAACAGTGAGCGAAATCGCCTTGCGCTACCTTCTCTGTTTTCTGGTGCTGCTGGGTCCGCCGCGCGCGTGGGCAGAGGTCATCGGCGACCCAGAGGATCCCGGCACGCAGGCGTTGTCGGCCGACGAGCCTGACGCGCCCGTGGACGAACCGGACAGCAGTGACGGCTGGATTGGAGACCCCGAAGCGCCGCCAGTCCTTCCGATGCCGACCTCGACGTCTGAACCTGCGCCGCAAAACGCGTCTGCGGACACCCAAAGCTCATTCGTCCAGCAAGCGCGTTTTCGTGGCAACGCCCTGTCACAAACGCAGGTCGACCTGCGGCGCGAGGGCAGTGACGAGGATACATTCGAGCTGCTGCATGAAGCGTCGCTGGGCCTGCGCGTTCGGTTCTCGCGGCAGTGGTCCGCGGTGATCGAGGGTCGTCTGTCCTGGTGGTTGACTTCGGGCTACGCAAGCACTGATTCCCCAATCATGACAGACCCTTCTGACTGGCAGGGGCGTGTCGAGCCAACGCTCCGCGATGCGTATGTCACCGGCCGTGCGGGTGAGTGGCAGCTCCGTCTGGGACAGATACCCGTCTCGTGGGGATCAACCGACTTTTCGCGTCCGGCCGATGTCGTCGCCCCGCGAGACTTGCGTCGAGCGCCGTTTGCAGGCCGCGAAGAGGCCCGAATTCCGGTTCCCGCGATGGATGCCACCTGGCTTCACGACCGCATCGCCTGGCAGTTCCTTGTCATTCCGTTCTTTCTACCCAACCAGCAGCCGCTCTATGGGTCGGACTACGCGCTCGCCAGACAGGGCTCCCCCGTCGCGGACACCTTGCCACTGGGCGCCATCAACCAGCTCGTGGACCCCTCCACGGAGGACCGGGTCAACCCGGCTCTCACCCAGACAGAGCTGCCCGAAGAGTGGTTGCGAAACACGCAGCTGGGCACACGATTCACCTCGTCGTACGGCAACATGGACGTGTCGGCGTCGTGGTACTGGGGGTACGATCGCAACCCGTGGGTGTACATCTCGCCGTCCGTGCGGGAGTTTGCGCGCGTGCTTGGCGAGCAGCCGGCCGACGCACCGCTCATCTCGCTGAACGCGGAAACGCTCGCGGTCGCGGGCCCGCTGATTGATGACATCAACGCGGGGAAGACCCTCGTCGAGTCTTCGTACCGCCGCTATCAGGTATTTGCACTCGATGGAGTGCGTTACGTAGGCCCTGTCGGAGTGCGCTTCGAGAGCGCGTTCAGCCCCGTTCGTACGGGTTACCTGACAGGCCTGACCAGCGTTCGACGACCACAGCTCACCACAGCTGTAGGCCTCTCCTACGAAGGGGAGTCGACGGTGGTGGTGTCGCTGGAGGGCTTCTACGCACACACGTTCGCACAGGAAGACGATGGTGAATGGTTGCTGGAAACTGACCGTCAATGGGGCACCGCAGCGGCGCTCCAATGGGATCTGGCCTCGGTTTCACGCACAGGGAGCGCATGGAACAACGCGTCGCTGCAGGTGGCGTCGCTGTTTTTCCCAAATGGGCAGGACCTCTTCGTGTTCCCCGCTGCCGTCTGGGAGTTCGAGCGGGGCCTCAAAATCGAAGCCGGCGTCGCTGTGTTCGCGTCGTTCGACGACGACAAGGCGACCATCGGTGATGTCGTAGACTGGAATGATTCTGCGTGGTTGCGTGTGAGCCACGTGTTCTGAGCGTTTGCAGGGCGGCAGAAGTGCCAAGGGGGCCGTCGCGACAACGTGATGGCAGATCCGAGGCTGCCCGGATCGATCGTGCGACCGCATGTGCGCGTCTGAACAACGGCGGTCTTACCTCACGCTGGACCGAACGACCGGGTTCGAGAGTGCCCCGATCTCGTCCATGCTGACGGTCACCACATCGCCCGCATGCAGCGGTCCGACCCCGGCGGGGGTGCCCGTACTGATGATGTCTCCGGGCATCAGCGTCATGATCCCGCTAATGAAAGAAATGCACTCGGCGACCGTGAAGATCATGTCGTCGCACGAGGACTCCTGGCGCAGCTCGCCATTCACATGGGTGCGAATCATTAGCGCCCTGGGATCCAGGCCGGTCACGATGGCAGGTCCAACCGGCGCGAAGGTGTCGAATCCCTTCGCGTGGGTGTAACGTGCCTGCGCGCGCTGAATATCGCGGGCGGTGACATCATTCATCAACGTGTATCCGAGTACATATTGCATGGCTTCGGCTGCTGTCACCGCAGTCGCGCGGGCACCCATGACGACAGCGAGCTCGCCCTCATAATGAACGTCCTGACTGGAGGCCGGCAGCTGTATCGCCTCACCATCGCCAATAATGGCGCTGGTCGGTTTCATGAAGATCAGCGGCGCGCTGGGGAGCGGCTTCTTCATCTCTTCGGCGTGGCGACGATAGTTCAGCCCAATGCAGATGATTTTGGTGGGCTGGACGGGCGGTAATGGCTTCCAGAGCTGTTCAGACTCGTGCGACTCCACCAGGTTGTGCAGGGAGTCTCCGATGAAGCGCCTACCGTCATGATCGACCCGCAGCCACATCGCGTTGCCAGAGCGTTCGAACCGCGTGATTCGGGAGCGGGGAGTCATGATCATACCGGGGTGCAAGCTTTGTTACACGAAACGAAAAAGCCCGCGCTAGCGGGCTTTTCATGCAGGCAGGGATGGGAGGATTACTCTGCGGAGCCTTCGGCTTCGACGACCGGGTCGGACAGGTCGAAGTGGATTTCCTGCGTGTAACTGCAGAAGCCCATGAAGTCGTAGGCGTTGCGCGCAAGCGGTCCTTCAGCCGGAATGACCGTAGGCACCATGCCTTCGACGGGCGTGCACAGGAAGTTATGACCGACGATGTCGGCGGCAGCTGGCATTTTGCCATCGAGGGTCAGCACGACCGGCTTGGGCTCGTTCGAGACGTTGACCGGAACGGGGGTCTGGTCTTCGGAGTTGGGTGCCGCTGCATACGAGGTGAAAGTGCAGGGGGTGCGGCAGGGCTGACCGTCGGCTCCCAGAGCCGGTCGCCCGTTGAAGGTCACTTCGGCACCGGGTGGGTTCGAGGTGACGGTGACCGCTGCGTTTGTGATGCGCACCGGCTGGCCTTCTTCCGGGTTCTCCGGCGGCTGCCAGCGAACGCGCCACAGGTACTCCTCGTAGGCAGGAATACCGGGTGCGAGGTCACGCTCCTGGAAGTACAGGCAGTTGGATGCACCGAAGTTGATGCTTCCGGGCAGGCAGAGCTGGAAGTTGAACTCAGCGCGATACTCACCGGTGCGAGCGTTCTGGCTCCAGAGCGTGTTGAACACATCCGCAGCGGGCAGAATCTGCACGACCTTGTCCTGGAAGTTCACACCGCCATCGATCGTGAACGACGTCTCCGCATCCGCGGGAATACCCTGAAGCTCAATGCGGGTGGCAGCGCGCAGGGTCTGGCGTCCGACGTTGATAAACGGCTGGATGTTGTCGCCCGACACAAGCAGCTGCGCCGGGGTGGTGACGACGGTGATGGTGCCGATTTGAGGAGCGTTGCGAACCGCTTCGCGCCGGGCTTCGTCTTCGACGCCACGGTACTTGGCCTGAAAATATGCCGGGCAGTCGAAGCCATCCATCTGAAGGTCCAGACAGTGCTTTTCGTCGGCGGACAGCGACACGTAAACGCCAGCGAACGCGCCGATACCGAGCACGAGCGCCACGAGCACCACGATGAACGATGCACGCGGCGCGGGCTCGTCGAGCACAATACGGTCCACGATCTCATTCAACGGGCGCTCGTCGGAAGCCTGGTTGAAGATCGCGGCCACGTTCTTGGCGTTGTCCCAATAGTCGGGATCATAGCTCTCGTCGGACGACGAGGCTGAGGCGTCAGACACCGACGAAGCCGCCGGCGCAGCCACATCGGCCTTCGGAGCGTCGGCCTTCTTGCCCAGATCAGCCTTCTTGCCGAGATCAGCCTTCTTGCCCAGATCAGCCTTCTTGCCGCCATCGCCCTTACGATCGCTGCCCGGCTTGTCTTTTTTGGACAGCGACGGGGCGGGTTCCGGAGCCGATATTTCAGCCTGAGCGGCTGCCTCGTCCAGCGTCACCGCAGGCGTCTTCTCGGCCTCCGCGGGCACAGGCGCCTCAACCGACTCGTCGGTAGGCTCCTCGGTTAGCGCATCCGGGGTTTCCTCGGACGTCTCTTCAGAAACCTCCTGAGGTTCCTGTTCCTGCGTTCCGGATTCGGTGGTTGTTGACTTGTCCTTGTTAGCCATGCGGAACCTGCAAGTGCGGCGGTGGCCGCCGAGAGCGGAATTCGGGCCAGAGAAATACGGTCGTAGTGCTGCGATTGTCAATCAACGCATACCCACGGGGCAGCGCCTCTACTTCAACTGACCCATATCGGGCAAGGATAAGCAGCGACATCGAGATGTCACAACGCGCTATTTTGATCTCTCGGTTGACGAATCCACTCCCGCGTCCACCTTGCCTTTCGCCGTTGACACCGTCGCGCGCTCGCGACACACCCACCCCGCCCGACCTCCGTCGCGTCTCGCGCTGGCCTCGTCGTCATGCCAGCGCACCCTCCAAGGTTCTGATCATGAGCATTTTCAGCTGGTTTTCCAAAGACTCCTCCCTGCAACGGCGGCGCGAGACGGCTCTGAAAAAACTCACCAACATGTTCTATCAGACCATCGATCGAAGAGCCGCCGCCCATGACATGGCCAAACTCGCGGCTGACGGTGACGAAGATGCTGTTCTGATTCTACTGCGTCGGTTCGAACATATCGCGCCCAACCACTTCGTCGATCAGGACGAAAAGGAGCTCGTCCATAACCTGCTCGTAGAGCTCGGCGAACGAGCGGTACCCACGATCCGCACTCACATTCGCAAGACCGGACAGCCCGTGTACTGGGCACTCCGGGCGCTGACTGAGATCGAAGGCCCGGAGCGCGTCCGCGCCTATCTGGCCGACGTACTGCGCGCGACCGACAACGGGTACTGGCGCGACCCGCAAAAAAAGCACAACCTCGTACAGGCAGCAGTCGAGGTCGAAGACGACGCCATCTGCGAAGCGCTCATCCCATTCCTCGAAGATCACCACGAGGACATCCGCTACGTCGCACTCGATGCACTGCTGCGCTTCAAACGTCTCGAGGCGCGTGAGTCATTGCTGGCACGACTTGCCGGTGAAGAGGAAAGTCAACGCCTTCAACAGCGTCTGCTGCAGGGTTTTGTTGAGCTCGGCTGGCCCGTGACGGAGTCCGCCGAAGCCGTCCAGAAGCGCCTCCCGCGTGGCTACAAGCTCAACGAGTCCGACGCGATTGTCAGGGCGTAATGCCGCCCTGAAAAGTTGCTTCCGAAGGGAAACGAGCTCACGCTGGCTAGCGATTGCGGAGGTCAGCGTCCGTAATCGACATACCGCACGCCGCCGCGTCCGTGGCTGGAAACACCTCTCGTGCAGCAGCCACCATGCGATCGATGGTCGCATCATCGTGGCGCGGGTCGTGATGACTCAGCAGTAATCGACCCACACCCGTCTCGGCCGCGAACCGCGCCGCCTGCATATTCGTCGAGTGTCCCCACCCCAGATGCTGAGGGTATTCCTGCTCATCGTACTGCGCGTCCACAATCAGCAAATCCGCGTCTCGACAGAACGCTGCGAGGGCCTGTCTGTCGGTTCGCTCCAGCTCGAGATCGCCGCTGAAGACAATCCGGCGATCACCGATGTGCAAGCTGACGGCCGAACATCCGCCTGGATGCCAGACCTCGCACCAGGAGAGCCGAACACCGTGGAAATCCTCACTCCCTTCCGTCGCCACGCTGCGCCCCAGAACACGCGCCTGCGTCAGCTGCTGCACGGGTGCCGGAAAAAGAGGGGGGCGATGAATCTGGCACATGAACTCGAAGGGCGACAGGCCCTCTCGTGGCGGACCGACAATTTGAAGATCCCAACCCGGCGTAAACAACGGCCCAAAGAACGGGAACCCTTTGATATGGTCGGCGTGAAGATGGGTCACAAACAGCAGGGTCGGCCGGCCATCGTGCGCAAGCACCCGGCCCGCGTGAGCAAATCCCGTACCCGCATCAATAAAGATACGAGCGCCTTCGTACTCCAGCTCCAGGCACGTCGTCAGACCTCCATACCGGGCATAGGCGTTGCCATCGACGGAGATTCCGCCTCTGCACCCCCACACCCGAAACGACCAGTTCTGCAAAGCTCTCTCTCCCTGCTACATTCACCAGCGTGACCGCCTGTCATGCACTCACCACACGCGCCTGACGAGGGTCTTCCTGAGGGCAAAAGGGTGAAGGAATCAGTTTCGTTACGCCGTGGACCCGTTCCCCCGGGTCTCATTTCACTGCATCGTCCGTTTAGTGTGTCTGCCAGCAGATTTCCAGCTTTTCGTGCCTGCGCTCACCTTCCATGCCACCAATCTTTGCCTTCTGGCACAAGCCGGTTGCATTCACCCCGTACGTTTCTAATATCCCGGCCGCTCTACGCCGGTCAGTCGCGGCCCGTGTGGGGACTACCCACGGATGCGCCTATCATGCACTTCGCCCACTACCGACTCGCTTCTGTACTCGCTTCACAGTCGATGGAGCACCTCGAACGTCTCCAGCGCACGCTGGACGTGGCGTCCGCCGACGAGCTCACGGAGCGGCTGCTGGACCCGGTACGCGTCGCCGAAGTTGCTGAAACGCTCACCGGTAATCAACAGTTCGCCCTCCACGAACTGCTGCAGGGTCGCAAGGCAGCGTCTGAAGACATCGACTCCCTCACCGAACTCGGTATCGCGTTCTCCGTCACCGAAGAGGACACCACCTCCTCCATTGTACCCGTTGAAATCCGAATCGCCTTCGTTGAGTGGGATCCCTGGTCGGCTTCGCTGGCCGCCTTGCTCGCAGACGACGAAGACCACGATCTGGAGTCGCTCGCTGAACTCCACGATGCCGACGTGTCCGAAGTCTCCGACGCCGAGGATGTCGTCGGGGTCGCGATCGCCATCGCAGACGCACTCCTGGCCGCTGACCATGTCGCGGGCCTCTTCGAGTCGCTGCACGCTTCGGCTCGCAACCTGCTGTTCTGGTTATGCGAACACGCCGCACCCGTCCCGATCACCGTATTGCGCCGGCGCGCGGCGCAGCTCGGCGAGCGCTTCGGCGAGACCAACGGCACTGCAGACCGCGTATTGCTCAGGCTCGGCCTGTTGCGCGCCTGTTCAGATGGCGAACAAACCGTCCATGTGATCCCGGCCGACGTCCGAAATGTCCTCATCCCGATTCTGGACGCCAACCTGGCAGATCGGTGCTTTGAAGCATGGGATCGCCTGCGGGGCGCAGCGTCGCCGGCCTTTGGAGACATGATGCCACGTGGCATCGGGGGGGACGCACTCGCGGCGTTTCGCCTGCGCGCCCTGCGCGGCATCTCCGAAGGGCTGCAGATCGGCCACCCTGTCGACGAGCTGCTCGTCCGTATGGGCATCGTCGAAGATCCGGAATCCCCGGCGCCCTCGCTTCAGGCCAGCTGGTTTCTGGACCTCTCTGGTCCCGAGCCCTTCGCGCGCACCATGCTGCGCTACTGGTGTGACCTTCTCAACGACGAGTTCACCGACGCCCTCATCGACGCCTTCGGCGGCGACGCGTTCGCGCTCGCTGACTGGATGATGCAAACCTGCATCCCGCAGGACCCCGAGCAACTTCCCGACGATATGAACAGCCAGGCGCTCGCGCGATGGAGCGAGTTTCTGTTCGTACTGCGGGGACACCTCCTGGTTGCCCTCAGCGTCATGCCGCCCGGCTACTGGCACCGCATGGACCACCTCGCCAGCTGGTTCACCACGGTCTACCGGCGCGTCACGTGGCAGGTTGGGCGCTCCTGGACCCAGATCGAGGAGTTCCCCGATCAGCATCTTCCCGTCAGTTCGGTCGATGTGCACCCCGACCTCGAGCCGAACGTACTGACCGCACTCGAGACCCTCTTCAGAGGTCTGCTGCAAATCGTCGGCGCCGTGCGCTTCGACAGCAGCGAAAAACTGTTCATGATCAACCCGGAGGCGCTGCGCAGCTTCGGCGATCACGACCTCGCCTCGTCGCCTCACCTCGAAGCGGCCGAAGCCTATCTGGGCGACGACATGCACCTGTGGCTGCCCATGCCCATTGATTCCGGCGTGCGACAACACGGGATCGCGCCGCTGACCTTCACCGCACCCAATGTCATTCGGGTGCCCGGCGACGCCCACTTCAACGACCTGGCCATGCTCGCCGCCTGGTCTCATGTAGAGACCGACGGCATCGGTAACCTGATCTTCACCCTGACCCCCGAATCCGTCGCTATCGTTGACCGGGATCGGGGGGAAATTGATCACATGCGCGCCTGGCTGCACGCACGCCTGCCGCAGGGCCTTCCGACGGGCGTCGCCGCCCTTTTTAGGCGGCCTGCCTCGCGCGGTCGCGAGACCAGCCCCTCTGGCACGTCCTGGGGCCTCGCTCACGTTCGTTCCCTGTTACAGGAGCTCGATGACTACGGAGACGCCCCCCCGGGCGTGCTCCTCGAACAGCTCCGCTCCTGGGGACAGGTCGCCTCGGCGCTCCTTCTACGGCGCCTGCAAAGCTGGGTGGCACAACGCAACTGGAATGCGCCCGCCCTGCCTGCCTGCTGCCTCCTGCTTGGCGAGCTGAATGAGACCGCCGCCGTCGTTCCGCTGCTTCGAACCCTCGGCTTCAGCGACAACCTCGACGCCGAAGCCGCCGCCTGCGTAGCACTCGCCCGCATCGGAGAAGACGGACTCCCGGGCATCGCCGCCCTGCTCGCCAACGAGGGCGCTGAGTTTGACAAGCGCTTTCAGGCTGCCACCGCCCTGGCTGCGATTGCGGTTCTGCACCCACACCTCATGAACGAAGCCTGCTCGCCGGTCATGACCGCCATCGAGTCAGCCGACCTGGAACCCGACATGGTGACGACGCTCGCGCTCTGTCTGGCCGATACCGGCAACCCCGAAGCCGAGACCGTCCTGTACCGCGTCAAAGAGCGTGGACTCTGGGACGAGCAGCTCTTTCCATTCGATGAAGCGCTCTGGGTTTCGGCTCACTCCCCCTGCATCTGGGGACCACCCGCCTGGTCCTACCCCATCGCCCACCTCTTTCCGCCTCCGCGCCCCGGCGAACCCGTCCACGAAGAGGCCGAAGCCGGCTTCGAAGACGATGAACCGGACGATACGTCCACCACAGCCCAACGTTCCCGACGAGGTCGCTTGCGCCGCTCGGGCCGCTAACCGGATTCACCATGTCAACCCACCTCTATCGCGGCGTCGCCGTCACACTCGACGCCAACGCAATAACGGGACTCGCTGTCCTCGAAATCGATCGCCAACACAACGTGATTGCAGGGCGGCAGTCCGTTCTGGCAGACGCCGAGGGTTCTGCTGCGGCGCTCGCCAGTGCCACCAGGCCCGGCGCCGCGATCCTTCTGGGCACCACCGACGCTCCCGCCGGCGTTGTGTCGCTGACCGTACCATTCATCGATGGCCAGCACGGCGAATACGTGACGCTGGAACGAGCAGTTGCCGCGATCCTCGAACTCGCAGACCAGGTGCATGCGCAGGACCTTCTGCTACCAGCGCTGGGCTGCTCATCGGGTTGGGCGACCGACAGGGCCGCCTATGTCGTGTTCAACACCGTTTTCAGGCACATCGCCGAAACAGGTACCCGCATGCGCAGCATCTCGGTGGTCGCCGAAGGAACACACTGGGAGCTCGCGTTTGAGCGCGTCACGCGCACCATGCTGGGAACCCCCGGCGCGAACGCGGCTCACGGGTAATCCCCTCGCTTCACCACCAGAAAGCGGCGTCGGCGTTGCAGACAGGACGTCTGTGCGCTACGTCCGCCGCCAGAACGTGACCGCAGAGCCAGTTTTGTTACCGCGGTACACGTATCTTGCTTGGCAGTTGGTCGGATGTCCCTAGAATCGCGGACCTGCATGCCACTGATTGTTCGCTCCCCAGAGCCCGCATCATGATTCAGTCTGTTGTCGCAAAGATTTTCGGTACCCGCCACGACCGCGAGATGAAGAAACTCGCTCCGCTGGTGGCGCATATCGCTTCGCTGGAACCGAAGTTCAAGGCGCTGACAGACGAGCAGATTCGCGAAAAGACAGCTGAGTTCAAAAACCGAATCGCAAAGGGCGAGAGCGTTGACGCTGTGCTTCCTGAAGCGTTTGCAAACTGCCGGGAAGGTTCCGCACGTTCGCTGGGCATGCGCCACTACGACGTGCAGATGATCGGCGGCATGGTGCTCAACAAGGGCTCCATCGCCGAAATGCGTACCGGCGAAGGCAAAACGCTGACCGCGACGCTGGCGCTCTACCTGAACGCCCTGTCGGGCAAAGGCGCTCACCTCGTCACCGTCAACGATTATCTGGCCCGACGTGACGCCGAGTGGATGGGGCGCCTGTATGGCTTTCTGGGGCTCAGCACAGGAATCATTGTCTCGGATCTCTCGGAGCGCGCCCGAAAGGCAGCCTACGCAAGTGACATCACCTACGGAACCAACAGCGAGTTCGGGTTCGACTATCTGCGCGACAACATGAAGTACCAGCTGGACCAGCGGGTTCAGCGCGGCCTTCACTATGCCATTGTCGACGAAGTGGACTCCATCCTCATCGACGAGGCTCGCACGCCGCTCATCATCAGCGGTCAGGATGCCCTCAACGAGGCCGTGTACCATCAGGTTAACGCCATCATCGTCGACCTCAAGCGCGACGAAGACTACCTCGTGGACGAGGAGCACCGCTCGGTCACGATGACGGATCAGGGCATCGAAAAAATTCAGGAGCGGCTGCGAATTGACAACCTGTTCTCTCCCGAAAACCTGACCTGGTTGCACCACGTCAACAAGTCACTCGAAGCCCATACCCTCTATCGCCGTGACGAACGCTACCTGGTGCAGGAAGGCAAGATCGTCATCGTCGACGAGTTCACCGGCCGAGCCATGGGGGGTCGTCGCTGGTCCGACGGCTTGCACCAGGCGATCGAGGCCAAGGAAGGCGTCAGGATTCAGCCCGAATCGCGCACGCTGGCCACGATCACCTACCAGAACTTCTTTCGAATGTACGGCAAACTGTCGGGCATGACGGGCACTGCAGAGACCGAGGCCGAGGAGCTCAATAAAATCTACAAACTTGGCGTTACCGTCATCCCGACCAATCGTAAGGTCGTGCGAATCGATAACGGCGATGTCGTCTACATGACCGAGCGCGAGAAATTTGACGCCATTATCGACCAGATCACCGCCTGCAATGAAAAGGGGCAGCCTGTGCTGGTCGGTACTGTCAGCGTCGACAAATCCGAGGTCATCTCCAAAATCCTCAAGAAACGCGGTATCGTACACAACGTGCTGAATGCCAAACAGCATGATCGCGAAGCCGAAATCGTCGCGCAGGCAGGCCGCAAAGGCTCAGTGACCATCGCTACCAACATGGCCGGTCGTGGCACCGACATTCTGCTCGGCGGTAACTCCGAGGCGCTCGCCAAGGCGGCCGCCAACGACGAGAGCTCCGCCGAGTACAAGGCTGCTCTCGAGGTCTTCAAATCACAGTGTGCTGCCGAGAAGAAGGAAGTTATCGCCGCTGGCGGACTCTTCATCCTCGGCACCGAACGACACGAATCCCGACGTATCGACAACCAGCTGCGCGGTCGTGCCGGCCGTCAGGGTGACCCGGGCGAGAGCCGCTTCTTCATCTCTCTGGAAGACGAGCTCATGCGCCGCTTTGGGGCCGACAAGATTGCCGGCATCATGTCACGGCTCGGTATGCAGGAGGGCGAGCCCATCGAACACCCGATGGTGTCTCGCTCTATCGAAAACGCCCAGAAGCGTGTCGAAGGGCGTAACTTCGATATTCGAAAGCACCTGCTGGAATACGACGACGTCATGAACACGCAGCGTAAGGCCATTTACGAGCTGCGACGCAAAATCCTGGAAGGAGAAGGCGTTCGCGACCTCACCCTCGATGTGCTCGACGAATCGCTCTCCAACCTCCTTAACCAGTACATTGCCAACGAAGTACGTCAGGAAGAGTGGGACCTTGAAACGCTCTGTCGAGAGCTCAAAGACGTCTTCGGCTTCGAATACGCGCCCGCTGATCTGCCTCAAAACCGCTCCGACATCGAAAAACTTCTCTGGAAACAGGTCAAATCCACGCTCCGCGAGAAGACGACAGAGCTGCAGTACATCGCCGATCAGGAAAACAGCCGCCGCAGCAACGAGCCCGACTACACCCCGATGACCGCCGACAAGGTATTCGATGACGTCGCGCGCGAGGCTTACCTCAAAGAGCTCGACTCGGCCTGGCAGCAACACCTGACCAACATGTCTGCCCTGCGCGACTCCGTCGGTCTGCATGGCTACGCGCAAAAAGATCCCAAGCACATCTACAAGCGTGAAGGCTTCTCCCTCTTTGACGGCATGCGCGCGCAAATTGGCGTCAGCGTCACCCGTTCACTCATGCGCATGACTGTGGCCCGGGCCGGTCAGGCCCCCGACCGTCTCGCAGCACCCGGTGGAATGGTTATTCGGGCACAGACCCAGAACCCGCCGGCTCCGCCGAGCGTCACGGGCGCCCTGCCGATCGTCGGCGGCAACCTCAACGAGATGCTCGCCAACGCGATGCGGCGAGCTGCGGCCGGTTCAACCGGAGCCAACATGGCCGTCAGTGTCAGTCCCGACACAGGCGCTCAACCGGTTGCAAAGCCCGGTCAACCAGCGCTCGCTGGCGCGGCTGCACAGGCCGCTGCCATGCTCGCCCTGTCTCGCTCCGCGACCGGCGCCGTACAGGCCGTCGCCGGTGCCTCACCCAGCGTGACGCTCGACAAAAACGAATCACCTGCGCCTGCTCCCGCACCGCTCCCCATCACGCCACCTGTCGTGCGCGCCGTTCCCAAGCTCGGTCGAAACGACGCGTGCTGGTGCGGCAGCGGCCAGAAGTACAAGAAATGCCATATGCGCGCCGACTACGAAAAGGCTGGCATTCCGCTCCCCGGCGCAGAAGACGTCGACCCCTCCGGACCGGCGTCTGCCTGAGGCCTAATGCTCCGATTCGCACGGCGCTACTCGCCATCACCCTCTCTGGCCGAGCAATTCGGCGTACAGAGCCTCAAGCAGCTGCGTCAGGATTACCGCGAAATGATCAGCGACGGTCTGCGAAGGCGCCGCTTTCAATTCGATATCACCTCGGCTGGCCTGCTTAGACCCGACCTTGCCTGGCCCACGTACTGCGGGCTCGTTCGCAAGGACGGCCTCAGCCCGATCTTCAATCTCTTCGACAGAAACGCAGGCGGCCGTGAGTATAGCCAGCGTGTATCCCGACGAGACCAGACCGATTTCCGAGGCGGTCGGCTCAGCTACGACCAACACGACGGCGTGGACTTTGTCATTCCCGCCGGCACGCTCCTCACCGCCGCGGCCCCGGGCACCTGCGTCATGATCCGACATCGCTGGCTGCGCGGCGGGCTCACCATCGCGCTCGACCACGGCAATGGTGTCGTGACACACTATACCCACTGTTCACGCTCGCTCGTCACGCTCGGCCAACGCGTCCGGCGCGGCGAAACCATTGCCGTATCAGGCACTTCCGGCGTCGACATGACCCAGTTTTTTCCATGGGTCCCGCCCCATGTTCACTTCATGTCGTGGCACCTGGGCAAACCTGTCGATCCCTATCGACAACCCGGTGAGCCGGATGCTTCCGGCACATGGCTCACCCGCAATCAGCCAGGTCACGATCGTATTTCCGGTGAAAGTATCCCGCCAACGAGCCCGGTTGACGCCGCCGCGATACAGGAAGCCATCGACGCCTGCGCCGTACCTCATCTGCGCGCCGAGCTCGACGACGCCGCACGCCTCGGCCCCATTTACGTGGCTGCGCTACTGGAAGAAATGCTGCATCACGAGCGCTTCGCGTGGCCCGCTGCGTTCGCGAACTATCGTGTGCGCCCAAGAAGAGTGCGGGCCACCCACGACGTCCGACTCTCGCTCCCTCTGCGGCCCGAAGACTATGGCGGCGCATTCTTCGCAGACACGGCTTCCACCCGGCCCACCAACAGACCCGGCTGACGGGTAGCCCTTACGACCACCGCCGAACGACCGCGGTCACTGCGCGTTCTATCAAAGCTCCGCAAACATTGCCGACGCGCCACCGACCTCGATAACTTCAATCTCGGGATCGACTTCATCGCGCAGAATACTCTGGATCGCCTGTAACGTGCCACCGATGGAGCTGGGGCACGAACCGCAGGCACCCTGGTATTTCACATAAATATAGTTGCCCTTCCGCTCGACGACCTCGATTCCACCGCCATCGGCAGCCAGGTACGGCTTTACAGTTCGCTCCAGGATGGCTTCGATTTCCATCACTTCGGGCGATTTTTCGACCGGCTCTGCAGCGAGCGTGGAGTCCTGATCGTCGTACTCCGGGTTATGACCCGGCAACTCCACCTGCAGTAAATCGTGAATCTTCTTCGACAAATCAGACCAGTCCACACCCTCTGAGCGCGTAACGGTGATGTAATTATCGAAGAAATAAAGCTGCCTGATACCATCAATGGCAAACAGCTTTTCAGCCAGAGGTACGTGCGCACCTTCCTCAGCCGAACGGTAATTACTCTTTCCGTCGTTCTTGACCGTGTACTGCGAGATAAACTTCAGGGCGTCCGGGTTGGGCGTCTGCTGAATGTGAATATAGAACGCCATTGCCTCACTCTCCTGCAGCGGTATCCGCTGCAAAGCGTGACTCAACCAGATCGGTCACGTACGCCTGCACCTGTTCGCTACCCAGGCGCTCCAGAATATCCGTCGCAAATCCGACGGTCAGCATACGACGAGCCACTTCCGTGGGAATGGCCCGACTCTGCAAATAAAACAACTCCTCGGCATCCAGCTGACCCACGGTTGCGCCGTGGGTACATTTCACGTCATCAGCGAAGATCTCCAGCTGCGGCTTGGCATCTACCTGCGAGGTGCGTGTAAGCAGCAGGTTCTTGTTCAGCTGCTCAGCAGCCGTGCGTTGCGCAGCCTGCCGCACGACAATGCGACCGTTGAACACGCCTGCACCATTCTCGCCAATTACGCCTTTGTAATACTGGTTGCTGGTGCAATCGGGCACAGCATGGTCGAGCGTGGTGTGATGGTCCAGCAGCTGACCATTCTTCGGCATGTACAGGGCGGTCATGTCCACATGCGCACCCGTACCACCCACCTTTGTGTGCAACGTGTCGCGCCCGATGGTGCCGCCGCCCTGAAAAACAAAGCTTCGGAACGTCGCGTCGCGGGCGACATTGACAGCCGAAAACCCGAGCCAGCCAGCGGAGTTTCCGACGACCTGCAGGCGCACGTGCTCCAGCTGCGCACCGTCTTCAACCCGGACCAGGCTCAACGGGGTTTGCACCGACTGGTCGGCGGAGTCACCCAGGAAAACCTCGATGACCATCGCTTTTGCGTGACGACCCACGTGCACCGTATTGAGCGATGGCAACCAGCCGGCCGTAGTGCACGGCGCATGCACCACCCAGATCGGCTCGGCCAGCTCGGTGTTCGCGGCAATTCGAATATGAAAACCACGCGTGGCCACCGCGGCCGTCAGGGCCGCAATGCCATCGAGTTCGACCGCATTATCAAATGCCCATGCGTCGTTCTCAAAGGGCGTCGGCGAGATGACCACGCCACCCTGCCGCAACGACCGGGTCAGGCCATAGACCGGAGCGCCGCCGCACAATACCAGGCATTCCTGCGCGGAATCGGGCACCAGACCCTTCAGGGATGTCAGCGCTGTGGTCGGCGCGGCCACGGGCGTCCAGTCACGCTTCAGCAGCGCAGAAATATCGGTATATTTCCACGCTTCCATGCGGCGGGTCGGCAAACCATGCGCCTGAAAATACGTGAAACCGGCAGCACGCAGAGCCGAGCGCCACGACGGCTCGCCGGCGATGCCAGCGTGCAGGTCGGCCTCGCTGAGTCCAGCGGGCAATGTCGGGACAGTCGATGTCATATTAGCCCTTCGCCGACACTTCGCGGACCCAGTCGTAGCCTTCGGCCTCGAGCTTCAGCGCCAGATCGCGACCACCCGAAACGGCAATTTTGCCCGCGTGGAACACGTGCACAAAATCAGGTTCGATGTAATTCAGCAGGCGCTGGTAGTGGGTAATCAGAAGAAACGACGCATCTGGACCGCGCATCGAATTCACGCCGTGCGCGACCGTTTTCAACGAGTCAATATCCAGACCCGAGTCGGTCTCATCGAGCACCGAGAAGCGCGGCCGCAGCAACAGCATCTGCATGATCTCATTGCGCTTCTTTTCGCCGCCCGAAAACCCCGCGTTCACCGGACGCGACAGGAATCCATCACTGAGCTCGACGACGGCTGCCTTCTGCTGAATCAGGGCCTGGAATGCAGCGTTGTCCATCGGGTCAACGCCCTGCGCCTTGCATATCTCGTCGAACGACGCCCGAAGAAACACCTCGTTCGTCACGCCCGGCAGCTCCACAGGGTACTGAAACGCCAGAAAAACGCCTTCACGGGCGCGCTCGAACGGGTCCAGGTCCAGCAGGTTTTTCTTGCGAAAATTGTTCTCGTACCAGATCTCACCGCCCGTTACTTCGTAGTCAGGGTGGCCGGCGATCACTTTCGCGAGCGTGCTCTTGCCCGAGCCGTTCGGCCCCATAATGGCATGCACCTCGCCGGGGCGAATCGTCAGATTCACACCCTTCAGGATCGGTGTGCCATCAATGCTGGCGTGCAGGTCTACAATCTCAATCATGAAATCAGCGGGGGAAATGGGTTTAGCCGACCGAACCCTCAAGCTTCAGCTCGAGCAGTTTGACCGCCTCAACCGAAAATTCGAGCGGCAGCATGCGGAACACTTCGTCACAGAAGCCATGCACCAGCATGCTGATGGCCTTCTCCTGCTCAATGCCACGCGACTGCAGATAAAACAGCTGGTCGGCGCTGATGCGCGAGGTCGAGGCCTCGTGCTCAATGGTCGCCGTGTTATTCTTCACTTCCAGATAAGGAAACGTATTCGCGCTGCACTGGTCGCCTACCAGCATGGAATCGCACTGCGAATAATTCCGGGCATTTTCGGCACGCGGACCAATCTTCACCAGACCGCGGTAGCTGTTATGTGACTGCCCCGCCGAAATCCCCTTGCTGATGATCGTGCTGCGGGTGTTCTTGCCCAGGTGCACCATCTTGGTGCCCGTATCGGCCTGCATGCGGTCGCGCGTCAGCGCAACCGAATAGAACTCGCCCACCGAGTGGTCACCCTTCAGAATACAGCTCGGATATTTCCAGGTTATCGCCGAACCGGCCTCGACCTGTGTCCAGGTAATCTTCGAGTGGTCGCCGGCGCACAGGCCGCGCTTCGTCACAAAGTTGTAAATGCCGCCCTTGCCGTCCTTGTCGCCCGCGTACCAGTTCTGCACGGTGGAGTAATTGATGGTGGCTCCCTTCAGTGCCACCAGCTCAACCACCGCCGCATGCAGCTGATTTTCATCGCGCATGGGGGCTGTACAGCCCTCCAGATAATTAACCCAGGAACCTTCGTCGGCAATCACCAGCGTGCGCTCAAACTGACCGGTATTCTCAGCGTTGATTCGGAAATACGTCGACAGATCCATCGGGCACTTCACGCCCGGTGGAATATAAACGAACGAACCGTCCGAAAACACGGCGGAGTTCAGCGCAGCGAAATAATTATCTGTCACCGGAACCACGGTGCCCAGATACTTCTTCACCAGCTCGGGATACTCGCGAATTGCTTCGGATATCGAACAGAAAATGACGCCCACAGCCGACAGCTTCTCGCGGTGTGTGGTGGCGACCGACACCGAATCGAACACCGCATCCACAGCGACATTCATCAGGCGCTTCTGCTCACTCAGCGGAATACCCAGCTTCTCGAAGGTCTCCAGCAGATCAGGGTCAATCTCGTCCAGGCTCTCGCGCTTCTGTTTCTTCTTCGGCGCCGAGTAATACGACAACGCCTGATAATCGATCTTGTCATACGACAGGTTGGGCCAGTGGCGCGGCTCCTTCATCGCCTGCCACTGACGAAACGCCTTCAGGCGCCACTCCGTCATCCACTCGGGCTCGCCTTTGCGGGCCGAAATGGCCCGCACAGTGCCTTCGTCAAGACCCGGCGGAAGGTCGTCCGTCTCGATGTCGGTGACGAAGCCGTACTTGTATTCGCTCTGAAGCTGATTCTCGAGGACTTCCATGACAACTCGCAGCAGCGGATTCCGACAACCTCAGGACGTCGGACCGTGGACGCAATGTGGACTAATTTGGTCCACAAGGCGCGGAGCGGATAAGGCGAAGAGTCGATGCTGTCAAGGACGGTACGCAGGTCCCAGACACGATTGCCTGCTTCGGCGGGGACTATTCCAGCCAGGCAGGCGACGACGAATCAGGCCTGAGCCATCTTACGAAGCACCGTCTGAAGGATGCCGCCGTTGCGGTAATAGTTCACCTCAACGGGGGTATCGAGGCGCATCTGCGTCGTAAAGCGGATCTCGGTGCCATCAGCCTTCTTCGCGATGACGTCCATGTCCTGACCCGGCTTGACGTCGTTGTTCAGGCCCACGATCGTGAACACCTCGGTGCCGTCCAGACCCAGCGAATCGGCGTCCTGGCCGTTCTTGTAGCACAGCGGCAGAACACCCATGCCCACGAGGTTCGAACGGTGAATACGCTCGAAGCTCTTCGTAATGACCGCCTTCACACCCAGCAGGAACGTTCCCTTGGCCGCCCAGTCGCGCGACGAGCCCGTACCATACTGCTCACCAGCGAGCACGACCAGCGGCACGCCAGCGTCCTGATACTTCATGGACGCGTCGTACACCGACTCCACCTTGCCATCGAGGAAGCACGTCGTCACACCACCTTCGGTGCCCGGAGCCACCTGGTTGCGAATACGTACGTTCGCGAATGTACCGCGCATCATGACTTCATGATTGCCGCGACGTGATCCATAGCTGTTGAAGTCCGCAGGCTCCACACCCTTCGACACCAGATACCTGCCTGCCGGGGTGCTCGCCTTGAACTCACCCGCAGGGCTAATGTGGTCCGTCGTAATCGAGTCACCCAGCTTCAGCAGCACGCGCGCGCCTTCGATGGGCTGAATATCACCCGGCTCCTTGTCCATGTTCTGGAAGAAGGGCGGGTTGCGAACGTAGGTCGACTCGTCCTTCCAGATGAAGTTGTCGCCCTTGATCGCTTCGATCGCGTCCCAGCGAGGCTCGTTGGTCACGTCGGCATACTTGGCGCGGAACAGCTCAGGCGTGATCGCAGCCTTCACGACGGCCTGCACTTCTTCGTCCGACGGCCACACATCGGCCAGGAACACCGGCTTGCCCTCGGCGTTGTACCCCAGCGGTTGTGTCGCCATATCGATGTTCACGGTACCAGCCAGCGCGTAGGCGACCACCAGCGGCGGGCTCGCCAGGAAGTTGGCCTTCACCTTGGAGTGCACGCGACCTTCGAAATTACGGTTACCCGACAGCACCGAAGCCGCCACAAGGTTCCCACTATCGATCGCGTTGCCAATATGGTCGTCAATCGGGCCCGAGTTACCGATGCAGGTCGTGCAACCATAACCCACGACCGAGAAACCAGCCTGGTTCAGC
>Ga0169931_10002151_pt1 | contig 32266 bp, 28 predicted proteins | sample Kivu_15m_20L_FD_129675 | JGI IMG/M metagenome (GOLD analysis project Ga0169931, IMG submission 129675) | Freshwater microbial communities from Lake Kivu, Western Province, Rwanda to study Microbial Dark Matter (Phase II) - Kivu_15m_20L... | ecosystem: Environmental > Aquatic > Freshwater > Lake...
CCTTCCATGTCACAGGTAAGGCCCGCTAAATGAACTGGCATTATAGCTCTTAATCTTTTGCCTGAACTCTTCGTATATAAGGAACCCTCTTTTGCATCAAAGTACTTTTGGATGGCGGATTCTAAAGTATCAACCGACATGTTGTTAAGTACGGGATCAACATCGCACAGAACTGGTTCAGCTCCAAAATAGCCCACTACCTCAATTGTAGCAGTAAACGTGACAGAAGTTGTCAAAACGGCATCGGTGTCTGTTAGACCTATTGCCTCTAAGCAGAGGTGCAAACCAGCAGTAGCAGAACTTACTGCCAACGCCGTTGGGCTTGAGACATATTCAGCAAATTCCAATTCAAATTGCTTTGTCTTGGGACCTGAAGTAACCCACCCAGACCTCAGTACTTGGGCTACTTCTTCGATTGCCTCTTCTGAAATGGAGGGAAGGGCGAAAGGGAGGAATTTTTTTCTCGAGGTCAACATGCCACTCAATAAGACATAAAATAAAATTACTTTGATTCGGTTCTAGAACTAAACAAAGGTTCGGATGGTTTTTTGAAAACATTAGAAAAGGTACTTGCGAAACGGAAAAACAAAGAAAAACTCCTGCCTATGGCAGAGACATTTGCTGAAGTCTTAGAGAGAATTCAGACAATCGATAGAGACATAGCTGAGCTGCATCGCCACAAGTCCCGAATGCCCTCTGATCGATTGTTTTCTACCTCCATCCAATTGTCGTTTGATAAGCAGATCAATTTGCTTTTGGCCGAGAAGAAGCAAATTCTAGACCTTCCTGTAACCGATCTCCCAGCTTGGTTTTTTGCCAATTTAGAAAGCCCTGATTCTGCAACGTCTCCCAAAGCAAGAAGCGTTGCTCTGGCGGGAGACCTTTCTCTTCCAAATCCATCGGAACAAGACGTGCTAAATTTTCTGAGAGAAATCCCAAAGACTGAGATTCACCTCCATCTAGAAGCATGCGTCAATCGACAGACTTTAAAGGCTTTGTATCAGAAAAATGGAGTTACCGTTACAGACCAGGAATTTGAGGAAAAATACAACTTCAAGGATTTGAACGGTTTCATTCAGGTATTTTTCTTTGTGCAAGGATCTGTCAAAGAAGCCACAGATTTGGGTCACTTCATCGATAGTCTCGCAGAATATATGCGATCCAATAACATTATTTATGTGGAAGCTTTTTTCGCTCCTTCTAAGTTCATTCAAAATGGATTAGATTTTGATGAGATGGTTGAGATTTTGATCTCAAGGATTCGACAAATAGAATCCAAAGAAGGGTTGATCATCCGGTTGCTCGTGGATGTGTCTCGTTCGTTTGGTCCCCAAAATGCGATGAACAATCTTGATCGGGTCTTAAAAGTTCGTCAACCAGAAGTAATAGGGATTGGTTTAGGCGGTGCCGAACTGATGGGCCCAGCCAAGGATTATGCCGAAGTTTTTAAAATAGCCAGAGAAAGCGGACTTCGCTGCGTTGCTCACTCTGGGGAGGACGATGGTCCATGGGCGATTTGGGATGCAGTAAAACTATGTCAGGCGGAAAGAATTGGTCATGGAATCTCCGCAATTCAAGATCCTGAATTGGTTCTTTATTTGAAGGAAAATAATATCCCAATAGAGATATGCGTAACTTCAAATGTTTTTACTGGTAAGTATGTTCGAAAGGAAGAGAATCATCCAGTTAGGCACTATTTTGATCAAGGATTGAAATTATGTGTGAATACCGACGATCCCGAAATATTCAATGTGGATTTGAGTTACGAATATTTTAAATTCTATAAATATCTCCACTTTTCGATAAAAGAAATTTTGGAGTTGGTCAGACAAGGTGTAGATGCAACTTTCTATCCAGAAAAAGAAAAACTATGGAAATCCATGCAAGAGAAAATCGAAAAAATCAAAGGGAGATACAATCTAACTTAAGGAATTCCAAGCCTCGCAAAAATTTGTGGAATTCGCTCTAGATAAGGCTCAATTCTGAATATATTATCCAAATCAGCATCATCCAGAATTCCATTGCAACGCGGATCTGCTTTGAGTTTATCTTTCAGGTTAGAATCATGATTTGCCCAGACCTCCATAGCATTTTCTTGAACAATGGCATAGGAATCTTCGCGAGAGAGTTTCCCTTTTTCGATTAAGGCTAAGAGGACTTTTTGAGAATAGAACAATCCTCTAGTGGTATCCATTGTCCTTTTTATATTGGCAGGATAGATATGAAGACCTTTAATAACGAAAATCATTTTATCTAGTATATATTCCAAAGCAATTGTTGCATCTGGAAGAACAATTCTCTCTGCTGAAGAATGAGAAATATCCCTTTCATGCCAAAGTGAAACATTTCCGAAACCTACATTGGTATATGATCGTATAACTCGCGAAATTCCACTTATCCTCTCACAAATAACAGGATTTCGCTTATGTGGCATTGCTGAACTTCCTTTTTGGCCTTTAGCAAAAGGCTCTTCTACCTCTCGACCTTCTGTTTTTTGAAGAAGCCGAATTTCAGTCGCCATTCTATCGAGACTGGAAGCAACAATTCCAAGTACAGAAAGGTACATAGCATGACGATCTCTTGGAATTACTTGGGTTGAAATAGGCTCTACCTCAAGACCCAAAGATTTTAATACAAATTCTTCTAGCTCTAAATCAATGTTAGAGTATGTTCCAACTGCACCTGACAGTTTTCCAAAGGAAATCTCTTTCTTGGCGAATTGCAACCGTTCCAAATTTCTTTGCATCTCTGCATAAAACAATGCGAATTTCAATCCCAAGGTCATTGGTTCCGCATGTATTCCATGGGACCTACCGATGCATGGTAAATCTTTGTATTCGGAAGCCTTCGTTTTGGTGACTTCGATCAATTCCTTGGTTCTTTCGATGATTATTTCCAATGCCTGAATCATTTGAACACAAAGGGCTGTGTCACCCACATCGGAGGAAGTCAAACCATAGTGAACATGTCTTCCCGAGGCTCCGATGTAGGAATTCAAATTGGTCAAAAAAGCGATCACATCGTGATGAACTTTGGATTCGATCTCTAATATCTCAGCTACATTGAAATTTGCTTTTTGGCGAATTTCCTGGAATTCACTTTCACTGATTTCGCCTTTGGAAGCTCGAAACTCACAGGCAAGGATTTCGATTTGTTTCCAAATTTCGAATTTGTTTTCCAAATCCCAAATCTTTGAGATGGCTGCATTGCTATACCGATCGATCATACCTAGCCAATCTTTCTTTATTTTTTAGGATGACAATCGGCTTTTTGGGATTGCCGATTTGCCTAGGAATACTGAATTCTATTGCTATGGACAAAGAATTTAATGGCAAAGTCGCACTAGTAACTGGGGCAGCATCTCCAATAGGCTTGGGAAGAGCTATTTCAAATCGAATAGCTTCACACGGAGCAAACTTGGCTCTCGTAGATTTGGATTCTTCAAAGATAGAACAAGCGGCCAAGGAAATCGAATCTACCTACCATGTTAAATGTTTTGGCTATGCTTGCAATGTAACAAAACTAGAAGATTGCGAATCAACTATTCAATCCATAAAGAATGATTTCGGAAAATTGGACTTTTTAGTAAACAATGCAGGCGTCCTAAAAGACAATTTGTTAATAAGAATGTCGGAATCAGAATTTGATTTGGTGATGGATGTGAATTGCAAAGGCGTATTCTTGATGACCAAGGCAGCTAGTAAGTTAATCCTCAAATCTGAATCTGGAAGAATTGTGAATATTGCAAGTGTTTCAGGACTCACAGGACAGCCAGGCCAGGCAAATTATTCTACTTCCAAAGCAGGAGTAATTGCCTTAACAAAAGTTAGTGCAAGAGAATTTTCCGGAAGAGGAGTACTTGTAAATGCTGTAGCTCCAGGATATGTGCAGACAGAAATGACAGAAACATTGTCCAAAGAGGTTCAACAAAAACTCACCGATCCAGCAATCATCCCACTGAAAAGACCTGCAAAACAAACAGAGGTCGCCGCAGCTGTGAAGTTTTTTCTAAGCGAGGACTCTTCCTACATTACGGGGACTGTTTTGCGGGTGGACGGAGGGGCGGCGATTGGGATGTAGGTTTTTCTGATTTTGTTTCAGTTTTTAATTTTTTCTTAGGATTGCTTTGACCCTTTTGAAATTGGTCATCCGTAACTTGTTCCTTGATAGGTTCTTGTTTGTTGCTAGATTTTTTCGTATCGGAGGCCTTTTCTATATTTTTGGCTGGGACAACCGGCTCCGATACAACAGGCTCCGAAATAATTTTGAGAGGTGGTTGGATTTCATATTCATACCTGATTGTGGAACTCCAATTGCCAGCATAATCTCTACAAGAAGCAAGAAGAACATGTTTTCCAGGTTGGAATAGTATTTCTGGTTCGAATATCTCTACTCTTCCATCTTTTGGAAAGTACTCAGCTTTGCCTCTTACTCCATCTACTACAATATCAAAACCTTCTGGGAGAACACCAGACCCAATATCTACGGCTTTAAGAAGGAGTACAAAGTCCTCTTGTGGGTAGGAATAGCGTTTCATATTTTCATGCAATGATATTGTTGGAGGTGTTTGGTCTGAAAGAACTACGAACAATCCAGTTTTGCGAAGACGTACTTTGAAAAATTGACCCCAAGAGCTAAAACTAGAACCTCTAACTTTTTTGACTCTTCCATCGGGTAGAACCTCATATAAATCAGCTGAATTTATGTCCCTTGATTTAGGAACCTTTACATACAAATCATAACCCAAATTAAAATCTTTAAAATCTGGACCAATTTCATACACGGAAGACAATTGATTCAAACCCTCAGTATTGATTTTGATTTCATCTTTTGCATTGATATCAAAAAATCCTTTTGAAAAAATAGCATTCACAGGAAAAAACAATTCTACTTTTGTATCTTTAGATTTAAAAGTCGTATACCTATCATAATAAACATTATACGATAGCTCTTTGGTTACAACATTTTGATAATCTTCTTTGTCTCTTAAAATAAAAAAACTCGCTACTGATTCAACATTACCAATACCTTTTGCTCGAATTGTAATTTCCTTTGGTTCTCCGTTCTTCAAATTTTCTGAATCAATGATACCCTGTTCTTTTTCTGGTTTAAGAGTCCCAAGTAAATCATTGCCTTCTCTGGCAAATAAAAAGTAAGAGAATGGATCACCTGATGGTTTACTGATGCTACTATCATACATTAATACGCTTTTGCGGGTGTGATTCTTGAGAATTCTGGATAGATCAAAGCCTTGTAAGAGTCTATCTCCCATAAAAAAATCCAATATGTAAACTCCCAATCTACTACGATTGGACTTTTGATGAGTAGCAACTTGAAATCCAATTCTACCCTGAATAAAGAGAGTGGGAGATTCAGAAAGCTCATAACGATTAGGTGCTACTTGAATAAATGGTATGTCTATGCTTTCATTCTTTCCATTAATAAAACTTCTAGAAGATTGAGGGGAAATTCGAAGAGAGTCAAAAATTACTTCTTCTCCTTTCTCGTATCCTAAACCAAAGTGAATCGGGTTGTAATAGATACCATCTCTATAAATTTCTAAGTGCAAATGAGGAGGACCGACTCCAGTATCACCCGAAAAAGCAATAAGCTCTCCTTTTTCCAACGGAACTGGCTCCGCTAAATCTATATCAAAATCAATCCTATCCTTAAACCTTCTTGCTTGCTTAGATTTTAAAATTTGTTTTACGATCTTAGGTGCAAATTTGGAAAGGTGACCATATCTTGAGGTCATCCCATCTTCATGTTGTAAAAAAACAGCATACCCAATGCTCGTCCATTTTCTCTGTACGCGCGTTACCTGCCCTTTTGCAACCGCTAAAATTGGTATTCCGATAAGACCTCCCGTAGAAAAGTCCTGTCCCATATGAAAGTGGTTGGTTCTATATTCCCCAAAAGCACCAGTTATTGTATAAATCCCTTTGACTGGCCAGGCATAAGGTTCTCTCAAGACAAAACCAGGCGGCAAATCTACTCCAAAAATTGGAATCTTACCCAAAGCAATTAAAATGATGAGAAATCTTAACATCTAAGAGAATTAGATCAAATTAGGTCTTCGTTTTTCCTTTAATGCACTCATTGCCTCCAAAAGATTCTCAACGACACCTGGAGATTGAAAAGCCTTGAAAGTAGTTTGTTTGTATAAATCCAACTTTTGAACGAGATCATTATTCAACATTACTTTAGTTTGTTGATAAGCTAAAATAGGAATTTTAGATAAGGATTCTAATTTTTTTAGGGAAAGTTTTCGAAGAGAATCCTTATTTTCTGAAATTTCATCGATCAAACCAATACTCTTGGCTTCTAGACCTTTGAAAGTTTTTCCTTCAAGGCAGACCTCGTTCCAAAACCTTGGTTCTACGCACATTTTAATCTTTTCTGAAAAGCTTCCCGGTAATGGAAGGCCGACATTCACTTCTGTAAATCCTATTCTCCCCTTACCATCTAACATATACTTAAAATCCGAAGCTACCGTAATTACAGCGCCTCCGCCCATCGCATGTCCACTGACTTCAGCTATCAATGGTTTATCAAATTTGACCAACTGCTCAAAAAGAATTACGATTCCACCAACTTCGTCTAGTAGTAAATTTTTAGGAGCATTTAAAAGATTATCAGCATCTAATCCATTGCAAAAAAATTTTTCATTGTTTGATGCAATTATTACACCTCTGTGTTCTGGATCTCTTTGGATTTCATCAAAAATTTTTCCCAACTCCTTCATATTGGATCCAGTGAGTGAGTTTTGATCATTAGTTTGAATGATAATAATCTCACCATGGCCCTTTGAAAGTGTTATCTTTTCTCTTTTGTAGTTCATGCCTTTCCTTCTTCTGATGGAGACTCTTTTTTTGGAGCTGCTTCTTCCACTATCACTGGGTTAGCAATCGGTGCTTCCGGTGATTTCGCATTGGATTCGGGAGTGGGGGTTTGGGGGGAAGCTGCCTGACCTGGAGCAGGTGCCTTCTCCTTCTTGTCTTTGTCCTTTTCCTTTTTACCTTGTTCCTCTACTTTTAAAAAATCTTCAAACTCATTTGGAGCCATAAAAACTTGATAAAGGTCTTCATTTTCCGAAAATTCCACAAAAACGCCCATGTGTCTGCCTGCGATGAAGTACATCTTTTCTTTGTTCGAGAATATTTTCAAAATCCTTTCAAAGATTTGAACATCCTCTTGGTTGATTTCGGGCACACCTCGCAAATCAAAACAAACATATTCTTTTGTTATTGATTTGAGAAAATTGGGAGTAAAAATCTTCCTAAATTCTGGGAATACATACTTTTTGAGATTGGCTCTACATTGAAATATAACTCTACTTGCATTACGTTCTATTACTACGAATGACATAGAGTCTCTGACTTTACTTCCTTCATTAAACTTATGATCGTCGACCAAGCTATTGATCTTATCAAGTAGGCTTGACTTCTCGAATGGCTTGATCATGAAATCAGTAAATCCAAGAGCTTTATGATTAGAGATGAAATTTGGGTCTTCTTTGGGGATCAAGGCTAAAATGGGAATCCCTTGGGTAATGACATCTCTTCGAAGTTCCAAAACAAACTCTAATTCTCTTTTGTCTTTGAATGTCAATCCCATCAAAATGATATCTGGATTTGAGGACTTTACATATTCTTTAACGGTTAAAGAAAACTTGGTGATAATTACTCTTTGACGAAGTCCCATGAAAAAACCCTCAAGCATAGTGCTTGCGGCAACATCATTTTCTATGGCCATAATAAAATGCATGTTAAGTCATTAGGTGGGCCTCCAAAGCCACCCTGTAAATATTTCCGACCTTCTTCTGCTTCTCTGCCAAAATCTTATCGGTCAAAACTTCTTTGATAACTTCCTCAGGTATGGATTGAAGATGTTCAAATTCTTGTCGGTATTCCGTAATTGGCATCTTACTAAAAAGCATATTGGCTTGGTACTGGTAAATTTGATGTTCCATCAAAAAACGAAAAGTATCATAATCTTCTACAGCTTCAGCGGTTATAACAGCTTCTCTGTTATCAGCAAGTCTCTTACAATAGTCAATGAAAGCCAAGTTATCTAAAAATTTGATTTGGTCTTCCTCTATTTTAAATTTAAAGCTAATTGGATCTAACTTAAATTCTTTGATCATGATACCCAGATCTAATACTATTTGGTGGCTTTGGCTTTTGACTCCAAAATCGTCTGCAGCAAAACTCAAGCCTTTTTCATAAAATGAAGTGCAAACTTCTTTTAAAGAATATTCATTTTCATCATATGGTTTCTCAACCAACTCGAATCTTACATTTTCTGGGTTTAAACTTTTGCTTAAAATGAGTTTGTGTAACCTTTCAACTTTTTCTTTATTGGAAAAAGTATCTATTAAAGATTGAGGACTAATATTAAACTTTAAAAGTCCTGGAGCTTTATCGCATGCAGTTATTAGTTTTTCCAAAATCAATAGTTCGATTCTATTGATATCTTGCTCTGGCGGTATATCACTGATTAAATCTTTATAACCGATATAAGCTCCACCTCCAACGAAAACTTCCCCGCCTTTTACTGAAAAAACCTTTTTCTTAGCATTAAAAATTAGTGTAGGTTGGATCATTGCTTCGTGAACTGATCCAGAAATATAAGTATTAGCTTTGTTGTAGTATGTCCAGCTCCATCTAACCAAATTATCATTCAGATTTTTTTCGGAAGATTTGAAAAGTTCATTAAAAATTTCTTCGGAATGAGAGATGAAGTTAGATTGAGTCCTAGATACTCCGAAATTAAAATTGCATTTGCGATTGCGTATGAAGTCTTGCTGGAATTTTCCTACAGAGTTTTCGATATTCGGAAACTTTTCGATATTCCATTCGTAAATGGGAGCAATCCCAACCAATAGGATTTTACTTTTTTCTATATGGTGGAATGCTAAAACTATATCTTCTAAATCTAAACAGTTATAAAAATCAGTCTGTAAAAGCTCTATGAAGTCCTCTTCCTCAATTCCCATAAGGTTCTCAAAGCGAACAAGGAAGAGAGGTTTGCCTCGATTGTTGTCTATAAAAGACTGTTTGAAAAGTTCTCCATCCTTGAGACTTACTGAGAATAAATTAGTGTTGGTTGATCTTTCCAAGGTTTACCTATTGAGACAAAATCCCAGCGGCTGGCTCAAAATTGGAGCTGACGCTTTGGACATCATCATGATTCTCTAAACTATCCAATAGTTTCATAACTTTGTCAGCAATTTCCTGGTCTGAAACTTGCGCTTCTGCCAAAGGCAGGAATTTTATTTCGGATTCTTCCATTTGCAATCCTTGGGCAGAGAGAGCGTTTTGGACAGTTTCGTAGTCTGTGGGCTGCATGGTGATCACAAAAAAGCCTTCTTCCACTTTAATGTCATCGGCTCCCGCCCCGAGGGCTAGTTCAAAAAGGGATTCCTCCGAAATGAGCTCTGTTTTTAACGAAATGACCCCTTTTCTCTCAAAAAGCCTGGAAACAGAGCCTGGATTTCCCAGGGAGCCACCTAACTTAGTCAGAATACTTTTGATTTCGGGTGTGGTGCGGGATTTCTTATCTGTGAGGACCTCAACTAGGATTCCTACTCCTCCCGGAGCATAGCATTCGAAGAGAAACTCTTCATAAACCATGCCTTCTAAGCCCCCAATGCCCTTTTTAATGGCTCGTTCGATGTTGTCTTTTGGCATGTTGGCTGCCTTAGCCTTTGTTATGGCCAATCTCAATCTAGGGTTGGATTCAGGTTCCCCACCTCCTTCTTTGGCTGCCACAGAAATTTCCTTTGCTATTCTGGTAAAAATTGCCCCCCTTTTGGCATCGATAGCTCCTTTTTTCCTTTTGATTGTTGCCCATTTGGAATGACCCGACATAAGAACCTCACATGTCTAGGGTTCCTTTCTCAATACTAAGATCAACAGATTTCCTTTTGTCCTATTTGTTGACGATGCAAGGAAATTGTATGAACTGGGTTTATTCTGAATAGGAAGGCGCGCCATGATTGATTTTTCCCTTACTGACGAACAAAAGCATCTTCGTGACCTAGCAAGAAACTTCGCTAAGAACGAAATGGCGCCAAAGGCTGAGCACCATGACCACACCGGGGAATTTCCGACTGAAATCCTCAAAAAGGCTCATGAGGTAGGGCTTATGAACATGCACATCCCTCAGGAATACGGAGGGAATGAAATGACCATTCTCGACGAATGCATTGCTTCCGAAGAATTATTTGCTGCCTGTTCAGGTATGGCAACGGCGGTGCTAGCAAACAATTTAGCATTAGCACCCGTTATGCTAGGGGCAACCCCTGAAATTATGAAAAAATTTATCCAGCCTATGACGGAAAGGTTTTCCATGGCAGCCTACGCAGTAACCGAACCGGGAGCAGGTTCAGATGTAGCTGGTATCCGAACTTCGGCAAAGAAAGTGGGAGATGACTATGTCATCAATGGTTCCAAGATGTGGATTACCAATGCTGGAGTTGCCGATTGGTTTTTTGTATTGACCAAGACAGATCCTAATGGTGGACACAGAGGTATGTCGGGCTTCATCATTGATGCCAAGACGCCTGGAATCATACTTGGAAAAAAAGAAAAGAACATGGGGCAGAAGTGCTCTGACACAAGAACAGTTACTTTTGAAGAGGTCAAAGTTCACAAATCCCAGATGATCGGTAAGGAAGGGGAGGGTTTCAAAATTGCCATGGGAGCCTTTGATAGAACTCGACCAACTGTCGCGATTGGAGCAGTTGGTGTAGCACGTGCCGCTATGGAACACAGTATAAATTATGCGAATACTAGAAATGCCTTCGGAAAGCCTATCTCTGAAAATCAGGGAATTAGTTTCAATTTGGCTGAAATGGCAAGGGATGTTGAAGCAGGCAGGCTCCTTTGTTGGCAAGCCGCATGGCTCGTGGACAGTGGGTATCGCAACACCTACCAAGCCTCTATAGCGAAGGCTTTTTGTGCTGACATGTGCATGAGAGTTTGCACTGATGCAGTTCAAGTTTTTGGAGGCTATGGATTCAACCAAGAGTATCCGGTAGAAAAACTGATGAGGGATGCCAAAATTTTTCAAATCTATGAAGGTACGTCTCAGATCCAAAGAGTGATCATTTCAAAATTTTTAAATGATGGAAAAGGAATCGAAGGACCTAATGTCTAGCGATCTGTGATATTGTTATTCGATAACTTCGATAGTTTTACATATAACATATATCAGATGCTTTGCGAACTGGACGAAGTTGTCGTAATTCGTAATGATATTCCGCTTGAGCAAATCCAAACTAGAGCATCTTGGAGTGCTCTAGTTCTTTCTCCTGGTCCTGGGTTGCCTGACGGGGCTGGATCCCTCATGCAAGTCTTGGGAGCTTACCAAAATTCCTTACCAATATTAGGAGTTTGCCTAGGACACGAAGCCATAGCCCTATCTCGAGGGGGGCGGTTGTCTCCGTCTCCTACGATATTTCATGGACGGACTTCGGAAGTTTTTCACTCAAACAAAGGAATCTTTTCAGGGCTTCCCAATCCTTTTCGTGCCGTTCGCTACCACTCTTGGCAAGTCGATAGAAAATCACTTCCAGCCTCTCTGGAAATCACTGCCTGGACTGAATCCGGAGAAATTATGGGCCTCCAAGAAAAAAACAATCCCAACCTTTCGGGAGTCCAGTTTCATCCAGAATCTGCCCTAACCGAAGGAGGAATGGACTTGTTGAGAAATTTTTTTAGGTTAGTGACGATTTGAATACTTTTCGGAGGCTAATGGCATATTCTTTTCACTATAGGAATCGTTTTCTATTAGGAATTGTCTTCGCTTTCTTGACAGCTTTGTTAAATGGAATTTCCTTATCTGCTTTAATTCCATTATTCGATTCTTTGGGAACTGAAATGAGCAATCATTTTCAATTTGAGCTGACACTACCCGAAAAAACTATCCTCTACCAAGAAATTCTCTTTGGTGAAGAAATGTTAGATGGACTGGAAAGGGCAAAAAGATATTTGATTTCTTTCAAATTGCAATTCAACTACTATACTAAAGATTTCCATCCAAGAGATGTTGTGTTATTTGTCTGTTTTGCAATTTTTCCGCTTTATTTACTGAAGCTAGTAACTTACCTTGCATCGGTCTATTGCTTAGCAACTGCAGGATATTGGGCAGTTAGGGATTTGAGACAGGATTTATTTAATAAAGTTCAGAGACTTCCCTTAACCTATTTTTACAAAGAAAAAACCGGCCTAATTATGAGCCGAATTATAAATGATGCAGAGATTGTTTCTGCTGTGATTTCAAGTAATTTTAGAGACGCAGTTATAAATTTATTCTATGTAATAACCCACTTATTCATTTTAGTTTATTTGAATTCTGAACTTCTAATGTGGGCGTTGGGAGCAATTCCCGTTGTGATTCTTCCTGTAACATTATTTACCCGTAAGATCTCCCGATCTACAGAAAGATTTCAAGAAAAATTGGCTGATCTCAATGCTCATATTCAAGAGTTTATCTCAGGAATCAAAGTGATTCGGATTTTTCGGGGAGAGGAATTTGAAAAAAATAAATTCATAGAAATCAATCAAAAAGTCTTCAGAAGAACTTTCAAAGGTCAGTTTTATTTGCAATTGGCTCCTTCTCTTGTGGAATTAACATCATCTTTGGTTGTTCTGGGATTCTTTGCTTTGGGAGCTAAGTATATTTTCAGTGGAAAATTTACCCAAGGAGAATTTATGGCATTTTTATTGACTCTCCTTTTTCTCCTTAGGCCTCTTACTCAACTTTCTCAAATGGTGGGTAAAGTGGCTCAAGCTTCCTCCGCCGGGAAACGTATATTTGAGCTTATAGATAGAGATAGCGAATTGCCAGTTTCAGAGAATCAACTAGTAGAATTCAAAGGTCTAAAAGATTCCATAGAGTTTAGAGACATTCAGTTCATGTATCCGGGGACTACAATAGAAGTCCTTAAAAATCTTAATCTTAAAATAAACAAAGGAGAAACAATAGCATTTGTTGGTTCTTCGGGGAGTGGTAAATCTACCCTTATGGATTTGCTACCGAGATTTTTTGAACCAAACGGAGGAGAGATTTTGGTTGATGGCATTCCACTGGAAAATTTCTCAGTTGCCTCGATTCGACGAAGTATTGGTATCGTAACTCAAGATATTTTTCTCTTTCACGGAACTATTGCGGAGAATATATCATACGGAACAAAAGTAACTTCTAGAAAAGAAATAGTTAGCGCAGCTCGTTTAGCAAATGCTCATGACTTTATCCAAACAATGGAAAAAGGATACGATACTGTACTAGGTGTTAGAGGATTAAATTTAAGCGGCGGGCAAAGACAAAGATTAGTTATTGCAAGAGCATTATTAAGGAATCCAGATATTATGATTTTGGATGAAGCAACCAGTGCATTGGATGCAGAATCGGAACATATGGTAAATCGCGCCCTTGAAAGACTTTTCCGAAATAGAACTACATTTGTGATCTCTCATAGATTATCGACAATTCGAAATGTGAAGAAGATCGTAGTCTTAGACCAAGGAATGGTAAAGGAAATCGGAGATCATGACAGCTTGATCGCCAAAGATGGAATTTATAAGAAGCTCTATGATTCGCAATTTGCAGAGACAGAAGGATGAGAAATGTCTAAAGTTCTGATAGTTGATGATAATGATAAGTATGCTACTGTATTACAAAAGTATTTTGAAGATAGATCGATACTTTGTACAAGGGCCCTCAATGCAAAAGAAGGATTGAATCAGTTTCACCAAGATCCAAAAAGTTGGTCTGCTATTGTAACTGATGTGACAATGGAAACTCAAACAAGTGGACTTTGGATGCTGAGGCATATTCACCAATTTGGTTTTCAAGGTGAAAAAATCATAGCCTCAACTGGATTTGATCAAATAGGAGTAATGGCTCTGGGTTATTGGATATTACCTTGGTTTTGCGGTTGCGGATGGATGATTCCAAAAGTTCCTTTAAAAACTGGGAATCTGGAGTGGCATGCGACTCGGTTAATTAATGGGTCAAGTCTTTCGATGCCCTCCTTTTTGACCTAATCTTAGCTTCTACCTTTCTTATTAAATTTTTAAACAAAATCGTGAAGCCAATCGTAACCTTGTAAAATTTTGAATTATCGACCAAAGAATTTTAAGAAAACAGAACCCATTACAATTAGATCTAAACCAAAGTCTTGACTTCAAGGTAATTCCCTGGTTCTATTGGGCGATAGTGCCTGGATTTCCCGTACAGATCTTTTTTTCAATGATTGCTGGGATAGGTCTTGGATTGGTCTTAGGTGATGCAACCAAGCCCTTGGCAGAGATAGGTAAAATCCTTATCCAACTTATAAAGATGATAGCAGTTCCTTTGCTATTTTTTACTATACTAACCAATATAATCAAAAGTGATTTCCAACTCAAGGATGCTAAGAGACTGTTCTTCTTTGCTTTCCTGAACGCGATTGTAGCTTTGGGAATTGGGCTTTTGCTTTCCAATTGGATTGAACCAGGCAAGTATTTAAATTTTAGTCCTGATCCAAATTCCCCGAAAGAAACTCTACCTCTGCAGAAAATAGATTGGTTGCTTACGCTCAAAAGTTATATTCCAACTTCCATAATCTCTCCATTCCAAGACAATTCAGTAATTCCTGCAGTTCTCCTAGCTTTAATTCTTGGGGCTGCGCTAAGAAAAAGTCTTAATTTACCTGAGTTTTCTTCAATACGCTTGTTAAATTACTTGGAATTGGGACTAAAAGCAATTGAACAGGTACTTCTTTGGATTTTAAAACTGATCCCCTTGGCGGTATTTTTTTTAGTAGCTTATGCGGTTGGAAAATAAGGATTTAAGCCATTCCAAGGTCTATTTTTATATGTTCTCGTAGCAATTGTTGGAATGGCATTTCACTCTCTCTTTACCTACCAACTTTGGTTAAAATTGTATGTAAAAATGCCACTGTTTCAATTTTGGAAAGCTGCAATAGAACCAGCTACTCATGCATTTGGGACAAATTCCAGTTTAGCAACACTTCCTTTAACTCTAAAGGCATTAAAAAATCTCAAAGTTTCTGATCGGGCATCATCCTTGGGAGCATGTGTGGGGACGAATCTCAACAATGATGGAATCATTTTGTACGAGGCTATGGCAGTTTTGTTCGTAGCACAAGCACATGGAATTGACTTAAGTGTAGGAGAACAGATCTATGCTGGACTACTGTGTCTTGTAGCTGCTATTGGAGTGGCAGGTATTCCTGAGGCAGGTTTTGTTTCTTTGTCTTTGGTTTTGACAACTGTTGGGATGCCTATGGAGCTACTGCCTCTTCTCCTAACGGTCGATTGGTTTGTAGCTCGAGCTCGATCAACTGCAAATACTCTTAGCGATATGCTAGTTTCGATTTTGATAGATCGATCCTTAGGAAACTCTGGGTCAGACCCAAAAGGTTGATCACAGTATCTACTTCTGGTTTTTTTTGTTCTCTGGGTTGAACAAATTTTGGTGTTTTTTTGCTTTGGTATGACTAATTTTTGTCGAATCCGTTCCACCCAATTCCTTGATTTCTATGATCTCAACTTTGGGTTCAAAAACCCACCCAAGAACGTAGGGATTTCGTGAGCTTGGAACTGTACTTTCTATTTTGAGTTGAAGGTATCTATCTGTTAAAATCTCTTCGTTCATACGAACGGCGTATTCTTTTTTGGTAACATTTACTACCAACCCAATTTCATTCTTTTTGAGGTAAGAAACGGGTGTTGATCTTTCGTTAGGTTCACTTCTAAGAAAATCATTGTCTTCTAAAATCAATGCATATCTTCCAAAAGCTTTTCGTCTTAATAAAAATTCATTTATTTTCTTTAGTAAAGATGGATCTCTAAGCGATTCATTCAAGCGTATCAGAGAAAAAGTAGCAGATAATTTTGGACTTCTACCGATTTCGTCCAAGATTTTTTTAGCTAGTTTTGGATTTTCAATTACAGTTCGTTCCAATATTCTAAGTGCTTCTCTATGGTCATGAATCACCAAACCTTCAATTGCTGCATCAGTGATTTCTTCTTCTTCCGATCCTAAAAATCTTTGGAATAATTCCAAATCTTGAGGAAGATGGTTGTAAGCTAGCCCTCGAATTGCCCCGGCTACTATAATTACATACTCGGAAATTATACCTTGATTCAATATTAGATCTCTTCCTGAGGGATCTTGTGTTTTGCCTAATCCCTCGAAACTCGCGGCAACCACTTCTGGATCTTCAGCTTTAACGCCTGCTTGAAAATATGACAATGATTGTTTATCACCTATGTCTGCAAGGGCTTTGAAGGCTGCTGGTCTTACTTGATATCCATCTTTATCTATGGCATATTGTAGGGTTTTACGCCCTTTTTTAATTCTTCCAAGAGCTAAGGCGGCGGCACTCCTTACTCTGGGAATGGGATGAGAGAGTAAAATCTTCTCTAGGGATTTGAAGTTTCTGAAATATTCAGACTTAAATACATCGACTAGACCTGTTTTGAGCTGTTCTGTGTATTGCCGTTCCTTTTTTTCTTCTTCGGTTAGATTGTCTTCTGGTTCAGGGAGATTAGCCGGTTCTGTGGTTAGAAAATTTTTAGTATTACCTTCAATTTTTTCTTTTTTTGGTTTTTTCTGTATAACTAAAGTTTTTTGTTTCTCTTCTGGAGGAAGGTAGTCCTTCCATTTTTTATTGTCTTCCTTTTTGGGCTGGCTAGACACAATTTCCGTATATTTAGGGATTACGGGATCCGTCTTTGGAGCTTGAACTTCTATCACTTGTGCTGATCTTTGCTTGGTTTCATCTTGAGATCGGGAATCGTTTTGAGAATCTCGAAGGGACTGCAATATTTTGGGAGCAATAGGGATAAATCGAATCAAGTCATTGTTGGCTTTGTCTAGATCCTCGCTCACCTTTCCTAATTTAGGCCCCTCGAAGTCATTGGGAGCAGTGTCTTGCAATTCAATACACTTTCTCTGTAGAGCGTTGAGTCCATCTATTGAGGTTGGTAGTTCTGTTAAAATCACCCCAGCTGCTATTCTTTCTCTTTGGAAATCTTCATTGACTGTTTTTTTTGATTCAATTATGCCTAATGTTTTTTCCGCTAATTCTAAGGTAACAATTGTTTTCTTAGCAGCTAGAAGAAAATCATCATAGACAGGGTTGGAGGTTTTTCGAGGCGCAGTAGTTTGTTGTTTTGAATAAGGATCTAGATCCGAACCTTGGAATTCTTTGAATTTTGGAGATGCATCACTTATGGTATATTTACTAGTTGACCCACAATGGCTGACTAAGAAGGCTAAAAATGCAAAAGAAACTATTTGAATTATGTCTTGACTTGCCTTTGTCATTCTGTAACCTAATGCCATAACTTCTATATCGGAAACCAACCATCAGTAAAATTAGCGGTAACCTCTCTGGTCTCAAGCCAAACCAACTAAAAAAATTAAAATCTCTGTCGGAAAGACGGGTCAAGCCTTCTTCTACAGTTTCCTTAGAGTATTCTCGAGCCTTAGGAGAAGCAGCGCGTGAATTGGGAAGACAAGTCGGCGTTTTGATTGATAGACTTGGTTATGTCCAATACCTTATGGTTGGAGACGATCATTCTTTGGAAATGCCTTCCTTAGCTCGTCTTCGAGTTTCGAATACTAGACTCAGAGGCCTTAGGCTTTTTCATATCCATACAAAAGATGACCCTTTGGACCAAGAAGACTTGATGGATATGGTTCTCAATCGCTTTGACTCTGTTACCGCATGTCAAATCACAAGTGAGGGCCTTCCGAAAGCATTCTTTACTGCATTTTTGAATCCTGATCCCGAAGCGAAGGAAGCTTGGATCATAAAGGGCCGAGAACTACCTGGGCAATTGAGTGATGATTATCTCGAAGAAATCCAATCCTTAGAGGAACAGTTCAGACGTTCTGCTAGCTTCTTAAAAGAATCTAGACCAGAAAATAGAGCATTTTTGGTAGGCTCTTATGACCCAAGAAAGAAGGGAAGATCCCCCGAAAACTCAATAGCCGAATTGAAAGAGCTCTGTAAAACAGCAGGTGTTACTGTAGTTGAAACTACAATCCAAAGAAAACCACCAGATCCATCCACAGTCTTAGGAAAGGGAAAACTCCAAGAAGTTATCATCAAATCTGTTCAAAAAAATGTGGAGCTACTTATCTTTGATTTGGATCTTAGTCCTTCTCAGGCCAAAAAAATATCAGATGCTTCAGACCTCAAAATCATTGATAGAACCCAATTGATTCTAGATATTTTTTCCAAGAATGCCAAATCTAGAGATGGAAAATTGCAAGTTGAGCTCGCCCAGCTCAAATACTTGAAACCTCGACTTTCTGAGTTAGATGACAATATGTCGAGATTAACTGGTGGTATTGGTGGAAGAGGACCAGGAGAAACGAAACTTGAAATTGGAAAAAGACGTGTTGAGGAAAAGATCAATAGATTGGAAAACCAACTTAAAGCTCTCAAACAAAGACGTTCTTTGAATCGTCGATGGAGAAGCAGGAATGAAATTCCAGTAGTTGGTATTGTTGGTTATACGAATGCTGGCAAATCAACCCTGCTGAATGCTCTTACAAATTCTGAAGTCATCGCAGAAGATAAGCTTTTTGCGACATTAGATCCAACAACAAGACGGATTCGTTTTCCCGAAGAAAGGGAAATTATACTTTCTGATACCGTGGGCTTCATTCATGATCTTCCGCCAGATCTGACTCATGCTTTCCGAGCTACCTTAGAAGAATTGGGGGATGCAGATTTGCTACTGCATGTGGTTGATGCTTCTAATCCTTTGTATTCGGAACAAATGGGAGCAGTAGAAAAAATTTTACAAGATTTAGATCTTCAAGCAGTTCCAAGACTAACAGTTTTTAATAAAATTGACTCAATTTCTGATGATGAAGAATTACCTTTCCATGACCAAGATACTATGCTTGTTAGCGCTGAGAAAAAACTAGGTTTAGAATCTCTCCTGGATAGAATTGAATCTATTCTTTGGTCAAAGGTCTTGCAAGAGGGGTAGTGATACTGTATTTTCTTTAATGATATTTACTTTAGCATCGATTACTTCAAGAGCTGCCCTCAGGTTCGCCTCGAGTGCCGAATGAGTTACCAAAATCACCTGGATAGGTTCCTCGGAGGAATCCTGGTGCATACTTGCAATTGATATACTATTCTGACCTAATACGGATGCGATTTCTGCCAAGACTCCTGGTTTGTCTACAGTGGAAAATCTTAGATAAAAGCGTGATTTACCAGTGCCAATCGGAGATACATTACCAGCTTCGAAAGTGTTCCTCTCTCGAGTCCAGTCCCCTCTTCTTTTTGCATAATAGAGGAGATCAGCGATTACAGCAGATGCAGTAGGAAGACTTCCCGCCCCTTTTCCAGTTAAAAGACCCATTCCTGTTTCTATTGTATTGTAAGTAACTGCATTGAGTTCAAGTTGTACGTTTGAGATTGGGTGATTCAAGGAAACTAGCGTTGGACGAACTGAAGCCAGGAATCCACTTTCCATAAATTGGCAACTAGCCAAGAGTTTGATTCTAAATCCCAATTGCTTTGCAAAACGAATGTCTATGGATTGCAATTTGGTAATACCTTCGGTCCAGATGGAAGAAAAGGGAATTTTCCTCTGGAAAGCAAGACTAGCCAAGAGAGAAAGCTTATGTCCCGCGTCTACTCCTTCCACATCAAATGTGGGATCCGCTTCCGCAAATCCCAATTCTTGAGCTTTTGCCAGCGCTCTATGGTAGTCCCAACCCTGGGTTTCCATTTGAGTGAGAATGTAATTTGTCGTTCCGTTGAGGATCCCGGATAGTTTTTCAAAGCGGCAACCAGCCAGACCCGTTCGAAAAGTTCTTATGATAGGAATGGAGCCAGCCACAGCAGCTTCGTATCCCACTTCCAGTTTTTTGTCCCAGGCGAGTTTAAAAATTTCCTCTCCTTTTTCGGAAAGAAGTGCCTTGTTCGCCGTGATAAGGCTGGTGCCTTGCTCAAAGGCTATTTTCGCCAATTCGAAAGGGAAATCAATGCCCCCAGCGAGCTCCAGTACAAAATCGGGTCGGGTTCTATGGAGGAGGTCGGAGGCGTCCGTTGTTACTTCTACGGGATGTCGGACTTTGGAGGGAGTTCGAGTAGCAACCCCAACGAGTTCCAGATCCAGTCCCTCTCGGTCTTTCCAAAGGACTTTATCGCGAAAATAAATGTCTAGGACCCCGCTCCCAACCACTCCTGCGCCGACCAAAGCAAATCTTACGACTGGCATACCTACAGAATCGACTTGGCACAAAGCCCTCTCGCCAAAAAAAAATTACTTCTTCAGGAAATGGGCAAAGTGACAGATAGACTACTAGAGAGTTTTGCTCTGACAGGAAATAGAACTATGGCCGCAAAAAAAACGCCCGCTAAAAAAAAGGCAGCACCAAGTAAGAAAAGTGCTCCTGCCAAAAAGTCTGCCGCCGTTGAACAAATGGAAACGGCAACCGTACAAGAAGTTGCATCTGCACCTTTAGAAGCAAGTGCTTCCCAAACTTCTCCTTCCAAGTCCGTATCAGATGAGAGTAGTGGAACAGGCATCTACATGTTTTTAGTATTAGCTGGTCTAGCTGCATTGGGTTATATTGGATACACCCATTACAAAAAGCAAGCTGCTACTCAAACTACAGTTACCGAGGAAACACCTATTGCCACCACAGTAGAGCAAGAGGCTGCTAAGCCAACTGAGACAGAAAAGGAAGCAGTACCTGCTTCTAACGGAGAAAGTCGCGGTTTTTTGACATCTAATATTGGTCAGTCTCTGACCTTCGAACTAGCACAAGAACACTGCAAAGGTCTGGGAGCAACGATTCCAACTAAGATTCAGCTTTCTGACTTTTATGAGACGGCTCCAAAAGAAGTGAAAAAGTTAACTGTTTGGTCCTCGACTGAACAAAAGAAAGGAAAAAAGAATTTCACCTATTCTTTCAAAGATCACAAATCAGGAAAAGCTGATTTGTCTGCGAAAGTTGATGTTCTTTGTTTTAAGTAGTTTGTTTTAGAGGAGCAAGAATCGCAAGACGGATCTGGGATGCCAGATCCGTCCCGCCAAACATCTTCCCAAATTTGTCTCTTAAGTAAAAGGTGTCCCGAGCCCTTTCTGTTTTTTCATCCGTTTCGATAGTTGCAGAAACTATATCAATTTGGAACTCCATCAAAATCTTCGAAATGTAATAAAGCAAACCTCTTCCCGCGCTGGTTTCCAGATAAAAGCAAGTTTTAGCTTGATCTGGAAGATCAGTGAAAATGAATTCGGGATTCTCTTTGAAAAACATAGCTATGGGAGGCTCTGGGATTTGCAATTTTGCTAAGATATCATCGTAAGCAGTTTGTTGTTTGAAAAGGGAGTCCATTAAGACTGCCAATTGGTAAGCTGCGTTATTGGGATCCGCATCCATACTTTTGAGCAAAAAGGAATCCAAAGTATATTGAACTCCATCCTCCTCCACCGTCCCCAATTCTCCAGATACTATATCTAGCTTAAGAGCATAGATCAGGGTGGCAATTCTATGAAAAGTTCCATATTGAACGGCATCAGTCTTAAGGCTTATCAGAATATTCTGCTTTTCCTTTTTGTATTGAAACGAAATCATAGTGTTACAATCCAAGACTCAATTCTCCTAAAAAATCCATCAAAGGGTTTTTTCTTTTTCCGATAGGATTCTTATGAGAAAAGGGATTTCCCTCATTGCAATAATTGGATTTTTTGGGCTTGGTTTTTTGCAGGTTCAGCACCTTAGATCACAATCCGAGGAAGAACCTGCTTCTTCTACCAAAAAGCCCGTGGTAATTTGGAAAGGAGAGGTGACTGGAATTTACAAAAATAGAGCCAGTATAAAAGTCAAGATTTACCGAAACCAAAAGATTTCGAAGTTAGCTAAAGAGGAATTGGAAGCCTTATTTGCTGAGAGAAAAGAATACCCTGTTTTCCAAAAAGAAACACATATTCAATTGGGAACCTTTGTTTGGAATGAAATTCTTTGGGAAGAAGTTCGTCCAAAAAATGGCAAAGAGACTATTTATGAAATCACCTTACGTGGATTTTATGGAAGAGATCCAAATTTAGGAAAGGGGATGCCAGATATTTCTGTGGATTGTTACATCGCCTCAGTTGTTTCGAAAGACTTTTACATTGAGCCTGGCTCTTTTTTTAAAGGAAGAAGTACCCCCAAAAAGAACCAAGTGATCCATCCAACTGATAAAAAGGAAATGGTACTTGTTCCTAGAGGATTGTTTCTATATGGTCAAGGAACTGATCCGAGTTTGGATAGCTTCAATCCCTATTTCATGCAATTGAAGTTATCGACGATTCCAGAGCTCAGAGCCTATTACATCGACAAATATGAAGTAACAAACCAAGAATACGCACGGTTTCTTGAGAAGACGAATTCACCTAGACCGTCTCATTGGAAAGATGGAAAGTATCCCGAGGGCGAGGAAGATCATCCAGTTCATTCCCTGACTTATAGAGAAGTTGAGTCTTATGCGACATGGGTAGGAAAAAGAGTTCCAACAGAATGGGAATGGGAAAAGGCCGCAAAAGGATCTGGAGTCATCGCATATACCAATAGAGATGAAACTGTGAGTTACGAAATCCAATCTCAAAAATACCCTTTCGGTGACGAATTTGATCCAATGCTTTGCAACACCAAAGAATCAAAAATCGGAAAAACAGTATCCATTTACGAATTGCCAGAAGAGGGGGCTAGCCCTTACGGAGCAATAGGGATGTGCGGCAATGTTTCTGAATGGACTTCATCAACTTACGAAACATACCCTGGTCACTTTTTGAGATCTTTTTCTTTTGGGAAGCAATTCAGAGTTGTTAGGGGAGGATCTTTTGCAGATAACGCAAAACAAGCTACTGTCTATGCCCGAAACTATGGTGGTATTCCAAATTTGCGAGAGGATAGAAGAGCTGGGTTTAGACTGGTTTGGGATCTCTCGGAATGACCACTGGTTGCTTGCCTAATTTTTTACAGATCTGACCTAATTCATACAGTTCAGAGTCATCTAAAACAGCAAATTCTTCTTTAATTCTTTGAACATGAAAAGGAAAGATTTTTTCAATGAAGGACTTACCTAAATCAGTTAGGTGAACCTTTATAAATCTTCTATCATCTGTTTCTCTTACACGAAAGACAAATCCCCTTTTCTCCAAATTATCAATAACTAATGTTATATTCCCGGTTGACTTTAATATTTTGTTGCCCAATTCCTTTTGGCATAGTGGTCCCAAATGGAGCAGGGCTTCTAAAATCCCAAATTGGCTTTCTGTGATTTCCCAGTTTAGAAAATCCTGGCTGAGTCGAGCCGAAATCGATTCAGAAGCTCTTCTTAGTTTGATAAATGCATCCAGTACTTTCACTTCTTTCGGTGCGCCCTGGTGGTGGGATCCCATAGTTTGAACTTAAACTATCTAGCCCTAAAGTGTCAACTGGATTTAGAAAAAGCCTCCCTGATGAGACGAAGGGCTCCTGTGAACCCTAAAACCAGAGAAGCGGCTCCCACCCCTCCCATCAAGGCTCCCCCAATCCCAGGACTGCAGGAGTCGGCCCCAGTGAGGAAGAGATTCTCCACAGGAGTTCGATTTCCTATCCATTCTTGCTGGAACCGGAGCGGAGTACAAGAGAGGCCGTAAATGGATCCTTCCTTGTGTCCCGTAAAATGTTCATTGGTCAATGGAGTCGATAGTTCCGCAAATTCAACTATGTCTCTAAAACCTGGAAATGAATCTTCTATTACATCTAGCATAGATTCTGCGATTTTGTTTTTTAAATCCTCATAATCCTGTCCTCTTTTTTTCCAAGGTTTGTCCTTCCAAGCAGCAAACAGGGAATAATCGGCAAAGGTGATCGCTTCTCCAGTATAGGCTAAGGCATCTGGATTTTTCAAAGAAGGAAATGAAAGATAAATCATAGGTGGTTTACCTTGTATCAATTCATTTCTTTTTTCAAATAATGCATCATGATCATAATCAGGATATATCCAATAGTTTTCTCCTTTAAAACCTAATTCCCTTGGATCTTTAGAGAAACCAATATACAAAGTGATAGAAGTAGTTCCTTGGTGACTTAATTCTTCGAGAGGCTTGCGGAAAGGTTCAGAATATTTTGGTGGCAATAGTTTTGTATAAGTAGTATGAGAACCTGCATCTGAGATAATCTGAGAAGCATAGAATTCTTTATTCTCGATTTCCTTGCCTTTTTTAAAGGCAACTCGAACTCCAATTGCTTTGTCATTCTCTAAAATTATTCCAGTTACTTCATGATTGATCTCAATTTTACCACCTTTAGATTCAATGATCGGCTCTATAGCTTCTGCAATTTTCCCAGAGGATCCAATGGGAAAATAACCTCCTTCAAAATAATGAGCAACAATCAAACAATGAATTGCAAAAGCGGACTGTGATGGCGGCAAACCGTAGTCTCCCCATTGGGAACAAAGAAGAGCCTTGAGTTTATAATTACTGAAGTTTCGATCTAAGTATTCTTTGGTTGTGATCTCTGCGTAACCATCACCTTTGAATTTTAACAAGTGTGCTGCCTTAGAGAATACAGAGGGCATGGCTTTCAAAGTAAAGTGCCTAGATATCCATTGGTTCATGATCTGGACATCTTCAAAATACTTTTCCAATGATTTTCTTTCCTCAGGAAACAATTCAATTAAATCATTCAAGTAGCGTAACTTGTCTCCATAAACGGAAAACTGCAAGTCCGGGTAATGAAACTTCTCGAAAGGCTCTGGCATTTTTTGCCATTTGACTTTTGAATCAGTTATTGTATCAAAAAGCTGTCTGAGTATGGAGCCCTCTCCCAAACCTCCAATGTAATGAACTCCTACATCCCATTCGAAAGACCCCTTCCTTCGGAAGGTATGAGTAAACCCACCAATTTTAAAATGCCTCTCCAAAATTAGAATTTTCTTATTCCCTACTTGTGCCAGCAAGGAACCCGCAGCTAAACTTCCGATCCCCGAACCAATTAGGATGACATCATAATCTTCTCTTATCATTGGAATTTAGACTCAATTGTAAAATCTATACTAAGTGTTTCTCCGGCTTTTAGTGTTACTATTGCAGAACTTCGCTGTGCTGATTCTTTTTGAAAAGCAATAGATGATTTTATAACTTTCGATTCTCCAGGGTGATTGATCATATATCTAACTTGTATTTCCTCTTTTTTCTTATTTTTGAAATCAACTCGGTAAGAAGCTCTCTCCCCCTTTCCTTTTTGGAAATTTTCAAGTTGGGTTCTCCTATTAATCGCTACAACATCAAATGCTTGACCAACTTTGATTCTCACTTCTTCTTTGTCAGGTGTATGATCGATGGAATCTTCTCCAAGGAGTTGTTGCCTCCCTCTGCTATCAGACAAAAAGACCCGAAAGATTCCAGCGGGTAAAGGTCTACCCAAACCAGACATTTCGTTATTCAAAAAAGAATAGTGGATGGTAGCGTTATTGTATTGGTTATCCCCCTCTTCTCTCCATGGCAAATTTTCAAAAGAGTAAAGTTTTTTAACTGGAATCGATTCAGAAGTGAATAACCTTATCTGCTTAGTCTGATTGCTTCCCAAATCTGTTGGAAAGTCCAGAGTGTAAAGATAGAATTCGGAAATGTTTTCTTGTTGGAAAGCCGAGTCCGCCATTGGCATAAATTCTTTTCTCGAAACTTGTATTCCCAAATTTTCTCTTTGTCTCACGAAATTGATCTTACCTGCTATTAGTTGGAGGTTTGCATTTTCAAATCTAGCTCCAGAAGTATTAGCTATTGTCACCCAAGTTTGGAGTGATCCTATTTTTTCTTGGGAATCTAGTCGCAAAATATAATCAGCATTCCAAGACATTCCATTGGTTTGGTAAGCAACGTCTACGGTCTGGGATCCCTCCCTTTCATTCAATACTTTCCAAACCAAAGTAGGTTTGGTGTACAGGTTATCTGGCATTTCGGGGACTTCAATTCTACCATCTAAATCTAATGCTATTGTTTCTCCGATTTGGAAAACGCGTCCTTCTGCATTTGATAGTAATTTTGCTCGTATGGGGGTTTCATTGCTTTGGGCACTGGTTTTACGAAAAATGGTGAGTTCTTTGCCCAAATACTTGTCTAAAATCTTTTGGGATGAAACTAGATCATATTCATAATTTTGTTCGATTATTTGTAATTTGTTCGCATTACTGCCACTAACTTGAACAGTTTCTGGCTTAATTAGAGCAGGAACATCCTCCCACCAAACTGTCAATTTCCCCTTATTCCAATTGACTTTTCGGGTTTCCCGAACCAAACCAACCCCCTGGTTATAAATCGTAATTCCAACTTTATCTCTATCCTGGGAGTTGCTTTTGTTGAATGCGTCCTCTGCATAGGATAGATCAGCAAAAATTATCAAAAGTAAGGTGGAATACAGCCGTTTCATAAATCAACGATACTTAAGAAACAAGAGTCTGCAAAGAAAAAAATCTATACCTCTTATAGAAGTCTTGGCACCTTGCCCGAAGAGGGAAGTATGAGAAATGATGTAAAGATTGGAGTCATCGGTGGAACTGGACTTTATTCTGTAGATGGATTGGAAATGCTCGAAGAAATACATCCTGAGACTCCTTGGGGTAAGCCAAGTGATTCTATAGCAATTGGCAAACTCAAAAATAAAATCATAGCCTTTTTACCTAGACACGGTAGAGGACATTTCCTCAATCCATCGGAAGTTCCTTCACTTGCCAATATTGCAGCCCTAAAGTCATTAGGTGTTGAAGAAATAGTTGCATTTAGTTCTGTAGGAAGCTTGAGGCAAGAGATTGCTCCTCTCGACTTTGTTATTCCCGGCCAAATCATTGACAGAACAAAGACAAGACAGGCTACATATTTCGAGAATGGCGTTGTAGCTCACGCCCCATTCGCTGATCCATTTTCTTCGATTTTGGCAAACAAAATCCAAAATAGTGCCGACACAATTGGACTAAAACTTCACAAAAACAAGACTCTAGTATGCATGGAGGGGCCACTTTTCTCCACTAGAGCTGAGTCCCATTTGTATCGATCTTGGGGAGCTGATATCATCAATATGACCGTACTCCCAGAAGCGAAGCTGGCTAGAGAAGCTGAAATACAGTATCAAATGGTTTGTATGTCAACTGATTATGATTGTTGGAAAGAGGATGAGGAACACGTAACTGTAGAGATGGTGATCCAAAACCTTTCTAAGAACGCAGAGACGGCAAAGAAGCTACTAGTCTCTTTGCTGGACCACCTTGGCAATGGAGAGAAGAACCAATTGAAAGGAAGCACTAAGTTTTCTCTAATTACCGATCCCTCTAAAAGGAATCCAGTTCAAGTGAAAAAGCTTCAGTTTCTTTTTCCGGACTACTTTTGAAATTGGAATTCTGAATTAAATTTTCTTAAAAAGTATTGAAAACACATTTTAAGGGAAATTGTATCTAAGACGGATTATTTTCTTTAACTCCATCCACTATCTCAATTGGTAAAAAGGAACATTCAGTCCGAAACTGGTTGAAGTAATCAGGTGCAATCCTATTAAATACTTCTTTGGCGACTCCCTTGCTCGCAAGAACCAGAACACAGCCTCCAAAGCCTCCTCCCATCATTCTTGCCCCTGAGACTCCCAACTCTAAACTCTTTTCTACTAAGTAATCCGTCTCTGGACAGGATACTTCAAATTCCTGAGAGAGGGACCAATGGGTTTGAGTCAGGAGTTTCCCCGCATTTGTAAAGTTTTTTGAAGCTAGTGCAGAAGCAAAAGCTAGAGTTCTTTCTCTCTCACTAGTCACATGTCTAACTCTTCGTTTGATTTGTAAGGGTAGGTCAGGCCAATCGGTTTCCTGTGATGAAGCCGAATAAAGATTTAGTAGATCTGGGTATTTTTTTCGGAAAACAAAAACCGCCTCTTCGCATTCTTGGCGCCTTAGGTTGTATTGTCCATCATTGAGTTTGTGCTTAACATTTGAGTTGATCAAAGAAAATTCAAAATTCTCTAAGTCAAAAGCGATGTATTGGAAATCGAGGGTATTGGTATCCAATGAGATGCAATGGTTTTTTTTACCCATTGCGATGGCAAATTGGTCCATAATCCCACAGTTGGTTCCTGCAAAATTTTTTTCGGCAGCCTGACCTACCAGGGCAAGTTCGATTCGATCCAATCCAAAACCCAGAATTTCGTTGATTCCAAATCCAATTGCCATTTCGTAAGCCGCTGAGCTGGAGAGTCCCGCCCCTTGCGGAATATTTCCATAAACCTGAAATCGCATGCCAGGGATTGAATAACCTTTTTTCTGGAATTCCGCAATGACCCCTAAGGGATATAAGGTCCATTCTGGGAATTCTTTCCGAGGATTTTTCAGATTTTCGCAGGGAAGTTGAAACCCAAAAGAGCCATTCACAGAATAGAACTCCCAGACGTTCTCCGAATGGGGTAGGATCTCAACTTCTATGTAGCAACCAATGGCAGCAGGAAGAACTTTCCCCCCTACATAATCCACGTGCTCTCCAATTAAGTTGATCCTTCCTGGTGCTAAAAACTTCCTTGGATCCAAAAGGCTTCTCCCCGATCCTTCCAAAATTTCTTTACATTTCTGGGATTTCATCTTATTTTTTCCCAATGTCTCAGCTAACATTTCAATCTCGTTTTTTGAATGGTTTCGTTTCCCAAAAAGAGCTCGAAAGAGAGCAAGAACTGGCCATCCAGTCTCAAAAAACTCTCCTTTCCAAGACTGGTCCTGGTAGAGAATTCTTGGGATGGTTGGATTTGCCCCAACGTTCGCAATCCAATGACTTGCAATCCATTCGAGAAGCCGCAGAGAGTCTTCAGGATCTTGCACCTTATTTGGTAGTAGTTGGGATAGGTGGTTCTTATTTGGGTGCTAAAGCAATCATAGATGCCTTGGCAAGTCCATTCATGCCATATGAAGACCAGAAAAAAAAGATGAAGATTCTATATGCAGGTCATCATCTCGATGCTGATTACCATGCCAAGCTTCTAGCCTTTTTGGAATCTAGAGATTTTTGCGTGAATGTAATTTCTAAATCAGGCACAACGACTGAGCCAGCGATAGCTTTTCGGTTGTTACTCTCTTTATTGGAGAGAAAGTACGGAAAGGACGGCATGAGAAAACGAGTTGTGGCGACTACTGATTCAAGCAAAGGTGCTCTTCGAAAGCTTTCCACAGATTATGGATTCCAAACATTTGTAATTCCCGATGATGTAGGCGGCAGATTTAGTGTTCTAACACCAGTTGGGTTACTTCCTATTGCTTGTTCTGGAAAGTCAATTCATGGATTGATCGATGGAGCAGTGGCAATTTCAACTACTTTCCAACAGGAAGAATCAAACCTAGCGGTCCAGTATGCAGCTGCCCGAAATGCCATTTACAAAAAGGGGAAAAAAATTGAAGTTTTAGTCAATTACAACCCTGCCTTACAATACTTAACGGAATGGTGGAAACAGCTTTTTGGAGAAAGCGAAGGTAAAGAGAAGAAAGGTATCTTTCCTGCAGGAGTGAATTTTACATCGGATTTGCATTCAATGGGTCAATACCTTCAAGACGGAGAAAGACATCTATTCGAGACAGTATTATCTATACAAAAACCAATTTTGGATTTGTATATGACACAAAGGGAGGATGATATTGATGGATTGAATTATCTTGCAGGCAAAAAATTATCAGAAGTGAATCACTTTGCCAAGAGTGGGACATTGGTAGCTCATTATGATGGAGGAGTTCCGATTTTAGAAATAGGGTTGGAAAGCTTAGATGAAAAGAACTTAGGTGCATTGGTGTATTTTTTTGAATATGCTTGTGGGATAAGTGGTTATATGTTAGGTGTAAATCCATTTGATCAGCCAGGTGTGGAAGACTATAAAAATAACATGTTTGCATTATTAGGTAAAAGAGGTTTTGAAGCCAAAAAATCGGAAATTGAATCCAAACTCACTAAGCTTTGAGACCATTGAATTCCAAGAAGCTGAGCAGTGAGTTTTTTTCTTCATTGAAAATACTTTGGTTCATCCAATGCTCATAAAATTTTTGGTCCCCTAAGTCTAAGACTTTACCAGGAAAAATTTCACCTGTGAGTGCGCCTTTTCCAGCCAATTCCTTGAATAGATCGCTAAGATCATAATATTGATTTGGTGTCAAATCAATAAGCGCATTTGGATCAAGCAAGGAGAGTCCAATATAAAAAAGACTCCCTTTACCAAAAACTACATGATTGTCAACTAAACTTAGTCCAGTGTAGTTGTAGCTCTCGGGGTTAGGTAATAGATAAAGATGACAAAGCGATCCTTGGGGAAGCCTGGATATTGGCAAAAAATCTTCTCTTGGGAAATAAAGCATGTCTGGATTGATCAAAAACTGAGGAGAATGGCTTGGGTATCTTGTAATTCCAGCTTTTATTCCTCCACCTGTTCCGAGTATTTTATCTTTTTCTTCGGAAACACAAATTTCCATGTCTTTGAAATTTGAAATATGATTGATGATCTTTTCTGATTGGTAATGAACATTTATTATACCTTTTTGGAACCCCCATTTTTTTAAAAGATACAAAGTATAATCTAAAAATCTAACTCCATCTATTTTAAGTAATGGTTTAGGCGTACTTTCCGTCCAGAAGCCCATCCGTTTACCAAATCCTGCAGCTAAGATAAAAAAAGAATTCATTTTGATCGAAATTCAGATACTTTTCGTAAATCATTTTGCAATTCACAGACAAAAACGAAAAGGAAATCAGGAAAAAGTCCCAGCTGAATAATTTCTTCTATATTACCTAAGCAGTTCCAAATACTGGTTGCGAACTTCCATTTTTGATAATCCACAATCATTCTGAAATAAGTACCTAAAGCTTTGAAGGATCTTTGCAAAGCTTGCAGATAATATGTCTCTTTGAACTTGTAATCAGAACCTTGAGATTTTGACATGAACTCTGCTAGCATCTGAACTCTAAATTCTCTAGGTAGAGGATAGTATGCATCGTAGAGTAAACTAGCTAAATCATACTGCGGACATCCCATTCTAGCATCTTGAAAGTCTATCAATACAGGTTGATCTTCCGAATCTCTTAAAATATTCCTGCAATGAAAGTCTCTGTGGCAAAAAACTTGCTTTGGATACCTATCTAAAATTTTACATACTACATCAAAAAATTCCGTCATTTCTGGAGGAATAGACGTTTTCAAAGAAAAATACTTTTTAAAAGCTTCAAATTTCTCAAGTGTCAAATCAACTTCCCATTTTAGCTTTTCGTAATCGAAACTTCTTGAAGATACAAAAGAAGGAGGATCAAGATTTTGGAACTGTATTAAGATTTCAATGAGTTGAGGTATCCTCTTTTTGTACTCTTCTAACTCTAAATTTGAAAAATCTTCAGATCCTATATAAGATTGATACAAACAAGCTGAATCGGAGTCTATGGATAATATTCTCGATGCCCTTATTCCAACTTCTTCAAAAAATTGTGAAATTTCTACAAATTCCTGATTTACTTCTTGATCTACACACAAAACTTCTTTTCTATCTTTTTCTCTTAAAAGATAATATTTTCTCGTACTAGCCTCTTCTTGTAAAAATTTGATTTCATCTAAAGAATGAAATCGCTTCTTTATGCTCTCTCGAATCCTAGGTTCAAAATCATTTAAATTCATTCAATACTATCAAAAATAAGATTAAATTTGGTTCCAAGACCTAACTGAGTTTCAATTTTGATCTCTATATTGTTATTTTCTGAAATTTGTTTGACAACAAATAACCCAAGACCTGTTCCTTTACCTAATTCTTTTGTTGTAAAATAGGGTTCAAAAATTTGATTCAGTGTCTCTTCACTCATGCCTATTCCATCATCAGCTATACTCATACAAATTTTATTTCTTTTTTTTAAAACACTTATTTCAATTTGACCATGATTATTAGTTGCATCACCTGCATTTATCAATAGATTGGAAAGTAATAAAGAAAATTGATCTTGATCTATCGAAATTTTCGAATTCTCGCATTCTTTATTAAAAATGAGTCGGCAATATTTCAATTTCGTAGTAGTTTGAAATATCTCTAACACAGATTCTATCGCATTTTGAATAATGATCGAAGATTTATCAGAAGCCTTGAGCCGATGTGCTTTTCCCAAATGCAATAGATTAGAAGTGAGGGATTGTAATTTGTTTGCTTGACCTAGAGATATCTTGAGTGCCTTGTCTTTGATCGAAATTTCTGCTTCAG
>Ga0169931_10002152_pt1 | contig 32264 bp, 23 predicted proteins | sample Kivu_15m_20L_FD_129675 | JGI IMG/M metagenome (GOLD analysis project Ga0169931, IMG submission 129675) | Freshwater microbial communities from Lake Kivu, Western Province, Rwanda to study Microbial Dark Matter (Phase II) - Kivu_15m_20L... | ecosystem: Environmental > Aquatic > Freshwater > Lake...
CAGGCTCCCGGAGAAGACCCGTCCGGTGGGAACACGCACTCAGCTTGCGCGCCACATGCGTTGGCCGACACGCACGCAGCGCCTGAGTCCAGGAGTTGGGCGCAACGTTGCGCCTCCGTGTCACACCACAAACCGGGTTCACAGAGATCATCGAGGAAACCACAGTCGCCGCCTTCCGGCAGCTTCGGCCTGCACACGCTGGGAAAATCGCGCGCGTCACAACCCAGACCAGCCGCACACTCCGACGTCGCGTTACAGGTCTCCCCTTGCAGCGCGAGGTCGCCGCACCGCTGCGTGGCAGCGTCGCACAGCAGCCCGCTGGCGCACTGCCCAAACAGGCAGACCTCATCGCGCCCCGGCAAAGAAGCACATGTGCCCGCGTTGCAAACCGAGCCTGCCTGACATGTCTGAAATGGCGTACAGGGCTCGCCCTGTAGAACTTCAGGCCGACAGACCGGCAGATCGTTGACGATCTCACAGGCCAGACCGGGCGCACATTCACCCGAAAAGCAAGGCTCATCCAGCTCTGCGAGGGGAGCGCATATGCGCGCCGAGGAGAGCAGGCATGTCGCGTCACGACCGCACTGCGGAGACTCGGTACAGGCCGCGCCAATCGCAGGCGCGGGCGCACAAAGCCCGTCCGTACATGCCAGACCCGCCTGGCACTCCTGATTCAACGAGCACGCCTCGCCCTCGGCTCGCTCGGGTGTGCCTCTCTCACTACCGCATACACCCGCATTGCAGAACAGGTCATTCGCGCACCGTCCCAACAGACACGGCTGACCTTCAGACGGCAGTGGTGCACACGTACGATCTTCCAGACATACCCCCGACAGCGCGCCACACGAGGCGCCAGTGTTGAGAGCGGCGCAGCGACCACCCACGGGTGCTGCATCCTGAAACATCCGGGCGCAGGCCGGCGAAAAAGGCGTGTCAAAGGGGTCTGCGCAACCAGAAACAGCAGCTGCATAGTCCGCTACACAACGCTCCGCCTCGGACGAATCAAAGGTAAGTCGCCCCAACGTCACGCCGGAAATGAAACCCGCGAACGCGCGTTCGCATCCCTGACGTTGCGCCGTCAGACAGGCTTCGGGCTCGGCCCCTTCATTGGGACACTCACAGGACGCGACCTCGTCGCAGTGCGTCTGCGCCAGCGCCCCACAAAAACCTTCCAGCGGCAACGCGTCGACGACATCATCTGCCTGCCCGTCACTCTGTAGATCGGCCGCTGCGTCCGTGGCGTCAGCGTCGGTCGCATCATCGCCGGTGTCGGCATCGTTGGCTGCGGCGTCTGAATTCGCATCAACGCTAGCTCCTGTGTCCGCGCCCGGTGAGCGAGCTTCATCGTCCTGGCAGGCGCTATTCAACACCAACAGGCCCATACAGACACCCAGCGACATGATTCTCAACAACATGACAGCAAACTCCTGGCCCTGGGCAGGGCAGCGGTTCACGCCCAACAACCTCGTTGATTCCGCGTGAGCGCCGCGCAGCGACGTCTCCTACGAACCGCTCTCCCTCGTGGTGGAAACAACATCGCCACGACGCGCGTGTCAACTGCTGAGCCCTCACGGGTGGTCACTGGCTGCCCCACTGCCGGAGGGCGCACGTGCCGCAAGCCGGGCTGGCCACGGGTGCTCCGGGTAAATCAGGTGCACCCGGCAGCGACGCTCCGGCAACGGCGCCAGCGGCTCGATTGTGAAGCGCTCGAAGATGGCGTCCAGCACGCACCCAAAGAGTCGCTCGTTGAACGCTTCGGCGACACAGCGAAACTCACCCAACCCGAAGAGCCCTTCCCGACCGTGTGTCTCCAGCCATCGATCGGGAAGCCAACGCTCTGCCTCTGGCCAGCGCTCAGGCTGCCGGTTTCGCTCCCATGGAAAAACACCCACGACCTGTCCGGCTTGCAACGCATACGCGCAGCCGCCACTCTCAATTGTGACCGGCTCGCGGAGTGACCGGACAAGCGAGCCCACCGGCCACAACCGCGTCGTCTCCAGAAAAGCGTGCGCCCAGCGCTGCTCGCGTCGAGTTGACGTCTCGGCCATGACGGTGCTGGCCCATCGTTCGTGGGTCACGACATCGGCAAAAGTCCATGCACCGTAGGAACCCGGGTAGATCGTGGCATTCCAGAGCAGAAAGAGCAGCATCCATGGCTGATCATCCGCCTGCACGGGCAGCTCCGGGTCCTTCAGCAGATGGTGCAGACCCACGGCTTCGGGCGAATGCGCGTGACGCGCAATCACGTCTCGAAGCGGCGCTTCGATTTCCCGAGTGGCCTTGTATTCTGGCATGAGGCGCGAGAGCGGGGTGGAGGCCAGCGTCGCGCGCGTGACATCAATCCCGTCGTGAATGTCACGTAGCAGGTCCAGACACGGCGTGCGCAGCTCATTCCACAAGGCGTCACCCATTATGGCAGCCGCTGCCGTATCCGCGAAAATACGGGCGATCGGCCCCAGCACATCGGTTACTTCGGGCGTAGAAGGCCAGCTACGGTCGATGGCTGCATGCGCCAGTGAACGGAACGCATCGCGCTCCATGGCACGGCGCACACAGCCCGAAAGGATGGAGCGCCCTGTCAGCATCAGCTGTTGAAGGCTGTCGTGGTCAGACGCCGCCCGCGGAAACCAGAAGCCGATGCTGGGCACGTTCGCCATGACCGGTCCCATCTGGGCAACCGACGCCGGAAGCTCCAACACGGCCTCAAAGGCGTCCTGCCCCAGATAAATCAGATCGAATCGGGTGGGGATTGGAATACGAATGGCCTCGCCTTGCGCCGCTTTCGCCCGCTCGACGAGCCCTATGGGATCGAGAATGACCTGCTTGAGCAAGGCTGCATCACCCAGAATCGGTACGCGCAACCAACCTCGCCGCACGTTCGCGAGAGACCCCCGAGGACAGCTCGCAGGCGGCACACGGTCAGGTTGCGTTTCGGTTCTTGCCTCCCGCACAAGCTCATGCAGCCGCTCGCTGCAACGCCCACACCCTCCGGCGATCCCAAGTCGCTGGGCAACCTGCTCGGGCGACTCAACACCACCAAGGGCGGTGCGACGGATGTCAGGACCGCTCACTCCCCGACACACACAGACGAGCTCATCGAAGGTACCGCCCGATACCAGCTCTCCGCGCCGCGCAAATCGCTCGCGAGCACGGTCGTCTATGCTCTCACCCTCCAGCAGGCACGTCACCGCAGTACCAAGTCGTGGCCACATGCCATCGATGACGATCTCTACCGGAACGCCCTGCTTCAAGCCCAATGACCGCTTCGAGGTGCCCACCTCGGCATGCAACCACTCGTCGGCAGTCGGCTGGTCACCCCGCCATACCCTCAGTCGGCCTGTTGACTCGTGTTCGACCGACAATCGGCGTTCCGACAGACCCTTGGCAGGGCATGCGGTATGCTCAGCGGCGGCGCACTGCAGCGGCGCGATCTCATACAGGATGCGCTGCCGCTCCAGCTGTGCGCGCAGTTCGGGCGTTTGTCGGTACCATCGCAGGAACTCGTCCGCCTCCATCCGGCTTACTTCGACCTCTGTCGCAGCCTGCAATGTCGCTGCGCGTGCCTCCCGATGCAACACCGCCAGCTCACCCAGCACCGAACCGGGCCCAAACTGGCCCAGACGTCTGGCGTCCCGAAAGGCATCCACATACCCGTCATGCAACAGCAACACATGCGTGGAAGCTTCACCCTCGGCGAGCAGAATGGTGCCAGCTTCGGCTGTGAAACGGTGACTTTCCATCGGGTCAGGTAAGGCGATCACTCAACCCTCCATCGAATGTGCGCGCAAACAGACCCGCCCATCACATGGGGGGCGAAACATGCGAATGCCTTGAACCCGTCTTCCGTCATATGGCGGGGCCGGTTTACGGACAGAGCAGACCCAACGGCGTTGCTCTTCTTGTGTTCATGCGTGTGGGAGATGAACTACACGCTTCAGGCATGCAGCTCAAGGGGCGCTCTCGGTTTGTCCTTATCTGTCCGCTGGAGTCAGGCACGCAACAATCAGCGCCTGCTGCAACGGGCTGAGCCTCCCGACCCCTGGGCGCCGGTGAACTGAACCATCGCATCCGACTCATTCCACCAACGCGACGTGGTCGCGCCGTCCGGTCAGGTGTTCGTTCGAACACGACCGTGCATCCATCAACCGCCTGCCTGGTTCCGGATGGACGCAACAACGACCGAGGCACAAATCATCGTGCCTCCTTCGGGCGATGACCGAACCTGCAAATCGCCCCCGAACAGCTGCATACGGTCACGCATGTTACGCAGACCTGCGCCTCCGGCGGCCTGGTCAGGGTCAAAGCCCACCCCGTCATCCCCGATCTGCAGACTCCAGTGTCGTTCCTGTTTCACCAGACGCACGCTCACCTCGGTGGCACGTGCATGGCGTTGCACATTCGTCAGCGCCTCCTGAGCCACGCGCAACATGGCCGCAGCGACGTCATCGGGAGGCATAAAGCTGCGATCAATCGAAGCCGAGACCAGAATACCCGTTCGACGTTCAAAGCGGTCCAGTAACGCTTCCAACGCCCCCGAAAGCCCTTCCTGCAGGTCCAGAGGAAGCAAATCCTGTATCACATGGCGCAACTCCTGAGACGCACACTCGATGGCCTCAACCAGCTCTTCTGCCGTGGCGTCCGGGATGGTGCCCGCCGTGCGCGCATTCGTGACATCGATCCGCAGCGCCGTCAGCCATTGACCTACGCCGTCGTGCACGTCTCGCGCGATGCGCTCGCGCTCGCGCTCCTGAATATCGAGCACCCTACCCGATAACTCACGCACCTGCACAACAGCCTCATCCACCCGGTTCTGCAGATCACGGTTCGCCACACGAAGCTCTTCTCGCGCCCCGCGCAGCCCTTCCGTCACATCCTGAATCTGCGCTGCCTGACGGCGAACCACGCGCGTTGGCACCACGTGCAACAGCATCGCCAACAGTACGCCAACGGCACCCGACACCAGGCCCAGCCCGACGCTGGTCCGCAGCAGCTCGCCCATCGAAACCCGCGCGCGTACCGCTCCCACAGGGCTGCCGAGAGCCACAACAGGCACCACCGACGAGACAGAGCTGGCGCCTGGCCGAGGTGACGCTGAATAAATGGGAGTCCCTGTGCAGTCCGTAATGTCGATTGCAATCGACCGACCCCGAAGATCGGTCGTGTCCGCGATGTCGATAATCTTGCGACTGTTGTACCTCCACAGACCCGGCTGCCGAACCGCCAGTTCGCTCAGTCGACCGCCCACCTCGCTGGCCACCAGCTCACTCTCCAGCAGCAGCCGTTGCCGGCCCTGCGCATAGAAAAGGCCCGGCGGAAGCAGCGCCACCACCAGACCCGCCGCAATCGCCAATGGCGCCATGCGACGCCCGAACGAGCGCACCATCCAGCCCGCATCAGGCTCCTGGCCCGAACGCAGACTCACGGTAAACCTGCCGGCTCATACCCCACCCAACCCGACGGTAATGGCTGAAGGGCGACCTCGGCAGACCGAAGCCACGCCTGCGCAGCTTCCGATGGTTCAGCTGGGAACAGCGCGCTCAGCGGACGCATCAGCGGCCACTCACCAGCCATGAGCGTTGCCTCATCGGGTCGAATCCCGTCGATGCGCGGCATCTCAAGGCCCAGTCCCTCAGACAAACCGACATCCAGCAGCCCAATCGCTCCTGGCGTGTCGCGCAAGGCCGCTATCGTCTCCTGATCGGTGCTCTGAATCGGCCAGCGACCAGTGTCACGGGCCTGCTGCAGCTCGACATACAGGTCAGGCCAGTGCACCGACAGCGTGCGCTCGCCGCTGTCCCCCGGCTCGCGAAGCAAGGGCACAATCGGAGTGCCATCCGGCCACTCCCGCAGCTCACCCCGATAAATGGCGATCAGGTCGGCACTCCGAAGCTCCGTTACGCCGTCACGATTCACAAAAAAAGTAGATGCCGCCTGCGCGATTGGCCTGACCAGAAGACCTGACTGCTCGTCGACCGAAAGACTCCGCGACACCAGCGCGATATCGATCGCTCCATCGCGCAGCGCGGCGATACCGCCCGCAGTACCCAGACTCTCGGGCATCCACACCACAATGTCTGGCGAGACAGCAGCCATGTGGTCGTGAACGCGCTGCGCCAGAGGCAATACAGACCCTGAACCCGCCACAATCAAATCTGCCGGTGGAGTCTGGTCCTCCAGGCACATGCCGCCAGACTCCGAGCCAACCGAGGCATTCTCACGCACCGCACAGGCCGCTACCATCAGCCCGGTCGCCACCAGCAACCCGTTACGAAGCACAGGCGCTGGTCGCACGGCCGCCCTGCACCTAACCCAGACGCGCAAGCGAGTCAGGTCGAGAAGGCATCACATAGCCACCGGGTGGCATCCAGGACCCATCGTCGTTCAGCGAGGTCAGGATCTCTATGCCATCTGGCGTCACGGCGACGGTGTGCTCGAACTGGGCCGACGGCTTGCCATCCAGCGTCACGGCGGTCCATCCGTCTTCCAGCACACGCCGACGGTAGGTGCCGATGTTGATCATGGGTTCGATGGTGAACGTCATGCCCGGCTTCAGACGAATGCCGCGACCAGCGATGCCGTAGTGGGGAACCTGAGGGGGCTCGTGAAACTCCCGACCAATCCCGTGACCCACAAAGTCGCGCACCACCGAATAACCCAGTGGCTCGGTAAAGCTCTGAATCGCATGACCAATATCACCGAGCGTCTTGCCTGGGCCAGCGGCGGCGATCGCAAGCCGCAGCGATTCAAGCGTCGCATGAAGCAGGCGATTTGCGCTCTCGCCCGGCGTTCCAACCGCGACTGTTGCCGCGCTATCCCCAAAAAAACCGTCCACAATCAACGACACATCGATACCCACAATGTCGCCTTCCTTCAGGATCTCCTGCTTCGAGGGGATACCGTGGCAAATCACCTCATTGATGGACGTGCACAGGCTCTTCGGGAAACCCTTGTAATTCAGCGGCGCTGGAATGACCTTGTGCCGCCGCGCGAAGTCCATCTGCAGATCGTCCAGCTCCTGCGTACACATGCCCGGCCTGACCGACTCCAGCAGGAACTGCAGACACTCCGCCGTCAGCCGACCCGCCTTGCGCATGGCGTTCAGCTCATCGCGGCTCTTCAGGGTCACACCGGCGGGCTGGCGAGCATAAAACATGGCAATTTCCTTACAACTTCAGGGCGATCCGTGCATTCCGGGCCGCACACTAAATCACCCCCCAGCCCGATGCAACCGCCAAGCCGCCCCCAACACACCACAATCCTCGGGATCGATGGCTGCCGTGCCGGCTGGCTCGTGGCCGAGAGACAAATCGAATCAGCGGCCCTGACCATTCAGGTCGTGTCTGACGACGGGCTGCAGCGCGTGTTGCAGCGTTGTGCGCTGGCGCTGATCGACATGCCCATCGGCCTGCCAGAAGCGAAATCCAGCCGACCCTGCGACACCGCCCTGCGCGCCGCGCTCTCCCGGGATCGCCGAAGCAGCGTGTTCAACCCCCCGATTCGCGCCGCGCTGGGCTGCGAATCCTGGGACGAAGCCAACGCAACCAGCAGACGCCTCTGTGGGGCCGGACTCTCGCGACAGAGCTGGTTTCTGGTTCCCAGAATCCGGGTGCTCGACCAGCTTCTCTCAGGGCGGCAGGACCTTCCGTCGCGCGTGCTTGAATCCCACCCGGAGTGGTTGTTCGAGCGCTTGTCTGGCCATGCGCTCGCGCCCAAGAAGACACCCGCCGGACAACAGCAACGACTGGACCTCCTCATCACCTGGGAGCCACAGGTCGCACATGCGGTACCTGTCTTTCTGGCCAGCGTGAAGCGGAGCGCCGCGCAACCCGACGACGTACTCGATGCCCTTGTGCTGCTGCGTGAGGCGGAGCTGGGCACGCGACAAGGCTTGCAAACCTTGCCCGAAGGTCAATTGGCGGGACCCGGACACTATCATGCCGCCCAGCAGCCCACGTTCCTGACCTCTCGCCCAGGATAAACCGACCCACGGCGCACGATTCGCAGCCGGCCAACGAACGGCCGAGTGGTCAGCCATCAGGAGTCAGCGCTCCACAATCGACCCGACAATCACCTGTTCGACCCTTTCGCCATTCGGAAGCGTCGCACGCTGAACGCTGGAAGGAGTTCGAAGCTCGATCTCAACAGGGCCGGCGGGTATCGCGCCAGCCGTGATCGCCGGGAGCGCGTCCTCGCGCACGTCACTAATGCGCACCAGCCCCGCGTGGATCACCGCGGGCACTCCGCCCTGCCGGTCGCTGCCAGCGGGGCGAACCACCAGCAGGGCGTTCGATGGTGCCCGCGCCGACAGCGAACCGCGAATCCAAAGCGCCAGCGCAGCGCCTGGCTGCGGCTGCACGGCGCACAGCGAGATTCCCCATGTCGGCCACTCGGCCACAGGAACATCGCATGGCGCGGTACCATATGCCTGCGTCAGCTCGTCCACCGGCAGCGTATCGATCCCCTGACCCAGCAGAGCCGCCTGCCGCCCTGCAAAACCGACCAGTCCGTAACCGTGCTCCTGTACCAGCCAGGCGCCCACGCTGCGCCAGTTCCGACCCGGAACCACCACCCACGTGGCATCCGCAGGAAAGGGCTCGCCGGCCGCCAGCGCCTGTTCGACCTTCTCCCACATGTGGACCTGCTCGCGCTCTCCAAACCGGGCCGCGATCGCGAACGGCAGAACAACCGGGTCACCTGCGGGAATGCGCGATGTCAGGTCGTGCAGGGCCTTAATCTGCTCGACCTCGGATACCTCGCCTGGCGCCGGCGGTTCGTTCAGGAGCAGAAAGTTCTCGCTTCGGAATCGCCCTCCACCTGGCATCGCGCTCGACGTCGTGTACGCAAGCACGCCGCATACAGCCACCAACGCGACCCGCGCCATGCCACGCGCTGTGTGCTGACGTACGTAATCGCCCAGACGAGCCGCGCCGTCGATTCCCGACACCACCACCGCAGGCGCACAGAATACCAGGTAGTGAAAATTGAGGACGAGCGACTGCATACGTGACGTCGCCAGCGCCAGCGCAAGCCCCGGCAGTACGGGCAAAAACCAGCGCCATCCCAGCAGCGAAAGCCCACCGGCCGCAAATACCGTCACCAACACAATCTCGGCCTTATAGCCGGCCACCTGCCAGCTCGTCAGGGACTCGCCTTCGTCCACAAAGTCAGCGGCGACCGTATGGGCGAGCTCGTACGAGCCATCGCCCATCGCAGGGCGAACAACGTACCAGTACGTCAGCAGCCAACCTACTGCGATAGCGCAAGTCACAAGACGCAAGCGCCACGTTGCCAGCAGGGCGGGCAAGCTGGCAGGGGTCGCCAGCATCGCCACCACAATCACCGCCGCGTTCTCTTCGCGAACCAGCAGCGAAGCCAGCAAAAGTCCCGCCGCGGCTGTGTCGTAGTTTCCTTGCCGGCGCGCCCGAACCATGCCTCCCGTCAGCAGCAGAGCGCCCATCAGGTCAGGTCGCAGATCGAACAGGAACGCGTTCGCGACCAGGGGCGTGCTCACCATCAGGACCGTCACCAGGCCCATCCAGCCGATCTGGGCGACCGCGTCCTCGCCTCGACGGGCCGCGTCGCGCGACACGTGGCTCGCCGTCAACGCCGCAAGGCCTCCGAATGAAGCCGCCTGCGCCAGCAACAACACGATCGTCGCTGGCACGAGCCACGTGAGAGGGGCCAGCAGCAACAGCACCACGTTACTGTGAATACTGAGTGACTGCAGCCCAACCACGGGGTTGTAATAGCTGCCATTAGCGAAACCCCAGAGGCTGCGCACATAAATCGGACCATCAAAGGAGTGCGCCCACCCATGCCAGTTCAGCTGCACCAGCAGCGCACCCAGCGCCCACGTGGCACCCAGGCCCCAGGCGACCACAAGTGCCTTCACCCAGCCGGCAAGTAGAGTATGCGCCTGCCTGTCGTCGTCCATGCGCGCCACGTCCTGTTCATCAGGTTAACAGAAGTTACCTATGCGGGATCGTCCACGAACCACGAGGGCTGATACTCACCGCGTAGCCCCGAACCGACCAGCTCCATCAGTCGGCGCACACGACCCGCGTCCCGAAAGTCCACCGTCGTCGTATCCAGCGACACGAGCCGGTCGGCGGGCGTCCGTTGCATATGCTCGCGATAGCGTCGTTCCAGCCCCTGCAAATAACCCGGGTCGATCGACTTCTCGTACGAGCGTCCTCGCCGGGCGATGCGTTCCTCGAGCACCGGTACAGGCGCGTGCAGATACACCACCAGGTCGGGCGCCGGAATCTGTCGCAACAGAATGTCATACACTCGATCAAAGAGCGTCAATTCGTGGGCATTAAGCGTCAGACCAGCAAAAATACGACATTTTTCGAAGAGATAGTCGCTCACCGCATGACGCTGAATCAGGTCTTCCTGAGCGAAGAGCTCCTGCTGATTGAATCGATGGACCAGAAAAAACATCTCGGTCGCGAACGCGTTGCGAGCCTGGTCGGCGTAGAACGCCGCCAGAAACGGGTTCTCATCGAACGATTCAAACACCGTTCGCGCGTTGAGTTCGGTCGCCAGTCCGTGCACGAGCGTGGTCTTGCCGACCCCAATCACGCCTTCGACCACCACATAGCGAGGAAAAGCGACGCTCATTCCGGGCTCCTCGCAGGCTTTGGCTTCAGGCGGCCATGTTCGTTGGCTCGCGACGCCTCGCGCACCGCCGTGTCGTATGGCACGGACTTGATACCGGCCTCGCGAGCCTGCTCAATAAAGCGCTTCTGTGACCGAACCCGCGGCTGATCTTCACCGCGGGGTACGTACGCATACACGCCGTCGGCACCCAGGCGGCGTGCCTTCACATTATCTGCAAAGGTCAGGTCCAGAATCTCATCCATGAGCCGTCGCTTCAGGTCGGCCGGCTCGACCGGAAACATGACCTCGATGCGCCGATACAGGTTGCGCGGCATCCAGTCGGCCGAGCTCAGGAACACCAGATCGGCGCCTCCGTGCCGGAAATGGATAATGCGCGCATGCTCCAGAAACCGATCCACAATGCTGGTCACCTCAATGTTCTCGGACACACCCGGAATACCCGGACGCAGACAGCAGATGCCCCGGATTGCCAGCTGCACCTTCACGCCAGCGCACGACGCGCGATACAGCGCGGCGATGATGGTCGGGTCGACCAGCGAGTTGAACTTCGCCCGAATCAGGCCCGGCTTCTCGGCCGAGTGCAGCTGAATCTCTTCCTGAATCAACTGCAACAGCCGGTCGCGCAGGTCGAAGGGCGACACCGCGATCTTCGAGAACGTCGGTGCTGGCTTTCGCCCTGCCATAATGTCGTGAATATTCCGTGCGTTATAGCCGGTCAGAATATTGAACAGCTGCGAAACATCCTCGGCCAGCAGGGGGTCCTGACTCAGCAGCGCCACGTCGGTGTACAGCCGCGCCGTGCTGGAGTTGTAGTTGCCGGTAGACAGGTGCACGTACCGACGCACGGTGTTGCCCTCGCGGCGAACCACCATCGCCGCCTTGCAGTGCGTCTTCAGGCCCACGATGCCGTACACCACGTGGCAGCCCGCGCGCTCCAGCTGACGCGCCCACACGATGTTGTTGCGCTCGTCAAAGCGCGCCTTCAGCTCCACGACCGCCGTCACCTGCTTGCCGTTCTCGGCGGCGTCCTTGAGCGCCTGAATGATCACCGAGTCGCCGCTGGTGCGATACAGGGTGAGCTTGATCGCCAGCACCTTCGGATCGTGCGCCGCGTGGTGCAGCAGCTCGGCCACCGTCGAGAACGACTCGTAGGGATGATGCAGCAGGATCGCGCGCTCGCGCAGAATCGAGAAGATGCTGCCCGACGAGGCAAGGGCGGGCGAGAGCCGAGGGTTAAACGCCGGGTCTTTGAGGTAACGGTACCGATCCAGACCATAAAAACCCATCAGCGACGCGATGTGCATGATGCCGTCGATGGCGTACACCTCGCGGCTGGGTACCTCCAGGCCCTCCTGAAGCACCTGAACGACCTCGGGTGGCATGTCGGCCTGCACTTCCAGCCGCACCACCCGTCGAAAGGTGCGCGAGCGCAGCTCACGCTCCAGATCTTTCATGAGGTTGTCGGATTCCTGCTCTTCAATCGACAGGTCGGAGTTGCGGATGATGCGAAACCGCCACGCACCCGCGATGGTCAGGCCTTTGAACAGGTCGCCCAGGTGCCCCTTCACCACATCTGGCAGGCGCACATACTCCACGCCGTTGCGGTGCTGGGTGATGTCGATGAGCGGCGCCAGCACCTTCGGAATCTCCACGATCGCAAACGGGAGTTCGTCGTCTTCCTCGTCGTCGGTTACCGGTCGCTCGAACGCCACCACCAGATTCAGCGACTGATTGGGCAAGTGCGGAAACGGGTGCGACGGATCCACGGTCATCGGCGTCAGAACCGGGAAGATCTCGCTATGAAAGCGATCAGCGACCAGACTCCGCTGCAGGTCGCTCATCGAATGCATGTCGTGCAGCACGATGCCGTGCTCACGCAGACCCGGCAGCACTTCGTGATGCAGACAGCGCGTCTGCGCATCCACCAGCGCATGGCAGCGCTCGGCGATCGCCTCAAGCTGCTCGGAGGGCGTCAGACCGTCGGCGCGCGCGTCGCTGATGCCAGCGACCTCGAGCTCGCGAAGGTGCGCGACCCGGATCATAAAGAACTCGTCCAGGTTCGTCGTGAAAATGCTCAGGAACTTCAGGCGCTCCAGCAGCGGATTGCTGGCGTCCTGCGCCTCCTGCAGCACCCGGGCATTGAACTCCAGCCAGCTCAACTCCCGGTTAATAAAGTACCGCGGATGACGGAAATCCATGTCAGCCATAGAGCCCAGAGGTGCTGCTGCCTGTCTCGTTAGCGCCTCATTCACGAGGCGCATGCGGCTATACTCTACTTTGCGGTTGTCTCAAACCAAACGCTGCTTATAGTGCGCCTCGGCCGATGGTGAGACAGCGACTCGCCGGCCACCCGGGTGACACCGCCCGGGGTTGAGGTCCCGTATTCCGCGTGGACCTCCTGTCAGGGTAGCGTCCCGGCAACGTACCTCTGGCATGCGGAAGGGATTCCGCGAATTCGACCCGCCGAAACAAGGAGGTGATCCAGTGTCAAGCTACTGTAACAACTCGACCGGTGAGACAGTGATTCCTGCTCTGCGAGTTAACCGCTGAGGCTTCCTGGTAGCTCGGGGCCGTCCTGACGGCGATACCGGGCCCTCTACACGCGGAAGTTCGCAAACACGGAACATCCAGACACTGTCGCCCTCACCTGACCACGGACTGGTCGAACCGTCAGTCCCCGAGCGGTCAGCGTGAGGGTTCTCTTTTTTTGCCCTCCGCAACGGCCCAGCGCGCTTCACTTTCGGCCAACATCGGCCCCAGCAGCAGACCGCGCGACCCCAGCCCCGTCAGCATACGCACGCGCCCCCCAAACCCTGGCGCCTGCCCCACCCACGGATGCATGCGACGCAAGACCGGCCGCACGCCCGACCAGCCGTTGACCACCCGAGCCCCCTCCAGAAGCCCCGGCAGCGCCGCGCTCGCCTCACTCAGCAGCTGCGTCACCCCCTCGGCGCGCAGCCGAGCCGGCCACATCCCCGGCTTATAGGTCGCCGACAGCACCACCCGCTGCAGATCAGGGCGGCCGTCCGCCCCGACGTCGGTGCGCCACTCCACCGGCACCCGTACGCTGTGGCAGGCCGAACCCGCCATAAACGCAGGCGCTTGCGGCGACTCCAACTCCACCAGCTCACCGCCCACGTACTGCAGCTCACGCGCCACCCCGGCAACCAGACTCCCGGCAGCCCCCTCGCACAACCACAGCGCCTCCGCATGACGCCGCACGCCGTCGCTGCCGTCGGCCCACACCCCGTCGTCACCCTCACCCACCGCCGTCACGTCAACGCCCCGCACCACCACCGCCCTGCCCTGCTTCAGCAGGTGGTCCACCAGCAGCGGCATGCGAACCAGGCGCGCGTCCGCAATGCGAACCCCGCCCCGAACCCGCTCACTCGACAGCGGCTCCAGTGTTCTACAGTTCGCCGCGTCGCACCACTCCACCAGCTGCGACGCGTTCTGCGCCAGCAACGGAATGCGACGGTGCCACTCGGCCGCCGTCGCGTCATCCAGCGCCATGCGCAACAGGGGCCAGCGTCGAGCGATCGACTCGCCCGCCGCGTCCAGCCAGCGCCCGGTCAGCTCCATACCCGCCATGTGCGCCGCCTCGACGCTCAAACGTTTGCCCGTCACCGGCTGAAGCACCGCCAAAGGCACCGCCGAGGCCGCCGACGCGACACGAGAACGCTCCAGCACCGTTACCGTGCACCCGGCATGGCCAAGCGCGGCCGCGAGGCATGCACCAGCGAGCCCACCGCCCACAATCAGTACCTGCATGGCATTCCTTCGCTCCCGCGTGATCGCACCTTTGACACAACGAACCGCACCGACCTATCGTCGCGGCCGTCGCGGTCACTCTCCCAAAGGTCGCTCATGCGTCTCCACAGCAGCCTCATTCTCGCCGTCTCACTTCTGGTTCCGTCGCTGGTCTTTGCTGACCCGGTCGTGACACGAAACGACGGCATCGGCAGCCCCAATGATGCCCAGTTTGCGTTTCCGCTGACCACAGGAAACGTCGGCGCCGCGTGTTTTGACGACCCGGGCCTGAGCTACCCCAGGACCCTGCAGCAGGTGGACGTGCTGCTCGCCGGCGATGCCAACGACGACGTCGAACGGCTACTCACCGTGCTCGTTTATGGGCGCGACACACAAATTAGCCCTCCGAGCACGGCGATTGGTTCATTCGAGCGCGGTGTAACCGTTTCGCGCGACCTGCTTACCGTATTCGACGCCAGCGCTGAAGGGATCGTCCTGAACGGACCCTTCTGTGTCGGCGTGGTGTCGCCCGAAACCCTGCCGGTATTGCTCGCGTCCGATGCCGCCAGCGACACCGACAGCGGCGAAAACTGGGTGCTCGACGGCGAAACCGACAGCTGGGTGGCTGCAGCAGACGCAGACGTCAGCGGCAACTTCGTGATCCGGGCCGTCACTGTGCCATTCCAGCCGGTCGTCGAACCCGACGCAGGAGCCGACGTCGGCCAGACCGATGTTACGCCTGGCACACCCGCTGTCTCCATCTTCACCATCACCCCCTCGCGCGGCGACCTTGGCGACGAAGTGCAGGTCGACATCGCCGGCACCGGCTTCGAGCAGGCCTTCACCTATCGCATTGGGCCCGCCCCGCTGGTCGATGTCGCCGTCGTAAACACCTCGCTCGTCACCGCCACGCTGCTGCCGGCGTCACTCGACCCGGGAACCTACGACGTCATCGTGTCACAGAACGGGCAGGTACTCGCGCAGCTACCGCAGGGCTTTCAGGTCACCAGCGGCGACGACGCCCTGCCCCCGCGCATCACCGGCATCGTCCCCGCCAGGCTGCCCGTCAACGTCTCTACCAACATCGTGCTCACCGGCGAGGGCATTCAACAGGGCGCTCGCCTCGAGATCGGCGGTCGACAGGTCGCCACCTCCACCGTCGTCGACGACTCCACACTGCGCGCGCTCATCGTCGGCAATCACGTCTCGGCTCCCGGCCTCTACGACGTCGTACTGACCAACCCCGACGGCCAGACCGCCACCCTCACCGGCGGCTTTCTGTTCTCGGCCGCCGAAGAAGACGAAGGCGCGGGCTGCTCCACGGTTCCCTCATTTCCCGCAGCTCTGCCGGGATTCGCAGCCGCGCTGGCGCTCACCCTCTCGGCATGGCGCCGCAATCGGAAGTCCTGATGTCACATCACGGGATTGGCCTGCTGTTCACTCCGGGCGAGCACGGTCAACCAGAAATCCTTTACATTCGTGACGTTACCATCACCTGCCCCGTGTGCCGACACGAGCAGTACTATCGTTGGTACTCGTCTGCGCCCTACCACCCCATGCACGCGCAGCGCCTGACGCAGCTGCTGCACAAGGCCAACGCCGGCCTGCAACACGAGTGCGAGCAGTGCGGCGAGCCGCTCGACGAACGCCACACCTCGCGCCACCTCATCCACTGGGGTTTCGCCGGCGGCAAAGGGCTCATTCAGGGGCACTGGTGGCGCGACGGCCGCGAACAGTGGGTGCTGCAACCCTTCCGTCACATCGACGCGCAGATTGTGCCCGACTGGGAGCCCGCAGCCGACATCTCGAACGTCGTGCTCGACCAGCTCACCGAAGAAGCCATCCACGACACCTTCGGCCGTGGTATCTCGGGCAAAGCAACGGTTCGCAGGGCGTTGCTGAAACGAGCGCAGCGCCCCGACCCACCGTCATGCGGATTTACAGCGCTCGCCGACAGCACCATCCTCGGCATTTTCGAGAACACCGAGACCGACGCGCAGATTACTACGGAATTTCAGCGACTTCTGCGTCATACCAAACAGGCGGGCGACTGGCACCGCGTGGAACTGAACCCTGACGGTGCGCTGCTCTCGGGCTTCATTGGCGCGCCGTCATCCTGGCTGGGTGACCTGCCGCTGCACGGCCTGCGCGTGATGATCTGGACCGACGCCGCCCGGGTATTTGAGCACGCCGACCGAATCCTGCGTTCATTCCCCATCAAGGTTCGCATTCGACAGTTACCCGGCACGCCCCTGCTGGTATTGCGCATGCCAAACCAGAAAGACACCTCGACATCACCCCGCATCGATCCCGTGGGCATTGCCGGGGAGGCGGCGCGCTCGGCCTCGCCGATTGAGGACATCGTGAGACTGGAAATCGACCGGATTCTGCACCTGCTCACCGGCCTGGTGTCACCTGATGACGACGACACGACAACGCCGCCAGAGTCAGAAAACGAAGCCATTCACTGAGCCAGCGGCTTTCACGGCGAGCACTCAAAGGCGGGCACTGTCAGGAATCTGTCGCGTTGCATCAACGTGGCGCGAAAATATCTGAAACAAACGCCTGTGAAACGCGCGACTGCCCCTCTGAAAACGCACCCACCCCACTGAAAAGTGAGGCGTATTCGACCCTTGAAGGCCATCACATGTCCAGCAACAGACATTGGCATGACCCTCGCAGGGAAAGGCGGGTGTCGCTCGACCATGACTCCACACCGCGCTCCCGGGAACTCCGATGAAGAACACGATCCTCGCCATGTCGTCTCTGCTGCTTGCCTCGCTCGTTGTCGCCGGCTGCTCCGAAGAAGACACCGGGCCAACACCTGATTCCGGCGCACACGAGACCGTGAAGTCCGAGCTGGCGCGCGACACCACGCCCGACAACGATCCGGCGGTGCTGGCCGAGCTGAGCGCGGGAAACAGAGCCTTCACCATGGACCTTTACCGGACCACGGCTGAACCCGGCACCAACTACATGGTGTCGGGCTGGAGCATTCAGCAGGCCTTCGCGCTCACGTGGGCGGGCGCCGTGGGCGAAACCGCACAGCAAATGGCCGACACGCTGTACTTCACCGACGATCAGGCCACCACCCACAGCGCCATGAACGCGTTCGACCTCGCGCTGTCGTCTCGCGAGCTGGCTGCGACCGACGAGGATGAGGCCGTCGAGCTGCGCGTTGCCAACGCGTTCTGGGGACAGACTGGCTACCCGTGGGCGGCGCCATTTCTGGACACCATCGCCCTGAATTATGGCGCCGGTGTCGAGTCGGTCGACTTTGACGCCGATGCAGAAGCCGGTCGGCAGCTCATCAACGCATGGGTGGAAGATCGAACCAACGACCGCATCAAGGATTTGCTGCCAGAAGGTTCGATATCGGCCGACACGGCCGCCGTGCTGACCAACGCCGTCTATTTTCGCGCACCGTGGCTGCACGAGTTCGATGAAGGCGCCACTGCGGACGGCACCTTTACGCTCGCCGACGGAAGCACCATCAGCACTGCCCTCATGACCCAGCTGGACTCGCACGCCTTCGCCACGGGCGAGGGCTGGTCGGCGGCCGAGCTGGCGTTCCGCGGCGAAGAGTTGGCCATGACGTTTATTCTGCCGACGCCCGGCACATTCGATACCTTCGACGCCGCATTTGACGCAGCCGTGCTCGACGAGGTGCTGGCCGCGCTGCAGCCGGCGCAGGTGCGCATTACCCTGCCGAAATTCGAATTTGAAACCGAATTTACGCTCTCGGACGCCCTCAAGGAGCTGGGCATGGTGATTCCGTTCGACGGCGGCGCTGATTTCAGCGGCATGCTCCCCGATGGCGGATTATTTATTGACGAGGCATTTCACAAAACGTTTATCGCCGTCGAAGAAGGTGGTGCAGAAGCCGCAGCCGCCACCGCGGTCGTCGTCGGAGAGACCTCTTTACCTTTAGAAGACGCCGCATTTGCAGCCACCAGCCCCTTCTATTTCGCCATTCGCGATCGCGACACCGGCCTGATTCTTTTCTTTGGCAGAGTCATGAATCCTGCGGAGTAAGGTTTCGATGCCATGGTAAAATATCGAAATCATTCATCCGATGGCATGCCGATAATCTCTGGGCGCCATAAAATCTGCGGCAATACAGGCACTGAACAATAATACGGGCGTGCATAAACCGTATATTTCTGTGCGGTACCGCGAGAAGTAAACGCACAACGTGCAAACCAGTGGGGCAAACCAGTGGGGCAAACCAGTGTGCGCGGTCGCGTGCTGTCTCATGACACCACGGCAGGCAACCTGCAGGCATGACACAGACGACATTCTGCGTTACGGCACCTGCACTGGATTGCTGTTTCTCCCGCATTTGCCCCCCGCCTTTGACCATGTCCACCCTCTGGTTTGTTGACGGCGTTCCGTCCAGCGCAGTCCCTCGGCTGGACGTCGATTCCCCGTGGGCGCGCTGGGGCGACGGCATGTACGACACCTTGCGGATTGAGCACGGTGTCGCGGTCGACATGGACCTGCACCTGGACCGGCTCCTGCGTTCGTGCGCCACCAGCGCCATGCCTGCACCCAGCCGTGAGTGGCTACATGCGCACTTGCTCGTGGTTTGTGAACATGCGGCGCGCTGGCCATCGGCACGCGTGCGCACGGCGGTTGGGTTTGTCACGTCGGCGACGACCACGTGCATCGTATCGGCCGACCCCTATACCCCACCGACCCCGGACGCGTACGCCCGCGGCATTTCGCTGCATATCTCCGACGTACCCCATCCCGGGCTGGGGCAGCTCGGTAAATCCCTGTCCTATCAGTACTTTCGCATCGCTGCCCGGCAAGCCGCCCTCGCTGGAAAAGACGACGCCCTGCTGCTTCGCGACGGGTTCATTCGCGAAACCACCACCGCCGCAATTGTCTGGTTGCAGGGCGGTACGTGGTACCACGTCGCCGACGAAGCCGGCGTATTGCCCAGCACCACGCGGCAGGGCCTGGAACGCCGCGGCTGGGCATTCACCCCGACCGCAATCGCCACACTGATCGACGTACAGGCAGCCGACACCGTCGTCACCCTCAGCGGATTACAAATAGCCACCGGTGTCTCGGCGCTGGGCCAACGTACGTGGACCCAGCCGGATGAATGGGCGGCGCGGATGCGGGCGGCGTTGCTGGAGAGTTGAAGGCACCCTTGCACCGCGTCGCACGAAGCCGTAACGGGGGCGCCGCGCGTTCACCGGAGTTTGTCCTTGTTGCTTACCGTCTCGCAGCCCATTCGCTGGTCTCCTGCCCAGGTCTTTGCGGCGCTCGAGGGTATGGGCAGGGCGGAGCTACGCGACATGGTCTGGCTGGATTCAGCCGTCGGCGACCCCAACCGGGGCCGGGAGTCGTGGCTGGTGCTCGACATGCAGGTGGCCGCGCGCGTCAACGCAGCCATGACGCACCTGTACGGCCCGGGGACTGGCCAGGAGCTGCAATTTGAGTCGAGCGGAGCTGTTTGGGCGGCGCTGCAGACTCACTTTCAACGATATGCCCGGCAGGCCGGCAACGACGCGCCCGGCTGGGTGGGTTATGCCACCTATGAGGCCGCGACGCTGGCAGACCCTGCCATTCACCCGCGCGGTGGTGATGCGCCCCCGTGGCTCATGGAGTTTGCGCATATTCGAGCCGCCATTCACACCCGTGGCGACGACCATCGCCTTGTGGTCGTCGCCGAGGCGTCGCGCGCACGTGCCATGGCGGCGCACTGGTGGCAAAGGCTCTCGGATGCTTTGGCAGCCGCCGACGGCGCACCTTCGGACGCTTTCTCGGCAGCCCTGCCTTCGCTCACGCGGCTGGTACAACCTGACATGCAGGACGCCTGCCAGAAAAACATCGCCGACATTATTGATGCCATTCATGCAGGTCGTATTTTTCAGGCCTGTTATACCTATCCTTTTCGATTTCAGCGGCCAGCGTCACTGGCGCCCTGGTACTGGAAACTGCGGCAATCCAGCCCGGGCGACTTTGCCGTTTATTTGCGTATGGGAGACATCGAGCTGGCCAGCGTAAGCCCCGAACGTTTCTGTCAGGTGGAGCACGGCAGGGCGCGCGCACGCCCCATGAAAGGAACGCGGCCACGACGTCGCGGCCAAGAGGCGCAGGACGCCGCCGAATTATTCGCGTCGCAAAAAGACCGTGCCGAAAATGTCATGATTGTCGATTTATTGCGCAATGATCTCGGGCGTATCTGCAAACCGGGAACCGTGAAGGTCTCAGAGTTATTTGCCGTGGAAACCTATGAAACCGTACTCACCATGACCTCGACCATTGAGGGTGAATTAAGTGATGGTATCGCGCCCTTCGGATTATTGCGCGCCCTGTTTCCGCCCGGCTCCATGACCGGTGCACCCAAAGTCGAAGCCTGTAATCTACTCACCGCATACGAAGATGGCCCTCGCGGGCTCTATTCCGGCAGCGTTGCCCGCATGGGCTACGATGGTTCGGCGGCGTTCAGCGTGATTATTCGCAGCCTGCAGGCATGGAACCACCAGGCCAGCTGGTGGGTGGGCGGCGGCATTGTGGCCGACTCGGTCCCCGAAGAAGAGTGGCGCGAAGCCTGCACCAAGGCCGCAGCATTGTTTCGATTACTTCCAGACGAGTAGCCAGAATTATCGGGGCCGTTTGCAAATCTCCATGGATTTGTTCAGCCCCTTAAGGCGAAATCGGGCCGGGCGGAATGGCGGTGAACGCGCCGGTACGAACTGCTCGTAACGTACGCGTAACGGCCTTATAGCTAATCGTGCCGTGCGCGAGACGTGGGTCATGCAGCACGGCCTCGGCGGCCTCAATCTGGTCACCGTGCCCCATGACCATCAGTACATCATCGGGCTCGATGACAAAGTCACCCGTTGGGTTGGCAATCACCGACTGCTCGCGAACGGCGGCAATAATGCTGGCTCCCGTACAGGCCCGAAGGTTCAACGACTTCAGGGTCTGCCCCACCGCGCCGGCGTGCGCCGGTACGCGAATCGGACGCGAGTCAATGTGCAGCAGCAGCTCCTGTAGCCGAAGCTGATTCTCGGGCACTCGCCGCTTGCCATCCAGCAACGTCTCGTACTGCTCGGCACGAATCACCATTTTCTGTCGCTCGACAGCCATCGTGCCTGCGCCATACGCCTCCATGACGTGACCTGCCAACTCCAGCGAGGTCTCCAGCTCTTCGGGTACCACGTCGTCGGCACCCAGTTCGTGCAACGCGGTCACCTCTGTCACATAGCGGGTTCGTGCGATAATCCGCAGGTCCGGGTTAAGCTCGCGGGCATGGGTGACAATGGCACGCACATCGGCCGGGTCGGGCACGGTAATGACGATCGCTTTGGCCGAGCGCACGCCCAGATACTCCAGCATGACCGACTGACAGGCATCCCCATACATCACCGATTCGCCCTGCGCTTTCAGGTCGATGACCGCCTGCGCGTTTGTCTCGGCGATTCGGTAGCGAACCCCCAGCGTGGTAAGCACGCGCGACACCGTTCGCCCTTTCAGCCCGTACCCCACAATAATGACGTGGTCGTTCCAGACGTGGGCCGGATCGTCGACGGCATCGCCAATGCCTGAAGACCCGGGCGTAAACGAACGCTGCAAACGAGGGGCAATGCGGTGCGCCAGCGGAATCAGGGCAGGCGTTACCAACATCGAGATCACGGTCACGTTCACAAACGTGCGCCAGATGTCGTCGGCCAGCACGCCCGTGGCGTTAATTTTGCCGCCCAGTACGTAAGCAAACTCACCCACCTGCGAAAGTGAAGCCGCACCCAGCCAGGCCTCGTGACGCTGCAACCCGAGTAGTCGGGCAACCACAAATGCCGCCACCAGCTTCAGTCCAATCACCAGCGAGGTCATGACCACCACCAGAACGGGCTGATCTACCAGCACCGTGGGGTCGAAAAGCATGCCCACCGATACAAAGAAAATGCCGTTGAAGACATCCCGCAGCGGCAGAATATCCGAGTGCATCTGATGCGAAAACGGCGAGTCGGCGATGACCATGCCGGCCACAAACGCGCCGAGCGCCAGCGACAGACCGATCTCACCCGCGATCCACGCCGTTCCCAGTACGGTGAGCATGGTAATGACGCGAAAGAGCTCGGAGCTGCGCAGCGCCACCGCCGCCTTCAACAGCCGGGGAAACACCAGAAAGGCACCACCGACCAGCAGCCCGGCCAGCAGGAACGCCTTGCCCAACTTCCATGCGACCTGCGCGTTCGTCTGGTCGTTGTCGCCCAACATGACAGGCACCAGCAGCATCAGCGCCACGACTGCGACATCCTGAAACAAGAGCGTACCGAGCACAAAACGCCCATGCACCTGGCCCAACCCTCCCCGATCACCCAGCAGCTTGAGTACAATCGCCGTGGAGCTGAGCGCGAGCGCCGAACCCAGCAGCAGCGCTTCGGGCCAGTGCAGCTCAAACAGACGAAGCAGGAGGGCGAAAACGAGTGTCGTGGCGACCATCTGTCCGGCCCCACCGCCAAACACCAGCTTACGCATGCGAATCATGTCACGCGCCGAAAACTCAAGCCCGATCGTGAACATCAGCAGCACGACACCCAGCTCGGCCATGACCTCGACGTTATGACGGTCGGCCACCAGCCCCGTGACGCCAGGACCCAGCAGCACCCCCGCCACCAGAAACCCGGCGATGGAAGGCAGCCGAAATCGGTGAAACACACCCACCACCACGGCTGCCATGGCGAGGACCTTTACGATCTCGGCGAGGACTGAAAAGTCGTGCATGAGGTTCACTGTAAAAGTTGGCGCAGTTGGCATGATAAGCGGTGCATGGCACGGCGACAACCCCCGCTACAACAAACGCAGCGGCTGAAACGCGCAGTCACGCCGGGTCACACAACGCCCTGCCAAAACATTAGTTCGCGACCACTCGGTCCAGACGCATCTCCAGAGAGCCAATCGGAGCCGTAATCGAGATCGCCAGGGGCAAACGGTGCTCGTCGTTGCTGAACCAGCCCAGACCAATGTCGGTGGGGCCATCGGTCACCATGTACACCGGCGGAAGGTCCGAGGTGTCGTCGGCCCAGGGCAGCGGACGGGTGGCCGTCATGACCTCGCGCCAGATGCGGAACTCGGCGGCGTCGTAGGCACCCACTTCGGTATACAGACGGCGCTGGGCAACAATCTCCAGCGTGAGGCGGCTAAGCTTCCAGCCGTCGTACACGTGGTACACGTAGCGAGAACCCGTCGAGAAATCGCGCGTGCGCAAATCGATGAGCCACGACAGCGCGTCGTGCAGGTCGGAGGGCCCCAGACGCACAAACTCGCTCTCCCGATCGTCGCGCGTTCGCACGACCGTCGCCGAGAAGTCGTCCTGTTTGTAGGTGACTTCGTAGCGGCGCAAGGCGTCGCTCTCGTCGATGGTCTTGCTGCTGAAGAATGGCAGCCCGGTATCGGGGTTCACATAGGTGATCGCGGTATTCTCGAAGGGATAAATGGCGGCGAAGAAGCCCACGCTCACCGCCATGCCCTGCAGGGGAACGACGGCGCCAAGGCCGTCGATCTCCACCGGGCCGCCGATGGTGAACGCCGCCCTGCCAGCTTCGGCCCCCAGAATACGAATACTGTAGTAAAATTCGTCACCTGCGGAATCAAAGCGGGAGCTCCACGTCGCGGTCGGCAGCACGTTGCCTTCATCGCCAAGCGCCGATGTGTCCACCGCACGCGCCGTGGAATTGGCCTCATTTTCGGACTGATCCCACCAGGGCGTATCCTCGTCCTGCGCCAGCGCCAATGCCGGGCATGCCGTGACGATCGCCAGGGCGAGCAGTGAAGACCGGACGCTTGAGCACCTATTCATACAGACTCCGGTGACAGGCAACCCGCAAGGGACGTTCCGACAGGTGACGCATTCAGCGCAGCAGCTGGTCGACCAGCGTGCGTAACGCATCCTGGTCGGCGAAGTGGATCTCGACCTTACCAGAGCCGCCGCGCTTCACTTGCAGGATCACGCGGGTGCCAAACTGTTCGGCGAGGCGTGCCTGAACCTTCCGCAGCTGCGGCCGCAACGGAACGATATCGGACTTCTTTTTCTGGGAGCGCTCGTCCGCGACCTCGGCGGCCTCGGACCACTCGTCAGCATCAGCAACGTCGGCTTCCGGCTGCGGAGCCTGCGCCGAGGATGGGGTGGCGGCAGAAACGTCGATCGCCGGCTCCGAGGCGGCCTCAGCGGCCAGCTCGCGCGCTATCTCCTCGGCTTCGCGCACGGAAATGCGTTCGTGGGTAATGCGCTCGGCGAGCAGCATACGTTCGCCTTCGGGAGCCATGAGCAGGGCGCGGGCATGCCCCGAGGTGATCGTGCCTTCGCGAACCAGCTCCCGAATCGACGGCGGCAGCCGCAGCACGCGCAGCGCGTTGGTGATCGTGGTTCGGCTTCGCCCCACGCGGTCGGCGAGGGCGTCGTGGGTCATGCCGGTCTCGTTAAGCAGGCGTTCGTAGGCCTGGGCTTCTTCGAGCGGGTTCAGGTCGGCGCGCTGAATGTTCTCGACAAGAGCAAGCACAAACATGTCGGCGTCGGTCGTCTCGCGCACCACGACGGGCACCGTCTCCATGCGCAACAGCTGCGCGGCACGCCAGCGACGTTCGCCAGCGATGAGCTGCAGTTTGTCGCCTTCGCCCTGCCGCACCACGAGCGGCTGAATAATGCCCGACTCGCGGATCGAGTTGGCGAGCTCCTGCAGGCGCTGGTCGTCAAAGTCGACGCGCGGCTGGTTGGCCATGGGGACAATGCGGGCCACCGGGCACTGAAAGTACGTCGGGCGTTCGACGACAGCTTCCACCACGGGCGCAGCGGCCGCGGCAGGCTTCATAAGGGACTCCAGTCCCCGGCCCAGGCCCTTCTTCTTGATAGGAGTCGACATTCCGGTTCACCAGACGTGTGCGTTGGGAGCGTCAGCGCTCAGGAATTACGGGTAATGAACTCGCGGGCGAGCTCCAGATAGCTGCGCGCACCCCGCGATTCGATGTCATACATGATGATGGGTTCACCGTACGACGGCGATTCGCTGAGCCGAATATTACGAGGAATCACCGTCTGATAGGTGTGCTCGGCGAAGTGGGTGCGGACTTCCTGTTCGACCTGCTTGCACAGGTTCATGCGCGCGTCGTGCATCGTGAGCACCATACCCTCGATCGCCAGGCGCGGGTTGGCGCTGCTGCGAATAATGGCGATGGTCTCGAGCAGGCGGGCGACGCCTTCAAGAGCGTAGTACTCGGCCTGAATCGGCACGAGTGCGCTGTCGGCGGCCACGAGTGCGTTCAGGGTCAGCAGCCCCAGCGACGGCGGGCAGTCGATGATCACAAAGTCCCAGTCGCTGACCCACGGCTGCAGGCTGCGAGCGAACACGTGTTCGCGGTCTTCCTCGTCGACGAGCTCCACTTCGGCAGCGGCGAGGTCCGTGCGGGCGGGCAACACAAAGAGGTTTTCGACGCGGGTGGGCAGGATGGCCCGCTCGGCGGTCGTATTGCCAGCGAGCAGGTCATAGACGCTGCCGCCGGGCAGGTTGTCGCGGTCAATGCCGACGCCCGAGGTCGCGTTGCCCTGCGGGTCGAAGTCAATGAGCAGGGTTCGGTACTGCATGGTCGCCAGACAGGCGGCCAGGTTCACGGCGGTCGTGGTTTTGCCGACACCACCTTTCTGGTTGGTTACTGCAATGATCTTGGACATGAACGCGCCATGGTAAGCGTAGGGAACCCGGAGGCGGGTCCCTACCATAGCCGTCGACGCCGATCCACCACGGGAATGCGGGGTTACTGCACCTCGAAGCGCAGCACGTCGCCCCGGGTCGTGTTGCCGCCGACACCCCAACGGTAGATGAGCTCGTACTCGCCGGGCGAGAGGGGCGCGGGTTCGGCCTCGGAGCACTGCACGCTGCAGCCGTCCACGATACTGCCGAGCACATAGCCGCTCAGAAGCAGGTTCTGCTCGGCCGAGTTACCACCTAGGCGGGTGCAGATCGCCGAGCATACAGGCGCTGATCCTTGCGGCAGGCGCTGTAACCGCAGCGACGCCATGCCGTCGCCTTCCCATTCGACTGCCAGCGTCAGTGGGTCCAGAAATACGTCCGTGCGTGGCGGCGGCTCGGCGGCAACCTCGGCGAGCGGGTCGTTGCAGGCGGTTAGTGCAAACGGTCCTGCGCAAGACAAAGCCGCGCGTGCGACGGTAGCGCGGGACAGCGCAAGGACATGCTGGGCGATGTTGAACATAACTGACCTGAGCAGGGCGACGGTAACATCCAGAACGTAGGTCATCATCGACGGTTTGGCGATACACACGGAACGCCAGCATCCCGCTCGGCGCCACCGGCCCGACAAAGACCGTTGTCGGCAAGGCCCGCGGTGATGAATCCGTGACTTGATGACAGAACCACACGGACGCACACATCCGCCGACCAACGCTTCGCAGGCGCCTCAATCGCCGCGGAGCCATTTTCGGAGTGTTTTCCGATCAACACCGAGCTCGCGGGCAGCCTGGCTGAGGTTGCCGCCGCAGGCATCAAACACCTGCCGCATGTGCCGACGCCTGGTTTCGCCGTCCGAATGTATGGACACATCAATCGGCGTCGGCATGGGGGCATGGAAGCCCAACGAAGCGGCAAAGGCGGGCTGATGGTGGAGCCATGCGAAGTCACCGGGTCGAAGCACACTACCGCCTGCAAACAGAACGGCGCGTTCAATCGCGTTTCCCAGCTCGCGGACATTTCCGGGCCATGAGTAATCCTGCAGGAGTTCCATCGTCTCGGGTGCGACGCGGACGACTCCGCGCCCCAGCCGAACGGCAGCCGCCTGCACAAGCCGTTCGACAAGGGGTGGGATATCTGCGGCCCGGGTTCGCAACGGCGGAATGTCCAGATGGACCACCTGAAGTCGGTAGTACAGGTCGGCACGCAGGGTTCGTTCCTGGATCGAACGCAAGGGGTCGCGGTTGGTCGCCGCGACGATGCGCGTCTGCACCTGACGTTCGCGCGTTTCCCCCAGCCGTCGGTACGTTTGTCGCTCCAGCACGTGCAAGAGGCGCGGCTGCAATTCGATGGGAATTTCGCCGATCTCGTCCAGAAAGATGGTGCCGCGATCGGCGGCGGCAAAGAGTCCCGGTCGGTCTTCGTTGAGCCCCGTGTAGGCACCGCGCCTGGCGCCAAAGAGCTCAGCCTCCAGCAGATTCGCAGGCAACGAAGCACAGTTTACGGCCACGAACGGGCCACCACTCTCCGGGCTGCACGTATGGATCCAGCGAGCAATCTCGCCCTTTCCCACACCGCTCTCCCCGGTCAATAGCACCGGTACGCGCGCCTGCGCCGCCCGACGTGCCGAGTCGAGGACTTCCTGCATGGCAGCACTGACCGCCACCGGTTCTTCGAGAACGGCTCTCTGTGCATGAGGCTGCCGATTCCCCTGGGTCAACAATTCCGGTCCAGAAGTTTCGTCCCGAGATACCTTTCGCTGCAGCAGAACCTGAAGGCGCTCCACCAGCGTCTCGGTTGTAAATGGCTTTGAGACAAAGTCACTGGCGCCTCGTTTCATAGCCTCGACGGCAAGATCGACGGTCGCGTAGCCGGTCATCAACACCACGACCGTTCCAGGAGAAGCCACGCGCATGTGTTCCATGAGTTCCAGACCACTCAGGCCGGGCATACGAACGTCAGACACGACCGCATCGACGCCTTCCGCCTTGTGCCGCGCCTCACGTGACGAGGTCGCCGGGATTGTCAGGAAACCTGCGAGGCTCAGCTCCTCGCACAAATACTCCACCAGGTCGTAGTCGTCGTCCACGACCAGCACTCGGTAAGGCGCATCTGTCATGGTCAATTTGCATCCCTGTTCGTCGCCATCGCAAAGCGAACCACAAATGAGGCGCCCCGGGAAGGCAACGTCGAGCACTCGATCGAACCCCCGACTTCGGTCACGGCCTGTCGCACGATCGACAGGCCGAGTCCCGTCCGCATGCCGGCGGGGTCACCGCTGAAGAACGGCTCCCAGATGCGGTCCAGGTGCTCTGGCGCAATACCACCCCCGTCGTCAGACACCTCGACGACGAGGTGAGCATCTGCCTCCGGCGCCACGGAACGCGAAACGGCCAGCCTGATGTTCCGAGCTCCGGCCTGAATGGAATTGGCCACCAGGTTGATGAGCAGCTGATCCAGCAGTCCGGAAGGTAGGCGCACGCGCAACGCCCCGGGGCAGTCGACCTCAACTCGACAGTTGCGGCGCTTCAACTCGGATTCAAACAACTCGGGCACTCGCCCACACACCACAGACGGGTCCACCATCATCCACTCAATGGGGGTTGGGCGCGCAGCATTCAGCAGCCGTTGCATGATTGCAGTCACGCGTTCCGCCTGATGCCCAATCTGCGCGGCCACGTGTTTCACCTTCTCCGGTTCGATCGAGGTTCTCTCCAGAGAACGCGCCCTGCCAGCGATAAGTTGCATCGGCGTACCAATCTCGTGCGCCAGGCCGGCAGCGAGCTGCCCCACAATCGCCAGTCGCTCGCTCCGCAGCAACATGACTTCCGCTCGACGCCTACGCTCGGCCTCTTCTTCAACTCTGCGATGGGCGTCTTGCAGCGCCTGTGCCATGTGATTGAACTCGCGTGCCATTTCCTCGGTCTCGTCTGAAACACGCATGGAAATTCGTGTATCCAACCGTCCTGTAGCGATGTCTCCCATAGCTGCACGGAAGGTTCTCAGCCGTCCGGCAAGGAATGTGCGTGTCAGCACCACACCCAGCGCGATTACCAGCGCGATTGTGCAAAGACTCATCAGCAGGAGGACACCTGACGTCCGTGTCAGGTCCTGCTCCACGTCAAAGGAGGATCGTATCAGAACCATGCCTCCGAGCTCCTCGTCCAGCTCTTCGGCGAACGGAAGAGCCAGGACATGCAAGGCCCGTTCAGCGTCACTGGTGTTGAGCCAGGCGGCCTCTCCGCTCCTTAACATGGAGCGCGCAGCTACTTCGGCCGCAGGGTCGATGTCGCGAGCGAATCGCGCTTCGGCCGAGCCCAAACGTTGAAGCACCGACCCATCGTGGTCGACCAGCCAAACCGCGTATGGTGTTTCCGCCAAACGAAGCACATCCGCCAACTCGTTCACGTCGTCGCGCTGCCGATCGCGAATGGCATTTTCTATCGTTGAACGGGTCGCTTCGGCCAACACCGTCATTTCCCGCTGGATCGCGTCGTCAAGATGTCGGGCCTCCATCGCCAGTAAGAGGGCCGCCGTTACACCCAGCGAGAGTGCAACAGCCAGGGAAACAACAAGCTGAGTCCGAACCGCGATTCGCATTGGAGCCCTGAGAACGAGACCATGAGCCAACGGCGATCGCGGGGTCCACATTCCGGCCCATCTGGGGAGAATTTCCCCATGAAGTCCCAGGGCCCCTGGGGAACAGGAGCCTGAAGAATCCGCAAACCACTGTTTTAATTAACCTTTCTAACTGGCACACAGCTTGCGCTACCGAGACCGTCCCCACGTCACTCGATCAGGTATCGGCCATGCGTAGACAGCTTCGCCTTTGCATCGCTCAACGTTCACATACTCCCCATCGCGGGTGCTGCGGTGCGCTCACGGCCGCCCCCACCATCGCACTTCTCACCTTTCTGCTGCCCCTGGCGACGGCCGTCGCCTCCGAACCCGAGAAGACCGTCGACGGGAGCATCGCTGAGGTCGCGACTGCCGGCACAGACCACAATCAGCCCAGAATCGTACACGTGCCCGAGCCCATGGTCTTTGACCTGGTTCGAGGACTGAGTGCCGAGCAGGGGGAGTGGGAAGTGAACACGCTTACCCGTATGCGCCTGGGCACGAGCTCTCCAGAGGTACTCTGGGCACCCGAAATCGAAGTGGCAGTCTGGGATGGAGTGGGGGTTGAGCTGGAGTTACCTATGTCCAACGCCAGCCTCGTTGCGGTCAAAGGCGCCGTGCAGCTGCGAGTGGCTGGAAATGAGCGTCTGGCCCATGGAATCCAGGCCATTGTGGAGCACGAGATCCAGGAGAACTTCACTCTGGTTCATGCGCTCTACCTCATGGCCTGGCGCCCCCTCGAACGCCTAGCGTTTATGGGCATGGCGGGCGCACGGAACGCTCATGGCAACGGCGTGGCGGATTCCGTGATCAACTTCTCAGGCTTTCACGATGCAGCAGAGCGCTTTCGCTGGGGTGTCGAGCTGAACCATACGCAGGGCGCTGTTTGGGACCAGACCCTGATCATGCCTCAGCTGCATGTGGACCTTGGACACGTGGCGCGCGTTCAACTCGGCGTGGGCGCACAGGGTGGGACACAAGGCTGGTCACCTCTCGCCAGCACCCGGTTCATCGTGGAGATGTGAACCGTTCAGACGCACCGAGAGTCCGCGGGGGAAACACGCAGTGTGTCTCAGTCCCCGGCGATGCGTGAGCAGACTGGGCGCAAAATTCCCCATTTCTCGGACACCTGGCTACTGAGACACAACTGCGCCTGCGACACCACCGTCTTTTTGCGAAAGATCGTTGCAAACGGGAACAAACGGCATCAAAACCGCACTGCATCAAAGTGTTGAAATTGCGAATTGTTGAACTCTTTTGACTATCAAAGAGCGCCGCGAGCGCCGTTCCATGAACGGACCGCCTCGATCGCTCTCCTCGAACCGACTCCCCATGCCCTGAGAGGTCCCCATGGAACGCCTGATCGCCGGACTCCGCCACTACATAACCAATATTCACAGCGCCGAGCAGGACCTCTTCGATGAGCTCGCCAAAGGCCAGTCTCCATCGACCTGCTTTGTCACCTGCTCAGACTCGCGGGTGCAGCCATCACTCTTCACGCAGTCGTCGCCCGGTGAACTCTTCATGGTGCGCAACGCTGGCAATCTGGTGCCAGCGGCTGAGCACGAAGGGCACAGTGAGGCTGCATCCATCGAGTACGCGGTCGACGTGCTGAAGGTGCGCGACATCGTCGTCTGCGGCCACTCGGATTGCGGCGCCATCAAGGCGGTTCTCGCAGGACCCGCGGCACGTGACGGCCTGCCGGCCGTCAATCGCTGGCTGCGGCACGCCGAGGCCATTCTGCCGATCGTGGAGCGCACGCGCGTCATCGACGAGCAGGCCAGACTCAAGCTCGCCATCGAAGCCAACGTTCTGCTACAGATCGAGAATCTGCTGAGCTTACCCTCCGTGCAGAGAGGCATTCGCGAGGGGCGACTTTCGCTTCACGCATGGATTTACGACATCGGCTCGGGCTGTGTGTTCGCCTGGGACGCCGAAACCGGTGCCTTCGCTCCGCTCCTCGATGCAGATAGCGAACCCAAAGCGCACGTGCATGACGAAAGCTGCGATTGCGCGGTTCACGAAGTCGGCTGACAATTGTCTGGTTCGGCGTAACTGCTGTGACCTTCACTCGAGTTTCCCCATGTCCAATCCATCCACAGGCTCGTACACGGTGCCCGCTTTCTCGTGGTCGCGCGAGATTCTCGCATCCATCGTCGTCCTGCTCGTCGCCCTGCCCCTTTGCATGGGCATTGCGATCGCCTCTGGCGTTCCGCCTGCCCTCGGCCTCATCTCGGGCGTTATTGGCGGCATCGTTGTCAGCACATTCGGTGGCTGCCGCTTTCAGGTCAGCGGTCCCGCCGCGGGCCTCGTGGTGCTGGTGCACGAACTCGTCGGCACCTGGGGCATCGCCGCGCTCGGAGTCGCAGGCATCAGCGTCGGCATCATCCAGTTTGTCAGCGCCCGGCTCGGCCTTGGGCGCTATTTCCGCGCCACCTCGCCAGCCGTCATCGAGGGCATGCTCGCCGGCATCGGTGTGCTCATCTTTGCTGGTCAGTTTCACGTCATGATCGATGACCGTCCGCGCTCGGGCGGACTGGCGAACATCATGGCGTTGCCAGAAGCCATCTC
>Ga0169931_10002154_pt1 | contig 32257 bp, 30 predicted proteins | sample Kivu_15m_20L_FD_129675 | JGI IMG/M metagenome (GOLD analysis project Ga0169931, IMG submission 129675) | Freshwater microbial communities from Lake Kivu, Western Province, Rwanda to study Microbial Dark Matter (Phase II) - Kivu_15m_20L... | ecosystem: Environmental > Aquatic > Freshwater > Lake...
GTCGTCTCCGCTGAAGATGTGCTGTCAGCCGCGATGCATTTCTCCTCTCCCCTTGTCGGAGTGGTAGCACCACGAGTCGCAGCGATAGAAGACGATTCGCTCATTTCTCAATACGAATCTGGTGCATCTCCACTCGACATGGGCAACCAACCTGCGCAAGTACAACCAATGTCTCGCGTGTCGTATGTTCCAAGCGCTGCACTTTTAGTACGCACCGAAGCCTTCACCGAACTAGGTGGCTTTGACACTGCGCACCGGTATGGAGAGGATGTCGACTTCGTTTGGCGAGCAATTGATAAGGGCTGGCAGTGTCGCTATGACCCCTACGTCGTGTGTTTGCACCGTAATCGAGGGTCATGGCGTGAACTCATACAGCAACGCATGTCATATGGCGAGGCAGCAGCGACTCTGTATGTGGCGCACCCGACACGTCTCGCTCCGTTACGAGCTGACGTTGCCACCGCCGGGTCAGTGGTGACAACAGTTCTCGGGCTACCACTATCAGCGTTTGCAACCACCGCTCTAAGCACGACGTTGTTGTGGACAGAATTACAGCGAGCCAAAGTTCCATCGCGCACAATCTTGCGTATCGCTTGTGATCGTTGGATACACACCGCGTACATGATCACTCAAGCAGTCGCTCGCGTGTGGTGGCCAATCATCATGGTCGCAGCATTGTTTTCGCGACGCGCACGCCGACTTCTTTTTTTCACACTGCTCTTTCCCATTGCTTACGAACAACGCCCGGGGAGCACTCGAAAGTTGCCGTTGCGCACAATCCCGCTTGTTGCAGTCATGCGAGTTGTTGACCTCGGCGGGTACTCCGTTGGCGTGTGGAAGGGAATGTTGCGCAACCAAACAATTGGTCCGCTATTGCCACAAATCAGCGTGAAGCGTTCGCCCTCAGACTGATGTTGTTGCACTCTTCGCACACAGACTGCGGGACAACGTTCCAGCGCATCAGCTGAGCAAAGATCACACAGCCCAGGCAAAAACCTACGAAAGCCTCAAGTGATGCGGCACCCACCAGCATCAGAATCACCACCGTTGCCGCCACTGGCGCATCGAGTAGCCACAACACGGACGCGGTCACCGAAAACACAACGCCGATGGCCTGAGCAAAACGCTTCGGCGGTCCCGCAACCAATTTGTGCTCGCGACGAATACGCGGGGTAATCACTTGTGTTGCAATACGACCCAAAGGGCTAAGAAACGGACCTGTCAAAACTCGTGCGATAAATCCGTAGGTCAATGGAACAAGGACCCACCCACTTTGGGTAATCACAAATACAACTCCCATAATGACAACACCTGTTGCGACAACACGCGCGGACGTCTCATTGACCGGATTTGGAAAGCCAAAAACTTTTATACGGGGTGTAGCAGTCGAAGTTGAGGTGCTGGACATGCCCGTCAGAGTAGGCAATAAAAGTTGACTAAACAACTCAGGAATTCCCGACGGCCCCCCATTGAGTACGGTTTCAGACATGACGGTGCGATTGGCAGTCCATGAAAACCAATGGCAATCGCATGTACAACACACCGCAGCGCGAATGCCTGACATCGTCCCAGTCGTGAAGGGCAACGGATACGGGTTCAGACGCTGGAACCTCATGCCTGTTGCCGGGCAGTTAGCAAACGAGATTGCGGTGGGCACTGTGTATGAAGCGCGCGACCTTCCAACACATGCGCGTGCAATTGTTCTCACCCCGACACTTACATCTCCACCAAGCAACATGGCACGCAACACGATCTTGACGATCGGATCTTTGCATCACGTCGTTGCACTTGAACGTCTGCAATGGGCCGGTGATGTCATGGTGAAATTGCGTTCATCAATGCATCGCTACGGCGTAAGTGTCAGTGAATTGCCACAGATTCTTGATGCATGTCGTGGCGCGCGACTACACGTTCATGGTTATTCGATCCATCCGCCACTGCAATTGGAAATGAAAAACCGCGTCAAAGAAATCGTTGCATGGGCACAACATCTCTCATTGGAAACACCGATCTATGTCAGCCACCTTGATGCCGACGCGTACGCAGCTCTGCGACAGATGTTGCCTGGACGACAACTCAAAATACGGATGGGAACAGAGCTGTGGCACGGCAACAAATCAATGATGCACCTCAGCGCAGACATCGTCGATCACCATTCAGTCGAATCCGGAGAGGCTGCTGGATACCGACAAATCCCGATATCTAGCCCTGGAGAAGTGGTGATGGTGGGAGCGGGAACCGCTCATGGTGTGTCACTTCTTGACAATGGGCGTAGTCCGTTTCACTATCAGCGTCAGCGCCTCAATCTTCTTGAGCCTCCGCACATGCACACGTCGATGTTGCTCGTTGCACGCGGTCGTCCCATCCCTGCAATCGGTGAATGGATCGATGTGCAGCAACCACTCACCCGAATTCAAGTTGACTTGTTGCAGTGGGTGCGGTGAGTTCGCCGTTTCCACTCACTCAACCGCGAGGCACTCGGTCTCGCTACGCCTTCGCCGACGTCGCTCGCGCGGTTGCGCTGTGGGGAATTGTGGTGATGAATTACCACGCGTACCTCAATGGCACATCACCTAATGAGTCACTCAATCCTTCGGTGTGGGAAGAGATATTCCATCCACGCACGGGATTTCTTACCACCAGATTTGCGGCGCTATTTGTTGTGGTTGCCGGAATTTCCGTTGCCTTGATGACACAGAACCGCTCGGCGGAAGAAACATCAATAAAACGACTTGTTATTTTGCGTCGTGGTGTCTTGTTGATGTTCGTCGGCGGCATTTTTGAATGGATCTGGCCGGGAACAATTCTTTTTTATTACGGCGCGTATTTCCTTTTGGGCGCAGCACTCATTCGTGCGCGTACGTGGATCATCGCTACATGCGCGACTGTGAGTGCCGTCGTAGCCACCGCGATCCAAGCGTGGCGCGTCGGTCATGAATTTGATGGTCACTACACAGACTGGCTCGATCCGTCATTCATTGATTCGCCACGCGAACTGGTTCTTCGCACATTTGTGGGGTACACCCACCCCGTATTTCCCTGGTTTGCATTTTTCTGCATCGGACTATTGATTGGTCGGCTTCTTCCTCAGATCAACAAGTATCGACGGGTCATCATCACAAGTGCCGTAGTGGTCGCAGTGATCGCCTACATCGTGAGAGAAGTCGTCTATCGCGCAACAGAAGATCAAAGTCGCACAAATGCCATCTGGCGTGCACTTGCCTCGACAGACCCGTTTGATCGTGGACTGCTGTACACGCTCTCCGCGTTATCTATCGCAGTGATTGTTGTGATGGGTCTTCATGCGTGGTGCGACAACAACCGGGCCCAATCCCCCGTGATCTCAGCGCTTCAAAAGATCGGCCAATTCACTTTCACCATCTATGTGGGCCATGCATTGTTTTTCAACCTTGTTGTACATCGCCTTGATCTTGTTCGCTCCACTGGGCTCGATACGGCGCTCGTATTGTCAGCGTTCTTTCTCGCATTTGCAGTAATGATTGCGCTGTGGTGGACACACGTGATTGGTCAAGGACCACTAGAGCGTTGTTATAGATGGCTCACTGGTTCGTGAATCTCTGAGCGGTTCACACCACGCCACCCCACTGCGGCTGCACCAATAATTGGTCCCTCAAATCCAAGACGTGCTGGCACAATGCGCGCGTTGCGTGCAAATTCAAGACCACACAACTCATCCATTGTGCGTTGGGCCGCATTGAAAAAGTTCGCACCGAAATTCAATGCCACACTTCCACCGACGACAACAAGTTTGAGATCAAGCAAGTTGCACACCGAGGCGGTCGCACGACCAACAAGTCGTCCCGCACGTTGCATGGTTTCAAATGTTGCCTGTTCAACGGGCCGACCCGAGATCGCCTCAATGGAGGGGCCCGATACCTCGGCTTCAAGGCACCCTCTGCCACCACATGCACAGCGGCGACCGTTTGGCTCCACCACCACGTGCCCGACATGGCCAGCATTTCCTGTTTCGCCGTCTAATAGACGCCCGTTCAGCACGATGCCACCGCCGACCCCGGTAGAAACCACCATCGCCATGAAGCTGTTGTGGCCCTTGGCGGCCCCAAGCCAGCCCTCTGCCAGCGCCAAAGCCTTTGCGTCACCGTCGCCGTACACCGGAAGACCAGACAGTGCCTGTAGTCGTTCGCGTAACGGAAACTCTCGCCACGCCGAGATATTCAATGGTGAAATCCATTCAACATTCGGTGCAATCGGACCAGCTGAGCCAACACCGATGACCACTGGCGTCGATTCTAATGTGTCGACTGCTTTCGACAACTGTGACGCGACGATCTGAGCGAGGTCGTCATACAACTCTTCGGATGATGCACGATGATTCACTCGCGTTACTTCGCGATCCAAAAGACCGCCATTACGAGTGACAATGCCGACGGCACACTTGGTGGCGCCAATGTCGATTCCGATAGCAACTTCCATGCGGTTAATAAATTTATCAATGACTAGTTTTGTTTGTGACCTCTTATAAGCCAAGTAGGCGAAATGAACGAAGAATATGGCAAATCCGGGCGATTTGGTATCGAAAATGACTGGTATGAGCGCCTGTACGACGAATTCACGGCTGAATACTTCGTGCAGTTACTCACGTTCGTCCAACAAGAACGACACAGCCACGAAGTGTTCCCATCTCCAGACAACGTGTTCGCAGCACTCAACGCAACGTCATGTGTCGACACTCGCGTCGTGATACTTGGACAAGATCCGTATCACGGCCCAGGACAAGCTCACGGTTTGTGTTTTTCCGTGCAGCATGACGTTGCGATTCCTCCGTCACTTGCAAACATCTTCACCGAACTTGAACATGACATTGGCATAACAAAACCAACTCATGGCTGTTTAACGAAGTGGGCACAACAAGGTGTGTTGTTACTCAACACAATTCTCACCGTTCGTCGTGGAGAACCAGGTAGTCACCACGCCAAAGGATGGGAACGTTTCACTGACCAGATCATCTCCCTGGTGAACGCAAAGGACAGCCCCGTCGCCTTCGTGCTATGGGGTAATCCGGCGCGGCGAAAAAAGGCCCTGATCACCGGCTCACATCACCTCATCATCGAGGCTCCCCACCCGTCGCCACTCTCTGCCCATCGTGGATTCTTCGGCTCACAACCATTCACGAAACTGAATGAATTCCTCGCCCAGCATGGGTATCCCGCCATCGACTGGAGCCTCGCAGAACACTGATTACAGTCAGTTGCCACCCAAAATGAACAGTCAATGACTGCTAAATGATAGGGTGTCTTCGCATGGGGTCAGTGCGACGAAACATGCACGTGCGGTGCTCGCCCGATGTTGCCTGGAAACTGGTGGGCAACCCCAGCCGTCTTCATGAGTGGTTCCCGATGGAAAGCTGTCGAGTAGACGGCAACAAACGATGGGTGACATTGCCCTCGCAACTTGTACTTGAAGAAGACATCGTGTTGCACGATCATGACTTGCGCAGATTCCAATACAAAATTGTCAACAACTTTCTCATTACTGAACACCTCAGCACACTGGACGTTATTGATGACGGACATGATCATTGCGTCATCATTTACAGCACGGACGTGAAACCTGATGTCTTTGCGCTCGTCATCGGTGGTGCAGCAGGTGAAGCGCTCGAAAACGCACGTCGAATCTTGGAGGGGCAATAAACATGGGTCGTCGAATTTTGTTCATCACAACAGACCAACAGCGGTTTGATGCCTTGGGCTGCAATGGCGGAACGGTTGCGCGTACGCCAGTTCTTGATCAACTCGCTGCCGGTGGAATCAACTACCAACGGGCACATCCACAAAATGTTGTGTGTATGCCGTCTCGATCAACGATGATCACAGGCCAATACGTCTCAACCCACGGAGTGTGGATGAATGGTGTTCCCCTCCCCACCACAGCTCCCAGCATCGCAAGTACGTTGCACGACGCCGGATACAAGACATCATTAATTGGCAAAGCACACTTTGAGCCGTTCCTTGACCCGTTCCTACGTTTCGCCGAGAACCGCTTGTCCTTTGAAGGCAAAAACAGTGCACGCACACTGAACCTCAAAGGCATCGAAGACCTGCATCGTGGATTTGATCATCTCGAGTTTGCAACACACGGAGTTGCCGGACCATTGCACTATGCACGATGGATTCGTGACAACCATCCCGAATTTGCCCGCAACTTTTATGCAGTGCTCGATGGCGAACTGGAAGTCAATGCTGCGGGCGGCGGAGATACGGGCGCACCACAGGTGAAACACAACGACACTCCACGCGATGTGTATCACACCGATTGGATTGCTGATCGCACGATCAATTGGTTGGATTCTCTCGACGCAAACGATGACTGGTTCTGTTGGATGTCATTTCCTGACCCCCATCATCCGTGGGACCCGCCAGCTAGCGAACTTCACCGCGTGAATTGGCGTGACCTTGATCTCCCCGAGGGATACATCACGGACCCGTCCATGCGCGAACGTGTGTTGTCATCAAAACCACAGCACTGGATGCGCTGGTACGACGGGACATTCGTCTCAAATTATGAAGCACCCGCGCATTGGGTGCCCGCCACGTTGACCCCCGACCAAGTGCGCGAAGTGAATGCGATGGCCCACATCGAAAACGAACTCGTTGATGAAGCAATTGGTCGCGTTCTCTCAGCCATTTCGCAACGCGGATGGTCGGAAGACCTTGACATCGTGTACACCACTGACCATGGCGAGTTTCAAGGCGACTACGGCTTGTTGTTCAAAGGTCCGTATCACGTTGATTCATTGATGCGATTGCCTCTCATCTGGCGTCCTGCCCCATCAGCCAACATCGCACCCGCACAAGTCAATGCTCCCGTTGGTCTCGTTTCTCTTGCCGCCACGTTTGCTTCAATCGCAGGCTTGCCACAACCCGAATACGTCGAAGCGTCAGCACTGCCCACGTCAGATGAGGATGCACGTGCCCGCGGACATGAGCGTGTTCTCACCGAATGGGATAGTTCGCTGTTCGGAAAGATCGTGTCGTCTCGCACAATTCATCGCGATGGCTGGACATGTACTGCGTACGCCCCTGGCACGTTGCACGATGGCACTGAAGGTGAGCTCTACAACCTCAATGACGATCCATTGCAGCACGTCAACCTGTGGGACGACCCAGCACATGTGGCGATGCGAAACGATTTATGTGATGACATGTGGGCGCACTTACCTACGCCAGCAGGTGAACGTCGCTACTGCGAAGCACCGGTGTGAATGAGTGCGGGCACTTGTTGTGTAATGCAGTGAATACCGCCACCGCCAAGAGCAAGAATCGCACCGACAGGAACTGACACGACGTCACGACCGGGATACATCGTTTCAATAATCTGCAACATGTCGTGATCTGCCTCGTGGCCAACAGTGGGCACAACTACACACCCGTTTGCCACGTAGTAATTGATGTACGGAGCACATTTTCTTCTGCGTGTGGTCTCCACAAAAGGCAACACCGGCAACATTTCCACCCTCAGCGATTGACCATGTGCATCGGTGTGATGACGCGCTACTTTCGCATTCACTGATGTCCGAACGAAGTCATCTTCTTCGTCAGGCGAACACCCCTGAAGTAATACATGGCCGTTGGCAGTACAAGCTGCCACATTGTCAATATGACCGTCAGTGTCTGCATCAAGTGACAAACCAAATGGTAACCACACCATGTGGGACACACCCAGAACATCAGAGAGCGTGCGTTCAATATCCGATTGCGACATGTTCGGATTGCGATTCGGATTTAGTAGGCACTGCATAGTCGTGATCCCTAGTCCATGTCCATCAACCTGCAATGCTCCGCCTTCAAAAACCATATTCATCCGCACTGAGCGATCTTTACGAATACGCGCGATATTTGCAGCAAGGGCATCATCTTTATCGTGTGGTTGGAATCGTTCACCCCAACCATTGAAAATCCAGTCAACTGCTACTCGTTCATCATTTTCGTCGTACACATACGTCGGACCTGTATCTCGACACCATGAATCGTTGATGTCCGCTACATCGATTCGTACAGAAGAACCACATAAATCTTGCGCGCGTTCGGCAACATCCAGCGGAGCAAACATGCGCACCGGTTCATATTGCGCGATCACTTTTGCGACGTCAGCGTGTGCATGTTCCGCATCAGCCAACTGACTTCCGTATAACTCTGTGTTGACTGGCCAACACATCAGCGTCTCTTCATGTGGCGCATACTCTGCAGGCATTACGCCCGACATGTGTGTCATTCGGTTTTTCCATCAAGACTGAGCAGTGAGCCGTACAAATCAGGGCGGCGATCTCGAAATAACCCCCACGACAAACGTGTTGCTGCAAGAGCCGTTCGATCAAATTGGGCGACCAGCACCTCTTCCGTATCGCGCGATGCTCCAGCAACTATCGCGCCAGTGTGGTCACAAACAAAAGACGAGCCGTAGAAGGTGATTTCTGTGTGTGCACTTCGTTCGTTGCCGAATCGATTTGCAGCAACAACCGGCATCAGATTCGCTGCGGCATGTCCTTGCATCACACGGTGCCAGTGACCACTTGAGTCCCACGTTGGATCAGGCGGTTCAGAACCAATCGCAGTGGGATACAAGAGCACTTCAGCACCTTGCAACGCCATTGCACGTGCTGCTTCTGGAAACCATTGGTCCCAACAGATACCAACACCGATCGTTGCATGATGCGTCTTCCACACTCGAAAACCAGTGTCACCGGGACTGAAGTAAAACTTCTCGGAATATCCCGGCCCATCCGGAATGTGGCTTTTTCGATATATCCCTAACTGCTGACCATCGGCATCAATAATTACAACCGAGTTAAACAACGCATTACCCGCGCGTTCATACACGCTGATTGGAAGAACTACGTTGAGCTCTGACGCAACACGTTGAAAATATGCAACCGTTTTGTTCTCTGCAATAGGTAGGGCACGCAAGAGATCGGCAGCATTTTGGTCTTTGCAGAAGTACACGCCCTCAAACAATTCCGGGATAAGAATGACCTGCGCACCTTGCAGTGCTGCTTCACGAACCAAACGTTCGGCCGTGGACACATTGTGGTCGATGTCATCTGACATTGACATTTGCACCGCCGCTACTGAGAGATTCACGCTCCCACTCTACGGACTATGCAATTGGTGAAATCACAGTTGATGCTCGATTGCAGCAACGACCTCAGGATCATCAGGGGTCGTCCGCGGTCCAAATCGCGCAACTACTTCACCATCACCATTCACAAGAAACTTCTCAAAGTTCCAACGGATATCTCCGCTCGTCCCCTCGGCGTCAGCCGTCTTCACTAGTTCCGCATACAGCGGGTGGCGTCCGGGACCATTTACTTCAATCTTTTCCGAAAGTGGGAAAGACACTCCGTAATTCACACTGCAGAACTCTTGGATCTCATCTGCAGTGCCGGGTTCTTGGCCGAGGAATTGATTGCACGGAAACCCCACCACGGAGAAACCACGGTTGGAATACGTGTCCTGCAATTTCTGTAACTGCTCATACTGGGGGGTGAGGCCACACTTGCTTGCCACATTCACCATCAATGTCACTTTCCCTACAACCTGAGAGAGAACATGTGGTGTTCCTTGTAGCGACGACAACTCGATTGAATACACGTTCATACGAGATGGAACACAGATGATTACTGTCCTATTCCTTTGGGCACAAGGGGAAATCTCTAACTACACATCTTCAGGAGTATTTTTATACAATTTATTCAATGAGAAAAATACTTGCTCACGCAGTGCAGTCCGGTGAGATTGCACCGATCGACCTTGTCAATGAGGCAATCCGTCGCATTGAGCAAGCCCCTGACATTAACGCTGTCACCGTCGTTCACACAGACGCTGCACGCGAGGCAGCAGAGCGTCACTCACGCAAAGGCCCACTGGCGGGCCTACCACTTCTTGTCAAGGATATGGTTCGAGTGACGGGCCATGTCACCACCATGGGCTCTCTTCTTTTTACTGATGCTGCACCTGATACCGAAACCGATGTCATTGTTTCCCGACTCGTTGACGCGGGTGCGATTGTTATTGGTCGCACGAACACACCTGAGTTCGGTGCAACTGCGTTTACGCACAACAAAGTGTTTGGCACAACGCGTAATCCGTGGAATACAACATTTAGTCCTGGCGGATCATCTGGTGGTTCAAGTGCAGCACTAGCAGCAGGACTCACTCCACTTGCGACAACTTCAGATGGTGGCGGAAGCGTGCGCGGCCCCGCAGCCGCAGTAGGTCTTGTCGGATACAAACCCACAATGGGATTAATTGGTCGTAACTTCCCTGCCCGTTGGATCGGATTCTCTATGCAGGGTTGCACTGCCGCAACTGTGGAAGACGTTGTTCTTGAAGCGTCAGTAGTCATGGGAGTAGCGCCCGGCGATTACATGTCTGCCCCAACGTCTGCAGTGTCGCTCGCACCACGTTTGCCAACGAAGGTCCTCGCCTGTCGTACATTCCGTGATGATGTCGACCCCGATATTGAAACCGCCTTTGAAAATGCGCTCGCGAATCTCGCTCGTAGTGGTGTCGCTATCGAACAAGTAAACGCCCCGACAGATAAAACTTCCGGGCTTCTCTGGCTCACCATCTCTTCCGCGGAGTTGCTACAAAGCTTACGTCCGTATAAAGACCGCTGGGACGAGCTGAATGATTATGTTCAGGCACAATTGGCATTTGCCGCACGAGTCACCATTGATGACTACATTGACGCTCAGCGCTCTCGTCATCAACTCACTGCACGCTTTGACGCATTGTTAGATGACAACACGGTTCTTGTTGTGCCCACTACCAATTCGCGTGCATGGAAAGCCGAAGGACCACTCCCAACTTCAGCAGGAAATGTTATTGATGATGCATCGATTCCGTTAAACACACCGGAGCTGAATGTGACGGGACATCCTGGGGTGAGTGTGCCGATCGGACACGACATCCATGGTGTTCCTGTGGGAATGCAGATCATTGCCGGGCGTTTTCACGATGATCTCGCGCTCGGACTCGCGCAACACATAGAAAGAATCCAACCCTGGGTGCACGTGGCTCCTGGATACAGACCGTTTGGACTCGCGTAAACAACGCTCGTAGTGTGACGCAGTGGTTCGGACACATTTCGATAAGGACTATTACAGGCGCTTCTATAACGACGATCCCGTCCACACACAACGAACCGTCAGTGCACTAGCGAACGCTGTTCACTCACTTGCTACATGGTGGGATCTCTCTATCGAACGCGTTCTTGATGTTGGCGCAGGACCCGGATACTGGCGCGATTGGTATAAGACATATCACCCGTCTGTGCAGGTCACGTCTATTGATGTAAGCGAATATGCGTGCACAACGTATGGCCACGAGAAACGAGACATCACCACATGGCGTCCACGTTCAAAAAGTGACCTCATCATTTGTCACGGCGTGTTGCACTACCTGTCTAACGATGATGCGCGAGCAGCAATTGGCAACATTGCACACGCCTCTCGTGGTCTCTTGTATCTCGAAGTACCAACCGCCCACGATTTGGAATACATCGTTGATAGAGATGCCACTGATCTCGAAGTCCATCATCGCTCAGCACGTTGGTATAAAACCCACCTGTCGCCACACTTTCAACAAATAGGTGCGGGACTGTGGTTGCATCGCTCGAACACGTTGCCGCTGTACGAGTTAGAGCACGCGTAGCAATCCCTCAGATCACATTTCTGGCAACAAGAATACATCTAAGGGATAAGTGCGATCTTTCCTGCAATGGAACGTGACTGCAATGCGCGTAATGCATCGACCGCATCGGTAAGTGGAAAGGTAGTCGGCTCGACTGGATGAAGTGTTCCGCCCTCGATCGCTGCAAATACTTCCGCCATCATTGCTTGATTTTCTTCTTGGTGAGTGGAGACCCACGCTCCCCAATCAACACCTGTTACCCGACGGTTTCGCAGAAGTATTTGATTAGCAGGCAGACGAGGGATCCCGCCCACAAATCCGATCACGATGTATTGCCCATCTTCTCCAAGAGCACGCAAGCATGTTTCACCGAGGTCTCCGCCGACTGGGTCATACAAGTAATCAACGCCTCCGCCACTCAATTCTTTCGCACGTTCTTTTACATCTTCCGCACTTGAATCAATAGTCGCAATTGCACCACGAGAAGCAGCAAGATCACGTTTGTCTTTGCTTGACGCTGCCGCGATCACACGCAGTCCTAACGCGGTTGCGATATCAACCGCGGCAAGACCAACACCTCCGCCAGCGCCAAGCACCAGAATTGACTTTCCGGATTCAACCTTTGCGCGACGAGTTAATGCAAACCATCCGGTCATGTAACTCTGCATGAATGTTGCTGCTTGGCCATCGGTCAACGTGTTCGATAACCGAATGGTGCGATGGGCAGCAGTAACAACTTCATCTGAAAAGCCGCCCACTCCAACCGGTGCAAACACTCGATCACCAACCTTGAGAGATGTGACATCACTTCCCACTTCACTCACAACTCCAACAATCTCACCACCAGGAAAATATGGAACCGGAGGTTTGATTTGGTACTTTCCCTCGATGATGATCGCATCGACATAATTCACGCCACAGGCACGCACTGCTATGCGCACATTGTTGCGAGAAACGTCGACGTCTCGCTCTACAAAGTGAAGATTTTCCAATGGGCCAAGTTCATCAGTAACAAGCGAACGCACAGCACGACGGTAGTGCAGACCTCACCGCAGACACTTCACGGACTAGCGTTTAAAGCGTGGAACTGCCACACAAGTCACGGCGGTGGTGGATACTCATCGGTGTCTACTGTGCATTGCGCGCGACAGCATCGATTGGGCGCGACAGCACCCGTTTTGCCGACACCGTCGGCTTCTTCACCGTCGATTATCTCGGGCGCGACTCACGCTTATGGCCCGTTCCTCTTCTGTATTCCATCGTCACGAACGACTCCTTGCGCGTCGCGCTCCATGTTGTGTTGGGCACAATCGCATGGGCATTGCTTGCATACGTTGTGGCCCGACGGTCGCGGTTTCCATATGTCGTCACCGCCATCATCTTGCTTTTTGGTCTTCACCCACAAATCATTCGATTTGACCTAGCGATCTTGTCTGAGTCGATCGGACTGTCACTGCTCATTATCTGTATCGCCACGAGCGTTCAATACCTAGCATCGCCATCTCAGCCTCATTTATGTGCATGGGTTGTCAGCCTGGCTGCTTTTTCGATGGTGCGTGCCAGTCAGTTCGTGGTGTTGTTCATTCTCACTGTCGTTGTAATTATCGCGGTAATACAGCGACGCACAACAAGACGTATTGCGCTTGCATCATCTCTCGTTATTTTGTCACTGTGGGCGGGAATACAACTTCGTAATAACCGTTCTATGTCGGAGCTAAATCTCTACACAGTGCTTCAAGAACGCGTTATCTCCGACGACGATCGATTCACCTGGTTTGTCAACGAGGGTATGCCTGCAACTGATGGCATGCGTGGCCCTGCTCTCTACGACGCACGATCAGATCTTCCCGGTGAATTACTTGATTACGTACAGTTGCCAATCGCACAATTGCCTCCCTCACTTATTCGCCTGGGCGAATTCCCACTAGCAGAATGGGTACGCGAAGAGGGATGGTCAACATATGCTCGCTACGTCGTGACGCATCCAGCTGACACATTGACACGACTCGTTGACTTATCATCACCAACATTGAATCCTGTCGACAGAGACCTGTTACCGCTGAACGACAGGACCGTTATCCCACGAATGCTGTTCTTGCCGTGGCAGTGGTGGACAATCGCTGGCGCAATTGCGGCACTCATCCACCTGCGATTTGGGCAGCGTTATTTTTCTCGATTCTTTGTATCAGCGGTTGCCATCACTTCAGTGTGGTACGCAGGAGTTGTACTCACTTCTGGGATCGAACATCCTCGTCACGCGATCAGTGTTGCGGTTGCACTAAGAGTTGTGTCACTCGTAACAATCCTCGGGCTATTAGGAGCTCAGCGACTGACACCAATTACCGAAGAAGACGTAATACCGTAGAAGCGTGCCAAATCTCACCGGACCCTTTACGACAGGCAAATTGCCACGTATTGCCCCGGGTGCAGTCACCGTCACAATTGTTCGAACAATCGCGCCTGAGTACAAAGAAGAATTCGAGGCATGGTGCAATGAGATGATCACATTGGTGCGCCAACACCCCGGATGTCTTGGAGCAACAGTATTTTTCCCCGGTACAGGAGATGATGCGTACCACATTGTGTTTCGCTTCGAAGATGTGGTGGCACTTCGTCGATGGGATAAATCCATTGAGCGTCAACAAATGTTGACCAAGGCAAATCACATGATCACTTCAGAACGAGTCACTGTGACAGCAGGGGCCGAAGAGTTTTTTCAAGCGCAAAGTGACGTGGAGAAGCCCAAGGGCAAGATTCGAAAATTCCTTACCGATCTGTTATGGGTATATCCCGTCGGTCTCGCATCGGCAGTTTTGCTTGCCCCTCACTTGGCGAAGATGGCGATTTGGCAACGTGTTCTTGTCACTTCGTTGATTCTTGGTCTCACCTCATCGGTCGCGCTACGTCCGATAAGGCGATGGTGGCGTCGCCGTCGCATGTTGCCGCAGAATCTTGAATTAAAAAATCTCCGTCGTTAAGACAATACGTCTTGCATGAGAAAACTGACGTACGGCGCCAGTGTCTTGGCATACGTCTGCGTCACGTGATCATCATCAAAATACACAATTGCATCACCTATCACTGACGGACATACATCAGTACAAAATAGATTCACAATGTCAAAGTAACGTCCACCCAGAGCTTCAATAGTCTCCCGTTCCACTTGTGAACGTCCGCTGTTTGTGATGTTGTTGCGCGGATAATGGCACCGATTGAGAGTCTTTGAATTGCCAGCAATGCAGTCCACCACATCAACTCGCGGTACTGGTGTGTCGGTAAACATCACCACCTGTTTGCCGACATCAATGAACGACCGCGCAGTGGTCTGTAAACCGGCTGCCATTGTTGACAGCGGAATTGATGATGAATCTTTGCCTGGGGCTCGATACGAATAGCTGGACATGACCACAACATCGGCGTCGCTCGCAACGATGCGGTCAATTGCATTTTGTCGCCACGTATTGCACTTTTCATGAACACGTTTATCGTCTAAACGCACCGACACAGTCGCAGGCGGGCAGCCCAGTTTGGTGAGAATCGTGATCTTCCAGCCGTTCTGTCGACCAGCTTCTTCAAATGCCGGAAACCAATGAGCCATGTGGCTATCACCGAACAACACAATCGATACATCAGACGCAACGTCGCCAAACTCGCACACGGGATTTTCCACGTCCCCATGACCAGCTGTGCAGCCGTTACGAAATACTTCTGCTCGATCATCTCGGGCAGCATCGAGGCTTGGTTGCACATTTGCGGGCAACAAGGTGGATTTCCCCGACGCATCAATGAGCGGTTGAAGTGTTTGGGTCACGAGATCGTTGTACTCGTCGAGTGGATCACGAGGAATTGTTGTGGCTGTCTGAGCAGTTGTTGTGGTGACTGATGCAGATGGGGCCACAAAGTCTGTGGTCGGCAACGAAAGTGAAGCGCTCATCACGAGAGCAACGACAGTGGACGAGCCAACCAAACCCGCTCCTACACCGAGCGACCGCACGTCGTGATTCACGAAAAAGCTTCGACTGCGAATCGGATCCTCGATCACGGTGTAACACACGGCTGCAACGACAACACTTGCCGCAACAACACCAAGCCGTTCTCCCCATGCGGGGTCCGGATGTGCGCGTTCCCACAAAATCAGAAACGGCCAGTGCCATAAATACAACGAGTAGGAACGAGCACCCACCCATTGCATTGGTCCCCACGACAACGTTCTTGTAAAGAGGTGTGTGGAATCAACGGCAAGAATCATGAGTGACGTACCGAGCACCACAGGTAGTGCGGCAAGTGCTGGGAACGTGGTGGTCTCGTCGTAGGTCAACATTGTCAACACGACGACACCGAGGCCTAACCAACCCCCAATCCCCCGTACAACATTTGCGCGACCGCGCACTAGTGGCAATGCGACAGCAAGTAGCGCTCCTGCCACAAGTTCCCATGCTCTCGTGGGCAACATGAAAAATGTCCACGACGGAGATGAATCAACAAGCAGAACTGACCACACCAGACTTACGACTGCGATGACAGATCCTGTGGCGAGCAAGCGTCGTCTGAGATGTCGTGCCCCGAACCAGACCGACATCAACAAGATTGGCCAGAACACATAGAACTGTTCCTCCACCGACAGCGACCAGAAATGCTGAAACGGTGAAGCAATAAGTTCAGTGGCGAAATAATCTGAATCATTTGTGACGAAGCGAATATTTGAGACAAATACACCAGCAAAGAGACCTTCTTTTGCAATCTCACGCGCTCGTAACTCATCAAAGACCGCCCACGACAGAACAAGTGTCACCACAATTGTGGCAGTAGCTGCTGGCAATAACCGGCGTGCGCGTCGTGCATAGAAGTGCAGAAGCCGCACACGACCACGGTCTTCACGTTCGTGAATCAATAACGACGTGATGAGAAAACCTGAGATGACAAAAAATACGTCGACGCCGACGTATCCGCCAGAGAAACCGAACTTTGCGTGATACAAAATCACTGCGATGACAGCGATGACACGAAGCCCTTCAATTTCTCCAATCTTTTTCATGTTTATCTGAACTCGCTAAACGGCTGTCTCGCCGAGTACTCGAATTGGCTGAAGCCGATTATGAAGACGAAATCGATGTACAGCGTGTGTCTCAATATGTTCGAGTGCTGCCGAAGGGTCATCTGTGACGAGAAGAAGATCAAGGTCGGCGGAATCAATCATCTCCTTATCAACCATCTCATCAAGCTGCACAATCAGTGGTTGCCAATACGATGTTCCCATTAAGACCACCGGAAAGTCATGAATTTTCCCCGTTTGAATCAACGTCAATGCTTCGAAAAGTTCGTCTAAAGTGCCAAATCCGCCAGGCATAGCTACAAATGCGTACGAGTATTTGATCAGCATCAATTTGCGCACGAAGAAGTACTTGAAATTGATGCTCACATCAAGATAGGGATTTGGTTCCTGTTCGTGAGGCAACACGATGTTGCAACCAACGCTCGTACCGCCGGCATCGCGTGCCCCGCGATTTGCTGCCTCCATGATTCCCGGACCACCACCAGTCATGATCGTGAAGCCGCGTTGGGCAAGATCACGTGATAGTGAGCGAGTGAGTTGGTATTCATCTTGCTGCTCTTTCACGCGAGCAGAACCAAACACCGTCACACAGGGTCCGACAAAGTGCAAAGCGCGAAATCCGCGCAATAACTCGACAAGAACACGATGAATGGTGCCGAACTCTCTGCTTCGTGAGCGTGGACCCTCGAGAAATCTGATGTCAGACGCCATCACACCAAACGGTACCGTCATGGTGGGTCATAAAGTGGGTACATGAGCACAGAGGTTCACATCACGTCGGGCGCACGAGTTGCTGTCGTGATGGGGTCCACATCCGACTGGTCAACCATGTCCCCTGCGGTTGAGATTCTGGACCACTTCGGCGTTGCACATCACACACAGGTGCTCTCTGCCCACCGCATGCCCGATGAGTTGTATCACTTTGCCGAACTGTCTGAATCAGCTGGACTCGTTGCGATCATCGCGGGTGCAGGTGGAGCTGCGCACTTGCCAGGCATGTTGGCCGCAAAGACAACAGTGCCCGTGCTTGGCGTGCCAGTGCCCACCACACATCTTGGTGGACATGACTCTTTGTATTCCATCGTGCAGATGCCCGCTGGTGTACCTGTCGCAACATTTGCCATCGGCACAGCAGGTGCAACAAATGCCGCACTGTTCGCTATCGCGATGATTGGTATTTACGATGACCAGATCCGAAATGCGCTGAACAACTACCGTGCGTCACGTCATTACGACGCCACACACAGTCAACTGCCACCTCAGTGAGTACCGAGATACTAAACATTGACCCGATACTTCCATCCGCAACCGTCGGAGTGCTCGGTGGTGGACAACTGGGAATGTATTTCGTCATTGCTGCACGAGACCTCGGGTATCACACAATTGTGCTGGAACCTGACCCCACGTGCCCTGCAAGTCAACATGCAGACGCACACATCGTCGCTGACTACGACGACACTGAAGCTCTCGAACGATTTGCACGCGATTGCGATGTCATCACAACTGAATTTGAAAACCCTCCTGCGCATGCTCTTTCTTTTTTGTCGCAGCACACAGTCGTTCATCCTTCTCCACGGGCAATTGAAATTGCACAAGATCGCCGGCTCGAGAAGCGTTTCTTGAACGGCAACGGATTTCCAACTGCACCATTTGCGGTGGTGTCAGACGCTGGGCTCCCCGCGCAAACCGAACTGAAATTCCCTGCACTATTGAAAACAGCTCGCATGGGATATGACGGGAAAGGACAAGAACAAGTCGACTCACTTGCTGAGCTTGCAAGCGCATGGTCACACCTTGGGGGTGTTGCGTGTGTTCTTGAACAATTACTCCCCCTTCAAAGAGAGTTGTCCGTCGTACTCGCTCGTGGCGTTGATGGCTCTACTGCCTGTTACGCGGTTACTGAAAATGTTCATGTCAATGGCATTTTGCATACCAGTTGCGCACCATACGGTGGTCAACTGGCTGCGCAGGCCACCGAACTCGCAACTCGAATTGCTCAGGCACTTGAGTACGTCGGCGTCCTAGGAGTAGAGATGTTCGTAGTCAACGAAACTCTTGTCATTAATGAGATTGCACCTCGGCCTCACAACAGCGGACACTGGACATTGGATGCATCGCATACAAGTCAATTTGAACAACAAGTGCGGGCGGTGTGCGGTCTCGAATTGGGTGATCCATCAATGACTGAGGCAGCAGTCGCCATGGTGAACATTTTGGGCGACAGTTGGATGAACGGCGAACCTGATTGGGATGCAATGACACCGCATAGTTATTCACATCTTCATTTGTACGGCAAAACCGAACCGCGGCGAGGACGAAAGATGGGCCACCTCACAGTGACTGCCAGCACCGTAGAGACCGCTCGCGAAGAAGCGTTACGCCTCACCAAACATCGCGAGTAATTCTTCGATGGGCGGGTCGTTCGAGCGTTCATGCATGAACTGAACTGCAGCAGCTATGTCTTGTTGATCTGCAATGTGCACGAAAACATCCGCGATCATGTCGCCAAATTGTGAAATCTCCGCAAGGACTTTCGTCTTTTCCCAACTGACATACGGCAGAGCCAAAATGTCACACTTCAGCTGAGTGTTTTCAATTGTCTCAATATTGAATAATCCCAACTTTTCAATTGCGTTATACATCACCACAGTTCCGTGTTGATACGCCGCAGTTGCGATTGGCGGTAACCCATGTTGAGCGCCGGCGTGGTCTGTCATCAAAGCTGATTGCAACGTATGCGACGGTTTGTTGAGAAATGTTTCAATGTCTCCCGCCATGGCGGTGAATGGTTCATCACTTGCCGATTTGCACCAATACTTAAGAGAATCAAGAGACGCATCTAACTCGGCCATCTCAGTGAGCATGGTGCGAATTGCCAGTGTGAGTCCACCGGTGATATAGGGATTAACGCTGTGCACGCTGAGGGTTGCATCAACAAAACACGTCACATCAGACACCGCAAACGGCACGGCATATTCTGATTGCTCCCTAAAAACCAACATGCTGTTGAAGTGATGAATGTTTGCAAATTCATGACCCACCATGAAGGTGTCTCGCAGGAATTCATTGAGATTCTCTGTGAGACGCGCGGTGTTCACTCCCACAAACGCATCGTCATTCTTTGGCCAATTTGTCATACAAAAGTCGACCCTACTTCCCGTCTTTGTACTCTGTTGTAATGAGAATCGGGATTCTGACTGGCGGTGGCGATTGCCCAGGACTTAACGCCACTATTCGCTCCATCGTCCGCACAGCAAAGACGCGCCACAACGCGGTGGTCATTGGCTTTCTTGATGCGTGGGACGGCGTCATGGAACGACGATTCATTGATCTCGAACTTGATGCTGTTCGAGGCATCCTTCCCATGGGTGGCACGATCTTAGGTACTCGTCGGGGAAGTCCACTCGACCATGAAAAAGGACTCGAACTAGTTGCTGACACCATTCGCGATCTCGGACTTGACGGTCTGATTGTGATCGGTGGGGATGGATCTCTCACAGTTGCTTCGCTTCTCTATCAACAGATCAACCTTCCGGTAGTTGGAGTCCCAAAGACAATCGATAACGACGTGATGCGCACTGACGTCACCATCGGATTTAACACCGCTGTCCAAGTGGCAACTGATTCAATTGATCGCCTCTACACCACTGCTGAAAGTCATAACAGAGCAGCTGTAGTTGAAGTCATGGGTCGTGAAGCGGGATGGATTGCTTTTCACGCAGGGATAGCAGGCGGAGCCACCAGTATTCTCATTCCGGAGAGGCAGTTTCACATCGATGAAGTAGCCGAACACGTTGCGCGTCGTCACCGCCGTGGCAGATACGCGTCGATCGTTGTTGTTGCAGAAGGTGCAAGACCTGTTGATGGTTGTATGGAGATGCCAACGTATGCGCGCGATGCTTATGGCAGAAAACGCCTCGGCGGAGTAGGTGCGGCAATCGCTCGCGCGTTAGAAGATCGAACCCAAATCGAAACTCGACTCACAACTCTTGGACAAGTGCAGCGCGGTGGCTCACCCAATGCAACTGACAGAATCCTCGCAACACGATTTGGTCTTGCAGCCGTCGAATCCATTGCATCTGGCTATTTCGGCACAATGGTCGGACTGCAACACGGGACAATGATGAACGTCCCGCTCGCGGAAGTCGCTGGCATTCCTCGCTGTGTCAACCTTGATCTCTACGGAGAAATCAGCGACGTCTTCTTTGGCTAACGATAGTGATTAGTGTGCTTCCCATGGCAGAAGTACGTCTCACTAAAGATTCCATTGACCTCGGCGTTGTTGTGCGCGATGCAGACACGTCACTCGCGTTTTATCGCGACCTTCTTGGCTTCAAACCGATGGGTGAAATGGCAATGCCAGGAGGGGGCACCATGTATCGGTTGGTGTGCGGCACATCACACATCAAGATCGTTCATCCTGGGAAAGCAACCACTGCTGCTACGCCAGGCAACATCATGGATGCATACGGCTATCGCTATTTCACGATCAGCGTGAGCAACTTGGCGGAAATGACGGATGCCTGCGCAAACGCAGGACACAAAGTTGTGGTGGCTCCCGTTGAGGTCCGCCCGGGTGTCACGATCTCAATCGTGGAAGACCCGGACGGAAACCTCGTGGAGTTCCTGCAGGCGTTATAGATTCGCTCTCTCCCACCCAACACGGACTTCGTTCCGAAACTCACTAAGGAGTTCTTGATTGCGACCTGTCCTGGACCACGTCGGGACCCCCAAGATGGTGAGGGTCGAAAGCGTACGTCACGGACAAAACTAGGGCCCTTCCGATTTCTCAGAAGGGGCCTCGTATGAATTGGTGGCGGGGGCAGGATTTGAACCTGCGACCTTCGGGTTATGAGCCCGACGAGCTACCGGGCTGCTCCACCCCGCGTCGTAGTAGGCACAGTACGGTAGCAATCGGCTACGCCACTCACAACCTCCCCTTTCACTATGTTCTCGCGCTCAAAGAAAACTCACGAATCAATCGCAGCGCTTACTGCCGACATGGCGACGCTCCGTGCGGAATTACACGCACATGTCGAACAACTCGCCGCTGAGAAATCTCTACGAAATGACATCGCTAATCGTTTGACCGTGCTTGAAGGCCGCGTAACAGGAATGGGTGCAGAACTCTCACGACAGATGCATGAATTATCCGATGAAATCGAACATCTTGTGAATGCATCGAACAACAATGAAAATGATGCGGTTATTGCGCAGCTACGTATTTCTCAATCACGTCTTGCAACTGAACAAGCCCGCTATGAAATCGCGTTCCGACAAGATCTGGCGACGTTGGCAGAAATGCTGCGCCGCAAAAACTAGGTCAATCCAACTCAGCAACCGCACGTTGCAATAACTCACGCGCTTTTGCTTGCTTTTGTTGATACGTCACAAAATCTGGCGGTGATTTAGCAAGTGCTGCATCCGCTTCGGCAAACAATTGCTCAGCACGTGTCAACAAGTCTTGTGCAGACGAACCAGCAGGAGGTGGTGCAACAGTCGTTGTTGGTGTGCTTGATCCACCGTTTGAGCCCGGAACGGTAGTCGTTGTTGACGGACGAGATCCCGGAGTGGTCACACGATCACCAAGATCCACATTGAAACCTGGGAATAACAACTTCACAGTTTCTGTGATGTTGTCACCAATTACTGAACGACCGTCATAATGGCCGAGGAATTTACGCACAAATACTTGCTTTGAATCGGAACTGTCTGGCTGCACGTACATCGGACGCAGATACATTATGCCTCTACCCACAGGCACAATTTGTAGATCGCCATAGGTCACTCGCGAACCACGCAAGTCAAGCGGAGTGATGATTTCAGCAATCACAGTGTCACTCTCAAACTCGGCAGCGACGGTCGCAGGGCCAGGAGGCAATGGGCTTTGTACGTCATAAATCGAAATTTTGCCGTATGAACTTGGATCACTGCTGACCACCATGAATGAACGCAATTCCTTACGACTGCCATCAGGAGAGAATGGAACAAAAGGTCGCAACATTGAAAAGACACCATTGTCTTTCGAACCCGGCGCATGGAAGATCGTGAAATACGGACTGAAGCGAACAACATTTGCATCATCCACGTTGATGGAATCAACATTTCCAGCGGTTGTTGTTACAGATTGAACGGGAGCAGAGGTTGTGCCCTGTGGTTCGAGCGGTGGAGCTTGAGAAATGCTCCACGCCGCGTCTCTATTGAAAAACAGAGTTGCATCGTCAAACTGATAACGGCCGTACATGTTTGTTTGGATACGGAAAAGATCCTCGGGATAACGGAAATGATCACGAATAGCGGGATCGAGATCTTTCAACGGCGAGAACATGTCGGGGAATGTCGCTGCCCATGCTCGTGCGATGGGATCTTTTGAATCAACGATGTAGAAGCTGATATCGCCTGTGTACGCATCAACAACGGTCTTTACGCTGTTGCGGACGTAGTTAAACGAATGATTAAGTCCGCTCGCACCGCTAATTTGCGTTGTGTCCGCAGTTTCTGCGTACGGGTAACGATTCGTAGTGGTAAATGCATCAACGATCCACTTCACTTCCCCATTTACAACGACCGGATATGGGTCGGCGTCAAAATGCAGAAAGGGTGCGACTTTACGAACACGGTCACGAATGTCGCGTACCCACAACATTTCTGAGTTCTCGGTAATGAGGCGTGAGCCAAACAAGTTGTACTCACCGAAATGAACAGCGAAGGCAACTCGGCGAAGGAAACCGTTCATCTTGACGCCAGCGCCGCTCTCGTACTTTGAAGTCGCAGAACCAGGACAAGCCTGTTCGGTCTGTGACGTACCGACGATTGCATAAGTATCTAAGCCGTCACCGAAATACAGCTCTGGACGGGTGACTTTAAGGTCAACATACGATGGACGTCCGTCATCTGTTACCACACTTGCGGGCGCTGCAATGATCCCGCAACCATGTGTGTAGAGAAGATGGCGCGACACCCACGTACGGTTGGGAATACCATCGGCATTTAACTCACGAGATGCAATGAGGACCTGCTGCGTCCGTCCATCAATCGAGTAACGATCAACGTCGAGATCGCGAACGCTATAGAACGATGTTTGACCTTGGTCCAAAATAAAGCGATCACGCATCTGGATGGGATCAAGTTGGCGAATATCTCGCAACGCAACGTCGTATTCGTTCACTTCATCCGAAGACAACTCCTCAAATGAAGTTTCCACTCGTTCAACTTCACTAATCCCCATCGCCGACTTTGTTGCTTCAATGTTGCGGCCAATGAATGGCAACTCTCGAGTGCTGACGTTTGGCTGTACCACGAAACGCTGAATAATTGTTGGGTAGATCGTGCCTGCGACAATCGCCACTACTACCCACAACCCAACGGCCAGTGCTGGGAGACGCCAACCCTTTTGGCGAATGTTCCACAGCAACAACACTGCCACTGCGATAGAGACGAGAATCATCAAATTGATAGCGGGCAATTGTGCATTGACATCGGTGTACAGCGCACCGCGCACTACACCACGGTTTGATCGTGTGAGGTCAAAGCGAGACAACCAGTAGTTCGCAGCGCGAATTAATGCTGCACCAGCGAGCAACACCGACAGATGGACTTTTGCTTGCGGAGAAACACGTTGCACTTTGTCTTGCGGACGAATACTGCCATTGATGAAGTGAAATGCGATTGTCAGCAACGTGGCAAGCACCAGCATTCCAAATGCCCATGACACAGCGAACTCAGCAAATGGCAATCGGAAAACATAAAAACCAATATTGGTGTCAAACTGAGGATCTGCAGTGGGAAAAGCCTTTCCGTTAAGAAACAGCAACCAAGACTCCCACTGACTCGCTGCCGGAAGGCCGAGCATCAGGCCGATTAATAGTGCGATTGCCAAGCGCAAGCGCCCGCGATAACGCGCCGTTGCATCGCGCACTCGCATGACTGCTTGATCCTCGGGCGTGTTTGGCAAGTTGACTGGCGCCAAGCGATCGGCCAACATCAAGTTGATCCACACGAACACCGCTGCAATCAGTGTGAAGATAATTCCGAGTTCAAATTTGGCGCGGATCGTGCGCCAGTACACATCGCTTCGACCAACACTGTCGAACCACAGCACATTGACATAAAACGAAGAAAGACTGCGCGCGCTAAGGAACAGTACGAGGATCGCCGCCAAGGCAACTGAAATGACGACTCGTCCTTTTGAAGGACGACGGACACGCAGTTTTGGAATGCGCGGTCCGCCGAAACCGCCATTTCCGCGAGGAGGAAGGTCCGAGGGGTTACGCACGCATTAGAACGCTAGTGCGAGTTTGGGCAAACGAGGCAGCGGCATCCGGCATGAGCAAGCGGATGACGATGTCCCGTCGGAAATTCTGTGCCCACGACCGCATCTCCTGCGAGAGCGTTGTCTTCACAATCGGCACAACAACCCTGATCTGGGCTCACCATCCACGAAATAGCCACTCCTGATTCGAGGGAGCAATACGAGCCACAGCTAAATGCCGAACAGGCAATGTCATCAACGTGAGTATCGAGTGACGTCATCTTCCAGTCGCGATACACGTCGCGCATCAGACTTGCCAAAATGTCACGATCGCCTTCTGCTTCACCAATTGCAATCCGCGTATCGTCACGAAATTTCGCCACTAAAGAATGAGAAATTGCGCTGAGGACTGTTTCATTGAGGTCCTTGGGGGAAATTCGCTTTGATGAACCGCCAAATGCCTTCATTGACTTTGCGCCCTCGGTTGCCGCTTTCATCATCTCGTCCGCAATGGCATCGCAATAGCGTTGCGCGTGCTCATCCACCGAGCCGAGTATCGCCTCTATCTCGAGCGATGACCGCTTCTTACGCAGGTGCTCCAAAACATTGTTTTGCTCATCAGCAAGAACCCGCTTCAACTTTCGTGAAAACTGTACGACCAGAGGTGACAAAACTTCATCACGTCGGGCAAACAATTCAGGATTCGCTTTGCGTTTCTGAGGCGCCTTAGGTTTCTTGGGTTTCTTTGCGGTTTGCGAGTCAGACTGCGATGCCACCGATTCAGATACCGCTTCGGCGACCTTTGACGTGGAGTCGGCGCGAAGACGGGCAAAAATGTCGTCGACTTTGCCCGTATCAACTTTGCTCACTGATTCAGCGTTTGCGTCAGATTGCACTTCCGGCAAAGTTGGCGCGACACGTTCGCGACCAAACAGTGAAACCACATTTGAGACAACCTGTTCCTCTTCTGGAATGTCGATTACAGAGTCTTCAACAATTGGCTCAGCTTCGACTTCGGCGATTGTCACTGCTTCAACTGATTCTGAGTCAACTACCTCTTGTACGTCTTTCACTTCGTCAACTTCGACTTCAACGACTTCAATTACTTCAGCGTCGACTGTCTCCACTTCGACCTCATGGTCAAAGATCTGAGTCACGATCTCCTCGATCACATTGTTCATTGATGCTGTGTCAATTGATTGAGATTCAATTGATGTATTCACTGAACTGCCGTCAACTACCGGAGCCGAAACCTCTGCAGCGTCTTCGTTTTCTCGATCAAAAACTCCCACCGATGGATGAGCCGGATTGATAACAGGAATGGGGCCCGTAACGGGGGCCAAATTCACAATGAATTCTGGCTCATCATGTGCATCGGTTAACCCAGTGATGACATCTTCACTAGCCAAACGTGCGCGTTCAAATGCACTCAGCAAACGGTCGCGACCATGAAGCAGCTGCTCAATTTGCGCACGCGCTGCATCTCGTCTGCGTGACAATTCGGACAAGACTTTTTCGCGATACTCGCGCGCTTCGTTCACCATGTCACGGCCTTGTTGTTTCGCCATTTCAATTTCGGCTTCAGCATCGGCTGCAGCATCATCGCGAATGCGTTGCGCCTCTAACGTTGCTGATTCACGAATGCGTGCTGCATCTTCTGCGGCATCTTTCACTAGTCGTGTCGCGCTCTCTTCGGCACGTTCACGAATCTGAGCGCTCGCATCTCGAGCAGTAGACAACACACGTGCAGCTTCTTCGCCTAAAAGTGTGGTGACCGTCTCTTCATCAAGTCGGCCAGGCGATGACATCCCACGCGTTTGCATCGCGCGCATCTCGGTCTCAAGGAAGCGCTCACGTTCTTGCAGTCGAGCCAGTTCAGCGGCCACCATCCGCAGAAAATCGCGGACTTCACCTTGTTCAAACCCGCGCCGGGCAACAGGAAAACTGGCAGCGCCTACTGCAGCCGGAGATGATGGATCGGGACGCGAAAAAGAGATGGCCATGGCATCTAAAAGAGTAAAGCGAGAAACAGCGAGAATGGTGGCAATCCTGTGGATGACGCGCTGTCACTTGGGTAAAGCGTCACCGCCATTGTCGCGCAAAGCATCAAGTGCATCCTGAAGAGTGGCAACGGGAACCACTTTCACACCAGATCCCACTGCTTTTCGCGCTTCATCAATCACTTGCTGCGACTGCGAGGCAGGAATAAGGAACAACGTCACACCTGCATCACGCACCGCGACGGCTTTCTGGCGCACCGCTCCCACAGCACCAACTTTCTCATCATCATTGATGGTTCCGGTGGCCGCTACTTTCCCGCGACCCATCAGATTTCCTTCCGACAACTCATCAAGAATTGCGAGCGTGAAGGCCAGTCCTGCCGAGGGACCCCCAATGTCAGACGTAGAGATACCCACGTCAAACGGCAACTGAACAGTTCGAGTATCAACGGGCACGAAACCAATGATCGTCTTTGACGCATCAGAGGGATTTGCAATGACTCGCACAGTCCGAGTGTCAACAACGTCAGATCCACTGGGACGAACCTTGATTTCCACCTCATCACCGGGCGAAAGACCCTCCGTCAACGGGAATAGATCGGTCAACACATTGACTGGCGCACCAGTGAATTCAACGATCGTGTCTCCCACTTTCAATACTTCGCACGCACTTTTTGGATGCGGTGTTTCCTCACAAATCACATCCCCGACAATGGCAGGACCAAAAATGAGCTCCACGTTGTATCCGAGGCGTTTCAGCGCAACATACTCAGCAATTTGTTTCGAACTCACCATTGCCTGTTGATTAAGCACGCGTTGGCTTGAAGGTGTTTGATTACCAAATCTTTCTTCGTATGTATCAACTTGAACATCGGGGTCAAGCCATCCGACAAATGAATCAAGAGCCGACAGCTTTGCTCCGTACGCTGTAACGAAATGAATTCCGTCTTCTGTCTCGTAACGAGGCGGTGCTTGCTCTTCTCCTGATACAAATTCGATACGCGGCCCCACTGTTAACGCCTCACCCGGAGCAAGTTCGAAACGCTGGATGTGTACCAATGATGCAGCCACCACAACAAAAAGAATCAGCCACGACAGAGTGAGAAGCGGCAGCGCCACATACAGGCGACGATTATTTGACGACCGAGTCGACAATGGCGGCGGTGGCGGGAGAGGTACGCTGGTCTCTGTCATGAATGTGCTTGCTTCGCTTTCTGGAACCGATGTTACGGTTCGCGCAGCATGGGTAGTCGCGTGTGCGATCATCGCCCTTGCTGTGATCAGTCGCATGAAGCCTGCCACGCCACGGCGGCCAGCGGTAGTGCGGGTCGACCAAAAACCAACACCTCTGCATAAGCAGCCAGAAAGAAACCGTAAGTGGCAGTCCGCTGGCTATCTGAGCACTGGCTCTCTCATTGTGGGAGCAGTCATTGCTTGCGTCATTGCTTTCGTTCTTCTGTTTGCATCAAACGCGCTGAGCGAGTTCGGTCGTTGACCAACACAACGTCATCCAACGCGGACAATGACCGATTCGCCGTCATTAGCGCCGGCTTTCAGGGTGATGTGGAAAAAGCCCGACATGGTCTTCAACACGATGATGCCATTGTGCGGACCAGTGCGTTACGAGCGATAGCCCGACTCGAGAAATTGGACGACAACGATCTCAACCATGCAATTACAGATTCAGACAGTGCAGTACGGCGCTGTGTTGCCGAACTTGCTGCCACCCATCGAAGCGTTGACATCACTTCCCTACTAGAGGATTCCGATGTATTTGTTGCTGAGATGGCAGCGTGGGCGATGGGTGAACGCACCGACCCTTCAGACAAAGACATTGAGTCGTTGATTCACGCGGTGTTCCATCACAAGGAAGCGTTAGTGCGCGAAGCCGCCACCGCAGCATTGGGGTCACTGGGGGACACGCGAGGCTCGCCCGCAATCTTGCACGCGTGTACTGACAAACCAGCGGTGCGACGACGTGCGGTTCTTGCTTTGGCACCCTTCGACGGACCAGATGTTGATGCTGCTCTTAACAATGCATTGCAGGATAAAGATTGGCAAGTGCGTCAGAACGCCGAAGACATGTTGCACCCACGTGGATATTGATCGCGTTGCACCTCTCCACAACTCAACATTCGTCGCGCACAAAACATCCAGGAAGATGATCGTTCACCATTCCAACGGCCTGCATCAGTGCATACATCGTGGTGGGCCCAACGAATTTCCATCCACGTTTCTTGAGAGCTTTTGATAAGTCCGTCGACGCTTGTGTCACCGCAGGTATCCCCGATGCATGTGTATTACCAACTGCAGCGTCACTGCCCGTTGGAGCAAACGACCACATGAAGTCGCTCAGCGACTCCTGTTCATTAATCATCTCGCAACATCTCTGAGCATTATTAATAGTTGCTTCGATTTTTCCGCGATGGCGGATGATGCCTTCGTCTATCAAGAGTCGTTCAACATCTTTGTTCTTGAACTTCGCGACCTCACGAAAATCAAAATCAGCAAACGCTGCACGAAAGCCCTCGCGCCGTCGAAGAATTGTGATCCAACTGAGTCCGGACTGAAATCCTTCTAGGCACACCTTTTCAAAAAGGCGTTGATCATCACGCACAGCACGACCCCATTCATTGTCGTGATACTGCACGTACTGGTCATCTTCGCCACACCACCAGCAGCGCGTATGCCCGTCGGACCCCACGAGTAGCCAGTCATTCGCTTTCCCCATGTCGACAACAGTAGAACACATCATCGATTTATTAGTGGGCCGATTCGTTCGTAGAGTGATGGCATGCGCATCGTTTCGCTTCTCCCCTCCACTACAGAAATCGTGTGCGACCTTGGGCTTCATGATCAACTCCTCGGTGTCACCATTGAATGCAATTGGCCAACAGGTGTTCGTGACGGCCGAGAAATCGTTGTCGGAACATTTTCCAATCCCTCAATGACGCCAGCCGAAATTGATGCGATTGTTCGCCAGCGCATGGCTGATGGTCTCGATTTGTACGAATTGAACGATCAGGCTCTCGCACGGTGCAATCCTGATCTGATCCTCAGCCAAGACCTGTGTCGTGTGTGTGCAGTTGCCAGTGGAGATGTAGACGCCGCAGTGCAGCGCCTCAACTGCGATGCAAACGTGTTGCAGATTGATCCACAAAACTTGAATGAAGTAATCGAATCAGTCAACACAATTGCAGTGGCTGCAGGAGTTCCAGAACGGGGCGAAAGGTATTGCACCGAGCTTCGTCAACGCCTCCATGACGTGGAACAAGCCGTGGCTCATATTCCTCAGGAGAATCGTCCCAAAGTATTTGTTTTGGAGTGGATTGATCCGCCTTTTGGTGCGGGACATTGGGTACCCGACATCATCACGAGCGCTGGTGGTATTCCAGTGGTCGCTCGGCCCGGCCAACGATCAGTACAAACAACATGGGATCAGATTGCCGAAGCTGCACCCGATGTCGTTCTTGTGTCGCCGTGTGGATACGGACTTGATGCCTCTGTGGAACAAGCGCGAACGGTGCTCGACTCACTGCCACCTCAATCACACGTGTGGGCCATCGACGCCGATGCGGTGATGGTACGACCGGGACCTCGTCTCGTTGACGGCGTGGAAGCGATCGCTGCAATGTTGCACGACATTGGTGAAGTACCTACGCACTTACTGCGTCGCGTTCGTTAGTAACTGTTGTTGTCGCGAATTTCAAACGAAGTAATTTGCAATCCCGATCGCCACACCGGCACCGACTAACCAGGTGGTGTTGAGTCTTGTCGCAAGCAACAAGCTGAGTGACACCACCGTGACCAGTACAGTGAATGGATCAACAAGAGCGTCATCAATGAGGTCGATAAGAACGCCTGCCATTAATCCGAGAGATGCCATGGTGACGCCATTGATGAAGAGTTGCACGTTTGGATGACGCCGAACCCACGGCACGATCACCACTAGCAATGCGACAAAAACAAATGACGGCAAAAAGATGCCAACTGTTGCAACAACCGAACCCCACACCCCGGCTACCTGCCAACCAATAAACGTGGCGGTCGAAAATAATGGTCCTGGTGTGACCTGCCCCACTGCAACAGCATCAAGCAATTGTTCGCTCGTTAACCAACCCAATTCGTTCACTAGTTGGTTCTCGAGAAACGCGAGCAACACATAGCCACTGCCGTAGAGCAATGCACCAATTTGAAGAAAGACGAGAAAGAGTCGCCACAAGGAGGCATCTTTGATGTTTTCTGTAACTGCCGCTGGTAACAACGCGATGCCAAACAGCATGGGCGAGGAACCTGCAATGCCACTATCTCCATGACCAGGTTTTTGGTGATCACGATCTTGCCATGCCGTACTGATGTGCATCCACGCAATCGCAACCGATCCAGCTGCCACAAGAATGATGAGTTCGTGAACATCAATGAGGTACACAACAAACGCCGCACCAGCGATCACAGCATTGCGTATTGATGTGAGAGTCGCTCGACCTAATCCCGTCAATGCATGAGCAACAATTGCGATAATTACCGGGAGCACTCCGTATCGAACGTCTACAACTGCAGGATCAGTACCGTATTCGGCGTACAACCATGCAAGAAAGGCCACAGTGACGACCGCGGGAATAATGAAACCTGTACCCGCAACGAGCAAACCTTTTCTTCCCGCTTGACGCGCACCGATGTGCATTGCAAGTTCGGTGGAGTTTGGGCCAGGAATAAGATTCGTGATACCCACCATCTCGAGGAATTCATCATCTTCCATCCACTTGCGACGGCGCACAAACTCATCGCGCATCAACGCGATGTGAGCTGCCGGCCCGCCGAATCCTGTGACGCCAAGTCGTAAGAAAACACCAGCAATGTCTCGTGCCCGCACCGTGCCAGTGTCGCACGCTCATACGTTCTTCAAACAAGCAACCTGACATACTTGAACAAGTTCAGAGGACCGTCACTAGGAGTTCACAATGTCTGACCAATTCCCGCTTCCTTATGCCAGCACCGACCTCACCGGACAGGTCGCGTTCGTCACCGGCGCAGCATCGGGACTTGGACGCCGCTTCGCAAAAGTGCTCGCCGCTGCTGGTGCATCGGTTGCTGTCGCCGCGCGCCGTCGTGATCGCCTTGATTCACTCGTTGAGGAGATCACAGCAGCCGGTGGAAAAGCATTCGCCGTGCAATTGGACGTCACCGATGCCAGTCAGATTCCAACGGCCATCAACGCTGCAGAAAAAGCGCTTGGCCCGGTATCAATTTTGGTCAACAACGCGGGTATCCCCGACGCCCA
>Ga0169931_10002155_pt1 | contig 32226 bp, 20 predicted proteins | sample Kivu_15m_20L_FD_129675 | JGI IMG/M metagenome (GOLD analysis project Ga0169931, IMG submission 129675) | Freshwater microbial communities from Lake Kivu, Western Province, Rwanda to study Microbial Dark Matter (Phase II) - Kivu_15m_20L... | ecosystem: Environmental > Aquatic > Freshwater > Lake...
AGCTCAGTTGTAGCGCGGCGCGATTCGAGTTGCGAAGCGCCCTCGCTAACGCGTCGGGCTACTCTGGTGTAGCCCGACGCGTTAGCGAGGGCGGAACGCCACAACTGAGCTGCAACGCACCACGAGAGCGGTTTCGGAACCGGTGTAGCGCATGCGACGCGGAGCGTCGCACCACGATCAGACGCGCGCCGTTATCGTGGCACGACGCTCCGCGTCGTGGAAACCGGCACGCTCCGAACCGCTACACTGTTCCCGAAACCGCTCTAACATGTCCCCATGTGGTACCGCGTCTTCGGCAGCACGCTTCACGAACCCGCGCCCGCGGCGCTGGCCGCGCACTTGCACGCGCTGGGCCTCGTCGTGGAACCGCACTTCAAGGGCGACGACCTCGGGTGGACCGAAGGCGAACTGCGGTTCGCCACCGGCTCGCCGGTGCTGCTCGCGCGCTATCTCACCAAAGAGGACGACCTGCGCGCCGACCTGAACGGGCACGCGGCCGAACTCGAAACGATGACCTACAGCCCCAACAGCGTGCCGCTGATGGAGCGCGTGATTCAGACGCAACAGCTCGTGACGCTGCGCAAACCGGTAGACGTGCCGAACGAAGTGCTACTCGAGCGCGTGCTGGAAGAGAGCGCCCGGTTCTTGGCGACGGCGACCGAAGGCGTGTACCAAATCGACGGCCGCGGCTGGTTCACCGCCGCGGGCGAATTGCTGGTGCAAGAGTATTAAGCGCGCCCGTCGCGGGCGTACAATGTCGGCACCATGTCAGCCATTACTGTTGTCGAGCGGCCGGTCGCGGTACTCACCTTCGACCAACCCGACAGCCGCGCGAACGTGCTGTCGCGCGAGTTGTGGAGCGAGTTCGGCGATGCGCTCGCGGCGCTCGCTTCGCGCTCGGACCTCAAGGGCTTGGTGCTCGCGAGCGCGAAGCCGGGCATCTTTATCGCCGGGGCCGACCTGAAGTTGCTCGCCAACGCGCCCGGGCCGAACGACCCGGACGTGCGCGCCTTCATCGAGCAAGGGTTGCGCGTTCTGGAACAACTCGAAGCGCTGCCGTTCCCCACCTGCGCGGCCATCGACGGCGCGGCGCTCGGCGGCGGGTTGGAAGTGGCGCTCGCGTGCGACTACCGCGTCTGCGGCACGAACCCGAAGGTGCAGTTGGGCCTACCGGAAGTGAAACTCGGGCTGATCCCCGGTTGGGGCGGCACGCAGCGCCTGCCGCGCGTCATCGGCGCGGCGCGCGCCGTTCAGATGCTCACGAGCGGCGAGAGTCTGACCGCGCAACAAGCCGCGCAGTGCGAACTGGTTGGCCGCGTCGCCGATTCCGAGGAGTTGATCGAGCGGGCCGTGCTGTTGGTGCGCGGGGCGGAGCACGCTCGACGGCAGCGGTTCGGGCCAGTGGCGGACGCCGCGCTCCCGCCGCAACCGGCGCTCAGCGGGGCCGCCGCCGAAGCGGTGCGCGTGGTGATCGAAGGCGCGCCGCTGCCGTTGCGCGACGCGATTGCGGTCGAAACGGAAGCGTTCATGCGGCTCGCGGGCGGCGACGAGTCGAAGCGGCTGATCGCGGAGTTCTTCGCCGCCCGTAAGAAGTAACAGCGCTTTCCGCCCCGAAGGGGCGCGACAACCATAGCCCGGTGCAACGCACCGGGTAACGCGAACCGCACCAACGCACCCCGCAGGGGTGCGACACATCAAGCGAAGGCGCTTGTGTCTCAGGCCTTCGGCCTGATGCCCTCTGCAACGAGCAAACCCGGTGCGTCGCACCGGGCTACGTTGTTGCGCCCCTTCGGGGCTGAAACACCCTCGCTCACGCGTCGGGCTACCAATCCATCACTCCGCGGTCGCGCCCAGAAGGGCGTCGAACGTCTCGCGCATGATCCACGCGGCCCGCGTCACGTTCGGCACCACGCTCGCCTCGGCCAGCGCCTTGCGGAGCGCGTCCTTCATCGGTTCCGGGGCCACCGGCGTATTGGCCAACAGGCGGGCGGCGCACGCGTACACCTCGTAGCACCCGCGGTGGTCGCCCGCGTTGAACGCCGGCGCGCCGATCGCAATCGCCATCGAAATCAGCACGCGGAGCTGTTGCGGCGGGAGCGGCGCGCCGTCGCCGCTCAGGTCGCCGAGCGCGTCGAACGCGTGCCGCATGGCCCACGCCTGTTCGTTCGGCCCCTCGGCGGCTTCGGCCTTGCTCAGCCCGTCGCGCAGCAGTTGGGTCGCGTTGTCCGGTAGGCCGGTCACGGTGGCGAGCACGGCGCGGGCGGTCGCGGCGTACACGTCGTAGCACCCTTGGTGATCGCCGGTGTTGTACGCGGGCGCGCCGATGGAAATGGCGCGGCCCACGAGCGCCTGTGCGAGCGGCAGCGCGTCGCCGGGCAGGTCGTCGGGTTCGTCGTCTTCGCCCAAGAGCGCGTCGAAGCCGTCGCGCAGTTCGGCGGCGCGGGCCGCGGGGTCGTCTTCGTTTTCGGCGGCCTCGAGCGCGCGGTCCAAGCGGAAGTCGGCCACTTCGCCGAGGCCGCGCACGCGCCGCGCGAGGCGGGCGGCGCAGGCGAGCACGCCGCCCGCGCCGTCGTGGTCGCCGGTGCCCGCGGCGCGGTCCGCGAGGCGCGCCGCCGCGAGCAGTAAGGGGCGCGCGGGGCCGAGTTGGTCGTCTTCGGATGCCATGTGTGCGCTCCGGGTGTGTACCGTCATGGTACGCGCCGAGAGGGCCGCACACTAGCGCAAGGAAGTGTCGCGCGGCGCGGTCACGGTTCGCTGAGGAGCACGAGCGCGGCGAACGCGCCGACTTCGTACTCCGTGCCGTCCGCGACCACCGGTCCGGTCCCCTCTTCGAGGAAGTCGCCCGGTGCCGCCTTCGCGGTGTCGATCAGTAGCCGCCAGCGGCGGCGCGTCGGCGACGCGGGCACGCGGAACGTCACCGGGCCGCTCCACGCGTTGAACGCGACGTAGAAGTCGCAGTCGATTTCGTAATCGGGGTCGCCCTCGCGGCCGGTGAACCGGCCGTCGAGCGCGAGCGCGAGCGTGCGCGAGCCGTGGCCGAAGTCCGGCTTGTTCGGTTCGACGCCGTGCCAGTGAACGTCCGCGAGTGCCGGCACCGGGCCGGCCGGTTCGCGGGTGCCGCGCCCGGTGGTGCCCTCGGCCGCGCCCGCGTCGCCGGGGCGCACCGGGCCGGCGCTGGGGAACTGGTCCGGTGTCGGGGCCGGCTCCGCCGCGCCGCGCCGGAACGCGCCCGCGAAGAACCGCCGCCGCCGCAGCGCCGGGTGCCGCTTCCGCAAGTGGATCAGCTCGCGCACGAACCGCAGGAACCCCTTGTTCTTTTCGGCCAGCTCCCAGTTCACCCACGAAATGTCGTTGTCTTGGCACCACGCGTTGTTGTTGCCGCGCTGCGTGCGGAGGAACTCGTCGCCGGCGAGAATCATCGGCACGCCCTGACTGAGTATGAGCGTGGTCATCATGTTCTTCGCGCGGCGCTCGCGCAGCGCGTTCACTTCCGGGTCGTGGGTGGGGCCTTCCGCGCCGCTGTTCCACGAGTAGTTGTCGTTCGCGCCGTCGCGCCCGTCTTCGCCGTTGGCGCGGTTGTGCTTCTCGTTGTAACTGACGAGGTCGTAGAGCGTGAACCCGTCGTGCGCGGTGACGAAGTTCACGGAGTGCCGCGGGAGCCGGCCGCTCCACTGGTACAGATCGGAACTGCCGCACAGCCGGGCCGCGAGCGCGCCGGCGAGGCCCGTGTCGCCCTTCCAGAACTGGCGCACGTCGTCGCGGTACTTCCCGTTCCACTCGCTCCACCGGCGGCCGAACGGGAACCGGCCCACCTGATACAGCCCGGCCGCGTCCCACGGCTCGGCGATCAACTTCGTGTCGGCGAGTACGCCGTCCTCGGTGATGCTCTCGATCACCGGCGGCTCCACCATCACGTTGCCCTTGCGGTCGCGGCCCAAGATGCTCGCGAGGTCGAACCGGAACCCGTCGACGTGCATGTCGCCGACCCAGTACCGCAGGCACGTCATGATGAGGTCGCGCACCACCGGGTGGTTGCAGTTCACGGTGTTGCCGCACCCGGTGTAGTTCAGGTACCGGCCGCCGTCGTCGATCATGTAGTACAGTTCGTTGTCCAGCCCGCGGAAGCTGAACGTGCGGCCCCGGTCGTCGCCCTCGCCGGTGTGGTTGAACACCACGTCCAGAATCACCTCGATGCCCGCCCCGTGCATGGCCTTCACCATGTCGCGGAACTCGTGCGTCTGGCCGTGCTTTTTGGCGCTGGCGGCGAACGCGGCCTTCGGGGCGGCGAACGCGATCGGGTTGTAGCCCCAGAAGTTGGTCATCTTCTCGCCCGTGTCCGGGTGGAAGAACGGGCAGTCGCACTCGTCCCACTCGAACACCGGCATCAGTTCGACGGCCGTGACGCCGAGCCACTTGAGGTACGGAATCTTTTCGATGAGGCCGAGGAACGTGCCCGGGTGCTGCACGCCGCTGGTCGGGTCGCAGGTGAACCCGCGCACGTGCACTTCGTAAATGATCGAGTCTTCGTGCGCGGTGAGCGGGGGCGTGTCGCCGTTCCAGTCGTACCGCGGGCCGCGGCGGTACAGGCTGCGGCGCGTGGTGCGCTGCGGGTCGGTTTCGCACGTGGCGGCCCAGCCCGCGCCGCCGGACAGCATACTCGCCGCCGGGTCCAAGAGCAGCACCGACGGGTCGAACCGCGTGCGCGGGCCGTGCGGGCCGTCCACGCGCCAGCCGTACGTGAAGGCGTCCGGCAGGTCGCGCACCAGAACGTGCCAGTGGTCGCCGGTGCGGTTCTTCTTGGCGTCCAGTTCGATTTCCGCGAGCGGCTTCGAGCCGCCGTCGGGCGGCAGGACGACGAGGTGAACGCTCAGCCCGTGGCGGCACAGCAGCGCGAAGTTGACGCCGTCCGGCGCGGCCGACGCGCCGAGTGGGAGGGGGCGACCGCGACTCGTGGGGAATGTGGACATGAATGCGCCGGGGTGCGGGGTCTCGGGTGAAGCAGACAGGTTCGCACATCGGCGGGCGCGCCGCTACGCCCCGCGCGCAGATTTCGCGCGCGGCGGGTTCGCGCGGCGGGCACAAAAGTGCCCCTCAACTGCTCGCGCGGTAGCTCACTTTTCGTTCCACGAACGACACCGGCGCGCCGACTCCGCCCGGCGCTTGACCGGCCCGCGTTCGTGACCCACTGTTCGGTACTGCGTCTCGTTTGTTCTTTCCGCCACGGCGCTCACAATTCATCACAGGGACGGTTCCGGTGACGGCAATCGCCTTTCCCCCCCCCGTATCGCCCTCTCGCCCGGCGGTCCGCGCCACGCGCGCCGAGTTGCTCGAGGTGCTGCTGGACCCGTCCCAACTGCCCACGCCGCCGGCCGTGGCGCTGCAGATCGTGAACTCCGCGAGCAACCCGAACTGCGACCCGGACGAGATCGTGCGGTTTCTCGCGCTCGACGCGGCCCTCACCGCCAAACTGCTCAAAGCTGTGAACTCGTGCCTGTACGGGTTGAAGCAGACCGTCTCGAGTACGGCGCGCGCGGTCGCGGTCCTCGGCCTCGGCACGGTGCGGTCGCTCGCGCTGGGCCTCTCGCTGCCCGCGGTGCGGACCGGGCGCGTGGGCGACGCCGGGGTGCGCGACCACTGGGTGAAGTCGGTCGGCGGCGCGACCATCGCGCGCGAACTGGCCGTACTGGCGCGCCGCCCCAACGCCGACGACGACCTCGTCGCCGGGTTGCTCCGCGACCTCGGCGCGCTGCTGTTGCGCCAAGCGTTCCCGACCGCGTGGGACGAGCACGTGCAGCGGCACGGCGCGCGCCTGATCGAGGACCCGTGCGGCGCGGAGCTGGAGTCGTTCGGCATCGACCACGCCGACGTGACCGCCGAGCTGCTGCGCAGTTGGAAGCTGCCCGACGATCTCGTGGAGCCGATCCGGTACCACCACCAGCCGGCGCTCGCGGCCCGCGCCGGGCGGGCGCGCCACGAGCGCGCCGAGCTGTTGTACCTCGCGAGCCAACTCGCCAACTGGGACGCGGTCGCCACGGTCCCGGAGGCGCTGGAGCGCACGATGGCGCTGGCCCGGGACCGGTTCGGGCTGAACCACGCGGCGCTCGTCGCGTTCTTGCAGCGCGTGGTGCCGAAAATTCAGGCCTTCGCCGGCGTGCTCAACCAAGACATCGGCCAGTGCCCGGACTTCGGGGCGATCCTCGCCGCGGGCGCGTCCGAACTGGTGAACCTGACCGTGCAGAACAGCCGCAGCAAGCTGAGCGGCACCGTGGGCACCGTGGCGACCGTGCGCGTGCCCGCGGCCGGCGCGCGCACCCCGCCCCCGCTGAGCGGCTCGCGCGCGCCCGGGGTGGGCGCGAACATGGCGCTGCCCGCGTTCCGCTCCGAGTTCGCGACCCGGATGCCCGAAGGCGGCTGCCGGCTGGGGAACTACGAACTGCGCTCGCTCCTCGGGCGCGGTGCGATGGGCGTGGTGTTCAAGGCCCTCGAACCGAGCTTGCAGCGGCTCGTTGCCATCAAGATGCTCGCGCCGGAGTTGGCGGCGTCGCCGCCCGCGCGCGAGCGGTTCGCGCGCGAGGCCCGCGTCGCCGCGTCCATCCAGCACCCGAACGTGACGACCATCTTCGCGGTGCGCGAGACCGACGGCTTCACCTACCTCGCGATGGAGTACGTGGACGGCTCGTGCCTCGAAACGCGCGTGCAGCAGGGCGGGCCGATGCCCGTTCCGCTGCTCGTTACCACCGCGCGGCAGATCGCCGAGGGGCTGGCCGCGGCGCACGAGAAGCAGGTCGTTCACCGCGACATCAAACCGGCAAACATCCTGATCGACGGGAGCAGCGGGCGCGCGAAGCTCACCGACTTCGGTCTCGCGCGGGTGTCCGACGACGCCCGCATGACCGCCGACGGCGCGCTCATCGGCACGCCGTTCTACATGGCCCCGGAAGTGATCCTCGGGCAGAGCGCGTCGCCCGCTTCGGACCTGTTCAGCTTCGGTGCGGTCCTCTACATGCTGGCGACCGGGCGGCTCCCGTTCCTCGGCCAAACCGTTGCGGCCTTGTTCAACGCGATCACCAACGGCACTCCGGTTTCCCCCCCCCGGCACCACCGCCCGAACCTGCCGGCGTGGTTCGAGGACCTCGTGCTGCGCCTCTTGGAGCGCAACCCGAAGGACCGGTTCGAGTCGGCTGCTGGCGTCGCGCAGGTACTCTCCGAGATGGAACGCGTTACGAATCCCATCTGAATTCTGCTGTGGCGCGAGGACCGTGGCCGGATTTTCGCGCCACGTCTCATCTCCGCTTCATTTGGTTGTTGCGTTTCGCACCGCTAACACGGTATCTTCATCCCCTCACGATTCCGCGATTCTATCGCGGCCGACACTCGCTCGGCGATTGCACCGTATGCCGGATCGTCCCGAACACGCAGGGAAGTGCGTCCGCACGATCCTCGTCGCCGAAGACGACGACGCCGTGCGCGCGTTCGTCACGGCCGCGCTCGAACAGTCCGGGTATGCGGTGGTCGCCGCGCCGGACGGGCGCGCCGCGGGCGACCTGTTTGCCGCCGCCCCGCACCGCTTCGACCTGATCCTCACCGACGTGATGATGCCGCACGCGCTCGGCACCGAACTCGCGGCCCGCGCGCGCGAGTTGCGCCCGGACGTGCGGGTGGTGTTCATGTCCGCGTTTCCCGGCGGCCCCGGGCGCGCCCCGGAACCGCTCCCCGAAAACGAGCCGCTCCTCGAAAAGCCGTTCACCCTGCCCGCTCTGCTCGCCGCCATCGCGCGCGCGTAACGCCCTCTCGCGCGGCTCGCTCCGCGTACAACGGACCCCAGACGCCTCTCCGGTCCCGTTTCAGGTGAACCCATGCGCTTCCGTTTCGCGCTTCCCGCGCTCGTGCTGCTCACGGTTCCGCTCGCGCTGAGCGCGCAACCGCCCGGCAAGCGGCCCATGAAGATCGAAGACCTGTACGCCTTCAAGCGGGTCGCGGCCCCGCAGGTGTCGCCCGACGGCAAGACCGTCGTGTATCAACTCACGACGGTTGACCTCGAGAAGAACAAGAGCAGCACCGCGATCTGGCTCGCCGCGACCGACGGCAAGACCCCGCCGAAGCAACTCACCGACCCCAAGGGCAAGCGCGACGCGAACCCGCGGTGGTCGCCGGACGGCTCGAAGATTCTCTTCGAGTCGTCGCGCAGCGGCAGTTCGCAACTGTGGGTGATCGACGCGAACGGCGGCGAGCCGAAGCAAATCACGAACATCAGCACTGGGGCGAGCAACGGCATCTGGTCGCCGGACGGCGCGCGCGTCGCGTTCGTTTCGACCGTGTTCCCGGAGTTCAGCGAGAAGCCGTTCGCGGAGAGCGACAAGCTCAACAAGCAGAAGGACGACGAGATCGAAGCCAGCCCGGTGAAGGCGAAGACGTTCACGCGCCTCTTCTTCCGCCACTGGGACGAGTACGTCGGCGACAAGCGGCAGCACCTGTTCGTGTGCAAGGCCGACGGCACGGACTGCCGCGACGCGACCCCCGGCGACCGCGACGCCAACCCGACCAGCAGCACGTTCAGCAGTGGTGATGACTACACCTTCTCGCCGGACGGCAAGTTCCTGGTGTTCACCGCGGTGCCGGAGAAGGAGGAAGCGTGGAGCACCAACTACGACATCTGCCGCGTGAGCATCACCAACACCTCGACCAAGTGGGACGCGCTGACCGCGGGCAACAAGGCGGCGGACAGCGGGCCGAAGTTCTCCCCGGACGGCAAGAAGCTGGCGTGGCGCGCCCAGAAGACCGCCGGGTACGAAGCGGACAAGTGGGACGTCGTCGTGGCCGACGTCAAGGCGGACGGGACGCTGAGCGGCAAGCCGCAGAACCTGACTCCGAAGTACGACGGGTCAGCGAACGAGATCACCTGGAAGGACAACGCGACCGTCTACTTCACCGCGGACCAAGACGGCTTCGTGCCAATCAAGAAGGTCGCGCTCGACGGGTCGGACGTCACGCACTGGGCGGGCGGAGACATCGGCGTGACGATGGGAAGTCGCGGCACTGTGACGTTCGGCCGCAACGGGCGGTTCGCGTACACGCTCGCATACCTGAACATGCCGCCCGAGGTGATCGTCGAGCGCATCGGTGAGACGGGAGCGGTGATCGAGGAGGACGTGAGCAAGGCGAACGAAAAACTGCTGTCCGAACTCGATCTGGGGCGGCCGGACAAGGTCCGCGTGCCGGTCGAGGGCGGGGTCGAGATGCAGATGTGGATTCTGAAGCCGCCGGGGTTCGACGCGAAGAAGAAGTGGCCGGTGGCGTACCTCGTCCACGGCGGGCCGCAGGGGGCGTGGGAAGACAGTTGGAGCTTCCGCTGGAACGCGCAAGTGTGGGCCGCGCAGGGCTACGTCGTGGTGATGCCGAACCCGCGCGGCTCCACCGGGTTCGGGTTCAAGTTCATGGACGAGATCACCGGCGACTGGGGCGGGAAGTGTTACCGCGACCTCGTCGCGGGCCTCGATTACGTCGAGAAACTGCCCTACGTCGATAAGGACCGCATCGGCTCCGCGGGCGGCAGCTTCGGCGGCTACATGATGAACTGGTTCGCGGTGAACCCGGTGGCGAAGCGGTTCAAGTGCCTCATCACGCACTGCTCGGTGTGGAACTTCGAGAGCATGTGGGGCACCACCGACGAGCTGTGGTTCGACGAATGGGAGCACGGCGGGCTGCCGTGGGAGAAACCGTGCAAGTACGCGGAGTTCTCCCCGCACAAGCGGGCCGGCGAACTCGGCAAGAACAAAACGCCGATGCTCATCATCCACAACGACCTCGACTTCCGGTGCCCGATCGGGCAGGGGCACGAACTGTTCAGCGCGCTCCAGCGCCAAGGGGTGCCGAGTCGCTTCGTGAACTTCCCCGACGAAGGGCACTGGGTGCTGAAGCCGCGCAACGGGCAGCACTGGCACAAGGAAGTGTTCGCGTGGTTGGCGAAGTACGCCCCGCCCGGCGGGAAGTAGCGCGGCGGGCCTTCAGCCCAAAAGGGGCGCACGTCGTTAACCCCGGCCGTCGGCCGGGGTTGTTGCTGGAAAGTGATTCACCGGCTACTCGAAGTGATTCACCGGCTCCGCAAAGTGATTCACGCGAAGGGGTGTGCATCTCCGCGTGAACCAATGAGAAGTCGAAGACGCCGGTCGGTTTGTGCCGGCGGTTCGACACCACGGCACACCTTTCCTCGGGTGCGTAGCAGACCGAGAGCGCATCCCCGGGGTTGAGGACGCGCGCCCCTTCAGGGCGAAACCCCAAGCCCCTACTTCGTCGGCGGGAACACCTGCGCGCGGGCGTAGCCCTGCAACAGCCCGAAGCGAATCTTGTCCGCCTTCAGGCGCGCGATCACGAAGTCGAATGCCGCGGGGGTGTCGCCGAGGCCGCGCAGACTGTCGCTCAGCGGTTGCGTGAAGTCGTCGTAGTGAATCGGGATTACCAACTTCGGCTTCACCTTCGACACGGTCTGATCGTAGAACGCGGTCTGAAACTCCTTCGGCTGCCCGCCGAGCGCGCCGACCGAGAGGAACAGCACGTCGGCGCGAACGCCGTCGCGCGCGCCCTCGACGAAGTTCGCGGCGCAGTTCACGAGCGCCGTGCGGTCGCCGTGCTTGATGAGGAAGTCGAACGAACCGCCCTCTTTGTAGTCGCGGAACCCGGCCGGCTGCTTGAGCGGCTTCGCGATCTCTTGGCCCAAGTCGTCGTTCAGTCCCTTCAGTGGCGGCGAGTGCTTGCCCTTCAGCACGGTCACGGTGAACTTCCCGACTTTCAGCTCCTTGCCCGGCTCGAAGAGCGCCATCTGTTCGTCCTTCAGGCCGCCGCCGCGCCCGATGTTCAGCACGGACGCGGAGCCGTGCAGCTTCGCCCCGGTCTTCTGCGCCACATAGGCGCAGTCCATCGCGTGGTCGTAATGCGCGTGGGCGACGAACAGAGCCTTCACGCGCTCCGCCCCGGCTTTCTTCAGCGCCGCGTCCACGACCTTCGGGTCGGTCTCGATGCGGTTCAACAGTTTGGTGATCGGTGGCCGCGTGAGGAAGCCGTCGGTGAGGAGTTGCGTTTCGCCGTCGTCGAACAGAAGTGTGGTGGTGCCGAGGAACGTGACCGTGACCGCGCCGTTCTTCGGCGCGGGCGCGGCTTCGAGGTGGTGTTCGCGGTAGCCGGACAGGTCGGTGCCGGGCGCGGGCGGTTGTGCCGCCGCGCCCGCGAAGAGCGCCGGCACGAGGGCCAGCGCGAACAGCGTGCGAACCATCGCGCCGGTCCCTTTCGCTACTTCGCCAAGTCGATGCAGATCAGTTCCTTGTCGTTGCGAACGAAGGCCTTCTTGTCGGCGTAGGCCGGGGCGCACCACACCACCTTGCGCCCGAACGCGGCCCCGGTGGTGTCGAGTACCTTCGCCCGGTCGATCTCCTCGTAGCCCTTCGGCGTGAGCTTGCCGATCACGAGGTCGCCCGTTTCGGCGAAGAAGAAGAACCGGTCGCCGTTCTTCGTGATGAACGACGTGCCCGAACCTTGCGCTTTCTGGAGCGGGCCGTCGTCCTCCCACAGGCGCTTGCCGCTGGGCACCTCAATCGCGTACATCGGGCCGTTCTCGTCGTGCCCGTAGATCACTTCGCCGTCGGCGAACGGTTGCACGTTCACCGGCGAGAACGCGAAGCCCTTCTTGTCCTTGAACAGCACCTCGGGCTTGCCGGCGGTCAGCTTCAGCATCAGGTTCTTCGTGCGGTAGCCGGCCACGAACAGGTAGTCGCCCACGCGGATCGGCGTCATGATGATCGAAGTGTTGTCCGCGCTGTAGGGCGTCTTCCACAACTCTTTGCCCGTTTCGGGGTCGAGTGCGTACACGCTCTTCGGCGCGGCCACGATCATCTGCCGCTTCCCGCCCACTTCGGTGAACAGCGGCGGCGCGTACCCGATTTCCTTGTCGGTGTGCGCCTTCCAGATTTCCTTACCGGTGTCTTTGTCGAACGCGACGACGTGCCCGCCCTCGCCGCCGGCGAGCGTGATGAGCTTCTTGCCGTCCAGAATCGGGTGCGCCGCGTAACCCCAGATCGCCGGCTTCACCTTGTATTGGGCACGGAAATCGATCCGCCACAGCGCTTTGCCGCTGTCGGCGTCGAAGCAGTACAGGTCGCCCATCGCGCCGAGCGTGTACACCTTCCCGTCGCTCACCAGCGGCGTGCACCGCGGCCCGGAGTTGTAGCTGATCTGGTAGCTGGACGGGTACTCTTGCTTCCAGATTTCCTTGCCGGTCTTCGCGTCCAAGCACAGCACGCGCTCGTTCCCGGGGATGCTGTTCTTGGTGTCGAACGGGTTGTCCGGGTTCTTCGCGCCTTTGGCGAGCTCGCGGTCCGTCACGTACACCTTCCCGTTCGCGACCGCGGGGCCGGAGTAGCCGGCCCCGACGGGCGCGCGCCACACCACCTTCGGGCCGCTCTTCGGGAACTTGTCGAGGATGCCGGTTTCGCGCCACACGTTGTCGCGCTTCGGACCCATCCATTGGGGCCAGTCGTCGCCGGACGCGACCGGGGCGACGAGCGCCACGGCCGCGACGAGGATCGCGCTGCGGGTCAGCATTCGGGAACTCCTGAGATGGGGCACCGCGGCTACTTCGCGAGATCGACGCAGATCAGTTCCTTGCCGTTGCGGACGAAGACCTTTTTGTCCGCGTAGGCCGGGGCGCACCACACCACCTTGCGCCCGAAAGCAGCCTCGGTGCGTTCCAGCAGTTTGGTGCGGTCGATCTCCTCGTAGCCCTTCGGGGTCAGTTTACCGATTACGAGGTCGCCCGTTTCGGCGAAGAAGAAGAACCGGTCGCCGTTCTTCACCATGAACGCGGTCGCGGAGCCTTGCGCCTCCTCGCCGCCGACCGGCCCGACCGAGTGCCACAGGCGCTTCCCGCTCGGCATTTCGACCGCAAACATCTCGCCCTCGTCGTCGTATCCGTAGAGCACGTTGTCGATCAGGAACGGTTGCACGTTGACCGGCGACAGCCCAAGCCCCTTCTTGTTCTGCCACACCACTTCCGCGCCGGGCTTGTTCGCGGTGAGCTTCAGCACCATGCTCTTCGCGTTGTACGCGCCGACGAACAGGTGGTCGCCGACGCGCATCGGCGTCATCACCATGCACCCGCTGTCGGCGTTGAACGGCACCTTCCAGTACTGCTCGCCGTTTTCGGGGTTCAGTGCGTACACGGCCTTCGGCGACGCGACGACCATCTGCCGCTTCCCGCCGGCTTCGGTGAACGTCACCGGGGAATAGCCGGCTTCCGCCTGCGTGCCGGCCTTCCAGATTTCCTTGCCGGTGTCTTTGTCGAGCGCGACGACGTGCGCGCCTTCGCCGCCCGCGATGGTGATGAGCTTCTTCCCATCAAGAACCGGGTGCGCCGCGTAGCCCCAAGTGGCGGGCTTCGCCTTGTACGCGGCCTTGAAATCGATCTTCCACACGATCTTGCCGCTCTCGGCTTCGAAACAGTGCAGGTCGCCCATCGCGCCGAGGGTGTAGACCTTCCCGTCGGCCACGAGCGGCGTACACCGCGGCCCGGCCGGGAAGCTGATTTGGTACGGGCAGTCGTACTCGTGCTTCCACAGTTCCTTGCCGGTCTTCTGGTCGAAGCACAGTACGCGCTCGGTGCTGTTGATCTTCACTTTGGTGTCGAAGGGATCGTCCGGGTTGGCCGCGCCTTTCGCGAGCACGCGATCCGTGACGTACACTTTCCCGCCGCTGACCGCGGGGCCGGAATAGCCGGCGTTCACGGGCGCGCGCCACAGCACCTTCGGGCCGCCCTTCGGGAACTTGTCGAGGATGCCGGTTTCGCGCCACTCGTTGTCGCGCTTCGGTCCCATCCACTGGGGCCAATCGTCGCCACGAACGGCGGGGAGGGCGAGCGCGCAGAGCGCGAGCAACGAGAGGAAGCGCGTCACGAGAGAACTCCGAGGGGATGTGAGAGCGAGCGCATAGTGTGCGTGCGTCGCGGGCGGTGGGCAAGCCCGAAACGGCCTTCGATACACTGGCGTTACACGGTAGACTGGTGCGCGAGGAGGCCCGTGCGTGAACCCGCAACCCGCCCCGGTGTGCGCAATACTCGCCGGCATCAACGGTGCCGGCAAATCGTCGTCGGCCGATCCCATCCTGCGCGTCGGGATGCGCGTGCCCGTATTCGTGAACCCGGACACGATCGCGCGCGGGCTGAACGCCTTCGACCCGGAAGGGCAGGCGGCGAAGGCCGGGCGCGTGGTGGTCGAGCACCTACGCGCGTTAGCGAAAGCCCGCAAGAGCTTCGCCTTTGAAACGACGCTGGCCGGGCGCACCTACGCGAGTTGGCTCCGCGAACTGCTCGACGCCGGCTACACGACGCACATGTTCTACTACTGGCTGCGAAGTCCAGACATGGCGGTGCGGCGCGTGGCCGACCGCGTACGCTCAGGCGGGCACCACATTCCCGAAGAGACGATCCGCCGCAGGTACTCGCGCAGCGTGTCGAACTTTCTCACCCTGTTCCGCCCGGTGCTGACAACGTGGCAGGTGTATGATAATAGCGGCACGAAAGCGCGGATGATCGCGTTCAACAACGGTTACTTCGATTCGATTCTCGATCCCGACGTGTGGGAGCAGTTCCAACGGAGTGCGACAGATGACCAACCCAGCGACGGTACCGACGTTTGAGCCGATCAACCACGCGGCGATTGATGCGGCGCTCGCGGTCACGTTCCGCGAACTGCGTCTCGAGCACGCGCGCATGGGCCGCACGGTGTCCGAGTGGCGCAACGGGAAAGTGGTGGAGTTGACGCCTGCGGAGGTGTTCGCGGAGTACGGGCTGGACGAATTCGGCCGCCCGAAGTCCGAATAGCCCAACGCCCCGCGGCCCGGTCGCGTTTACAATGTCGCCATGAACCCGATTCTGCTCGTGGGGGCCGCGCTCGTCGGGCTGCCCGTTCTGCTGCACCTCATCATGAAGCAGGAGCCCAAGCGGCTCCCGTTTCCCGCGTTCCGGTTCCTCACGCAAAGGCTCAAAACCAACCAGCGCAAACTGCGCCTGCGGCACTTCCTGCTGCTCGCGATGCGCATGATTATTATCGCGCTGTTCGCACTCACGCTGTATCAGCCCACGTTCAAGAGCGAGCGGCTCGCCATTCAGGGCGAATCGCCGATTGCCACCGTCATCGTCCTCGACACGACGCCCAGCATGGGCTACGTCGTGAACGACAAGTCGCGTCTCGAAGAGGCCAAGCGCCGCGCGCTCGAACTGCTCGACGAACTGCCGGACAAGTCGCCGGTCGCGGTTCTCGACACCGCGGAACCCGGGGGCGCGTGGCTCTTGGACCGCGAAGCGGCCCGCCGGCGCATCGAAGAGGTGCGCGAAACGAAGGGCGGGCAACCGGTCACGAGCGCGCTCGCGGTCGCGTACCAACTGTTCGCGAAGGTGGATCAGGAGGCGGACGCCGCGGACCCGCTGCCGAAGTTCGTCGCGGTGTTCACCGACCGCACCGCGGCCTCGTGGGACGGCGCGCGGACCGACGATTTGAAGAAACTGCGCGACGCGGTGCCGGACCCGAAGCCGGTTCACGTGGTCATCGACTTCGGGGCCGATGCCGCAGCAAACGTGGGCATCATCGGCGCGGAGGTGAAGCCGCAGGTGATTCCCGACGGCCGCCCCGCGACCGCGCGCGTCACCGTTACCGCGACCGGTAGCGACCGCCCGGTGGACGTGACCGTGGTGGCGAAACTGAGCGGCGCGGCGAAGCCCGAAAGCCGCACGGTGAGCGTGCCGCCGAACCAGACCCGCGACCTCGCCTTCGAGTTCCGCGACCTGAAAGTCGGGCTGCACCAAGTGGAGTTCGCGCTCGCGCAACCGGACAAACTCGCCGCCGACAACGTGCGGTTCCTCACGTTCAAAGTGGGCGAGGCCAAGCGGTTGCTCACGCTCGCCGACGACCCGAATGCGGCGCTGTGGTGGCAGCAGGCGCACGTGGCGGGCGAAGCGTTCGCGTGCATCGTGGTGACGCCGGACGACATCGAACTGAGTGCGACCCGCGCCCCGGTGGTGAAGTACGCACCGGACCCCGCCAAGCCGAACGACCGCGTCACCGACGACCTGAGCGCGTTCGACGCGGTGTGCCTCTTGGGCGTGCGCAACCCGAATCGCCCGAACGACCCGCGCCCGGACGACGGTTCGCTGTGGAACCGGTTGCGGCCCTATGTGCGCGCGAACGGGAAGCTCCTCGTCGTGCCCGGTTCGGACACCGCGACCGACCTCGCCGGCTACAACGGCCCGGCCACGGACCTGATGCCCGCGACGCTCAAGCAGGTGATCGACGCGCGCAAGTTGAACCCCGCGCCGCCCCCGCAGCCGGCCCCGGGTTGGCCCGAACCGCGCGACGGCAAGAACGGCGTGACGTGGGTGCTCGACGACGCGGCCCTCAAACACCCCCTGCTCGCGATTCTCGAAACGTGGCGGCAACAGCGGCTGAATCTGGACGTGTTTCAAATTCCGCGCCTGAACCGGAAGTATTGGGAAGCCGAACCGGTGCCGGGCGCGACGGTGGTGGTTCGCTACCGCGACTCCGACGACGCCAAGGCGCGCCGCCCCGCGGTCCTCGAGCGCGCGTTCTTGGACGACCGCGACGGCAACCGACCGAAGGGCAAAGTGGTGCTGCTCACCACGCGCCTCGACGTGATGCCCGACGACGACCGCTGGCACGACTACTGGGAGCAGGATTCGACGTGGTTCGCGACGTTCCCGTACTTCCTCGCCCGGTACTTGGCCGGCGACATCGCGGACGCGAACTTCAACTTCGTCGCGGGCGCGCAAGTGACGGTCCAGATCCCGCGCGCGCGCGTACCGCGGGAGGCCCGCGTGGTGCTCGACGGCCCGCCGGGCAGCGGCGACGATCCGATCGTGAAGCTCGGCGAGAAGCAAGCGGAACTGCGACTCGGCCCGCCGCGCACGAGCGTGCCGGGCAACTACGCGGTGTCGGCCGCGAAGCCCGCCGGCGGGTTCTACTGGCGCGACGGGTTCAGCACGAACGCCCCGCCCGAAGAGTTCAACTTGGCGAAGGTGCCGGTCGAGGAAATCGAGAAGTTGACCGACAAAGACCGCGTGTTCCCCATCGACAAGAGCGCGACCCTGCGCGACTGGCTCGTGGTGTCGATCGGCCAACCGGTCGATCTGTTCCCGTGGTTGCTGCTGGCGGTGCTGGTGCTGTTTTCGGCCGAGGGGTTGATCGCCAACCGGTTCTACCGCCGGGCGAAGCCGTGAGCGAATCTAAGGGCCGCGCCGGAGCGAAGAAACTGCGTGGCGAACGGCGGGCGCGAGTCGGCCGGTTCTTGGTTCGTTTGGTGGCACGGGGTTCCGGCCCGTGCTGATTTGAGGCGCGCAGGCGCACGGGCCGGAACGCCCGTGCCACCAAGACGAGCGCTGGCCGTTCGCCCGCCCACCGACACCCGGAGCGCCCATGGCGGTACTCGATCACTGGAACGCGGTGCTCACCGCGCGCGAGTTGAAGCGCCGGCCGGTGTACGTGGAGTTGGACGGCCGGCCGATTTGTGTGTTCCGTGACGCCACCGGCGCGCCGCGCGCGGTGTCGGACGTGTGCCCGCACCGGCGCATGAGCCTGAGCCGCGGGCGCACCGAAAACGGCCGCGTGGTGTGCCCGTACCACGGGTGGAACTTCGGCGGCGACGGGAGCGGCGAAAGCCCCGGCACGCCGAAGATGCACTGCCGCACCGAAGCCTACGAGGCCCGCGAGGGGCACCGCGCGATCTGGGTGCGCGCCGCCGGTGCGACCGGGCCGTTCCCGGAGTTCCCCGCCGACGGCTTCCTCGCCATCAGTCAGCACCGGCACGTCATCGACGCGCCGCTCGCGGTCGTGCTCGACAACTTCTGCGAGATGGAGCACACCGGGGCGACGCACACGATCTTCGGCTACGAGCTGCACCGCCTGTCGGAAGTGACGCTGCAAGTGGAAGCGGACGACAGCGAGGTGCGCGGCGTCACGCACGGCCCGCCGAAGCACACCGCGTGGTGGCTCCGGTGGCTCATGCAGAGCCGCCGCGACTCGGTGTTCCGCGACAACTGGGTGACGCGGTTCGGGCCGCTGTACAACTTCCACGAGCACGAGTGGCTGCACCCGCGCACCGGTCAGCCGTGCTGGTTCAGCATGAAGATCGCGAACCTGTTCGCCCCCGCGGGGCCGGGCCGCACCATCGCCACGCTGCTCGTGTACGCGAAGACGCGGTGGCCCGGTCAGCGGTTCTGGCTGGCAATTGCGCGCCCGATCTTGCGGCACGTGATCGAGGCGGAAGTGCGGCGCGACGTGTGGATGCTGAACAACCTGCGCGAGAAGAACGAGGAACTGCCCGGCATGAAGTTGAGCCGGTTCGACAAGGCGCTCGCGCCGACGCGCGACCGCATGAAGGCGCTGTATCTCGGCAACACCCGCGAGCCGCTACCGGTCGCGGACGCGCGTCCCCCGTGCGCGTAAGAGGCAGAGAAAACGACAGCGGGCGGCGTTCGGCCGCCCGCGTCGCGTTTCGGAGCGGGTTCCTTACGCCTTCTTGCGAAGGGCGCGGCGGGCACCCACCAGCGGCAGGGCGATCAGGGCCAGCGCCAGCGCCGGCGGGGCCGGAACCGCGGACACCGGCAGCGCGGTGACGCCCGCGGTCCCGTTGAACGAGGTGTTCGCCGGCGTGTCGAAGCCGTCCGGGATTGAAATCAGAATCACCTGTTGCAGTGCGAACTGGCTCGGAATGTTCGACACGTTCGCGGTGGTGATCGGCGACGGCCCGAGCGTGTCCGGGCGCACGTCGGTCGCGACGTCGGTCGGCCCGCCGATCGTGGTGCCGTCGGCCAGCGCGGTGGTGCTGCTCGCCGGGGTCGTCAGCGGCACGCTGAGCAGGCGGCTGAACGAATCGACTTGCGCGGCGGCGTTGGTGGCGATGGACACGCTGGCGGAGTTCCGCAGTTGGCCGTCGCCGGGTGTGGGCACGTTGTACCCGTCGTCGGTCACGGTGACGCGCAGCGAGTTGGTCGGGTTGTTGACCAGCACCGCGATGCCGAAGTTCGAGGACAGCGACGCGGGAGCGGCCGACAGGTGGCTGTTGGTCAGCGCGCCGCCGCTCACGATGCTGAGTTGCTGGCCGCTGTAGGTGAACGGCTGGCTGAAGATCACCGTGCCGCCGGGCGTGCCGTTGAAGAACGACGAACTGCCGATCACCGTGCCCGAGGCGTTCAGTTCTTCAACCAGAACCTGAATGCCGGCTTCCGAGCGCGCCGGCGACGAACACAGGGCAACGACGGCGGCAACGCCGGCGAACGCCCACTTGCGCAACAGCATGACGGGTAGCTCCGTGTGAGGAGGCTGCGTTTCTAATGAGGGTACGTGCAACCGTTGACCGGTGCCAAGTAGGGGCGACACCGGACGGCGCGCACTGCGCCCGCGACTCTTCTTAGGAAAGCGACAATAGGGCCATCCTGTCAACACGTATTCCCGCATTCATCGGTTTTTCGGTTCGGAGCGAAGCGGCCATCCGGCACACTCGTCCGAAATTCGGTCATTCGGCGCAACTCGCATACCATCAGTTACTTGTTGCCCGGCGTCCCGCTCCGTGTGGTCGGACCGCGGGGGCTGGGGGGAATCGCCGTTTACCCCACTTACCACCGTTGAGAACGGGCGCTAACTATCCGAAACGTGACTCCGTGCTTTCCGAACCCGTTTTGAGCTGCGAAACTCCAGAACCCGACCGGCGCGGTGGGCGAACGATGACGTGCAACACTGCCGCAACCCGAAGAATTGCGAGCCTCGAATCGGTGCTGGCGCGCGACCCGGCAGTGGCGGAGTTGGGGAACTTGCCGCCCGGTCACGTTGCCACGCGCGAAACCGCCTCTACCCCGTGGGTACGGGCGGAGTCGTGAGAGCTTGGAACCGCGGGTTTCCCTTCGCGCGGGCGCGCCGTACTTCATTCTCATCTCGAAAGCGCCCACAAACAGGAGGCCGAGCACCATGACGATACCCGACGTGAACGCCACGGAGTGGGTCAAGCAACCCTCCGGCCTCGAAATCTGGGACGTGACCCCCGGTAGCGGCGACGAGGTGAAGCCGGGCGCGACCGTGACCGTTCACTACACCGGTTGGCTCACCACCGGCAAGAAGTTCGACAGCAGCGTGGACCGCGGCAAGAGCATCTCGTTCCCGCTGTCCGGCGTTATCAAGGGCTGGCAAGAGGGCATCCCGGGCATGAAACCGGGTGGCGTGCGCCGCCTGAAGATCCCCGCGGCGCTCGGCTACGGTTCGGCCGGTGCCGGCGCACTGATCCCGCCCAACGCCACGCTCGTCTTCGAAGTGGAACTGATCTCGGCGAAGTGATTTTGGCCGCCGTCGCATCTAACTTCGTATAACTCCTCTGCGCCGGCCGGGACGCGGTCGGCGCGTTCCCAAGGAGATTCCGCATGTATCGCACCCTCGGCGCGTTCGCGGTCTGCTTGTTCGCGGTCGCTGCGGCGCAGGCGCACTTCCCGTACATCGTGCCGGACGACAAAGGGCAGTCGGCGAAGGTGGTGTTCAGCGACAACCTCGAACCGGACACGAACGTCAGCATCGAGAAGATCGCGGGCACGAAGCTCACGCTCCGCGACGCGACCGGCAAAGACGCGCCGCTGGAGTTCAAGAAAGAGGAGGGCTACCTCGCGGTGAATGTGCCCGGTACCGGGAACCGCGTGGTGTTCGGCGTCACCGATTACGGCGTGCTCCAAAAGGGCGACAGCAAGCCGTTCAAACTGGTGTACTACCCGAAAGCGGTGCTGGGCGCGGCGAACGCGGCGGCGCTGGGCGAAAAGGCCGGGTTGGAGGTGGTCGCCGACGGGGCGAGCGCGAAAGTACGGTTCCGCGTGCTGGCCGCAGGTAAGCCCATCGCGGAGTCGGAAGTGATCGTCCTACTGCCCGGCGGCAACAAGAAGACCGCGACGACCGACAAAGACGGCTACACCCCGACGTTCGAGGGCGCGGGCCGCTACGGGGTCTACGCGAAACTGATCGAAGCGAAGGCCGGCGAGCACGGCGGCAAGAAGTTCGACGAGGTCCGCCACTACGCGACGCTCGTGTGCGACGTGGCGAAGTAGTCAGCGGTTATTCGTTGTTGGTTACTGGCGCGTGCCGTTCCGGTAACCAACACCCAGTAACCATCAACGAGCGGTTGACGCGGGCCGGGCGGTGCGGCACAATCGCCGCAGTTCCGTCGTTCTCCACACCGGCGCGCATGCACACCACGTCCGAAACGCTGTTGCAGCAGTTGCGTCGGACCGGGGGCGCGGTCGAGGCGTGGCCGCGGTTCGTTCACCTCTACGGCCCGCTGATCTACAACTGGGCGCGCCGGGCCGGCCTCCAAGAACCGGACGCCGCGGACCTGACGCAAGACGTGTTCGTGGTTCTGCTGAACGAGTTGCCGAAGTTCGAGTACGACCGGCACAAGAGCTTTCGCGCGTGGCTCCGCGCGGTCACCTTGAACAAGTGGCGCGACCGGGCGCGGCGGCGGACCGTTCCCATTCAGCCGGGTGCGGACCCGGACGCGCTCCCGGACCCGGTCGATCCGCTCTCCGATCACGACTACAAGCGGCACCTCATTTCGAGCGCGCTAGAACTGCTCCGGCCGGAATTTCGGCCCGAAACGTGGGCCGCGTTCGTCCGGCACGGCATCGACGCCGCGCCCGCGAGCGACGTGGCGAAGGAACTGAGCCTGACCGTGGGCGCGGTGTACGCGGCGAAGTGCCGGGTGCTCTCGCGCCTGCGCGCCTACCTGCGCGGCATACTGGACTGACGGAAAAAATCTTCCGAAATCCGCGTGAGGATTGCCCCGCCCTCGCGTACCCTTCGCACCAAGCCCCGTCATTGGTTGCAAGAGGACGCCCCAAGTGCCCCCCCGCTGCCGCTTCTGCCTGCCCGCCCGTTGCGGACTTCGAGCGCCTGCTGTCCGGCGATAGTACCCCCGAAGACGTGAACCGGCTCGCCGGGCACCTCGAAGGCTGCGCCAAGTGCGCCGCCGCCGTTCAAACCCTGCTCAGCCAAGACACGCTCGGCTCCGGCGTGCGCGGGGCGGCGCGGCCCTCGGTGCTCGAAAAATTGCCCGCGGCGCTCGCCTCCAAGTTGCTCGCCCTGCACGAGCAGACCGGAGCGCACAACGCACCGAGCGAGGGCGCCGACGGTGCGACGGTCGGCGCGCCCGCGCACGCGCGGCTCGAAGACACGCTCGGCGCGCCGGCGCTGTCGCCGGCTCTGACCCCGGACGAACTCGGGCGGCTCGGCGGCTATCGCGTGCTGCAGGTGCTCGGCGAAGGCGGCATGGGCCTCGTGTACCTCGCGGAAGACGTGCAACTCCTGCGCCGCGTCGCGCTCAAGGTCATGAAGCCCGACTTGGCGAAGAACGATTCCGCGCGCCTGCGGTTCCTCGCCGAAGCCCGCGCCGCCGCGAAGGTGCGCTCGGACCACGTCGTCACCATTTACCAAACCGGTGAGGACTGCGGCACCGCGTACGCCGCGATGGAACTGCTCCGCGGCTCGGCGCTCGATTCGTGGATCAAGAAGAACCGCAACGCCCCGCTCACCGAGATCATGCGCATCGGCCGCGAGACGGCACTGGGGTTGGCCGCGGCGCACGAGGAAGGGCTGATTCACCGCGACATCAAACCCGCGAACATCTGGGTCGAAACGTCCGGCCGCATCAAGATTCTGGACTTCGGCCTCGCGCGCCCGATGGAGGGCGACGCGCACCTCACCAAGAGCGGCGCGGTCGTCGGCACGCCCGCGTACATGGCCCCGGAGCAGGCCCGCGGGCAGAAGGTGGACCACCGCGCCGACCTGTTCAGCCTCGGTTGCGTACTGCACCGACTCACGACGGGCGAAATGCCCTTCAAGGGCGAAACCGTGATGGCCGTGCTCACGGCGCTCGCGGTCGAGAACCCGCCGCCGGCGAACGAACTGAACCCGACCGTTCCCCCGCGACTCGCGGCGCTCGTCACCGCGCTGCTTTCTAAAGACCCGAACAAGCGCCCGCAGAGTGCGACGGCGGTCGCGGACGAATTGCAGTCGATTATCGACGATCAGACCCGCGGCGGCTCGGCCACCGTGGTGTACGTTCCGGCACCGGCCCCGATCGTGCTCCCGCTGCCGGAAGCGTCGAACAACGCGTTCGACTTCAGTGACGCGACGGAGGAAGTACAGGCTCCCCGCCCGGCGGCGCAGCGCCCGCGCCGCCGGGCGCCCGAACCCGAAGCGGTGCCCGACGCCGAACCCGCCGAGGACGGCGACGCGCCGAAGGCGCGGGGCAAGAAGGGGCTACTCCTCGCGGCGGTCGCGGCGCTGCTGCTCGTCGTCGGCAGCGTCGCCGCGGTGCTCGTCTTCTCCACGAAAGACGGCACGCTCACGGTAGACGTGGCCGGCGACGCCGACGTGCGGTTCAAGAACGGCAAACTCGAAATCTACGACGAGAAGGGCGCGCTCAAGTACACGCTCGAACCCGGGGTGCGGCAGCAGGGCGGCATCGCCCCGGGCAAGTACACGGTGAAAGTGACCGGCGCGGACGGCGTGAAACTCGACACCGACGAGTTCACGATGGAGAAGGGCGGGAAGCCGGTGGTGCGCGTGCGCGCGAGCGGACCGAGCGGCGTCGCGGGCGGGCCGAAGAAGGACCCGAACCCGAAGGTGGTCCCGCCGAGCGCGCTGCGGCTCGCGCTCTCGGCGCAAACGAAAGTCGAAATCCCCGACGTCGGTCTCGACGTGACGAAGCCGTTCACGGTCGAAGCGTACCTCACGCCGTTCGTCGGCTACTGGGAGCGAGTACAGCGCTTTGCGATCGTAGATCAGAATGGCGCGTTCGGAATCGACATTTCCGAGGGCCAGTTCACCGGTTACACGCACCACGACCGGGCGAAGGGCGGCGCGGCCAAACCCGGTGAACGCTTTCACGTTGCGCTCGTGATGGTCGCGGACCAGCGCCGGCTGTTCGTGAACGGGAAGCTGGTTCACGCGATGCCCGGCACACTCCCGCTAAACGGGCCGGGGTCGGCCCCGATCGGGCTTTCGTTCACTCAGCCGCACGGTGAGGTGATCGTCGAAGAACTGCGCGTCTCGAAAGTGGCGCGCTACGAGAAGGAGTTCGCCCCCGCGGCGCGCCACGAGCGCGACAAGGACACGCTCGCGCTGTTCCACGGCGACGAGGGCGAAGGCGACGTCCTACGGGACAGTTCCGGCAACAAGAAAAACGGCACCATCACGAACCCGCGGTGGGTGAGCCGCGCGCCGGTGCCGCCGGTACCGGCGAGCGCCGCGCCGCCGCTTTCGCTCGCGGCCGGCAAGTGGCCCGTCGGCCCGGCGGAGAACGTGCTCGGCGGCCTCGTGCCGCGCCCGGCACTGATCGACACCTTCGGCCGCTGGCAGTTGGTGCCCACCGCAGTGCCGCTTGGCGGGCAGACGTGGGCGAGCGAACCGGCGTTCAGCCCGGACGGAACGAAGATCGCGGTCCCGGACCGGCACGCGCTGCGCATCTACGACGTGAACACCGGCGCGCTCGTCGGGTTCGCGCCGCGCAACGGCGCGAACCCGCTGGCCGGCGGCGACATCCGCGCCGACTGGAGCGCCGACAGTAAATGGGTGCGGATGTGCGACCGCCGCGGCTTTGGTAGCGACAACGTGAGCGTGTGGGCGGCCGATGGCGCGCCCTCCGCGGTGCCGTGGCAGCAGCACGCGGGCATCGACTTCGGCTGGAACCCCAAGTTCCCGTTGCTCGCGTACTGGCCGCACGGGCTGAACAAGTTTCACATCGTCGATCCGGCGAGCGCGAAGCCGGTGGAACTGGAACTCGGGGCCAGTCCGCCGCGCGGCGGGCAGTGGTCGAGCGACGGCGAATGGTTCCTGCTGATCCGAGAAGACAAGACCGCGCAACTGTTCGACCGCGCCGGCAAGCCCGGGGCACAGTTCAAGACGTTCGAACCGACCACGCCGGTCGCGTGGGGCAAGGTGAAGGACGCGCCGGCGCTCGCGGCCGTCGTTGACAACGTCGTTCACGTGTGGAAAAGCAACGGCGATCTCGTCTTCAAGACTGCCAAAATCGAGCGCCAAGTCGGCCACCTGTCGTGGAAGCCGGACGGTTCCGTGCTGGTAGCCGCCGAAGGCAACGGCATGCGCTACTTCTTCGATCCGGACGGCAAGAGCCTCGGCTCCGTAGACACCAAAGACGGCGGCGACATGCGCACCCTCTGGGTGCCGAACAGCGAGGCGTTCATTTCCGGCGGCAAGCACTGGCCGACCCTCGCGCCGGCGAACGCCGACCTGCGCCGCACGCACTGGGTTGAGAGTCCCAGCCCGGACCTGAGCAGCATCGCCTACGCAACCCACGGGCGCGTGGTGGTCGAGGAGTTCGACCCGAAGAAGGGCGCGACGAAGGACACCGGTTGGAAGGTGGACACGCTCGGGTACGTGCCGCTGCAATGGTCGCGGGACGGCAAGAAACTCGCGCTCGCGAGCGCCGATGGCACTCGGGTGTACGACGCGCGCGACCCGAAGAAGGTCGTGCGGCTCGGCGGCGGCACCGTTGGAACGCTGACCGCGCTCGCGGTGTCGCCGAAGGGCGACCGGTTCGCGGTCGCGGGACAAGCCGGCACGTTCATCATCGGAACCGACGGCAAAGCGCAGCGCGCGATCGACCCGCCGGGTGGGGAGTTCGCACTCAACAACCCGTTCCACAGCGCCCTCGCGGTCGCGTCCGACGTGCGGTGGCACCCGGACGGCAAGCACCTCGCGGTGGTCCGCGGGTTCCTCGACGTGTCGGTGTACGACGTTGACACGGGCGACCTAAAAGCGCGGGTGAAACTCGAAGGCGCGGCCCGGCCCGGCGGTAGCGCGATCTTCTCGCCGGCGAACCCGGACCAGTTGCTGATCGCGCACCCGGACCTGTCGTTCGTGTGGCGCTGGAAGGTCGAGCAGAAGCCGCAACAGCAGTTGCCCGGCCTCGGCAAACTGTGGCCGAACGCGGACGGCAAAAAGGTGCTCGCGCAGCCCGCGATGATGGGCGTTCACGGCAACGACCCGCTCGGTGCGGCGCTGCTCGCGCCGGAGGCCTTCGACAAGCGCGACACCGCGGCCACCGGCGACCTGATCGGGAAGCCGAACGTGCCCGCGCCGCCGACGGCTTGGCACCCGGACGGCAAACACCTCGTGTCGATCGCGGCCACCGGTACCGTGGAGGTGCGCGGGCCGGACGGTAAAGTGGTCGCCGAGTTCCGCGGGGTGGACAACTACCAGCACGGTACGTTCGTGACCGGCGCGCCCACAAGCGCGCGACTGCCCGTGTGGCTCAACGGCGAGTTCGCGCTCGTCGATGTCGGGGCGCGCACCGCGCACCCACTCGACAAGGCGGTGCGCGGCGAAGTCGCTACCGTTTCGCCCGACGGCAAGTACCTGCTCGCGGTCGAAGGCCAAACGGTCAGCTTCTGGAACCTCGAAACGAACCAGTTGGACCGCCGCGTGCTGCTGCTGTCGGGCGGCGAATCGGTCGCGTTTACCGCCGCCGGTGAAGTGACCGCGAAGACCGACAAGGCCGATGCCGGGTTCCGCTACGCGGTCGAAGACAAGACCGGCCGCGTGACGGCCCGCACCGCCGCGGACGTGGCCGCGGACCTCGCGAAGGGCGCGCCGAAACCGGTGGCGGTCGCGCCGACCGGTCCCGCACTGATCCTTTCCAAGGAGTGCAGCGCCGAGGCTCCGAACCCCGGCATCGATCCAAAGAAGCCGTGGACCATCGAAGCCTACGTCACCCCGTTGGCCGAGAGCGTGGCGGGTGTTGGCGCGAATCTCATCCAGATCACCGACCTCGCGGGCGTGTACTTCAAGGGGGCGAAGTACGGCGTGGCCGCGGACGGCTTCCGGCTCAGCGAGCAGTTCATGGAAGTCGGCAAGCGCGTTCACATCGCCGCGGTGCGGAGCGAAACCCGCGTTTGCCTGTACGTGGACGGCAAATTGTGGGTCGAATACGAAGCCAAGCCGCAGGCCGAGTTGGGCGCTCTCCCGCCGGCTGCGAAACTGGTTCTCGGGCCGTTGACCGAAGGGTACCGGTTCCACATCCAAGACGTGCGGGTGTCGCAAGCGGCGCGCTACACGAAGGAGTTCGCCCCGCCGGGCCGTCACGAGGCGGACAAGGACACGCTGGCGCTGTACCGCTGCGACGAGGGCGCGGGAGACAAGCTGACCGACAGTTCGGGCAACAACCGCCACGGCAAGATCACCAACCCCATGTGGACGAAGCCGACCGCGACGGTGCCGGTCGCGGCCGCGCGGCCGACCGGCCCGCGGTGGCCGCTCAAGCCCACGCCGCCCGAAGAGATCAAGTTCTTCCTCGACCTCGGCGTCGAACTGAAGGTGCGCGACGCGAACGGCGACGGGCCGCCGGACAAACCGGGCACGGTGGTGTGGGCCAACTTCTGGCACGCGGACGCCTCCAAGGTGAACGACGACGTGATGCGGCGGCTCGCGAAGCTCACGGACCTCGAGTACGTCGGGTACAACTTCAAGAAGTACGAGGGCTTCGGCGTAGCCACAGACGGCGCGCGCGCTCGGCGCGCTCGTGAACCTGAGGCGGCTCGACGTGTCGCACTACATCAAGGGCGGGTTCGACGGTTCGGTGCTCGCCAAAATGCCCCACCTCGAAACCCTGCACGTCTCCGGGGTTCCCGGGTCCGCGTGGGCGAAGCACACGACCGGCCTGTCGCGGCTGCGCGTCATCGATACCTTCAACACACCGATCAGCGCGGACGAGTTGAACGAACTCGCGAAGCTGCCGCGGCTCCAGTTGCTGCTGCTGCACCACCCGGGCGCGTCCGACGACGCGGTGCGGGCGTTCGCCAAGAAGGTGCCGTGGTGCAAGGTCTCCAAAGACGTCGGCGGCGGGAACGTCCTCGTCATCGAGCCGACCGCGCCGGTGCCGCTCGCGGGGCTGCGGTTCGACGACGCAGGCGGCAAGCCGCGCGTCGCGGCCGAGGTGCCGGGCTTCGCGGTGCCGGAAGGGGCGTTCACGCTCGAAGGGTATGTGAAGTTCGACAAGCTCGGGATCGGCGAGAACCCGACGCTGTTCGGCTGGACGTACCAGTTCCTCGTCGGCGCGAGCGGCGAAGGGATCGGGGCGGCGCACTTCACCGCCGCCCCCGCCGCCGGGTGGAAGCAGACCGTGGCGCGCGCCGCGGACAACCTGCCCCGCGGTCAGTGGAACCACGTCGCCGCGGTGCGCGACGGCAAGCAGAACCGCCTGTACTTCAACGGCGAACTGGTGGCGAAGGTGGACGTAGCCGAAGCGATCCGCGCGCCGAAGGCGGACCCACCCGAGGGCGTCTTCGTGATCGGCTCGGTGTGCGACGGCGTCACGTTCCGCGACGTGCGCGTCTCGAAGGTGGCCCGCTACGGCGAAGCGAAGTTCGCGCCCGCGGGGCGGCTGCTCCCGGACCCGGACACGCTCGCGCTGTTCCCCTGCGACGAACTGACCGGCGACGTGCTGCCGGACGCGTCCGGCCAGAAGCGCAACGGCAAGGTGCTCGGCGGCGCGTGGCTGCAACCGGTCGCGGCGCTGTCGCCGCTGCCCCGGTGGCCGCTGAATCCCACACCGCCGGACGAGATCAAGTTCTTCCTCGCGCACCACGTTAAACTCACGGTGCGCGACGCGAAGGGAGACACGACGTTGGACCGCGACGACGCGCCGAAGGGGCCGGTCACGGTCGTGGGTGCCGACTTCTGGGGGTCGGACGCCCACACCGACAAGATGGACGACGCTTGGATGGGCCGGTTCGCCAAACTCACCGACCTCGAATCCGTGAACTTCAACTTCAGCGGTGCCCGCGACCCCGCGGCGACCACCGCGGGCAGCCGGGAATTTGCCGCACTCGTGAACCTGCGGTGGTTCGCCTTCGGCTCTCGGGTCAAGGGCGGCTTCGACGTTTCGGTACTCGCCAAGATGCCGTCACTTGAACGCCTCGAAGTGACCGGCATGAACGGGTCGGAGTGGGTGCCGCACGCGGTCGGCCTGAAGAACCTGCGTCAGATTTTCATGAGTTTCGGCACAATCACCGATGCGGATTTGGACCGGTTGGCCGGGTTGCCTTGCCTGTCGTTCGTAAGCGTGAACGGCCCCACGCCGGTGGCGTGTCGGGCGTTCGCAAAGAAGCTGCCGTGGTGCCGCGTGAGCGGGATGGGCGTGAACATCGAGCCGACCGCACTGCTGCCGCTCGACCAAGAATGGGCCGACGCGGTCGCGGCGCTGCCGCCGGAGAAGCAGGCGGAGGCGGTGCTCGCGGAGTTGAAGAAACGGAACCCCACGTTCGATGAGAAGAGCGGCGAGAGCCGGCACAAGGTCGAGGGCGGGCGAGTGGCGGAACTCGAATTCCGCATCCGGGGGAAAGGGGCCGACCTCACCCCGGTTCGGGCACTCACCGGCCTCACCGGGCTGATCGTCACTTTCGATTGGTCCGACCAGAACGAGTACGCTGCGGCCCCGAATGTGGACCTGACGCCGCTCCGCCAGTTGTCTCTCACGCGCCTCGCTCTGGTGCGCGCGCGCCTGACCGACCTCACCCCGCTCAAGGGGCTGAAACTCACCCGCCTCAATCTGTTCGGCACGCATCTGGTGTCCGACCTGTCGCCGCTGGCCGGGATGCCGCTGGAGGCGCTCTCACTGCGCGACCTGTACGAAGTCAAGGACCTGACCCCGCTCGAGGGGATGAAGCTGAAAGAACTCGACCTCACGGCCACCCCGGTGAGCGACGTGAAGGCGCTGGCCGGGATGCCGCTCGAAAAGCTCCAATGCGCGGGCGGGATCACCGACCTGACGCCGCTCAAGGGCATGAAACTGACTTTTCTCACCAGCAACGCGACGGACCTGTCACCGCTGAAGGGCATGCCGTTGCAGCACCTCGAGTGCATCAACCCGAAACTCGCCGACCTGTCGCCACTGGAGGGGATGCCGCTGAAGGCGTTGCGCTACGAGTTGAATCTCGCGCGCGACGGCAAAGTGCTGCGGTCGCTCAAACAACTGGAACTGCTGAACGACAAGCCCGCGGCGGAAGTGCTGAAGTAGCCCCGGAGGGAATCGAACCCCCGTCTCCCGGTTGTGATCCGGGTGCCCTCGGCCGTTGGACCACGGGGCCGCGAGAAGTGACCCGCGGCGCGGCCCCAAGGTTCGCGCCCGATAGCGAGCCGTGGTGTTCATCCGCGGGCCTTCGGCGCGCAAAAAATGGCCGCGGGAACAAAGCCCGCGGCCCTTCAACTTGGAACTTCTGGAACGCTGGGACTCGCGCAGCATCAGTCGCTGATGTTGGCGAGGTAGTCGTCGTACTTCTTGCGGGCCGCGAACTCCTCGTTCATCAGCTTCTTCTGCTTCGCGGTCAGTAGGTCGATTTCCTTCTCTTGGTCGTCGAGCTTCTTGAGGTACTTGCCGTACACTTCGGCTTCCTTGGGCGTCTCGCGCAGGTTCTTGCGGATGCGGTCCTGATCTTGGTTCAGCCGGTTCAGGTCCGCTTGCACCTGCTGCAGCTCGCGCCGAAGCACGTCCCACGCGCCCTTGATCTTCAGCGCCTCGTTCAGCTTCGCCTTCAGCTCCTTGCTGGCTTCGGCGAGGTTGATGAAGTAGCGGATCGTCTGGTCGTCGTTGTTGCTCAGCGTGACCGAACTGGCGATGTCCTTCTCTTCCTTCACCACGAAGGTGGACGTTTCACCGGCCTTGATGCTCGTTTGGAACCGGAACACTTCGGGCGTGTCTTCCACCGGCTTGGGCGTATCGACGAACTTGAACTGCTGGCTGGTGCGGTTCGGGTGCTCGATGAGCAGCGTGCGGTCCGTCTGGCTACGGTTCACCACGCGGTAGCTCTTCTCTTCGGTCAGCTTGGTGTTGGTGGTGATGATGCCGCGCACGGCCTTCACGCTGGTGATGACCTGCTTGCCCGCGCCGGCCTTCGGATCGACTTCGGTGCCGAGGTCGATGGCGTAGCTCACGAGCCGCTCTTCGTTGGGTTGGACGTCGAGCACGCGGGTGTCGCCGGCGTAGGTGCTGCCCTCGAACACCGTGATCGGCCCTTGGTTCAGGTGCGCGCCCGACGTGTTCTTGAACTTCAGGCCGAGCAGCGGGTGCTTGCCCTGCACGCGCTCGTTGTAGATCGAAACGCGCGTGCCTTCGATGTCCTTGCCCACGATGGGCAGCATCGCGCTCTTCTGGCGGGTGAGCGTCACCGGGTGGTCGATCGTGTACTGGAAGAAGTCGCCCAGCGCCCCCGCGGTCGCCGCGTTGCCCACGCCACCGGTGCTGAGACGCTGACCGAGTTCGAGCGCCGCGTCGCGGGCGAACTTGTCTTGGTCGTTGTTCGCGCGCACGCTCTTTTTGAGCGCCTCGTTGTAGTAGCCGTCCCCGGGCTTCATCGGCGCGGCCGCGCCCTTCGCAGACGGGGCACGCCCGCCGAACCCGCCCAAGCCGCCACCGGGAGCGCCGCCGGATTGGAGATCTTCGAGTTCCTTGCGCCGGTCGGCGAGGCCGTTATTGTCCTTTGCGTCCTTGCCGAAGCCGCCGCTGTACGTCACCGGCCGGAGGGAGGCGAACAGTTCGGGTTCGACGGTGGGGCGACCGATGAACAGCGGGTTGTACAGGTCCATCTTGAAGCTGATGGGGCGACCGCTCACGAGCGCCATCTTGACGCCGCTCCAGTCCTCGTCGGTCGGGTTCTCCACCATCGCCCACCCTTGCAGGTACGGCTTCTTCTCGTTCTTCGTGTCCAGTACGAGGCGGTACGAGGTCTTCCAGATCGGCGCTTCGATCACGTAACCGACTTGCACCTTCCGCTTGCCGTCGCCCGCGAAGTGTAACTGCACCGCCTTCTTCTGGCTGTCGTGAGAGAGCGCGAGCGTTTCCAGCGCGCGGCGGAACTCGCTCTCGATGATCGGGTTGCTGAACCGCAGTGCCTGCACGTCGCTCATCTTGATGGCGCGCATGCCCTCGGCGCACCACATGTTCAGCACGTACGCGTCGATGGTCGTGGTGCCCGCCGGCACTTTCGCCTTCTCCACACCCACGATGGTGCCTTGCAGCTTGCCCGGTTGGTTCTGCGCCGTGGGCGACACTTGCACTTCGATGCGCTCGCCGCGCATCTGGTTCACGATGCTCGCGAACGTCGGGTTCCCGTTCAGGTTGATCGCGAAC
>Ga0169931_10002156_pt1 | contig 32225 bp, 26 predicted proteins | sample Kivu_15m_20L_FD_129675 | JGI IMG/M metagenome (GOLD analysis project Ga0169931, IMG submission 129675) | Freshwater microbial communities from Lake Kivu, Western Province, Rwanda to study Microbial Dark Matter (Phase II) - Kivu_15m_20L... | ecosystem: Environmental > Aquatic > Freshwater > Lake...
GAAAACAAGATCAATCCAGGAACATCCTCTTTGTATGTCGGCCTGGGAGCAATGGAGAGTGCGAATTGGAACAAAGCTGAATCCGCATTTAAGAGAGTCCAAAAATCGACTCGACCTGAGCTCATTCCACCAGCATCTCTTTACTTGGGTCAGACCTATGTTCAGATGGGGTTTCCTGCCGGTGCGATTGATTCTTTCAAACAGGCTGACGAAGCTGCAAAAATAATTGAATCCTCAACGAGCTCTCCGGGCTCGGTCCAAAAAATGGCTAGCACCGTCCGATCCTCCGCAGCTGCTGCTATCCAACCCTACGATCAGGCAAAGTTCTTTGCGAACGTTTCTCTTCTGGGGGGCTATGACAGCAACCTCTTAGCGGTTCCTAATTCAATCGCCTCCAATCCAAGTGGAAAATCCTCAAATCAAGCCATCTTTTTGGGAGGCCTGGGATACCTCAGCTCTCCCGTCAACGAAATCCAATGGGTTCCAAGCTACCGCATTTTTTATAACAACAATTTAGATCCGGAAGCGGAGGGAACCGAGTTCCTCAACCATTCTGCGTCTTTTGCCCTCAATCGGAACACTCTTGGAGTCTTTAGCCAGGGAGTTCGGGCAGATGGAACTTGGACGTTTCGAAACGATGGCGCCCTCTTTGCAAACTACAGCATGAGGGCAATATTGACCGGTTATCTCGCCTATTTTGTCTCACCTGGAGTCAAAGCGAACTGGGAAGTATTCTACGGATTGCAGGACTTCCATTCTGACCCAGGTAATCCTGACCTCGCTCGGACAGGTGATCTCATGGGATCTCGCCTATCGGTTCGTAAGATTCGAGGCACCCAGCTCCTCAACCCAGGACTTGAGCTGAGCTACCAATTGGAAAACACCTCAGGCACCGAGTATCGCTCTCAAACTGCCTCAATAGGAGTCTCCAACCGAATCATCGTGAGTCCTAAAGTCGATGTGATTCCTTCGGTGGATTGGGCTTGGGTCACCTTTCCGGATCGCACCCAGGGAGAGCGGGCTGATTTTTTGACAGCGATTCAAGTGAGTACGCAGTGGAGGTTTCAATCAAATTGGACAGTCCTGTTAACGGTAGGTCATGCACTAAACACCTCTAACCTCTCAGACACGTTCAGCTATCAGCGCACCTCCATGAGCTCCGGAATCAGTTATTCCTATTGAGTCGATGGCTGATCTCCGAGTTCTCATCAGTCGCTTGGCCTCAAACTTGCCCCCTTTAAAAGTTCATGTACCGAGAATTCTTCTCGATTGACCAGACTGCATAAACTGACCGGTGCATTCGATCCAACTTTTAAAGTAGGATAAAGAAGCGAGGACTGAATGAGCGGACACCTAAATTATCCTAAAAGAGCGGTCACCCCTTTCATTGCTTGCGCTTTACTCAGCGTTTTCAATTCTTGTGCTCAAGACGAACCCGCCCCTCTGGAGCGGGTAGAAAGCTGCGCCCCTTCTTCGTTACCCAAAGTTGCTGGCACGACTGGCCAAGCATCTGTTTTTTCTCCAGACCCGATCATCAGTAGCCTCAACTCGAATCTTTCACCATCCTCCTCCTCGCTCGACTCTTTTGCGCAAGATGTTCAGTTGGACCGTCTGACTGGTTATGGTGTCCTTCAAGGTGAGTTTGTCGACATCCGCAATCTCATCGATTGTGACGGCGCGTATGGTGCGTATAGCAGCACCCAAGACTTCCGTATCGACCACAGCGATCCAGCTTTCCAGGAAGCGAATGCGTACTACGCAAGTGATCAATACCTCTCAATGCTCTCCCAAGCGAACGCCATCCAGCCGGAAGAACAGTTCACGATTTTTGCTCACTGTATTGAAGAGGACAATGCATTCTACGTGAGAGGCTATGACGAGACTGGAGCGACAACGCATTCTGTTTGTCTCGGCAACAGTGTTACCACTCCGGGAGCTTTTTACGCAGATGACTCCATGGTCAGTGTTCATGAGATCCAGCATGGCGTTCTTGCAAACGCTTATCATCCGACCATTGAGTTCAATCAGTTTTTCTTCGACTTCGCTGGCTCAGCCAACGAGGCGATCGCAGACTTCATGGCCCTCATGCAATACGAGGAGGAAACGCCTGCACTGCTCGACCCAAGAATGTTTAGTCGATGGGCTCTTGGGACATTCGAGGCGGGAACCAATAGTGCACGAGGAGCCCACTTTTGCCCCATGTATGATACCCGATTCAACAGCGGATGTACGGGCACTGCAGGTCTCACCCTCACTAGTGTTGATTATACTTTTCCAGTCGGACTGGGATGGCCATTTTCGAACTCAGTCTACAGTAATATCCAACAGGCCTATGCAAACTATCTTGGCATCGAGCAAATTCACAATGCTGGGATCGTGCTAACGGGTGCGCTCTTCGATGCCTACTTGGCAGTGGCCGATGCAGCTGGAGGCAATCAACACGCAGCCAAACTGTTCATGACCAAACTCATGATGGACACCATTGCAGAACTCGGAAGCACTCACCTACCGAGCAACGACTCATTATCTCCCGTGACCTTCATGGCCATCACCGACACGATGGTCGATCTTGCTACGACAAGTAATGCTACTTATGCTGCTGCAATCGAATCTGCGTTCGCCGCTCGGGGTTTTGCATCCGGAGCATCGAGCATTCCCAACACTTGGCTCGTCGCACCTCAGGGGGCGGCGGCTTGTAGCACAGACGCTCTGAGCTCAAATGCTCTTTGCACTGCCCGAGTTCGACGCAAGTCGGACACACTTAGACATTGGATGAGCGACATGGGCGGCAATGCAACTATTCCATCCAATACCGCGCAAACGCGTGCGGCAAGTGGCTCACTGCACCCTGGCGAGATTGCCGTTATTTGGTTCAATCTTGGAAATGCGCTTCAACCTACCGTAGGCGAGGTCGAAGTAACCGTTAGTATCTCTAACCCCTCCGTCAACATTCTCGGCAACACCTACAATATTGGCAGCATGAACTCAGTGGGAAGTACTCAGTATGCCCAAGTCCACTACCTGAAGGTGTACGGCACCGACACGGCTTCGTCCGGCTTGAACCACCTGATCGATGTCGATTCAAATTCTGCAACGAGCGAAGGCGTCTACTTCAGAAGCAATCCAAAATTCGATAACGAGAGTATCGGCTATCTGACTGGGATTTGGGTCCAAACCACAAGCTCAGCTAGTGGGACCGCTCGATTCAAGGTTCGTGCTAAGGCATCCAATTCCACAACCCAACCTACTGGAATCGATTTCGATGTCCCGATCTCACTTTAATACAAAAGCAATTGGATTTGCTCTCTTCGCTGGACTCGCTGTGACAGCGGGTTGGTACCTGACGCAAAAAGATGCTCCCTCAACCCGTCTTTCTCCCAGCTCGCTCCGAGAAAACCCGGAGCGCAGCTCAACTGTAGGAAGTGATACCTCTCAAATGTTCCAAAAGGAACAGATCCTACCCCTTCCCCCCATCTCTGCCCCTCTCACCAAGTCCAAGGCGCGACCAAACCCGGATCGGATCCGAGACTACTTGGGACGTCGCTACTCACTTAGGCACGAAGACTACCAACTGACCTTTGCTCCGGATGGTCGAATGGGATCGTTCCGGCGCCATGAGCGTCCGGATAGTCAACAACCTCCTCTATCCAAGGATGAGGCGATATCGAAAGCTCGAGAGTTAATCGAGGCCTTCGATCTTTCAGGAGAGATCGCAGATGGATCGAGACTGAATATTGCCGAGCTCTCTCCCAAAACCAATGGGGACCATGCAGTACGAGTGGAGCAGACCCTCAACGACTTACCCATGGAGCCTCGAAGTGAGATTCAGATCATCTTTGGTTCCGACGGAGTTCCTCGGGGGGTTTTCTCCACATTAACGGAAGCCCTCACCGGATTTCAAACGAGTGAAAAACTGTCAGAAGCCGAGGCACGGATCGCTGCAAAAAAGTCGATCGAAACCCTAGGCTCTCAGCCAGGTCTTCCCACGCAAGGGGGAAGAAAAATCTACTGGATCCACGATGGAGGGGGCAAGACTCCCCGTCCCATCGCTGAGGCCAGAGTCGCCTATGAGTACTGGATCGATGGCTATTATGTCGTGATCGATGCGGCGACAGGAGAGACCCTCTACCGTCGCCGCCAACGTCAATCCTGAATCTGATCACTCTCCGTCCGAATGCTCATCTTCATCGAGATAAAAGGTCTCAGAGTCATCATTATAGCCAAATAGCTCTGCATAACGGCCCCAATTCACCACCGTCGTAAACGTCTGCTCGCAGTTTTCATTCGGCAAAATTTCAGCCAGTTTTTCGAGCAATTGATCTCGAGTAGCCTGGTGATCTTCTTGTTCACGCAGAAACTGACAAAGACTCGTAAAGACTCCAATGTAAGACAGCCGCTGCTTGATGAGCGCTTTTCTCTCATTGATGCGAAGGCGGCTCACTTTTTCGCCCAGAGCTTCGACGACCACATCGCCGCCTGGAGTGTGAACCAAGCCCAAAAGCTCGGCACCACGAATGACCGTGAGCATATCTCCAAACTCCATCTGCAATTCCGCAGCAAGCTTGTAAATATCCTCCCGCCCACCTTTGGACTTGAGGAACTCAACCAGTCCGAGGATTTCAGAAATCCCGATCTCAGGAAGAGCTTCTATCGTTTGATTCACTTGTTTTGTATTTCCGGAATTCGCCCCGTCGGGGTGATCCATAAACTTAAAAGCTGCCTTTCACAGCCGTCCCAACGAACCCATTTCGTCGGCCTCTTCTTGCCCGTTATGCAGAACCGAAAGCTCGATCACGCAATCAGAGAGAAGATTTTATCCACATACTCAGAAAACCCTTTGTCCCGTTTTTCCCGCGGACGAGGGAGATCGATTCGAAGATCCCCTGCGATTTGCCCAGGTCTACTGGAGAGCACGATCACCCGATCCGCCAGCTCAATGGCTTCCTCAATCATATGAGTCACCATCACCACTGTATTCACAGGAATATCCCGATCACTCCAGATCTCGATGAGCTCATCCCGCAGGTTAATGGAGGTCAAAGCGTCCAAAGCTGAGAATGGCTCATCCATCAGGAGGATTTCAGGTTCGACAGCCAGCGCTCGGGCTAACCCGACCCGCTGCTTCATCCCCCCCGAAAGCTCTCGTGGATACGCTTCCTCATACCCGTCCAATCCAACTTTATCGATATAGAAAGCAGCTTTTTTTCGTCTGGCCTGGGGGGACAGGCCCCGGGCCTCAAGACCCAGCTCTACATTCTGCGCGACGGTCAGCCAAGGAAGCAGCGCAAAATTCTGAAAAACCAGAGCAGACTCGAGGTTAATACCCTTCAACTCATTGCCTTTATACAGAACTTTGCCTTCGCTCGGCCGCAAGAGACCGCTAATCAAACGAAGGATCGTGCTCTTCCCGGCCCCTGACGGCCCCACGATCGCAATAAACTCTCCCTCTCGCGCTTCAAGATAAATATCCTTCAGGACGGTGACATCCCCTTGAGGTAGAGTGAAGCGCTGAGTCAAGCGCTCGATTTGAAACAGCACTGGGCTATTTCGTCCATCGGAAAGAACATTGTCCGCAGGGTTTGGACTCCCCTCTTCCATGACGGAGCTCGTGCCGGTTAACTGTGAGCCACTGGAATTTTTACTAAGCATCGAGTTTATACCTCTCGGCTGCGTTCTGATAGAGCGGTCGCCAAATGATCGCGTTCAAAATGATAATCCAGGCAACCATCGCAGCAAGACAAAATCCAATCGCTCGATGATCACCTAACTCATACACGGCATGATTCAGAAGGGAACCTATCCCATTAACGGTCAAAACATCCCCTTTATGAGCCACGTACTCGGAGACCACCAAAGCATTCCAACCGCCCCCCCAAGCCGTAATCATACCGGTAATCAAAGCAGGTCGAATTGCAGGCAAAACCAGTTTTTTCCAGGTCCCCCATCGAGATAGACCTAATGCTCGCGCAGCTTCCGCCAAGTCCCCCGGGATGATCGCAGTGCCCCCGAGCGCATTGAAGAGAATGTACCATTGCATCCCTGTGATGAGCAGGATGATGCTGGCCATCTCCATTCCTCCCCCTAATTTGCGAAGAGTAATCAAGATGATGAGGGGAAAAAGTGCCACAGCAGGTAAACTCGCTCCGACCTGAGCGACCGTACTGAGCGCTTGACGTGCGCGAGGTTTGTTCCAGACCCAAAGAACGACGGGCATAATCCAAAGAAGAGAGATCAACAACGCCACCACCAGCCGTCCAGTCGACGCTAAGAGTGCCAAAGGAATTTGACTCGCAAGCTCAGGCCAGGGTGGAGTCAACCACCGAATCAAGTGTCTTCCAGTCCAAAGTCCTAGAGCAATCCCAACGAGAGCCCAAAGCCAAGCTTGAAACTGAAGGATCCACTTCAGCCATCTGGAACGTGTCCTGAACTCTAAAATGCGATTGGATTGAAACGTGACCTCCCTTGCCACCGCCCCCAGAATCGCGACGGGCAGATCCCAGAGCAGGGGGGCAAAAACCTCTTTGATCACGTAGGTAAATGGAAACAAGAACTTCTTAAGAAATGCGCCCATAGCCCGACTAGCTGGCTTCAAGCGTCGCAAGGTTTGAGGAGTGATCCCCCAACTCAAAGACTCTTGCTCCATAATCGACTCAGGACCTGCCGCAAAATCCTGACGAAACCTCTCCGACCAGATCGAAAGAGGTCTCCAGAGGAGTGCATCTACTCCTAATATCAAGACCATGAGTGCAACCAACCCCCAAAAGACCAATCGCATTTGGTCTTGCTCCGCAGCGAGGGCCAAAAAACTCCCAATTCCTGGAAGATGAAAACTCAAATTGCCAATCGCAATGATTTCGCAAGCTACTAAAAAGTACCAGCCGTTCGACCAAGAGAGGATACTGTTATAAACCAACCGAGGTACGCAGGCTGGGGCATAGAGCTTCCAAAAACGAAGGCTCCCCCTCACTCCAAAGCTAGCGATAGCGTCTGAGTTGTCCTGAGGAATAGTTTTGGTGGCTTCATAAACCGCAAAGACCATGTTCCAAGCCTGACTCGTAAAAATCAAAAAGATCGCAGCAAGCTCCACTCCAACTCGGTGCCCATCAAATACCCCAATGAAAAAACCAATCGCCGCAGGAAAGAAGCCGACGACCGGGACCGACTGCAATATGTCCACAATCGGGACGATCACTCGTTCACCCCATTTGGTTCGAGCCGCCAAAAGCCCAAGCAAAAACGATATAAGCAGAGAAGCTAAATAGGCCGCAACAATTCTAAAAAACGAAAGTGCCAAAGCGGACGGCAACTCCGAGAGGGTCACCTCGTCGGGCTTCAGTTGAGCAATATGAGCTCCTCCGCGATAAAGCCCCACCACGAAAGCAAGAATTCCTGCGATCACCAAAAGGGAGAGTAAGCTCTGTCGCACCCTCCGTTGCAATGGCTTGGGCACCCATGGAGATTGGGCGCGCCGTGCGCTTGCATCCATTGCGCGAGAAGCGGATGCTGAAGAGGATTGTTTTGTTGTTCCCATAGGCCACCCTATTCCAATTCAATCCAGCCGTTAACACGAAGGTCTCTCCAATCTGCCGCAAAAATCCTCCACCAGCGACCTTTTTTTGGAACGAAAAACCAGGGAGAATCAATCCATGAGCTTACGCCCTCTGACTCGCATCCTTGCGACAATCATCCTGATTCTGAGTGCCTATGCGCCTTCTAAACTCCAGGCCACTACCTTTATTCAGCGCCCTTTCGCTGAGCACGTTCAGAAAGCCCCTCAACTCATTCGTGGTACCGTCGAAAAAATCGAATCAGACTGGGGTACTGACTCTCAAGGCACCCGACGAATTTACACCTTTATTCAGATTCTGGTCTCAGAGGTTCTCAAGGGGGACGCCCAGTCGATCCGCCCCGACACTCGTCTCACCATCCGCGAGCTGGGGGGCGAAAAAGATGGTGTAGGCCTGATGATCTCTGGCACCGCAAGCTTTCAACTTGGCGAAGAGGTAGTCGTATTCGTTAGCAGAGAATCCAATGATGATCGGAGCTACGACCTTTCCGGCCTGATGATGGGAAAGCTTGAAGTCCAAAGGGACCCGGATTCAGGAGAGGAGTGGATCTCGGGCCCTGCCATTTCTTTCAGCGACCAACACCCGCACGGATCAGAAGCGACTGGCGGCCCGCAGGGCAAAAAAAAATGGTCCCTTAAGGACCTTCGAGAGCTCACTGCAAAAAAAACCACTATTGCAGATGCCCCTCACTCAACAAATCTTCATCAGTCAAAATCCGAGTCCAACAACGTGGCCCTCGCACCCAGCAAAAACCCCGCAGCCCCCGAATCAGAACATGACTCACCACCTGTCTCAACCCATGACGACCCCCTCCCTCAATCCTCACAAGACTCGTCTGCGTTTTGGCTCGGAATTGGACTCGCTGTTCTAAGCTTGGGATTCATCACTCACACCTTATTTTTCAGGCAAAAATAAAGACCATTTTGCGTCTCTTTTACCACACAGGGTCACTTCACACCTGGGGCTCTGGTGCCCTTTCGATCCTAACTTGAGCTCAAAACCCCAGTTTAACTGACTTTCACAGTCGCTGCACTACGGCATCTCCTTTGCAAAACCTCAGACCGAGGAGGCATGAAGCCCCAGTCCACGAAGGGACTGAGGCAGCCCAATTGAACTGCGGAGGCCCAAGGATGGAAACGCTCTCGCTCCAATCGCGTCGCACTCGATCTCGACACATCCTCTTGAGTGCGATTCGTGTCAGCGCATTGACATTCCTTATTTTAAGGAATGCAGCGGCATTCATTCCCACTCGGGATCAACAAGGAAACTGGGTGAAATGGAAAACCAGTCAAGGGACAGTAAAGTTCAATCTCGTAGGCAATCCGAAAAACAACAGCGGTCTCACGAGGGATTCACTCTTCTCTTCTGTCGTAAGCTCACTTGAGCAATGGAAGACAGCCTCTCGGGGACAAATCCAATACGACTATTGGCAGGGAGACGACCCTCGTGATTTCGAAACTGACAGTGATTACGACGGACGGTCTAGCCTTTATTTTGCGTCACAATCCCAAACTCCCATGCGAGAAATCAGTGATCGTGTCCTGGGCTTGACTCAAGTTTGGTATGATACGAACTCAGGTCGAATTCTCGAAACTGACATCATACTCAACGATCTCCACTTTCAATTCACGCGGAATCCTGCTGACACTTCCTCGAAGCAACTTCGTTATTCATCATTATCAGGGGAGCAGCTCCCTTTGGTCTTCATCGAAAATGTGCTCACACACGAAGTAGGACATGCTCTTGGGCTCGCTCACAGCGGGGCTCTGCAATCCAGTATGCTATTTGTCGAGTCCCCGGAGCAAGCGTACACATCTTGCGATGACCAGGCTGGGATTCGCGAAATGTATCCCTCGACCAACAGGCTCACGGGAAGAATCACAGGCCGAATCATCACCCACACCGGACGTCCAGTTTTTGGAGCGCAGGTGTCAGCGATCTCACTTTCGAGAGGCACAGTCTTGACCGCAGTTCTCACCGAGCCTGACGGAACATTCGAACTCTCGGGACTCGTCCAGGGATCCTACAGTCTGATGGTCGAGCCATTTTTTGCTGGCGCTCCCGCTCTTCCCCCATACTACGGATCAATCCAAATGAATGTCTGCCCAGGTGGGATCCCGTTTGGACGAGGTTTTGTCACAGAGTCTGACAGCAAAACTCAGATGAGAGTACTTGAGGTGATCCCTTCAAATACAACTCTTGCCGGAGAGCTCACGGTTCAATGCACGGGAAGTGCTCGCATTGCAGCCGTACCGGCCGTATTGAGCCAAAACTCACCGGATACGCTCAGCGAAACCTCAGTCACTCTTCATCCAATCTCAGCAGGAGCCCAAAATGTGTTTGACCTCGGATGGAGAGGTGGGGACCTCAGAGTGAAGACTCTGAGCTTCTCCCTCTATTCACCCGTTAGCTTAAGACTTCGTTTAATTGACTCTGCCGGACGTATAGTCATCACAAAAACCGAACGCCCAGTCTATTCCTCGGAGTCTGGATACCGAAATTTTGATTCTTCTTTGGAGGGCACTCAGCTTCCTGAGGATCGATATCAACTTCAGATAGAAGCGATTGGAGTGAATCAATGGGAGTTTCCTGCTGGAACCATCGCACTTGACAGTCAAAGTTTTGCCGTTATTGCCATCGGCGATCCCGAAGCTTTTGGACCCACCCATATCCACGAGTACCCCACCAATTCCCGCTGCACTTTTCCAAAAAGTACCCTGAGTTATCAATCTCCCGAAAAACTGCCCGCCCGAACAATGTCCGGACAGAAGAGCGGAGGTTGCGGAACTACAGCCGAAGCCAGCGAACCCTCCGCACCAAGTGAGTCAGATCACTATGGAACACTGAGTGAAATTCTCGGCTGGATTTTCACATGGATCATTCCAGCAATCTTCATCGAAGCTCTCGGCCTTGCGCGAAAAACTCTCCAAAGTTACTCTTTGATTCATGATCGCAAGAAAAGTCCAAACCATGAACAAACTTGTCAGCGCTCCTCAAACCTCCGCTCGTAATTCAAGTTGGTTCAGGCGACTTCTCTCCCTATCAATAAGCCTATTAGCAGCAGGAGAACTCCATGCTCAGGGCTCCATACCTCCAGAGAAAGTCAGGGTCTCTGAGAGCAAAAAAACTCAAAACTACCTCAAGGATGGAGTTTTTACCGGAGGCGATCAGTCCATCGAGAATGTGGTGATCAAAAACATACGTCGTGCCGCAAACTCTGGATTCGAGCGAATTGTAATCGATTTAGATGGTGTCTCTGCTGGAAAACTTCAGACTTTGAATCGGGCACCTTACTTCCAAGTGGCTGTCTCCCCCGAAGAGCGACGCTTAACCGTTAGCATCTGGGGTGACCCCCAACTCCACTTCAATGCTAAACAGATTCTGAGCTCTTTCAAAAAAAGCTCATGGATCTCAAGCATTGATCTATTACCTCAATTGGAACCCGAGTTTTGGAGCTTTGTCCTCAATTTAAAGTCCGACACAAACGTAGAGGTTTTTGAACTCAAGGAACCCGTCCGAATCATCCTCGATGTCAAAAAGAACCCCTCAGCGAATCTCTAACAGAGAAGGTCTATCATGAAATCACAGAAAACCTCACCACTCTTGGCTATCTCAATTGTCACTACGCTACTAACGGCCGGACTCTTCGGTGGATGTGCTTCCTCTCTTCCGTACAAAACGCAGGAGTACGCAGCTCAAAGAAGCGAGCGGACATTTGAATATGAGATGCCGGTTGTTTACCGTGCCATCGAAAAAGCTCTCGAAAAACAAAACGTCCAAAAACGCAGTCCTAAGAAGGTGACAAACTCCGAACTCAATCAACTCTCCGAAGCTGAGTGGGTAACGGATTGGATCTACTCACAGTCGCGAGACAAGTACGTCGAATATACGATCGACTCGATCCCTCGCCGAAAACCGCTCCAAGTCCGGCTCAAGCAAACGATCGTAGCTCGAAGAAACATTGCCGGTGTGCAAATATCGGTTCGAACCGAGGAAGAACTCGAGCGAATCAATGCCAATGGAAGCCCTAACGGATATGAAGAAGTCACACCCGACTCAAGCCGAGCGGCCGAACTCCTGGACAGGATCCAATTGGCAATCCTTTCCTTGGGCGGCGGCAAGGACCTCCCCTGAAATCTGGCCCTAGGACCTTGCCATTTCTCAAGGCGCCCCCATAACTCTTTTTAGTTATGGCAGATATTCAAGACTCCCAAACAATCCCTGAAATCATTGAGAAATCTGACTCCAAAAAGACGGAAAGCCAGGGGCTCATCCTTCCAGACCAGGTTCTCCCCTCCAATCTTTTTGTTCTCCCCGTCAACAATACGGTCATTTTTCCAACCCTGATGGCGCCCATTTTGGTTCCCATTCCAAGATTTGTTGCGACCGTGGAGGAAAGCATCAGTCGGCAAAGGTTCCTGGGACTCCTTCTCACCCGTTCGGGAGAGGTCTCGGATCAGACAAAACCTGAGGACCTCTATCAATACGGTGTAGCCGTGAAAATCCTCAAACGACTCAAGATGCCGGACGGATCCATCAACCTCTTGGTTCATGCAATGAGACGGTTTCGGAGCAAAAGAGTGCTTTCCGATCAACCACACATTGTAGTCGAAACGGAGTACCTGACCGACGCAGCAGAAAAATCCAATGAAATGGATGCGCTCTCGCGCTCCGTAATCAGTCACGTAAAGAAGTTGGCCGAAGTAAACCCTTTCTTCACGGAAGACATGCGGATGGCAATGCTCAATGCACCCGGACCGGGCACCGTCGCTGACCTAGTTGCATTCGCGCTCGCTCTCCCAAAAGGAGATGCTCAAGATTTCCTCGAGACTGTCTCGGTCAAAACGCGATTCGAAAAACTTTTGGTGATCCTGCGAAAAGAGCAGGATGTCGCCGACCTTCAGAGAAAAATTAACGATGACGTCAATTCAAAACTCAACAAGCTTCAACGGGAGTTCTTCCTCAAGGAACAACTCAAGAGTATCCGCCGAGAGCTAGGACTTGAGGAAGACGGTAAAGATCGAAGTGTCCGTACATTTAAGGAGCGTATCGAGGCTGCCGCAATGCCCGAAGAAGCCAAGAAGGTGGCCATCGAGGAGCTCACGAAATTCGAGACGATTCCTGAGCAGTCCCCTGAGCACAACATCTCAAGAACCTATCTCGAACTCATTTGCTCCCTTCCCTGGTCAAAAACGACCGAGGACCAGCTCGACTTAGATCGAGCAGAATCTGTACTCAATCGGGAACATTACGGCTTAGAAAAGGTCAAAGAGCGGATCATCGAGTTTCTGGCGGTGAGGCAGCTCAACAAAAGCCCCAAAGGGTCTATTCTTTGCTTAGTTGGACCCCCGGGAGTTGGAAAAACATCGATTGGCAAGTCTATTGCTGCAACACTCGGGCGCAACTTCTATCGCTTCTCTCTAGGCGGAATGAGAGATGAAGCTGAGATCAAAGGCCATCGCCGCACTTATGTGGGAGCGATGCCCGGGAAGATCCTCCAAGCAATCAAACGAGCCGGAAGCAAAAATGCGGTCATCATGCTCGATGAGATCGATAAACTCGGAGCAAGCTTCCAAGGTGACCCTGCAAGTGCGCTCTTGGAGGTATTGGATCCCGAGCAAAACTCAAAATTCATCGATCACTACTTGGACGTTCCTTTTGACCTCTCACAGGTATTGTTCGTTGCAACGGCGAATTCACTCTCGACCATACCTGGCCCGCTGTTGGATCGAATGGAGATCATTGAACTCCCCGGGTACACGCTGGAGGAGAAAGAAAGCATCGCAAAGAAATACGTTCTGCCCAAGGCACTCCAGGAGAACGGACTCAAGAAGTCTGAACTCAAGATCGACACGCCAGCGCTTCGGAGCCTGATGACAGACTATGCACGTGAACCTGGTCTGAGGACCCTTCAACAACTTTTGGATCGAATCTGCCGCAAAGCCGCGACCAAAATCGTGAAATCACGAAAATCCAAAAAAGGCTCACAGGTTCATATCAAAGCAACAGATTTGACGGAATGGCTAGGTCCCAAGCGATTTCACAACGAAATCTCCGAGCGTATCACTGCACCCGGAGTAGTCGTTGGTCTGGCCTGGACATCGATGGGCGGAGACATCCTATTCATTGAAGCGACTCAGACTCTAGGAAATGGGACCCTCAAACTCACCGGAAAAATGGGCGACGTGATGACTGAAAGTGCGTCGATCGCCTGGACTTATGTCAAAAAGAAACTGGTGGAAGAAAAAAGGATTGATGCAGAGTTTTTGAAAACCCATGACCTTCACCTCCACATTCCAGCAGGAGCGATTCCGAAGGATGGCCCCTCTGCTGGCATAACTATGGCGACGACCCTTTATTCATTAATTACTGGGATCAAGAGTCGACAGAAAGTAGCGATGACTGGAGAACTATCACTCATCGGGAAGGTTCTCCCCGTGGGCGGCATTAAAGAGAAGATTCTTGCAGCAAAGCGGGCAGGCATCGACACTGTGATCCTCCCCAAACTAAACGAGAAAGATCTCGCAGAGGTTCCCGATTATGCGCTGAAAGGAATGAAGATTCGTTTTGCAGAGCAAGTCGAAGAAGTCATGAACTGGGCACTCGAAGTACCCTCTCAAAAAAACAAGGGAGACGTGAACCCACTCAAGAAAAAGAAAGTCGAGATCAAGACAGCACAAAAGAAGACGCGCAAACCAGCAGGCTCACGCGTCTTCATGTGACTAACCTATCCCAGAACAGACCGAGCGAGACTCCGCTGTTCCTGGTCTGAGTTGGACCAGATTTCTCGAAACAAAGCACGGACCCTGACCCGAGCCAAGGATGCGAAGGTCAGGGCGGCAGTTTTTGTGTCAAAGTCCACCTCGGCCTGATCTGCACTCCCAGCAAAAACTCCATCAGTCGCAAAACTCTTGCCTTGTAGGAGTCGTGCGTAACGATTCGCAACCAATAGGGCAAACAGGTCGCTTGCGATCCAAACCACCCGCATCAACTGTAGCTGTTTTTTCTCCAAGCGAGGACCATTCAGCAGCATCAACGTAAATAAGGTCCATGCTAACCGAGCAGCCTGCGCCCTCGCCCAAAAATCCTCACGCTTAAGCCCACCAGAGAGCCAGGACATCACAGTAAATGTGAGTTGAGAGAGAAATAACCTCGGTAACCAAACGGAGTAAAAACCCGCTGCTTTGAATGCAGTGAGGAGCCGCTTGATCATAGGAGCCTTTGGGTTCAATACCTCACCAGCGAGCTTTAAGTGCCGATCCAGAGCCTCCCTTGCGATAAAGAGAGTGAGGATCTCTGTAGTACCTTCAACGATTCGATTAATACGAGCATCCCGAAGAAACCGCTCCGCAGGAATTGGCTCCTCTCCCCGCGCCTTCAAGGACAAAGCATTTTCATAGCCTCGCCCCCCGCGAAGCTGAAGAAGCTGGTCTGCCAGACGCCAACCTTGCTCCGAACAGAAGAACTTAGCCATGGCCGCTTCCAATCGGATATCATGCGATTCCTGATCAACCCATGCACTTCCGACAGAAGCCATGGCCTCCATCGCAAATAAATGGGCCGCTGAGTCTGCAATCTTAGCGCTTCCCGCTTCGTGCTTAGCGATCGAAGCCCCCCACTGCGAGCGCTTCAAGCCCCATCCCTTTGCATGAATCAAGGCCTGCCTAAAACCACCAATGATCGTTGCAGGAATAGAGAGACGACCAGCATTTAGAGTCACTAGAGCGAGCCGCAAGCCCTTTCCCTCACCCCAAAGGAGGTTCTCAGCCGGCACTCGCACTTGATTGAATCTAAGTAGCGCATTCTGGACTGCACGAAGCCCCATGAACTGGCACCGATGAACTACCTCAAACCCAGGTGTATTGGAGTCGACGATGAAGGCCGAAATCTGCTTCTTTTCTCGGCCGTTCACAAAACGACTTGGAGTTCGCGCCATAACAACGAGCACATCAGCGATCGCCCCATTTGTGCACCAAAGCTTGGTCCCATCAATCGTCCAGAACTTTCCGTCCTCCGAAAGCTCAGCTGTTGTCGACATTTGTGCGGGATCCGAACCGACGCCAGGCTCAGTCAAAGCAAAGGCGGAAACCTTCCCCTTTGCAAACCCTGGAAGGTATTTTTTCTTTTGTTCTTCGGTTCCAAACAACTTGAGCGGCTGAGGCACGCCAATCGATTGATGAGCGGATAACAAAGCCGCTGTGGACGCACAATGAGCGGAGATCCGGGCAAGAATCCGCATATAATTGGTTTGCGATAGTCCCAGGCCGCCGTATTCTTTAGGGACCTTCAGTGCAAACAATCCAAGCTCCGCCATTGCCTGCATCAACTCCGCCGGAATTACACCATCTCGATCGATGGCATCGGCATCGTGCTGAGTCTTTAGAAATCGATCTACTCGTGTCAAAAGCTCGTCACCGACTCTACGATCCTGCTCATCCTGCAGTCGAAACGAATCCAGCGACTGAGTTCTCACACTCCCCATAAATAGGTCCGCAAGGAAACTCGGTTTCCCCCAGGTCTGCTCACGAGAGTCCTCCGCGACCTCTAAAGCTGCCAATTCCTGCTGATTTTTTCCTTTTGCATTGAGGATCGCGCCGCTCGCTCCAGAACCCATTTCATTTTTCTTCATAGAAAAATTCTAGCGTCTTTTAATTCGAAGAAAACTCTCTTTCGCAGTCACTCGCGTTTGCATCCTCAATTTTTGCCTAGTGACTGTCGATAAAAAAACATGAAGAATTCTTCCGTTCAAAATAAAGGCCCAAAGTCAAAAATCATCGAAAATTTGACACTCTCATTGAGTTTAGCCTTACCGCTGTCCATGACTGTTTTAGCCACAATTGCTGAAGCACGACCTCTATGGATCATTCACACGAACGACCTACACTCTCACATCGAGCACGCGACTGATCCAAACAAGGGCGGATATCCACGCGTTAAAACGACAATCGACCGCCTCAAGGCACAGGCCGATGCCGAAGGCGTAGACACCTTGATCCTCGACGGAGGTGATTTCACGGACGGAAGCCAGTTCTTCTTTGCTAATCGAGGACGTGAGGCTTGGCGAATCATGAATTACATGGGCTACGATGCCATCGTGATCGGAAACCATGACTGGCTAATCAGTCCAGGCGAGATCAACGACATTCTCGGACAAACTCCCCCCAACTTCGCTTTTTTGGGGGCAAATTTTAAACCGTCTCAGAAATTCACTCATCTCCACAAGTACCTAAAGCCCTATGAGATCTTCGAGAAAAGCGATTACAAGATCGGGGTTGTCGGCATGACCACGCCCGAGCTGTTTTATCGCTGGAGAGCCGTAGGCGCCCCCATCAATAGTCATGTCGAAGAGGGTCACAAAGTCATGAAAGCCCTAGACCCAAAGACCGACTTTGTTTTTGCGATTACCCACCTCGGTGTGGATGCCGATCGAGAACTTGCTCAAAGAGTGCCGGGCATCGACCTGGTCGTGGGCGGGCACTCACACGACTTCCTCTATGATGCAGTCTACGTAGAAAATAAACGTTCTGGCCGAAGGGTTCCTATTGTTCAGGCTGGAAAACATGGTGAGGCAGTTGGAAGCCTCAAAGTCGATCTCGTTCCCGGCAAGCCGGTTCGCATCTTGGACTACCAACTCATTCCAGTCGAAAAGGATTCAGCAGACGAGGATCTTACGGTTGCTCAGATCGTTGAACAAACACGCATGTTGCTGGAGCGAGATTACGGTGCGGCTTGGCTTTACGAAGAAGTCGGATACTCCCATGTTCCTCTCGAGAGACAGATGGATCACATCGAGACTCCCTGGAGTTCCCTTGTGGCCGAAGCGATGATCGATGCGACCGGCGCAGATTTATCACTCGATATTCCCGAGTTCTCGGGAAACAACAAACCAGCCGGGCCGATCACTCGCGAGACGATCATGGGTCTCTATCCCCGAACCTTCAATATGGATCGTCCTCTGGGATGGACTGTTTGGAACGCGGAACTCAGGGGATGGATTCTCGAAATCGCTCTCAGGGAGGCCCTGAAGCGTGATGCACCCATCACCATTGGAGGCGTCACTTACAAATCTCAAATGGTACGCGGAAAGAAAAAAATCTCATCTATTCGACTCCGAGGAGAGCAAATCAACCCATTCAAGAACTACACACTGGCAGTTCCTGAAGCCATCGGCCGGGGTGCCGTTGAAATTTCAGATATGTTTGGACTCATCGTCAAGAACTCAAGGGACTCGGGGATTCCAATGTGGACGGCGATTGAGGATCGCATCCGCAAAGTCACGCCAATTGGCCCTTCAGTCCGCGGTCGAAGATAGAGCGGCGCACTGCCCTATCTCAAATAGGCTTTCTTCAGTTCTTCAAAATGAATGGGCTGAAAGCGACCACGGCGAGAGCACATCAAATTGTCGAGATCAATTTGATAACTCACCATGACATCCCGATCAGAATCAAAGAACTCAATGTAACAGTCGGGCAGCCCTAAGACATGGCCAAACTCATGCCGAATTGTCCAGCGAGTGCCGTATTCAGTAAGGGGCTGATTGGCGTCCATGGTAATGATATCGCCGCCTAATCGATTCACATGTGGGGTTGCTCCCGGCTGAAAAACAATCTGAGCCATCCCGATCCACGAACCAGAAGATTCAAACTTGAGCTTAAGGTTCCAATTCTCTGCCTTCCACTCATCTTCTATATTATCGATCAAAAACGAACTTACAGCCGGATCACGAGGATCCTTGAATGGCATCGTCATCAACTCGGGGCGTTGACGTTGCCACTTCACATCTGACCGACGGTTTCTCAGTTGAAAATAGGAGTTCCAGATGGACTCGGATTTTGGCAAATAACGCTCCGTCCAGGCCAAAACACTCTTACCATTCCTCTCTACTTCTTGAAGCTGGCGCTGACAGGCAGACGAATCTACCTCTGAATTAAAGCAAACTTGCTGGATCCACGACCGCAACTGACTTTGACGTTCCGAATCTAAAGACGACCATCTCGCCAGGTCCTCTCTCCAAGAAGGATCGCGAACCAAGAACGCATATCCTCGAATGTCGCCCGAACGACGAGCCTTATACTGTTGAAGGTAGGGCTCCTGAAGTTTCCATCGGGCTGCAGCCTGATAGATGCCATCCACCTTTCTGGCCCAGTTGAGATATTCCTCATCGGATAGGGAAATGCCCTGGGGAAAACTTGACTGCGCAAACAATATCGCTCGTAACTCACTGGGTAGCGATGACTCGATTTCCGCTAACCTTTGACGAATCAGTGAAGGACTCGATTCGCGGGGCGCATCTAACGGATACCCCGGCTGCAACGCCGGAGAGGTCAACGCGAGCCTCTCGCTTTCCGGTCGAAACGAGTTGAGATGATCCAAAAAATCTAAGTTTCTCTTCCCCAACGAAAGCTCACGCGTAAGATCGGCCCCAGCAGGTGCGACGTCTGGATCAGCGTCATCATTGAGGAGCTGCGGAAACACCCCCGATTGCTGAAGAACCCGCCGGTACTCGACTCCTTCCATTTCCAAGTCTAAATGCAAAGGGATATGTTCAGACTCGTGCAGTGTGCCAGTGGCCCATGCTGAAGTGCAGGTCAATAAAATCCCCAAAACCAACTGTGGATGGCGGCTTTTCATGGCAACACCATGCCTCAGTTTAAGCGGAGGACCAGAAAAATCTGGTCACACTCATTAATCAAATTTAGCCTAACCCCATGAAGACCATGTTTGAGATGAACCCGCATGCAACGGGATGCCCTTGGGAACCACTGAGTCAGTATGGTCTCCCGAATATCAACTGGTGCGAAGCGACAACCTGCTCCTGGATCTCAGAACCGGCAAATACTTGGTCGAATCTCGGCTACCTCATCTCTGCAGTGGTCATGTTCGGGATCATCCGAGCGAACAAGGTGACTCACCCCGTTATCCGCACCTTCCCGTGGGCCGCACTCGCAGTGGGCTTAGCCAGCGGGATTTATCACGCGTCCGTCACATGGGCCCTCCAGATCCTGGATTTCGCTGGAATGTACTTCTTTCTGTTTCTGCCTCTCAGCTACCATAGCGTGCGCAACGGTAGCATACAGGTCAAGCACTTCACTTTTACCTATATTACCGCAGTCACTGTCACGAGCTTGATTACAGGAGCTTTAAGTCGCACTGCTTTTCCAATTCAAAGCATAGTTGCGATCTTCATCATCCTGATCATTACTGTAGAAGCCAGATCCTACTTTCAGGCTAAAGCACAACAAACCGCCTATTCGATCCGATGGTTCCTGATCTCTTATCTCTTCATCGGAGCAGGATTTATTGCCTCTGCTTTAGACGTTTCACGCACTTGGTGCGAACCTGAGGCCCATGGTTGGTTTTCCCAAGGACACGCTATCTGGCATTGGCTGACTTCAATCGGGCTGATCTTTTCACTGCCCCATTTTATGGAAATTGAGTCCAGCGAATAATTCCTCGCTCACCTTCCCCGGTCAATCCTCAGTTCCCGTGCTCATCGCGTATATCACCGACAAGCTCCTCAAGGATGTCTTCCATCGTGACCAAACCCAAGGTTCGCTTGGTGTCAGAGTCTTGTACAATTGCCAAATGCGCCCGACGCTCTTTCAAGAGTTTCATGAGTTGATCCTGTCGAAGTGCAGGGTCAACAAACACGGGAGGACGAGCAACTTTTTGAAAAAGCGAGTTATCTTGCTCTCCCTTGGACTGATGAAGAACATCTTTCATGTGAACAATACCAATTACTGAATCGATATCATCCTGAAGGAGAGGAAGTCGTGTATGCATCTTCTCACGAGCCGACGCGACGTTCTCTTGAAAAGTTTTAGTGAGTGAAATTGCCATTACCTTTTCAGCAGGAATCATAATGTCGCGGCAGCGCTTGTCCGAGAAACTAAAGGCTTTTGCGATGATCTGGGCTTCACTCTCAGAAATCACACCTTCTTCGTGAGACTCCTTCATCACAATTTTCAACTCATCCTCACTCAGTGGTGGCTCTTCCGTTCCGTTATAACCAAGACGACGTAGAATAAAGTTTGCAATCCAAGTAAAGGATTGAATGAGCGGTCGAGCACCGCGATAAAACCAGCGAAGAGGGCGAGCAATTTTGAGCGTGATCTCCTCCGCCTTTTGAATCGCCATACTCTTAGGGACCAACTCTCCCAAAACGACATGCAAAAGCGTGATCAGGAAAAAGGAAACACCTGTCGCGACCAAGTGAGCCGCTTGGGATCCATCACTCAAGACATCTGGAAAAAGAATTAGTAAAAGGTGATAAAACGACTCTTCCCCAATCCAGCCGAGAGCCAAGCTGACCAAGGTGATGCCCAACTGGGTCGCCGAGAGGTACTCATCGAGCTGATCAACACAAAGAATAGACACTCGCGCTGCTGCTACACCTTTTCCCGCCAACTCTTCGAGTCGAGTCCGTCTCACCTTTACGATCGCAAACTCTGACGCCACGAAGAACGCATTCAAAAAGACAAGAACTAAAGAAATAAAAAGGAAAAGAAGTGTAGAATTTAAACTGGGGAGTTCCATAAGTAGAACTCAACTCTAACCGAAGCGCTCCCCAGTTTCAGCAGATTTTTACTGACTCGACTTCTCCGAACCAAAGCTCACTTTAGGAGCAGCACGCTGCTGATCAGTCACTGAGAAGGTTTCTCGCGTTGACATGTCCAGCAGAAACTTAGCCGTCAGATTGGTCGGAAAAAACCTTACCGCTTTGTTGTATTCAGCAACAACGTCAATATAGCGCTTTCTTGCGACAGCAATTCGGTTTTCTGTACCCTCAAGTTGAGCCTGCAAGTCACGATAGCCTTCCTGGCTTTTGAGGTCCGGATACTTTTCTGCTACCATCATGAGTCTACCCAGAGCTTGTGAGAGCTCTCCCTGAGCTGCCTGATACTTTTTGAAAGCCTCTGCATTTCCCAAGTCCTCGGCCTTAAGGGTGATTTGAGTTGCCGAGGCACGAGCTTGAATCACCGCCTCGAGAGTTTCCTTTTCTTGAGACGCAGCGCCTTTGACCACTTCGACCAGGTTTGGAATTAATTCGCTTCGTCTGAGGTACTGGTTATCGACCTCACTCCACGCAGCTTTGACATCCTCATCTAAACCCTGAAGTTGATTATAGCCACAGCCTGATCCAGCGAGAGATATGACCGCTAAAGCCACCAAAACCGAAATAAACCGTAGTTTAAGTTTGTCCATAGCGCAGAATCTTGAACTCAGCTTCGCACTTCTGCAAGTGTCGGTTTACTCGATCAAGCTTCCTGCCGGGTCAAAGACCCCTTGGACCTGCCATTCTCCCATGCAGACTTCTTGGAAGTTGAAGGTCGCTCCCCCATCATATGAGGTCCCCATGGCGATACTCCCCGTCGAATTCAGCTCTCCGGTGCCATCGACAAAATACAGATAGATCTGTCTACCCAAGGCTACGACCCCTGGAGTTGCAGCTGAAGCTCGAAGTAGAGTGCCCGTAGACTCAAAGTTTGCACCATCTGTCGAAATTGCCCCGTAAAGGTCATCCCCACGAATCCCGGGCTCAGAGTTAGTGGAGTGATAACTGTAAGTCATGAAGTAGGTTCCATCGCCAAGAGCCGCGACAGCAGGATCACAGAGAATTCCCGTTTCGTGAGAGTGCACCAAGGCCGTCCCCTCTTGAGTGAGGGTTCCCGTAACAGGAGAGTAGAGTGAGGAAACAATCCCCCCCACTCCACAAGAAAAAGTACGAACGGTTCCATCTGGCAAACGCAAAGAGGAGCTTTTCGAAACCAAAGGAGAAGCAAAGCTTCCTGATTTCAAGTATTCACCATCGGGACGATTCGAAGTGGCCTTGACCAGCGATTGTCCAACAGTAGTGAACAACACAAACTCCGATGAGCTCGAAAGAAACAGGTCAGGAGCAGTGATTCCCTCCTGCGCAAAACGCACCCCTTCGTAGAAGAAATGCTTTCCATCGGGAGAAACTGCCGTCCGGATTTCTCGTTCGCCTTCCATTGCCTCTGCCTCATCAATCGAAGTTGCATCATCGGCTGCCAGATACGCGAGACGTATTCGATGTGGAGCCATTGGGTTGACTCGATAAAAGCTATATTGACATCTCGACCCAGTGCACGCGCTCGCGAAGATGACCAGCATTGCGAACGTCAAGAGTTTGACACTTGTTCGATAAAAAGATCCACGAAGCGACACGCTCTTACAGCGTGTAGCGGACTCCGAAGTAGGTATTGAACATCGCAGACACCCCATTCCTCAGATAGATCGGCATTTCTGCAGAAACAGAAAAGGTCACTTTGGGCAAAAAATTAAATCGGTGATCGATTCCAATCTCTGGGGCAACAAAAAAATCAGAAAGAGCAATTTTGTTTTTGACGGTGGTGTCCTCAGGATCAGCAAGCTCGCCACCAATGTACCCAAGTGAAGAGTCATAAGTAAAAGTCTGAGACTGAATAAGACGACCGATCTTTCCTCCGATGAACCCCACCTTGTTCAAAAAAGGAGCCCGATATCGAGTTCGGATTGAGAGTAGAAGATCGGAAGCAGTGACTGATGAACCGAGCGACTGTCGATACGACTGAATAGAAAGTCCGGACTCCCAGTCGGCCCCGATGTTCACTCCCAAGTGAACGCTGAAACCCAAGCGAGCCTCATCGTAGGCCACCGTTTGACTGGTACTCCCCGTCCCAAGCTCCCCAAATAGCTGAATCGCAGGCGCAGCTTGACTCCCTTGGGACAGCATTAAGCTCGCAATCCCTCCCCAAATAACCTTCTCGATTCGCCCTCTGAGGACCCACCGACTCCAGATCATGATTCAAGGATGCCATCTTTCATGTAGGAAACCTGGTTTTTTTGCTCAGCTTCCAACCAAAATCTACCGAGAGTTCATTGATGTAGAGTTTTGAACGCGCCCGCGAGGGAGTCTGAGCAAATGACGTCAAAAAAGCATCGGTTTGAATCCCTCAGAAAGACACTTTTCGCACTTGTCTTGAGCGGAATCCTTTCAATTCAAAGCTCAGTTTATCGGGAAAGAGCCTACCTTGAGCAGGAGTGGCACCTTCCCCTCACTCGCTCGCCCTCCTCCACATCAGCATCACTCACCGATCTTAAGAAAGTACTCCTGTCTCGGTGCACTTCCGACTCCACACTCAAACAAATACTTAGCGGCAAACCCTGGGCTGCTGATGAGTACACCTGGGAAAAAATAAACCAACTCAGGTCAGGGAATACTCACTCACTCAGCCAACAAACACTGGGCCAAAGCGAAACCCAGGTGCTCGAGCGATTTCAATCCTTCGAGTTCCGAAGCAGGGGGGCCAGTGATTCGATCGTACTTGAGCCACAACTGAACATCACGGAATCCGATAGGGACACCCTAGAGCTCGCTCTCAGTGGAAGCTTCCACAAGAGTGGGGATCACTCGGCAGTAGGATACTTCGTCGTCACTTTCGAAAAAAAAACCATCAACTCGGAAGCTCATCCTTACCTCGACCTCATCAAACTCGACACAAAGGATCCGTCTACGCGCGGTCTCGGGAGCGCATTTACCGAGTTTCTTGGAACTAAACTTAAGGCGCTAGGTCATCCGAACATTTACTTGGAAGCCGACTGGGCGGGTCGCGGCTTCTGGGCAAAACAAGGATTCACATTTGACCCCGATTACATGGTCCTCGTGAATGGCCAAAAAATGTCCCAGATGCACGTCGCTCGTGAGAACCTGCGACGGTTTGTTCAGTACCACGGCTTTACTCTGAACGACCTTGCACTTCGCGGCCCCCCCGATACTCCGTTGAAGAGCTGGGAGGATCTCAATTTGCCTGAGGACTTTCTCCGGGTGGTCGAAAAAACAGGTAAAAAAGTCGAATTCCAGCCCTATCTGGATGAGGGGGTCCTGAGCCCCAAGACATCACAGGACCTAGGTTCGGCTTTTATGCAGTGGGATTATCGACAGCGCCCCAACCAGGAGGTCCGAATTGAGAACTATGATGAAGATCTCGTCTCCGACATCGCTATGCCCTACTGGAAGGGCGTAAAAAACTTTTGACCACCGCAAAAAAACAATTGCGGCCCCTCGGTTCCTCATGTAATTCGGCCCTCGACTTCAGCAACACATTTGGTTGTGTTCGTGATGGACCCGTAGCTCAGTTGGATTAGAGCGTCAGACTACGGATCTGAAGGTCCCAGGTTCGAGCCCTGGCGGGTCCGCCATAAAAATTTTAAAGCTAGAAACGAAAAAGGGTCGGTCGCGAAAGCGAAGCCGGCCTTTTTCGTTTCTGAGTTTTGATGAAGCCCCGAGCTTCAGCGTAAAATCATCTCCTAGCCACAAAAGCATCAAGGGCATCCAGCAAAGGTAATTTTAAACTTGCCCTGACGCTCAGGCTGCGTCGCTCCATCCGAAGGAACCCACTTCCATCTCATACTGTCAGGACAGATCTTATCGTACCCCACCGACTTACGTGTTTGTCCAGCGTTGGTCGATTTCAAGGCACTCTCCAACCTGTCTTGAGCTCCATCCGCGAGTAATGGAGTTACCACTGCACCATCCCGGCGAGCGGTACGAGGAATAAAGGCCTGAGCGCAGCAGTCTTCAAAAATCCGATAAAGTTCAGCGTGATCTTTTCCTTTGAGGTTCTCGGGAATGATGCTCGGATTAACAAGTAGAGATCCGGGATCACCCTTCAGACCACTGAGAAGAGCTTGATAAAATTTTTCCGCATTCGTCATGTCTAAGTAATCCGTAGCGATCCGACTTGGGGGCGGGTCCAAACCACGGACGACTTTACGAATCATGGTGGTATTCAATCCAAAACCCTCGAAAGCGTTATCGACCTTAGCAAAATCGATGGTGAGGGTGCGGGTTGGGTCCTGATTGCTGTACCAGAAAGTCATCGAAGCCAGAACATTGGGTTGATCTACGGTCTTGAACGAATCGCCCCCTTCGGGGAGATCGACGAACTTTACCTCAGACGGGTCACAAGGCAGCTTCTCATCAACACAAATCGTGATGACCTTTAGGTGACGGTCGCGAGAGTCAATAAGGGCTCCTGTTTTTGGATTGATTTCGAGCCATTCTTTCGGAACATCTCCCATGAACAATCGGTCAAAAAGAGCATCCTCGCTCGTATTGAGCTTATTGATGAGTGATTGAATCAAAGGTTCGCTGAGTCCTACCTCTCGAGCAACCGAGACAATCGAATCCTCAGTCAGGCCCTTGAATTTTGCTTTTCTTAATTTCATGGTCGCTAGGAATTGCTCCTTAGCATTTCCGGCAATACCACTCGTAGAGAGCACTCCGCTCGCCCGCAAAGTAGACTCAGCAATCTCATATCGCCAGACCAGCTTAGGGTCCGACTGGGCTGCAAGTTTCAGGATCTGAAGGTGCAGCACTGCCTCGCAAACAGTGAGAGAGGAGGTGGAATTAGGATGGGGTGTACTTCCAAATAAGGGGCTCGCTGTTAAGCTTACAAATGTAGTGAGCTTAATTACGCTGAGCCGCTGTGGAGTCCTGAGTCGGAAAAAACAAAAGCCCATCAACACTCTGTCGGCAGTCTATGCATAAATCTTAATATCGAACGAACGCCGAAGTCGAAAAAGGCAAAGTGTACATTCGCGAAGCCCTCAAACGCAAAAACGCTGAGGACTCCCATTCGCGCTACGAGGACGAAGAAGATTCAAACTCGCCTGTGGCTCGACTCCGACTCCACCGCGAGCGAGAGCGCCCTATCTGAGACTCAGGCCTACCTCACCGAGCTGGAGCGCGAGGACCGGCTCAACGAGAGAGAAGAAGATCAGATTTTTTTGGAGCAGGACTCCATGCTCTTTGCCTGGAATCAGCATCTCACAAGCCTCAGCCATGCCGCACTCCTCGAGATAGCTCAGAAGGACGATACAGGCGCGTTACTCACCCTGGATGCTCTCGAGTGGGCACTCGAGAACTCTCTCGTCTATTTGCGGGGGCTTCCACTGAGACCTGAACATCGGGTTCGCTTATCGAGTTTGGAGTCTCAACAACGAAAGAAGCTCCGTGAAGTCCGAGATCTCTCTCTCTCCACTCTCAAGCAGCGCAATGGAGTTCTGGGTTTCCTTCACTCTGTCGAAAGTGCAACCCGGCCCGACTCCATTCCATCGACGGAAGACATCGTCGAATCCGAGGGATATCAAGAGGCTGTCAAGCAAGCCGAAACACTCCTGCCTGGAGAGAGTACTCGCTCTGAGGGTACAATCACCCTCAAAACTCCAGATGGAACCTCCCTCGACTTCCGAGAAACCTACAGCGTCGAAAAACAGGTTTGTGAATACAACGAGTCCACCGGACGAAACGAAGCCGAAGTAACGGTCCGGTATGGCTTGAGCCGGATGGATGACGGGGCGATTGCCGAAACGCTCGCTGTTCCGGGGACTGTGGAACTCGGTCTCATGAGTCTTAACTCGGCAAAGCAAGAACTCCGCAACTTTAGCTTCGAAGGAAATCAGGAATTTTCTGTGGTTTGTCCTGATTTAGATCCTTCTCAAAAAGCTCAGGCCCAGGCGGCCGAGAGCTTCCCGGCGCATGCCCGCAATTTGCTCGATCGAGCCATTGACCAGTCCTCTGGGAGGGACAAAACGACCCTCAAAGAACTCAAGGAATTGGCAAATCAACTCGAGAACCTCCAGAGGGAGTTTCGTGAAATTACAGAAAAATATGGGGATAAAATCAGGAACAACTCGAAAAAAATTCAGAAAACTCTAGGGCAATGGAAATCCAAAGCGCAGAAAGTAAAGGCTCTGCCACCCGTTCGCCCCCAGAAATCAGACCTTGCCGCACGAAACACCGAAAGAAACCGATCAATGGATCAACGCAGGGGCACACTTTGGGCTGAATCTTTGGGTCTCGGCAAATCCGAACTCACCCAAGGCCTTTGGGACTTTCTTGAAAACTTGGCTTCATCGGGAAGTGCAAGAGACCAGGTTTTGAACGCCCGTGCGAAAAAACCAAAAAAGATTCAGAAGTCCCCTTCTCCCCCCGTTGTTTCGAGTCGACGCCCCATCTCGGACAAGGAAAGAGAAAAAATCCTCGCCTTCGCGAGAAAGGCTCTCGACCGAAAAATTCGCTACACAAATGTGGACTCACCAGGTCGGCTGGGACCGGATAGTTATGATTGCAGCGGTTTCGTAGGAAAAGCCTATGAAGATGCTGGACTCGGTTTTACTACTCCCTCAGAAGCCATACCTAACGTGGAGACCTTGGCCACAGATTCCGAAGTCTTTGAACACATCCCTACGGACGAGGCTCTTCCCGGAGATCTGGTCCTGCACTTGAAAACAGACGGAGTACAATCCAATCACGTTGGGATCTATACTGGCGGAGGAGAAGGAGATCTCCTCGAAATCAGTGCTCTCAAAAGAGGTGGTGATGCGATGAAGAACATCTCCGATCCTGACTTTAGGACCTCAGTGGTAGAGCACCCAGGCTCTTAGATCGGAAACAAACCTTACGGCCTAAGATGGAGAACCCAATGAAACTTCTTCCGCTTTCTCTCGCAATCGCACTCTTGACTCTTCAACCGGCCCTAGCCGCCTTTAATTTTGAGACCCTGATCCGAGCCGCTCAAGAATGCGATCCTAAAACTTGGAAAAAACTGCATCATCTGGCCCGACACGCTTACTTCGTAGATGACCGTCCCCAATCGGAAATCGACCGCCCAAATGGTGACGTCGAGCTCTTGCATTCCGATAAAGTTGTGTTGATCGATCACTCTCGGCGGATACGTGGTATTTAGCGAGGCACCCTTGCTCCTGACCTCGAGAGACTCTCACAGGACATTCGAACCCTCTTAGAATCAGGGGAGTGGAATCAATCTAAACTCAGAATACAAAATCGTAGAGCATAAAGCTCATCCCCGCCCCACCCACCATGCAAAGAGCGGTATCTCCTCTACGAATTCGTCCCTCACGGCGAGCCAGATAAACCCCCATAGGGACAGAGGCACTTCCAATATTTCCATACTCAGTGAAGAGCTGAAAGACCTGCTCGATAGGATACCCGGTGTTATTGCTGAAGTCCTCGCAAAGCTTACGCGAAGGAGCATGAGGAAACAAAATAGGCGCATGAATCACTGAATTTGGGGCTGACTTCAGCATCTCTTGCCACAGCTCTGCACTCACCTTAACGGCTGCAGCATGCATCGGCTGTCCGAAAGATCGAAACAATTCAGTCTGCTCACGGGACTGTAAAATCTGAGGTGCATACTCAGGACCATGAGGAAGAGCAACGACACATGCAGGTGCCAAGGAAACATCGGTCCTGATTCGAAACTCCCAATCCCGATCACTTGGAGTCAAAACAACAGTCGCTGCTCCTTCCCCCAAAGTATAAGAGGGAAAACGCCAGTGTAATTCGTCCAATGAATGAGGCTTAAAATTGGGAAGAACATATGGGCTTCCATTCACGCAGAATTCTGCGACCGTAATCACTACATTCCGAGCCTGACCGCCTTTTTAACAAAGCCTGTGCCAAATGCGCCGCTCGCGAGAATGAGTTACAGGCCTCCACTACATCGAAGCAATGCTTAGGGCGTATGCCAGCGGCATGCGCGACGACAAATGCCTCAGCAGGCTCGTGAAATCCTCGACTGACTGAGGCGTAAATGAAAGTGTCCACAGATTCGAGCGGAAGATCAGCATCCTTCAACGCCTCAATCAAAGACGCCTGCACGAAGTCAGAGGGCTTCTCGAATTTTGGATCCATCCACCTTCTCTCTTCTGCACCACTATGAAGAAAGAGCTTCTGAACCTTACCCAAATAAGCTGACTCTTCCGCCGAAGACAATGAGTGCCCTGATCCACGAATAAGATTCAAGATATCTGCATTTCGCATGACTTTTGAGGGGACACTCATTCCAACGCCAGAGATTCTCATAGTACTGAAATTCTATCGCAATCCACAGACCACCCTCAGTACTCAGTATAAGCGCCCCCGAGAACACACCCCCTGAAGGCCTAACAACAGGTACCCAGAAGATCGACAGACCGGGGGGTCTCCCTACTATTTAGTAAAGCAGTTGAAATCGTTGGACGGGGCGCTAGCCAGTTCAAGTGAACACGCATTCAGCCCCATCACCTGTGCAGTCATTCCCGCGATCAGCCTCAGATGTCGTTGAAACCGCCTATCGCTTACAAAACAGGAGGGAGATTCCAGACCGAGAACGAATGCCCCAACTTGCCTGCGACCATGGGCCGGATTGTCCTGGATAGCCTAAAAGCGCAGATCAGTTCCCGATTTTACCGAGGTATCGCATATGGCACAGCAATTGAACTCCGGGTAGCAATCCAAAAACATAAATCAGGAGAGTCACCCATGGCGTCGTCGAAAAGTATTTTTCTTAAATCTTTTTTTTATTTGTCCCTTCTCACATCAAGCATTCTTAGCTTGAGTTCAACTAGCGAGGCGTACTCTCAATTAGATCGAGTGGAGATCCCATTAGAGAGAGTCCTAGCACCTTACAATGGATACGACGACAATGATCAAGTTGAAGTCATCCTTCAGGGAGCTCTACCAAACGCCTGTTATACTCTTGCAGATACTTTCTATAGGAGTGAGGACGACGGAAGCACGATTACTGTTCGGCAATACGCCATCAAACTCAGTGATGACATCTGCGATCAGGGATCGATTTTGCCGGCTCACTTGGCGGCAGCGGTTCCATTTACCAACAGTATCGCGCTTGGAACACTCCCATCTGCAGAGTACTCCATCTCATTCTTCACAAATGGAGACCGCTCCGGAACTCGAATACTCAATGTCGCGCCTGCTAACTCGTCACTGGTAGATTCTAAACCCTATGCAGTCGTGAACACCATCTTGGTCCCGAGTCTCGTCCAAAAGGGTTCGCAAACAACCATTACTCTGAACGGAGTCCTCAACTCCGAATGTGTCGATCTTGCAGAAAAATTTGAGATTATTCTGGAAAGAGATGTGTTGGTCGTTCTGCCCACTCTCAAAATCGATGCCACTGCACAATCGTGTGCCCAAGTCACGCGCCCCTACTCTCGAAATGTAGTAATCCCAGGCTTTAAAGCCGGCAAGACTCTCGTTCATGTACGCAGCATGAATGGAAAATCCCTGAATGCGGTAGTCGAGTCACGCTAATACCGACCGCTAAAATCTCACGTCCTCAGACTCAAGAATCTACCTCAATCTGTCGATCCTCCGTACGAAGTACGTAAAAACGCATTCGCTTCGAGGATCGACAAATGATTGACGAATTCATCAGAAAATCCTTTTTTACTCGCCTCACACCTACGGTAATTCTGATATTTCTCACCTTATTGCGGGGTGTTTCCACTCTCGCAGGAGAGTCTGCAATACCTTGTGACTCTTGCGATGTTCAGATTCATTCTCTCCAATCTCCCCATTCCTTAGCCGGTCGATGGCTCTTCACCCGAGACGATACCGAATCAAACGCTGATCCTAACATCGATGTCTCGAGTTGGAAGACGGTTCAGGCCCCGGGTGGCCCCTGGAAAAAAATCTACAACGACGGAAAAGTCTTCAGAGTCGGTTGGTACCGTGCCCACCTCAACTTCGAGCCTTCTTTAATTGGAAAAGAAGTCGTTTTTCTGGCCGATGCCTACATGTCTAACCTAGACATCTATGTCGATGGTCAAAAGTTGTTTCATCGAAGTGGAAAAAACTCATATGGAAAATTTTACGCAGCCCAGGCCGTTCCAGTAAAATTTAAGGTCACCCAGCCGCGTCATGTATTGGCTTTGCGAGTAGATACCCTCCTCATGACCGGACTCTATCAGTTACCGCTCCAAGTCCGTTCCTATCGCGAGTTCGATCTAGGAGTCTCCCTTTGGCACTTCTGGGGAGGTGAACTCAGAATCATTGCGGCCTTTGTGTTCCTTGCATTTGGCCTATTTTTCCTCACTCTCGCCTACAAAACCAAATCGGGGTTCTACCTAAGTGCTGCAAGCGTTCCCCTATCCACTGTCCCTCTGTATGGATTCATGACCGACTATGCTCCTCGCTTCTTGTCAGTTGATACAGCTATGCTCAGCAGCGCGGTCGGAGTGTCCCTTGCTTGGGTGGGTCTTCCCTGGTTCGTTGGCTATCTCACTAATGCGATCAGTAGACGATGGAAGCTCATCTACTCTGTGTACTACGGTGGACTGGTATTATTCTCGTTACACGCGATTTATGACTTTAGTCCCCGAGTTTTTGCACCCATGCGGACTGTCCTCTTCCTGAGCCTATTGGGGACAGGCCTTCATCTTCTCATTGCGAGCCTCAGGTCTTGGAGGACCCTCAAAGCACCTGGATCTCGAACGATTTTTTTTGGACTTCTGGCTCTTATTCTTTCTTCGTTCAACGATGTTGGATTGGCCCTAGGTGTGATCAAAAGCACAGGAGTCGTTTTCTTTGGAAACATCATCTTGGTGTCTAGCGTCATCCTGGTCACTGTCCAACAGTTTGCGAATACCTTTGTACAAAATATCGCTCTTCTCTCTGAGATCCAAAAGATCAACGAGGGTCTTGAGCAGACCGTTGCCGAGCGAACCAGCCAGCTTCGTGAAAAGAACAAAGACATTGGAACCATGCTCCAGAATCTCCCCCAGGGAATTCTAACGGTCGAGAAAACCGGAGTGATTCACAAAGAATACTCTGCTCACTTGGAGGAA